>OJFG01000012.1_pt1 | contig 158611 bp, 136 predicted proteins | sample 1594071 | NCBI WGS metagenome assembly OJFG01 (sample SAMN05416818, study PRJEB24817) | seawater metagenome | isolation source: Sea water | place: Canada:Atlantic | collected 2013-07 | reverse complement strand
TCCAGTAACGAGTTTGGTGACCGAAATGCACACCGGCTTTCAGCATGTCACGCATAGAAACATTAGCCATTTTATTTTCCTCTTGGGGTTAGGCCTCCATATACCCCTTGTATCGATCCTTGCCAACGCGAGTTAGCTTGGACACCCCGATAACAAGTGTCGGTATATGTGTGTTTTAATAAAAGAATATACCCTTTAACGTGCGGCTTTTTTCGCAATGAAAAATAGGCTTTCCGTCAGGGCGCGCGCTTTATACCATAACCACAGTTTACTCTCAAGTTTTAAGCCCATATTCAGGGGCATTTCCTCTCTTCAATTTTTCTTTCTTCTTTCTATAAACAGTCTCTTTGTGCTCTTGCTTATCCAAAAGCGGTCTTATTAATGATATACTGCGTAGAATATTGTCATTAACTAAACACGATTATTGAGAGGCGTTGTGGCAGCAATTATCAAATCCCCTGATGAAATCGAAAAAATGCGCGTGGCTGGAAAACTAGCGGCAGACGTATTAACCATGATCACTCCCCATGTAAAAAAAGGAGTAACGACAGATGAACTCAATACGCTATGTCATGAGTATATCGTCAATGAGCAACAGGCTATTCCTGCTCCTTTGAATTACGGGCAACCGCCTTTTCCAAAGTCTGTATGTACGTCGGTTAATCACTGTATTTGTCACGGCATACCTTCGGACAAAAAGCTGAAAGACGGCGATATTATTAATATTGACGTTACGGTTATCAAAGACGGCTATCACGGCGACACATCAAAAATGTTTGTTGTGGGCAAACCCACTATTCTAGCGGAACGTTTAATACGCGTGACGCAAGAGTCATTGTACAAGGCGATTGAGCAGGTTAAGCCCGGCATGCGTTTAGGCGATATTGGTCATATATGCCAAACCCATGCAGAGGCGCATAACTATTCAATTGTGAGAGAATATTGTGGCCATGGTATTGGCTCGAGCTTTCATGAGGAACCGCAGATTGTGCATTACGGTAAGCCAGGAACCGGTGAAGAACTTGTACCAGGCATGTGTTTTACCATTGAACCTATGGTGAATGCAGGTAAGCGCTATTCAAAAGTGCTCCCAGACCAATGGACCGTTGTTACTAAAGACAGGAGCTTGAGTGCGCAGTGGGAACACACCTTATTGGTGACTGAAGACGGTGTCGAAGTGCTAACACTTCGCGATGAAGAAACCCTTCCCCGTACCATTTCTCACAGCTAATCAGGGCTGCCGTTAATTTTTAAGCGCCACCCCTTAAAGCCGCGCTAGCCATTGATATGAATTCTGTAGCAATGGCTTGTGCAGCTTTATACAAACCTCACGTATAACCTCTTTCACTTATTCACCCTGTTAATGTTATGCCCTACCTATCTCTATCTATCGCTTACGCTATAACATTTTTCCATAAATATTCACAATTTAACCTAAAATATGCATTTATTCACAGGTGCGAATTGATATTAATTCATGATAAAGTCAGAGGTGTTTGTTAGACGTCCGAAAAAGGTGCAATTTGACGCTCCAATCTCTTATTCAAGATATCGATACCATAGGTGCTGTTGATGATGTTCCTTCTATTAAGGCCTGTGTAGAAAAAAGCTACGAATGGATAACGCAATCTTTTGATAGCACCCCAGTAAATCAGCTGGTCACTGGCAGAGCGCACTTTGTTGACGCACTTCTTTGCCACCTTTGGAAATTATTCGGCCTAGATGCTGTAAACGACCTCTCGCTTTGCGCTGTTGGTGGTTATGGTCGCGGCCATCTTCAACCTCATTCAGACATCGACTTGCTTATTGTAAGTAAAAAGAAGCTCAGTGCTGATGCTCAAGAGAAAGTAGGCCTCTTCATTACCTTACTGTGGGATATTAAGCTTGATGTAGGACAGTCGGTACGAACCTTAAAAGAAACGGTAAAGCTAGCAAAAGACGATATCACCATTGCCACTAACCTTGTGGAAAGTCGTTTATTAATTGGAAGCGAAGAAACGTTTGAAAAACTCTGGGAAGAAGCTAACGGCAGAAACTCTTGGAGCAGCAAAGCCTTTTTCTCTGCAAAATACGATGAGCAAAAAAGGCGTCACGCAAAGTTTAACGGTACTGCCTATAACCTTGAACCGAATATTAAAGAAAACCCTGGCTGTTTGCGTGATATTCAATCTATTGGTTGGGTGGCCAAAAAGCACTTTAAAGAATATGACGGCTGGAATTTGGTCGGCCATGGTTACTTTACGGAGCAAGAGCACAGCGAGTTAATAGCCTGTCGGATGCATCTTTGGAAAATGCGCTGCGCACTTCATTTAGTTGCTCAACGAAGCGAAAACCGCCTCCTGTTTGATTATCAGCCCGATGTGGCAGAGATGATGGGGTATGGGGAAGAAGGCAAGTCATCTGTAGAAAAGATGATGCGTGACTTTTTCCGTACAGTGGCAAGAGTGACCGAGCTCAATCAGATGCTGCTCCAGCGCTTTAAGTACGATATGTTGAATCAAAGTGTTCAGCACAGCGCCATCATCAATGAAGACTTTGAATTACTTGACTACATGATATCACCGCGCCACGAGCGCGTGTTCTCAACACCTGAATCAATTCTCGATTTTCTAAATTTAGTGACTAATACTCCTGAAGTAAGAGGCCTCAGTACCATATGCATTCGACAGCTACGCAATGCTCATAGAGAGTTTGAAAGTGATTACTACGTAGAGCGGCCTGCATGTCGTGAAAAGTTCATGGTGTTAATGAAGCAACCAGACTTCTTCAACTTCGGCTGGGACATCATGCATCAATATGGCGTTATTCAAGCCTATTTACCTGAATGGGATACCATTGTGGGCATGATGCAGTTTGATTTGTTTCACGCCTATACCGTTGACGAGCACACGCACAGACTCGTTAAACAGGTCAATTATTTCTTCTCGAAAGAAAATAAAGATTTTCCTAGATGCGGGCGCATTTGTCGCAACCTCGATAAACCAGAAGTACTCTATATTGCCGCAATCTTTCACGATATTGCTAAAGGTCGAAATGGCGATCATTCTAAACTTGGCGCTAAAGATGTCGCCACGTTTTGCGAGCTTCATAATGTGCCTTCAGATGATGCCGAAATGATAGCTTGGTTAGTAGAGAATCACCTACTGATGTCGGTGGTGGCTCAACGACGAGACATTTACGATCCGGATGTGATCAGTGAGTTTGCAGGAGCTATTCGAAGCCACAATCATTTAAACTTACTTTACACGCTAACCCTTGCAGATATTCGTGCTACCAATGACAATTTGTGGAATGACTGGAAAGCGTCATTGCTCAGAGAGCTATACTTGATGACGCAAAAAGCACTAGATAATGGCTTGCAGTGTCAGGTGACCCTTAATGAACGCGTTGCAACACATAAACATCAAGCACGACAAATATTGCAAGAGCGCGCCGTTGATCCTATATCTGTTGATGCGCTGTGGGCACGATTAGACGACGATTACTTTGTGCGCTTTAAACCCACGCAAGTTGCGTGGCATACAGAAGAAATTATCACGGCGCAAGATGACTGGCTTACTTCAGACAACGAAGCCTTACTGGTACGGGCGAATGACAACAGCGCTAAAGGTGGCACTGAGTTGTTCGTTTATGGTAAAGACAGAAAGGCCCTGTTTGCACAGGTTGCCTCGGTACTTGATAGCAGAAACTGCTCAATTCACGATGCCCACGTTACCGTTACTCGAGACGGCTACGTATTCGACAGTATGATAGTTCTGGAAAATGATGGCACTCGCCTTTCGTCCGACTCTCGTATTTCGTCGCTAGAAAAGGCAGTATCTACACAGCTTGAAAAACCTGGGCGTTCTCACGAAAACAAGCGCAAACTGCCTCGTCAAATGCGACAATTAGACGTACCAACTAAAGTGCGCTTTTTCAACTTACACGACGAAGCCACTCTGGTTGAGCTTGAAGCACTGGACGCGCCCGGCATTTTGGCTAAAATTGGCCACGCGTTTGTCGACACGAATATGACATTAAAACTTGCTAAAATAGCCACTATTGGCGAGCGCGCCGAAGACATTTTCATCGTCAGCAACGAGGCTGGCACCGCATTAACCCAAGAACAACAAGTCAGCTTGAAAAAGCAGATTTTGTTTAAACTCGACCAACTTGAAGATATTACAATACCATGAATGAATTGAAATCCATTATTGAAGACGCCTTCGAAAATCGCGATGCCATCAGCCCAAATGAAGCACCTGATGAGGTAAGAAATGCCGTTGCAGAAGCTATTTCATTACTGAATAGCGGCAAAGCTCGAGTAGCTGAGAAAATTGCTGGGGAATGGGTAGTTCACCAGTGGTTGAAAAAAGCGGTATTGCTTTTCTTCCGTTTGCACAATAACGAAATGATTGACGGTGCCGAGAGCAAATACTTTGATAAAGTGCCTCTTAAGTATACCAACTACACCAACGAGCAGTTCGTTGCTGACGGTGCGCGCATTGTGCCACCAGCAGCAGTTCGTACTGGTACATTTGTGGGTAAAAACGCGGTGGTAATGCCATCGTACGTCAACATTGGTGCATTCGTGGATGAAGGCACAATGGTTGATACATGGGCAACCGTGGGTTCATGCGCACAAATTGGTAAAAACGTTCACCTTTCTGGTGGCGTAGGCATTGGCGGTGTTCTAGAGCCATTGCAAGCAAACCCAACCATCATCGAAGACAACTGCTTCATCGGAGCCCGCTCTGAAATTGTTGAGGGCGTTATTGTTGAAGAAGGTGCGGTAATTTCTATGGGTGTATATATTGGCCAAAGCACTCGTATATACGACCGTGAAACAGGGGAAATTCACTACGGCCGAGTTCCAGCAGGTTCGGTAGTGGTTTCAGGAAACCTGCCAAGTGCTGACGGTAAATATAGCCTTTACGCTGCTATTATCGTGAAAAAAGTAGACGCGAAAACCCGTGCGAAAGTTGGCATTAATGCACTTTTACGCGGCGTTGAATAGCACACCTAGTTATTTTGCTAAAGCAGAGCTAGTGCTAAAGCGAAGCTAAGCTAAGAATAACGAGCTACAAATAAAAATGGCGCTAACCAGTTAGCGCCATTTTTTTATTTTTACGACCTTGCGTTTGTTAAAGGCCCATCGAATTTTATGCGATTAGCTTGTCTTTAATACTATTCACCCAATCGATTACGTCTTTTTCTGGCTCCAACGTCTCCATTGCATCTACTTCGAGAAGTTCTGCCGCTGGCGTTCCCTGAAGCTCTACTAATAAAGCCTGAAACTGTTTACCTGCGCCGCAAAAACTCTCACCATAACTGCTGTCACCTAGTGCAGCTACTGCAAAGGGCTTATCTTTTAGCAGTGGTGAATCGTCTTTTAAATCTGAAAATACAAACTCTAAATTAGGCGGGATATCCCCTTGCCCAGTGGTAGACGTAATAACTAATATTGCATCCGCATCAGTAAAATCTTCAACTGACGGCGTGCTCTCTAGCTCGCAATCAACACCCTGCTCGGCCAAATTCTCTTCTACCTGCTCGGCCACATGCTGAGCATTTCCATATACTGTGCCCGCAATTATCTTCAAAGTACCCATTGCTACCCCTGCTATTTATTTTCTGCGATGTCGTATGCTTTTACGAAGGAACAACGCGAAAGTTTTCTAAATGGCGTACAAATGTCGCCATTTCATGATGAAGTTCTGATGATATTGTCATCCATCTGCCTGATGAAGGATGATGAAATCCCATTGACGTACAGTTTAAGGCCAAATTATTAAAACTAAAGTGCGATTTAGCGAATTTATTCTGCTTTCCGTCGCCATGAGTGGTATCGCCAATAATCGGGTGACGAATATGAACCAAATGTCGACGAAGTTGATGCTTCCTCCCCGTGCTTGGCGTTAGTTTTACTAGCGAATAGCGAGCGCTCTGATATTTTCCTACCGGCTCGGGCACTTCATAGCGTGCCAAGGATTCGTAGGTGGTGGTTGCCATTTGCGCAGGTTGCTGCGGGCGCTTGTGTTTATCTGCAATTTTATCGTACTTGTACTTCAGCGCATAATCGATAAGCCCAGTGCTGTAAACGAACCCTCTTACAACGGCATGATAGGTTTTATGCACTTGTTTTTGCATCATTTGCTGACCAAGCTGCGCCGCCATGCGCCCATCGAAGGCAAATAACAGTACGCCGGAGGTAGGCCGGTCTAATCGATGGGCAGGAAATACGTGCTTACCGAGCTGATCTCTTAAAGTTTGTACGGCAAAAACGGTTTCATGTTTGTCGATAGGACTTCGATGAACCAAGAGACCAGGAGGCTTTTCAATGGCAACAATATCCTCATCTTGATATAAAACTGTCAAAGGACCGGCCGATGACCTTGGCTGCTCAACCATATATTGAGAGAAGGGCTTATCGACCGCTTCATTGTTCATTGCAAGAATGCCATTTGAATTGTTCCGTGTACTAGTTTTTGTAGTTGTCTCATTCGTTCAAATTCGCTTTGCTGGAGAGCCCATCAATCGTTTTAAGCTGGTCGAGAATAGCCGGAGGGGCTTGAGTGAAATACTGCTCAGCGGCCGGAGTGATGCTCATACTTGGTATGGGCATTTGAGCACTGAGGATATGTTTCATTTTAGGAATAAAGACGTAAGCTAACCAGCTTTCAAATCCCATGGTGTCTAAAGCAAATGGCACTTGGCTGCGCAACGCCGTTTCAGAAGGCTCAGCGTCAGTAGAATTAGTGCTCGGCCAAAGCCCTTCATTGTCCATCAACAAAACGAGTGTCTCTATTGCTGAGGCCATATCTTGATAGACCTGATTTACCATTAACTCACTACCATCGAATGCTCAAGAATGTATCGCGAAATTATATCAGGCTAATCAGAACCCTGTCACTGCTGTATTCATAATTGTGTGCATGTCTGAGTGTGCATGTCTGAGTGCCTATTATCTGTGATAAACTAATAGCATTAGAGGCTTCTAGGCTCGTATTGGCGATACATGTTCGAAAAACACACATAGAAAAGCGACGCTGGCCCCGCACCCTTGTGTGCAGTCTTGTTCTTTTCAGCGTAATGAAAACGTGTATTTAGAAAAAGTCTATTCAGGCACACAATTATGAGCAAAAAGCTCACGTGGATAAATTTGTAGTATTTAGGATGTTTTGATGAGCGCAGACACAATTAATTCAATCAGTGAATTCTTATTACACGCTGGTACTGAGTACAAGGTATTCGATATTGGTCGCAGATTAACAATCATTGATAATCAATCATTCTTAGATATTGAAAGTGGCAATGCCTACGCTCCCCTCCCGCGCCAACAGCACGCATGGTTTGGTATTGTTTTTTGGAACAAGCAAAGCTCAACAGAACACTATATTTGGTTTGTAAAGCTACCTATTGATGAACAAGGCTTAGTAGTCACAGCCGCCCGTAATCATTTTCTTGATATTATTGTCGATGCGTTGGGTCAGTCCATAATAGAGGATACTGAAAAAGCACAGACACTGCCTGATAACCCCTATTCGTTTGTTCCCAATCAAGCGTTGCTGGCTCAGTTTAATGCGTTAGTGAAACACACATTATCGCAGCCGCTTAGCGATGAGGCCAAACAAGTTGAGGCTTACATTCAAGCGCCACAGTTAGTGGATTGGCAACAGCTGTCTATGCAAAGTGTAGCAGATTTTGCATTTTCTCTACCTACCCACAGTCATCAATATAGGTTAGAAGAAGCGTTTGTAAACAATGTAAGTCTGTATTCTGACGTATTTTTGAATACGTTTATGGAAATGCTCGAGTACGTACCTCTGTCAAAACCTGTCGAGACGTTCGTGTTACAACGCTTTTTTCAAAAAGCGCACTTTGATGATATTAACTTGGCTGCACTGCGCGCGCTTTCATGCAATGAGTTTAATAAACAGCTTCACTGTGAACTCAAGAGTATTTTAAGCAAAGACATTTCAACGCGACTTGACGTGCTAAGCGTTGTAGCTGCTCGTCACTATGAGCAAATGGACAATGAGTTGTTAACCTTGTTTTTAACACAAGCAGCAAAGGCGGATGAAAGTGAAGGCCATGCAGGCGCTTTATTTTCTGGGTTCTTCTCTGACTTAGTTCAAGTTCCGAAGTTGCGCCGTCAAGTACTTACCCTTTTACGCTCACACGACCGTCCGGCCGTATTAGCCAAAGCCTTTAATCAACTTTTTGCGCAAACGGGGAAGTAGTATGACACTTTTAGAGCTCTCCCTATGGTTGGCAATTGGCTTTATCAGTTATCAATTCTGGCGAATAAGAGGCATATCAGAAAGCACCAATACCTACTTGAAACAGTACTGTGATAAACACCAACTTCAATTATTGAGTGTTGCGCGAGCTAAAACACGTCTCTCGTTTAAATTCAAAAAGCCCGATTGGAACAGTGTGTTTATGTTTGAATTTTCAAGCAATGGTGAAGATAGATACAGCGGAGAGGTAGAGTTGGTAGGAAGCCGCGTCATACGCACCGAGGTTCCACCGCATCGCGTTTAATAGCACTGAGCTTCATCGTACCTAGACGAATGGAACTGGGCTTACTGAGACTGGACTTAATGGCACGGCCATATCTAACTAGTTGAGCAGGTCTAAATAATAAAAAAGGGGGAAGTCATCAGACTTCCCCCTTTTTCGTAATTTTGAGCATCCCTCTCTGCGATCCTTTGCGACTAAAATCTTCCCGATCAGAATCCGTCTTCGCCCCTTTCCATCTTGTCTCACAATACCCTTTGTGAGCTACCCGTCCGTGCGTAGGTCCCTTTCCATTGTTCCCTTCTTTACTGCAAATCCATTCTGCAATATTCCCCATCCTGAGGCTGTCCGTGTCAGACTCCGCTGACGTTCCTTATCCATTGTTTTATAGTCCTTTTGACTACACATCCTGCTGTAGCCCGCTCATTCCTTAAGCGCTCCCTGTAAATAGCATCCTTGTTCTACATCCTTGCTTTATATCCTTATACACTCGTCCCTGACTCATCCTTTATAGCAATGCAGAAGAAGCATCCTGTTCTCTGCCCACGTCCAATTGTGAATCCTTTTTGCGAGATGTCCCTATCCTTCATCCCTTAAGCACGTCCTATAATAAGCGTCCTTGTCTTGTCCATTTCCTTTTTCTCACTCCGTGTGAGAATCTCATCCTTAAGTTGTCCTAGGTCATCCTTGCAAATCATCCTGACTCATCGTGTTTCCCTGTGACGTGTTAAATAATATAATCTTTAAATATTACCGCTATACGAAATTACAAAGTTTTAAGGAGTGATCTTCTACAACTTTTGGATAAAGACCAAAAAGCCTATAAAAATCAAATGCTTTATACTTTAGTCTAAAAATTTCCCATATGAAAAAAGGCGGAAAACTCACAGATTTTGTAGGAGATATCTCACACTTGCCTGAGCAATTGGTGAGATAGGAGGCCGGTATTAAGAAATGCGAAATTTACAATTCGTCCGAATTTTTCAATATGCGCATTGATAGAGGCACGACTCACCATCAATTATCTACCAATTACAACTCACCACCAACAATTTAACGCTATGCCTCCTAGCTATGCTTTAGTTATAAACTAATAACTAACGCCACGTTCTACTTTGCTAATGCGAATTAACAATCTATTGTAGTCTTACTGTAAGGTTCATTCCTGAGAGGGAACGTATGGCAACTCACTTCATTTTTACAAGAAAGCAGCGCTCTTCCGCGCTATTACTTGTTTTTAATGCTGGCGTGGCGCTTGTTTTATACGGAGCAGCACATCGATATCTTCCAAATTTAACAAGCGATAGCACTGCACTAAATGAACTTTTTGATGTGCTAGATATCGCCATTTGGTTTATTGAAGCTACTTTGCTTGGGTTGGCATTATGGTTTTGGTGTGAAGATAAAGAGATTAGAGTTTGTGTGTCATCCACCAAACTGTCGTACTTCGACCCTACCTTCGGTGATATAAGTTGGCAGGTCAACATTGATGACATTACACAGTTAAAGCAAATCAGTGACACAAGGCAACATATTTCTAATTTCATTGTGTTGAAAAGTGGAGAGAATAAGCAACTTATGTATCACAATTATCGCGGCTTTAATCGACACGCTTTTTTCGAAGCGCTTGCAACTGCAAACCCAAATATCATTCTTCCGGATAATCCAAATCGTTACAAAATACAAAGGCCTTCATGGGCTAAACGAATTCGAAAAAAGTTTGGATTAAAAGACTAGGGGACACATCAGAAAGCTTAAAAGGTATCGCCGGTCCGTTCGCTACGACTATCATCTGTATATACGTAAGCGCATCACTATACGAGTATTTGCTGCTGAGAAAGTTGCATGTCATAGCGACCTTGCTAAGACTTAGCTCTGAACATCACCGACCCATCAACATGAGATAAAGATAAATTACCAACAACACTGTATTTGTCGTCGCCAAAAAAGGATTTATGCTTATCAATGGTCACGAATACCGCGATACCTGCACTTTTAGCGTCTACTTCAACCACACTGTCAATTGCGCCAAGTAGAATATGACCTAAACCGTGTTCTTGATGATCAGGATGCACAGCAATGAAGCTAAGCATGTGAAAATTCTCTGCTGGAACCAGGGTTCGTACTTTTTCTTCCTTTTCCAGCATTTGCTTCGTTCCGAAAAGCCCAGCGGTAAGCAACATGCGAAGTCGCCAGTGCCAATATCGCCCTGCACCAAATGCTGCATCAGGAGCAGTAAGGCACGCTACTGCAATTAAACGTTCAGCATCAAACAGCCCTATCATGGGCTGCTCTGCAACCCAAAACGCATTAAGCTCTTCTCGGATAGCCGAGCGTAATCGACTCTCATAGCCTTCTTTTTCTGCTTGGAAAATTTCCAAAAACAGAGGGTCATCCACATAGGCGTTATAAAGGATAGATGCCGCGATTTTTAGATCATCAACGCCAAGATAAATGGCTTTAACCGTATCGGCTGATGGAGCAAGAACAGCCTCATTTGATTCGATATCCATGAAAGGGCCTCCGTGTAGGCTTATATCTAAGTTCGCGTTTGAAAAAATGACCACTGAATAAACTGTTCACGCAAATTCAAATAGCTATAACTCATACGCTTTAGAACTGATTAATGATTAGACTACGCGAAAACCCATCACCTGTTAACTTTTTATTAACAATTTTTAATGCATTAGGCTGTAGGCACTGTCTCCCCAACCCGCAAGGTTTCCGTTTCTAAATACCAGTGGTGTACATTCGTCCTTTGTTGTTACACCATCACCCATTGTTTTTTGAGTACGGTAATACAGTACGCGGTATGTGCCATCTGCTTTTTCAAAAAGTTCGTTGAAGTCGGCGACTCCCATCTTTCTCAATACCGTTTCATAGTCAACCCCAACCTCAAGATTAGCGATATGTTTACGATTATTGAACTCTCTGTCTTCCCAATCTGAACCGTAGTGACTATCAGAGCCCCCTCCAACAGAAACAACACAGCCAGAAAGTAGTAATGAAGACGCAACAGCGACAGAAAGAATGAGTGTTTTCATGTATATTCCTTAATTATTATTTGATTTATTTAGGGCGTCTTGACCATTACTGTACAAACTTTGGTCGAAACAGACAATACGCCCTGCGCCGTTGCTGAGTAGATAAACCGTTAGATGGCAAACTTTGCAAGGCACACACTTAGCAAGTAACAATCAAAAATAGCGCCAAAACGTAAGCATCTGTTTTTATTGAATTTATTAAAAACACCAAATACTAAATACCTTAACAATTAGTGGATAAGGCAAATTATTAGTCTTTTTAACATTTAACCTTTGCGCCGAAGTTTAGTTCGATATGTCGTAAGGTACTTTGGGTAATGAACCTGATGGCTGATAGGTAGTAAGATGCTTAACGTTCATTTTAAACTCAAAGGCTTTGACCACCAATACATTGAAGGCGGCACATTGAGGGTAATATAGTGAGGGCAATGCAGTGAGGGCAATGCAGTGAGGGCAATGCAGTGAGGGCGACACATTGAATGTCAGCATAAACTTTAGGGTAGTAACAAATAAACTATGAACAACACCATCAACCAATTAATCATTATCTGCCAAAAAATGCATGAAGAAGGCAAGACTCCAAGTGTGGGAATTCTTCGTTCGAAGGCGCCGTTTAAAGTGTCGGTTACTGAAGCAATAGATGCAATTAAGCGCTTTAATGCCAGTACGCCAAGAGCACAAACTAAAAACTCGCAGCACGATACACAGCTTGGTGATGACTCAGTTAGCCTGGCGACTCGAGTAGATGCACTCGAACGAGAAGTAGAAACACTGAAAGCCTCGCTGGCTGACCTGCTACGCCACCGATAGTAAGATGTGCGGCCGGCATTGATATCCGCGATCGCCATTGATATCCGCAGCCGGTATTGATATCCGCGACCGATAATAATATACGCGGCGGGCAATGAGACACGCGACCAGCAATGAGGGTCTATTCGTCGGTATTATAAAATAGGCGTTATCGACTTGCTGAGCTTGGCTTAAGGGTAGAAAGAAAAGCAGCAAGTGACGGCGCCAAAATTTCTTTTGGCTCCATGCCCACCTGCTCTAATGCAACCTCGCCTGTTTTGTTGATTACCGTTAATATGAAATCTTCTTCATCGGTTAACCCAAAAAATAGCGTTGGTGCCTGCTCTAACCGTTGCTTCATGAGCAGGTGGCCGATAAGGTTTTGCTGCAAGCGCTCAAAATCTTCTTCATTCCACACCTGAAGTAGCTCGCATTCACCCTGAGGGGCTGTTGCAATTAGATTATTGCTAAAATAACGCGTGAAATAGGTGCAATAGTCACTGTTTAAGGTAAGTTCAAGGGCGGAACCTACATTATCAAAAGACAACGGCTGTGTTTGTTTCACAGGCTGCCAAGGTACTATTTTCCCCTGTTGTCCCTGCCGCCCCTGCTCGCCTTCGCTGGTATAACACAGCGAGGGCCACTCCTTGTCATAAGGAATGGACAGAACACCTTCGTTGGCTTTCTCGACATAAGATGAAACAAAATTATCCAGTTGTTCGCAAATAGACAGAGCCATTATTTAATTACCTTCGTATTTTTGGGTTACACTATACGTAAAATATGCCAAGTCAACGTTTGGCGATGATATACCGATTAATGCAATAGGGTTCTTATGTCGACAGACAGCAAACGAGAAAAAATTACTATTTCTGCACCAGACGATCTCTCGTTAGGTAAGCAAGTAGACTACGAGTATGAATATAACCCTGCGCTCCTTCAAGGGGTGCCGCGTAGTCTAAGTAGAGACACTCTGTCTTTTAAATCAGGAGCTCCTTCCTCTGATACGCTTCCCTTTGAAGGCATCGATACGTGGACAGGCTATGAATTATCCTGGCTCAATATGAAAGGTAAACCTCAGGTCGCGATTCTTGAATGCATGGTGCCTATCACCTCTGAAAACCTGATTGAGTCTAAGTCGTTTAAGCTTTATCTAAACAGCTTTAATCAAACCCGTTTTAAAAGCAGCGACGATGTAAAAACAGTGCTCAAAAAAGATTTGTCTGCCTGCGCGGGCAAAGACATTGAAGTTAACCTGATATTACCCAGTGAATTTGAAACTCTGCAATTCAAAGAGTTCCAAGGTACATTACTCGATGAGCTTGATATTGAAATTGATAATTATGAGCCCGACACTCGGTATCTTGGTTTGGCATCATCAGATAAAGGCAAGGAAGTGAGTGAAACGCTTGTTTCTCATTTGCTAAAATCTAATTGCCTTATTACCAGCCAGCCAGATTGGGCAAGTATTCAAATTAAATATACAGGTTCGCCAATCGACCATGAAGGCTTGCTGCGATATTTGATTAGCTTTAGACAACACAATGAATTTCACGAGCAGTGTGTAGAGCGCATTTACACCGATATCCTTAATCACTGTAAACCAACAAAGCTGACGGTCTGCGCTCGATATACACGAAGAGGTGGACTCGATATCAATCCGTTTCGTACCAATTTTGAGGCACCTTACCCAAACCATCGTCAAGCTCGGCAGTAGTCCCTTGATGAGCTTACAAATGTAACGTGTCCATAAACAACAAAAGATGAGCAACATGGAAGATAAACAGCTGCAAGCGTACAAAAAAAACAATGCGCTATTGTGTCAATTCATCATAAAACTCTCATCTTTTTACGAGGGTTTTTCAGACAAGGTTGATGGTGAACTGAAAACCCTCCGCGGACACCTATCCGGCACGCCCAATTTCAGTCTAGCTACAGTCAGTATCAATAAACTGAATGTGGCGTTACAGCATCAAGACATTAGCCTTCGCAAGTACAGCCTTGAGACGGTGTCATCTATTGAAGATGCTATGAAGCAGCTGCAGAAAATAATCTTTGAAGATGAAGCGCTTCGCGGTCTTGCTACTCAAGAACTCATAAAGCTTAATCAGCCTTTATCAGATATATTCAGCATTTACAGGCTCTACGCTAGAGCGGTTAAGCTTCACCGGGTTGCCCTTGGTAAGCACGTTAAAGGCTTGTTATCAGATGGTTCTGCAACGCCCGAAACCGCCACATCAACACAGCGACAGTCAGCGGAAGATGATGGTACGGAGCGAGGAAGTGCTCATTTTTATCGCTCTATTTTTATAGAGCTAAATCAGCTAGTGACTTCATACACAGAGAAAAAACCCAACGATAGACAGCTTCTAGATATCAAAAAGCGGCTTGACCAAGGCATGGCTAACGAGCAGCTACTAGAAAGCTGTGTCGTAGTACTTCGCATGATAGTACAAGACGCCATGACAGAAGCTAGTTTAACCGGAAAGGTCATTCAGGGACTGCATACGTCACTCGGTAAAATTGGCGAGGACGTGAGTAAAAGTATTGATGGAAGCAAAGCGCAGTTTGAGCAACGCACAGCCAGTAATGCTGAGCTGAAAACCTATATCGACAATATAGAAGAAGCAGTTTCTACAACCGATTCTTTTGACGCGCTTAAAACGCAAACACAGTCATGTATCAAAGTACTGTCAAAAACGCTGACGGATACCCAGGCAAGCGACAGCGAGAGCCAAACAGCACTCATCTCATTATTGTCGTCAATGCAGGACCGCATCAACAAGCTTCAACAGCAAACTGATTCTTATAAGCGGAAAATTGCCGAACAGGTTATGCAAAGTAAAACAGACGCACTTACCCGTTTACCTAACCGTCAAGCGTACAATGAACAGTTGGCGATAGCGCATCAGCATTTTCAATCATCCAAAAAGCCGCTTTCTATTGCCCTTATCGACATTGATTTCTTCAAATCAATTAACGACAAGTTCGGGCACTCCGCGGGTGATAAAACACTGCAGCTTGTTAGTCGAGCGTTTAAGCGTCACATGGCTGGCGATCAGTTTCTTGCGCGCTGGGGCGGAGAGGAGTTTGTGGTGCTTCTGCCCAATACCAACGAGACAAAACTACGAGAAAAACTAGAGGCTATTCGAAAAGATTTGGAAAGTATGCAGCTTAAGTTTAAGCAAGAAAAAGTGGTTATTACTGTATCGCTCGGAGGTACGTCATTTACCTCAACAGATACCATTGATTCGGCTTTTGAGCGTGCAGACAAATACCTTTATCAAGCTAAACGAAATGGCCGAAATCAAGTCGTTACTGACATCGACGCTCAAAAATAGGAAGTAGTGTGATTAAAAAAGTACAGCTAAACCCCATGGGTTGGATGAGCCAACTGTCACAAGCTGAAGTTGCGCGTCTGCAGGATGCTTCCGATAGCGAACTCTTTACCATGTTTCGAAATTGCTCTCTCGCCGTGTTAAACAGCGGTGTTGATGAAGATAATTTTGAAACCTTATTTGCCCCCTATGAAAGCTTCGATATAAGGCTTGTTCGCCGTGAGCGCGGCGTGAAAATTGAGTTGATTAACCCTCCAGAAGTCGCCTTTGTAGACGACAACCTCGTAAGAGGCGTTCATGAGCACTTATTCGCAGTGTTGCGAGACTTACTGTACATGGGCGATAAGTATGATTTCTTACATCAACACTCACCAGCAGACGGCGCACAAATTACCGACATGGTGTTTGATATGCTTCGCCATGCTAAAGCGCTTGAGGGCAACGATGGCGTTAATACCATTGTATGCTGGGGCGGCCACTCCATTAATCAAGTTGAGTACAAGTACACTAAAGAAGTGGGCTATCAGCTTGGTCTTAGAGACATGAACATTTGTACAGGCTGTGGGCCGGGTGCAATGAAAGGCCCAATGAAAGGTGCAGCAATAGGTCATGCTAAGCAAAGACACAAATCCGGTCGATACGTAGGTATTTCAGAGCCTAGTATTATTGCCGCTGAGCCACCTAATGCGATTGTTAATGAGCTCATAATAATGCCTGACATTGAAAAGCGTTTAGAGGCGTTTGTGCGTTTGGCACACGGCATTGTCATATTCCCAGGTGGTGTGGGCACGGCTGAGGAGCTCCTGTATCTTCTTGGTATTCTAATGAATGAAAGAAATGACCAACAGCCTTTCCCTGTCATTCTAACCGGCCCTGCAGGCAGTGAAGAATATTTCGAGGCTGTAGATACGTTTATTGCAGAGACCTTGGGTAAAGAAGCACAGAAGAAATACCAAATTATAGTGAACGACCCGGAAGAAGTAGCACGTTCATTATGTAAAGGGTTAGAAAAGGTGAAAAAATATCGCGGTGCGATGGGAGATGCCTTTAGTTTTAACTGGTCGTTAAAAATAGAGCGAGACTTTCAACAGCCATTTATTCCAACGCACGAGAGTATGGCAGGGCTTCAACTTGACCATCATCAAAGCAGAAGCGATTTAGCGTCGAATTTAAGAAGAGCGTTCTCAGGTATTGTTGCCGGTAATGTAAAAGCAGAAGGGATTAAGCAGATAAAAGAAAACGGCCCTTTTGAGATCACGGGTGACAGAACGTTAATGAAGCATGTTGATGTACTGCTAGAATCATTTGTAAAACAGCACCGAATGAAGCTTCCTGGCAGCGCTTACGAGCCCTGCTATTTGGTGAAATAGTTTATCCAGTTCATTTAGCCAGCTCATTTAGCAAATTAATTTAGCCAACTTATTTAGCCAAGAGATGTATTGCACCGCCAGCGCTTTGAAAATAAGCGCTGCGCGTTCGCCTCCTACTCTTTAGCGTTTATACTTTTGCCGGTAATGATGGCCTGACATAAACACTTACCATAATCGCTTATTATTCTCATACAATTTACGGTAGACTTAAAATATTATAAAAGCTGGGAATGAGCGAATAGGTTTAGCGCGTTTTTATCTGCACGCCTATGCGTTACATGCTCACGTTATTCGGCCGCGTTGTGCACCTGCAATAGGCACCCATGCTTGTCACTATTACATTAATTTAGACACGAGAAGTAACGGTTATGAACACCAAAGTTATTCGACTCATCCTAGCTGGCGTAGGACTTTACGCGTTATTTGTTTTTATGATTATCGCGTTCTATCCAGATAAGCCTGAGAACATGGATTGGAAGGATAGAGAAGAATATAACCGCGTTCAAATTACCAAGCTTAAATTAGGCAGCACGCGAGAGGAGGTGCTTGCACTACTCGGCTCACCTGATTTGACTGAGGCTAAACGCCAAGGGGTGAATGCGATTCAAGTTATGTTCTTTCGAACGCAGCATGTCCGTGCCGATGGCTTAACAACCCAAGACGAATGTACGCCTCTACTGTTTGAAAATGACAAGCTCATTGCCTGGGGAGAAGGTGCCTACTCTAGCTATCAAGAAAGCTAGCCCCGTATGGCATTAGCCGATATTCAGTCGACGTTTTCTCAGATACTTGCTGCACCGACTCCCTCACAAAGCGTTGATAACAAAGTTAACCTCTGGCTTAGAAATGCCAAGTTAGCCATCGCGCTTGTTAATGAAGAGCCCGCCGCGGTACTAGCGGCTCATGGGACTAAAAACTCACTCTCCCCGCAGTTAACCCACATACTTTTATTGACAGTATTTGGTAAGCTCAATCACTTTAACGATCACTACCTTCAGCATCTTGTTGCGGCAACCTTGGCCCTCTATCACCTTACTGTTCATGTTAAAAGCGACGAAACAGATGCCGAGCAACTAGGCGACGCTAGCGTGATAAGAAAATCGAATGACGGTAAAGCAATTTCTGAATTTTTACGCGCGAAAGGCTTATCGTCTTGGCTGGAGATTTTGCGGTTAAAACGGGTGGTATTTTCTGCCAGAAATGCACAAGCCCACTCTCTTGCCAGTGCTAAACTCAACCGCGCACAACGACTTTGTTTACTGTCTAAAATAATCAGCAGCGCATCGACGGAAAAAAAGCATAGTCTATTTTCTCAATGCACTCGCTTAATACCTGTGCACCATCACGGCTTGTTGCCCTCACTGTCTCCGCTTTTTGAGCGTGCTATGCCAGGCGAGAAAGTGTATGCCAGTGGTATTCCGGCAACCATTGTAGATATACAGCAAAACCACAGTTTTGCAGCGGTTGCTCGTAATGCCGACCGCGATAGTGACTGGGTGCCTGCTTCATCAATACGCTCGCCGATACATCAACACATTGAATTTGATGCGTTCATTGCGCTTTTTAATGAAACTAGAGCCCCTAGACTAGTAAAGGGAGGCCAGCCTTTTTTTCCAACAACATTTGCTATCCAACGCCCCCCTTCTGCACTTTTGCACATTATTGACGAGTTGCAAAAACGCGACATCGATATTCCGACGCTTTGTGAGAAAATAGAACGTGCTCCTACGTTCAATCATTTTTTAATAAGCACAGCGAGCCAAGATAACCGCTTGCAACTACCGGTGAAGACGATAAAACAGGCAGTACTCACTTACGGTACTGAGCGCGTGGGCGATATGCTTGTTCAATTTGCTTTAATGGAGCGATTAACACAGCATGAGTTTCCTCTTGTAGATACCTGCAAACAATTCACACTGGTTGCCAGCGCGTTTGCCAGTCATATCGCATCGCTTACCAAAACCAAGTTTACGGCCCAGTCCGCGGCGTTAACTATGACCTTCGCTTGCTCACCGCTTTTCACGCTGCCGGGCTTGAAAGTAATTACCAAACTCCCTGTTCGGGCAAACCCGAATTTCTCCATCAACAATACGTTTAAAATAACGACACCATCGCCCTGGCTCTCTATTGCCAGTGAGCTAGCTGAGAACTGGCATCTAAGCGCTACGTGGCGTGCTGTTCTCCATCAGTGTAATAAGACAAATGACGCTGTGCCAACATCACTTAGAAAAGAGCACGCGGTAATATCATTGGGTTTTTATTTAGCCAAAGCGTACCTATTAACCACGCCTGATAAAGACTTAAGCAACACCAAAGAAGTAAAGCTGTGGAAGTCAGTACTGTCCTTGTCTTCTAGTGACCTAGCGCACATTGTGAATGAACGAAAACCTCACTTGATATGCCCACTGCCCCGCTAATTAGCAACCTCTGTATGCAGTTCTCTACTAGTAGACATTTTGCGCTCCAGCTTTTTATTCCAACTTGAGGCAGCAAAGCCCTTCTTTTTAACTGGTATTAAATATCAAAGGTTCTGCCCGTTTCCAATTTATATTTACGAATGGCTATAACTTATGCCTTCTATCGTATAAAATACGCAGACTTTTGCACTGCGACATTTTAATATCCCCTACTTTTTCAAGTTTATAATAAGCAGGCAAGCAATGGCGTGTTGTGCTCGCTACAATAAAGCGGTGCATATAGAACCTAACGACTAAGACAACAGAATTACTAGAGGATCTCCCATCATGACTCAGCAACATATTACAGTCATTCGCGGTGACGGCATTGGCCCGGATATCATCGATGCAACCACAAAAATTTTAGACAAGGTTGGCTGTAACTTCGCCTACGATTATGCCGACGCAGGACTCGTTGCTCTAGAAGAACATGGCGAATTGCTACCACAAGAGACACTCGACCTCATTGCAAAAAACAAAGTAGCACTTAAAGGCCCTCTTACTACTCCAGTAGGAGAAGGATTCACGTCTATTAACGTGAGCCTTCGCAAGCAGTTTAAACTGTACGCAAACCTTCGCCCAGTAATCTCCTTTAAAGGCACAAAAGCGCGTTACGAAGACATCGATATCATCACTGTGCGCGAAAATACCCAAGGCATGTATTCTGGTCTTGGTCAAGTAGTGTCTGAAGATGGCAACGAAGCTGAAGCCATGAGTAAGATTACACGTGACGGCGCAGAAAAAATTGTGACCTTTGCTTATGAACTTGCTCGCCGCGAAGGCAGAAAGAAGGTTACAGCGGTTCACAAAGCAAATATCTTAAAATCAACCTCTGGACTGTTCCTTAAAGTGGCCCGTGAAGTTGGTGAGCGTTATCCAGACATCGAATCAGCAGAAATGATTGTTGATAACTGCTGTATGCAGTTAGTTATGAACCCACATCAGTTCGATGTCATTGTTACGACAAACTTGTTCGGTGACATTCTTTCTGACTTATGTGCAGGACTTGTTGGCGGCCTAGGTATGGCACCTGGTGCGAATATCGGCGAAGATTGCGCCATTTTTGAAGCAGTGCACGGCTCTGCTCCTGATATTGCGGGTAAAAATCTTGCTAACCCAACATCAGTAATTCTAGCTGCAGCGCAAATGCTAGAATATTTGAACATGAGCGACAAAGCAGAAAAAATTCGCTCAGCGCTAAAAGACGTTATTGAAAGCGGCGACCGCACTACACGCGACCTTGGTGGTGAAGCGGGCACCCTTGAGTTTACTGACGCACTGATTGAACGTCTGTAAGCCCTACAGTAAGAAAACAAAAATAGCGGGCAATGCCCGCTATTTTTTATCTACTCATTCTTCACTTATACCAGTCGCATAGGTAATTACTTTAAAACCTGTACTAAAACTGGACTAGCCTAATCCCCTCAATCTCATACAATTCTTGTTGTACAAATGGTGTACACCGTTAAACAAGGAACGATGATGAAAAAAATACTACCGGGATTAATGTTACTCACCGCACTGTCACTCCACATACCTGTGGCTTACTCACAAAGCATGGATACTGACGAAGCACGACACAATACTAGCCAGTCAGTTGCCAACAAGCTTGATTTAAACGTGGCCTCACTAGCCGAATTGCAAACGCTACCGGGTGTTGGTGTATCAAAAGCCAAAGCGATTATTGATTACCGAGAGCAGGTTGGTCCCTTTTTAGAGGTCGCGCAGCTAACCGAGGTGAAGGGAATTGGTAACAAAATGCTATCGAAAATTCAAAGCTTGGTAAAAGTTAATTGAAAAACAATTTAAAAAAAATGCGCCTTTAAAAGGCGCATTTTTCATTTTTAGAGTTCTATTATTAGGCTTTGATAGTAGCTAAAAACTCTTTAAACTCTTCACCTAAAGCTGGGTGGCGTAGTGCATATTCAACATTCGCCTTCATATAACCAAGCTTGCTACCACAATCATGGCTCTTTCCTTTCATGTAGTAGGCATCTACTTGCTCTAGCTTCATTAGCGCATCGATAGCATCAGTAAGCTGAACTTCTCCACCAGCTCCTGGAGGCGTGAACTCAAGTAGATCCCAGATTTTCTCTGAAAGCACATAACGACCCACAACGGCCAAATCAGATGGTGCTTCGTCAAGTGGCGGCTTCTCTACCATTTTGTGAATTTTCGCTGACTCACCTTGAGTAATAGACGCGCCATCTAGGTCTGCGATACCAAATTTAGAAATATCTTCCTGTGCAACCTGCTCAACCATAACTTGGCTAACTCGGCTTGTATTAAACTTAGCCACCATATCGGCAAGGTTGTCTTTCTTAGGGTTGCTCGCAGCATCATCAATGATGACGTCAGGTAACACAACTGCAAACGGTGCATCGCCTATAAGAGGACGAGCGCAAAGTACCGCGTGGCCTAGGCCATTCGCAACACCTTGACGAATTTGCATAATAGTTACATCTTTAGGGCAGATAGACTGTACTTCTTCAAGCAGCTGTCGCTTTACACGCGCTTCTAACGTAGCTTCTAGTTCAAAAGAGGTATCGAAGTGGTTTTCAATGCTGTTCTTACTTGCATGGGTAACGAGAATAATCTCTTTTATACCTGCTGCAACACACTCGCTCACTACATACTGAATTAGAGGCTTATCAACAACTGGAAGCATTTCCTTCGGTATTGCTTTCGTGGCAGGTAGCATCCGTGTTCCTAACCCTGCTACTGGAATTACTGCCTTTTTTACCTGACTCATAGTCTATATCCTTTTGATTCAAATTCTTCGACGGTCTCTTTACACAGCTCTTATTAGGAGTTTGTACTTTGGGTAAGCACGTCGGCTTGTGGAATGAGATGCAATCGATGTTCCAACTAACACACTTTGAGCATAAAGAATGATTAATGCCCAAATTATAAATTTTTTCGGTTTTTCAGCACCAAAGTTGTGACGGTATGATATCTCACGCACCAATATGGTGAAAGAAAAGATCTTTTTTTCATCACAGGTTTTCAGTTTTATTAAGTGTTGTCCTTATTTCAAAGGGCCGTAGTTCTTTTTGATGCCGTCTCTGAGCCCTTTACGCATGAACTGACCTCGCTCTTGTCCATTTTCAAAAACGAAACGATTCACAATGTAACGCAATGGTATTGCGAAAAGATGACGACATTTCCAATAAATGGGGACATAGCGCCGGCGACTTAAAATAAGTACATTTCTCAACTGGTAGTACAGCCTTACAGGCGTTCCTTGTTTAAAGGTTATGCCAAGTACTTTAACTCTATCGTCGCCTTGTCTGTGTGGCATGCTGACTAATTGAGATTGATAAACCTTTAGGCCCTTACGCTTTGCTCGCCAACACCACTCATGATCGACCCCGTCTATAAACAATGCAGACTCTTTCTCACCCACCTTCTCAAATGCCTGTTGAGAAATGAGCATACCGGAGGCTATTATCTGCTTAACTTCTTTTAGCCCTAACGATATCTGCTTACCTTTTTGAATCACTCCTTCCTGCACCGTGTTACTGAATTGGCAGTGAATAGCTGGGCCTATAGCAGCAACAGGACTTACTTTTTCAAGCGCTATGAACTGCTTATACAGTGAGGCTGCGATAACAGGTGAGAAGCTACTGTCTTGATCGAGAAGAAAACAATAGCCGATTGATTGAGAAAACAGTGCACGTAGACCGATATTTTGCGCCTCAGCAATGCCCAGGTTTGACGGATAGTGGGAATAGATGCAGTTGCTAGCTAAATCTAACTGAGTAGGATGAGGGGAGTTATCGACAATGGCTATCTGCCAATCATCGCTAGCAAACTCATCAATCAGATGATTTACATGCTCCACGTCGGGGTTGTAAAGAATAACGACAATGCCAATACTCAATGCTTACCAAACCTTTCAAGTAGATGCCTATCTAGCTTATAAGCTAACTTCACTAATTTGCCGGGCATCAGTCGTAATGCCAGCACACCAAAGGCATAGGCCACATTATACAGTGAATACTGCTTTAATTTTATGATGGCGTATATTCGTGCTTTGAATTCGTTTAAGGACTTACTGAGACCTCGGCGTTTATAAAAATTATTCACACGGCGAAATTTTAACAAACGATCTTTTAAATTTCTGAAAACGTATCCTTCAGACGCGAGCTTTATCCAGAAAAAATAGTCTTGGGTATTCATCAAACTGCTGTCGTATCGGTACCCGTCTCTAAATACGTTATATCGAATCACCACCGTTGGGTGATTAAGCGCGCAGCGGCGGGGCAGTATTCTTGCAATTTGCTTATGAGAGGCAGGCATTACTCGCGCTCCCACTTTAACACCGTGTTCGTTAACCTCAGTTAACCCTGTACCTAACACCGCAATATAGCTGTGTCTTCTCATATAAGACACTTGACGGGAAAGACGATTAGGCTCAGATATATCGTCTGCATCCATTCGCACGAAAAATTGAGGTTCAAAGGTAAGGCCGAATTCTGCTGCTGAATTCATGCTGCTCGCAAGACCTACATTATCTGAATTTTGTGCAACAACAATTCTGCTATCCCGCTTTGACGCATCTAACACCGTATTCAAAATTATCTTAGGAACCGAACCGTCAACAACAATGACAAACAAAAAGTCGCGATAATCCTGCGTGGTAATACTGCTCATGGCTTCTTCCAACCACACTACATTGTCCGCATGATAAACGGCCATAGCGACGATAGTTTCTACACGTTTTTTTTGATTGTTATTAGAAAGAATAGAAAATTGATTATTCAAATAGATTACCGATTGTGACGTGTGCAGACAAAGAGAGGCGTAAATAATGCGCTTCTTCACAATATCTTACAGAGAAATGCTGCTGGCATCTACGCATTTCAGTTCTGCATATTCTTCATCATTGCGAATAAGTTGAGGACTTCTTGAGAGCTAGGTTGTCACGCGCTTTATAAATCGCAGGACATTCCAAATATTTTGAATAACGAAACTGTAAACCACAAGCAGTGCCATGAACCCCCAGAACATAATTGCTTCCGAGACTTGATAGACTTCACCCAGTATTCCAACTGCACAGAAACACGCGCCTAATGCTAAAATAGCAATAAGGGATTTTCTGCTGCTAAGGCCCGCTCGCATAAAAATATTGTGAAGGTGTTGTCTGTCTGGCCGCAACATGGATTGCCCTTTTCTTGCACGACGATACATGATGGCTGCCATATCCATTAGAGGGAGACCTATAAGCCAAACCGCAGTAATTGGTCTAAACGCGGCTCCTTCTCCTTGAGTATGATCAACCAATAACCAGACAATGGTGAGACCCACAAACATACTGCCAGAGTCGCCCATGAAAATTTTGTTGCCCTTAAAGCCTTTCCAGCTGAGATTAAACGCTAAAAACGGAACAATTGCGGCGACAATGATAAGCGGTTCCATGATAGCAACACCATTACCCGTTGCGATTAGAAAGCCAACCAACGTTAATAGAATGACTAAACTCATTCCAGCGGCTAGCCCATCGATACCATCAATCATATTAAACGCATTGATAACGCCGACCACACATACAATAGTGAAGAAATAACCTCCGATACCGAGAAATACTTCCTCAGCCCCTAGAATGCTACCTAAAGAGGTAATGTAATTTTGCGCACTCCACGCCATGATAGACGCGACTCCAAACTGACACATAAGTCGGCCTTTGGCACTTAAGTCAAACCTATCGTCTAACATGCCAAGCAAAACAACAAAAGCAGAAGCGGTAAAGAACAGTGGATTGTTTTTCATCCACACATCGGTTGCAACACTTGCAACCAGCACGGCCATAAAAATAGCAACGCCGCCCGTTAAAGGCACTATTCCGGCATGACGCTTTCTCGCTGTGGGTTGATCAACCAAGCCAAACTGATGCGCAAGCGGAGTCATCACAACTAATAGAATAAGCGCAACAATAAATGCAGTGAAAAGCGGCACAAACTGCAGGTGAGCTAGCATAAAAAGCACAATTCCTCGTTACCTCTGCTGGTTTGCGAAAACCCAACACAAGTCGTATTTGTTATTGGTAAATATCTCAACTTTAGTTCCATGTAAAACAACAATCTTTTCCCTAATTACAACAGGACTAAACGGCCTATATTGCTCCGTCATTGTGCGATTCATCATGCCCAATGATATAAAACATTTGTCTAAGTAACCACCCTAGCTTGTAAAAAAAAGTATCTGTAACTTGTCGCTCTTTCACTACTTTCATTTCATAAAACGCAATATGCGAACGCTTCCCTCGTTAATTCAATGATAGCGACGACTCTGCCGACCACCATATACATTAATTCAAGCCGCCAAAATGATACAAGCTGCTTCTTTTACTCTTTCTTCACTTGCAGTGACTCCTTTAAGAATCGCTTTTTAAATGCACTGCTAAACATTCTTTAAAAACTACTGGCGCAAACACATTAGCTTAAATCTGATAAGCAATAATTGTGCAAATGTGTAAATTCTAAGCAACCAAACTAATTTTTCGTGAAGCTTTAGATATCGAAAATAGTCGCTTTATATAGGGGTAAAACAGCGAGTCGCAGTATATAGCATCAAGTATCCAAACACTTTTATTTGTTGCGCAGTGCATTACACATATCCACGATCACGCTTTTAATAAATCTTGTGTTATCCTATCGCCAAATTGCTACACGGATATGAAAGCGAATGTTAAAACACATCACCTATTTTTTCTCTGCTGTCACCGTAATGATGGGCGTAACAGGTTGTACCAATACCCCCACCGTTACCAAAGCTGACATACCATTGGTTCATTCTTCTCTAGCTTATTCGCTAAATAGTACCACTGCACTGACTATCAATATTCCAAGAGCGAATATGCTTTTTGATACTAATGACTCAATACCGATAACCTTTGACGGCGTTCGCTATCAGTCAACAGAGCGGTATATTTCAGCCACTGGCAATAAATGTATAAGATTCGTGTTAAGCGATAGCAGTAAAGAGGCAGTGCCTAACGCTACTCGTAAGAAAATTACGTCATGCGAACGAGATGGTGTGTGGGTTTTAATAAACCCACTTGTCGGAACCACTAACATGGAAGGCGTTTAATTAAGATGATGGCTCATAACGTGATTAAGCTTAAACAATCTCTGGCGGTTGCATTACCGCTTCTTATTACATTTCTAGTTTTTAGTAACAACGCACATAGTCAAAGCGCTGAACAGATAGAACAGCTAAGACAGCGAGCTCAGCAAACGAACAGCTCGTCCGCAGGAACGTCGGCAGTATCTCCACTTAATATTTCAAGCCAACGAACGCTACCTGGGGCAACACAATCTGGCAGCGCTGTCGGGCAGTTTTCAACCCAACCCAGGAATGGCGTTTCTTTGCCGGGTGAGCCCACCATAGATACCGTATTCCCTCTACAAACAGCGATGGAAAACCCGCCTTTTGCGGCTAATCTGTTCATCGGTGGATTTGAGTCAGAGCGTACCTCTGGAATGAATGACAACTATCTTGTAGCGCCGGGAGATAAAATTTCAATTTGGCTGTGGGGCGCAGTTAATTTTTCAGATGTGGTCACTGTGGATAATCAGGGCAACATTTTTATTCCAAATATTGGACCGATTCGTATAGCGAATACGCCAGCAGGCAGTGTTAATCAAACGGTAACTGGTAAAATACGCCAAGTCTATACTCATGACGTTAATGTGTATGTGAACCTTCTTACGACTACTCCTGTCTCGGTTTACGTTTCAGGACCAGTGTTACGGCCGGGACAATACGCTGGACTCGCTTCTGATAGCGTACTCTACTTTCTAAAAAGAGCGGGCGGTGTTGATTTTCAGCGTGGCAGCTTTAGGCAAATAGATGTACTACGCGATAATAAAGTGGTAGCAAGTGCAGACCTTTATGCCTTTTTTAGAAGCGGAAAGCTTCCTTCGCTGTCGTTTAAAGACGGCGATACCATATTAGTGCACCCAATTGGCAACACTATTACCGTTGAAACCGGTGCGCGAAATAGCTTCACATTTGAATTTTTAAATGAAGAGCTAAATGGTGAAGCCGTCAACTACTTTGCTCGTCCAGGTGAAATTGCGTCTCACGCTTCAGTAGCAGGCGTAAGGGGAGACAAACAATATGCTAGATATTTAAGTATAGAGGAGTTCTCTACCTTAACGCTACGTGCAGGGGATACGGTAGAGTATGTTGCCGATAACGAACCGCAAATATATCGCATAAACGTTGCCGGAGCCTTTTCAGGCGCCTCACAAGTTATGATCGACAAGGGCACTCGCTTGCTTGACGTGTTAGATCATATCGAAGCCGACACCGCCTTATCAGACACTCAAAATATCTTTTTATTAAGAGAAAGCGTGGCAATAAAGCAAAAAGAAATCATTGAAGAAGGCCTACAACGTCTTGAACGCAGCATGTATACCGCACCAATTAGCTCAACGGGCGAAGGTGCTATACGCGCTCAAGAAGCACAGCTCGTCGCTGATTTTATTGCTCGCGCTAGGCAAGTCGAGCCTCAAGGAAGGGTGGTAGTTTCTGAAAACGGTGACATCGCCAATATTCTTCTTGAACCGAATGACACTATTGTTATCCCGGAAGTCACTGACCTAGTACATGTTGGCGGTGAAGTACTATTGCCTCAATCTATTGTATTTAACCCTGAAGCCACCACCGAAGACTACTTGGCGTGGGCTGGCGGATTTACAGAACGAGCGGAAAATGAGCGCATCTTAATTGTACGTAAAAATGGTAACGTCACATTTAGCAACTTAAATGGCAACTTGTTATCGGGTGCAGAAAGTCAACTAGAGCCTGGCGATCAAATTATTGTATTACCTGCTATCGATACTAAATTGCTTCAAGCGGTCAAAGATATCACACAAATCGTCTTCCAAGTTGCGGTTGCCGCCAACGTGGCGACTAACTAATAATGGTCACGTTTAAAGAACAGCTTTATGCATGGAGAGGCGTAATCTTTGCGCTTTTCCTTCGTGAGTTGCAGAGTAAGTTTAACGATAAATTTGGATTGGGCTGGGCATTTTTAGAGCCTTTCGTGTTCATTCTTGCCCTGTCTTTTTTTAGAAGCTTATTGAATGATGGCGATGTGCATTCCATACCCTTGTTCATCTTTATGATGATTGGGCTTATGGGCTTGCAAACATTCACTACATTGATGAATGGAGTATCTACTTCAATCCGCAGGAATAAACCTCTTTACGCATTTCGTCAAGTTCAGCCTATGGCTGCTATTATCACAGCTGGCTTTTTGGAAACTGCGATAAAAACAATTGTCGTGTTTTTGCTTATTATCGCACTTTACCTTTTAGATGAAACCTTTGTGATAAATGAACCTCTGCTGTTAATCACTCTTTTCATCCTGCTTTGCATTTTCGGCACGTCCATTGGCCTTTGTTTTGCTATAGCAACAGCTTTTGTTCCTGAAGTCGATAAAATAAAGTCAATGTTATCGAGACCATTGCTTTTTATATCATGCGTATTTTTTAGTCTCAAAGACGTTCCGGAAGAAGTATGGCCTTATCTAACCTGGAATCCACTAGTTCATTTCAATGAACTAGCTCGTTACGCCTGCTTTGAATCTTACGGGCAAGATGGCGTCTCATTAAGTTTCATTATCAAAGTCACTCTGTCATTTTTGTTCCTAAGTCTTTCGATGTACCACATCACATGGAAAAGAGTGTTGTCTAGATGATAAAGATTGAAAACTTAACCAAAAGCTACCCGAGTAAAATGGGGCCGCAGTACATTTTTAAGAATTTAAACTTCGATTTTCCAAGCGAAGATAATGTGGCCATTTTAGGTAAAAACGGGGCAGGTAAATCTACACTCTTCCGAATGCTCGCTAAAAGTGAATACCCAGACAGAGGTCGCGTTGTCACTAACAAAGCCATGTCTTGGCCAGTGGCACTGGCAACTGGCGTTCACCCACAAATGACCGGACGTGAGAATACGCGCTTTGTGGGCAGGATTAACAATGTTCGCTCTCTTCCAGAGTATGAAGAAAAGGTCCAGGAATTTGCCGAGTTAGGCAATCGATTCGACCTTCCTGTTCGCACCTACTCTTCGGGTATGCGCGCCAAGCTTGTGTTTGCATGCTGTATGAACATTGATTTTGATATTTACCTTATCGATGAAGCGACGTCCGTTGGCGACCCACTTTTTCGTAAAAAAGCCCGGCTCTCATTAAAAGAAAAAAGTAAACAGGCCGGCGTCATTATGGTGAGCCATGAGTTAGATCAAATCCGAGAGTTTTGTACTTCAGCCGTCATCATTGATGATGGAAAGCTCACATATTATAAAGATCTTGAAGAAGGCATCGACGTGTACACGCAGGATGCGGACAATAAGAAATCACTTAAATAGGTTTAACACCGTGGAAAAATCTCTTACACAGCTAAACACTCTTCTTAAACAGAATAAAACCGCACTGCTTATTCTGCCATGGGTACTTTATGCCTTTTATCTTATCGTTTGGGCAGCGCCTCAGTATGAAAGTCAAAGTCAGTTAATTGTAAAATCTAGTGATGGTGGCAGCAGTTTCGACCCATCTTCTCTTCTTATGGCAGCTGGCGTATCAGGTGGAAGCAGTAATGAAAGCTCCTTAGTAGAAGCCTATATCCAGTCTGCCGATATGATTAAGTATCTAGACAGCACTATTCAATTGCGTGACCACTACACCTCCGATGAGGCAGACATGTTCAGCGGTCTATCCTCAGAGCATAAACAAGAAGACTTTTATCAGTTTTACCTTAACCATGTTGACGTAAGTGTTGATTCTACTTCTTCGGTGATTACATTGCGTACCCGTGCGTTTAATGCTGAGTATGCACAAGTAATTAACCAGGCTATTGTAGAAAAAGCTGAACAATTTATTAATACTATCAATAACAACTTAGCTAAATCTAAACTGGTATTCGCGAAAGGCGAGCACGAAATTGTGGAGCAAAAACTTCAAAATGCGAAAACAGAGATTTTGGGCTTTCAGTCAAAATATAATGTTTTAGACCCCACCGCCGAAGGCGCAGCTTTTCAACAGATAGCTTTTTCTCTTGAAGCGACACTTGCGCAGAAAAAAGCGGAACTGAGCACCATGGCCACAATGATGTCGAACATGGCCCCAGAGGTAATTAATATAAAGCGGGAAATTAGTGCGCTACAAAAAGAAGTAGAAAAACAGAAAGAAAAAATCAGCACTACCGAAGGACCGGGGCAAAGCCTTTCTGTGAGTGAGTTAATGGCACAATACAGCAATTTGCAAGTTCAGCTACAGCTGGCCATTCAGGCGTATTCATCTTCTTTAATCACGCTCGAAAATGCTCGGGTTGAAGCTTATCAAAAACTACAGCATTTGGTGACAGTGGAATCATCCACCCTACCCGATGACAATTCCTACCCCACTATTTTGTATAATCTCGTCCTTTTCGGCGTAGCGCTACTTTTACTGTATGGCATTGCACGCATCATAGTAGCAACGATTCGAGAGCTGTAATTTTTACGAAGAATAAAGATAAATGTCATCCGGCCACTATTGCTCAATGTTGTTCAATACTTGGTCGGTTGACACTTGGCTTTCGAAGTTTGCACGCGAAATCTTGTGTCTTATCGCCACCTCTAGTATAAGAAGTTATCCGTATTCGGACCATTATCAAAGAGCCGACCAATATAGAGCTCTACAATAACAACCATAAGCAATGTGGGATTAAAAAATAATTATGAAACCATCTATCGATACAAGCTTTTTCGGTCATCCAGGGGGCCTAAGAACGCTTTTCTTCACTGAAATGTGGGAACGCATGAGTTATTACGGCATGCGCGCCCTGCTCGTACTTTTTATGACAGCAAGCCTTCAAACCCAAGGACTTGGATTAACCGTAGCGACAGCGGGTGCAATTTATGGCTTATACACCGGTGCCGTTTACTTTCTTGGCTTACCCGGTGGTTGGTTAGCTGACAGACTAATTGGCGGTAAGCAAGCTGTTTGGTATGGCGGCCTTATTATCTTTGCAGGGCACGTAGTACTTGCTATTGATTTGCAGAACCTATTCTTCGTTGGTCTCATTTTAGTGGCATCAGGAACTGGGTTACTCAAACCTAATATTTCTGCCATGGTCGGTCAGCAGTATGGGGAAGACGACGGTCGCCGTGATAGTGGCTATGCCCTTTATTACATGGGTATCAATATTGGCTCTTTGATTGCGTACTTAGTCACTGGCTACCTTCAAGAAAACTGGGGCTGGCACTACGCCTTTGGCGCCGCTGCGGTAGGTATGGCAATTGGTCTAATTCAATACTATCTCTCTAGCCGTACGCTTTCAGCGGAATCGGTGGCCCCGGCAAATGCCTATCAAGGTGTAGCCAGAAAACGAGCGTGGACAGGTGTACTTGTGGTTGTTGCGGCAGCGATTGCAGTCATCATCATGGCTCACATGGGTAGCATTGTTATCGAACCTATCGCGCTTGCACAAAAAGTGGCTATCTTCTTTACTGCTATTTTCTTTTTATATTTCGGCTTTATCTATTTTAAAGGCGACTTATCAGAAAACGAAAAAAGACGCATGTGGGCGCTGTTCTTAGTGTGTGTAGCCTCGGCATGTTTTTGGTCTGGTTTTGAACAAGCGGGCTCTTCACTTAATTTGTTTGCCCAGAATTATACCGACCGTGTGTTAAGCGATGGTTCCTTCCTTACCTCTTGGTTTGGTATGTCTGCTATACCTACGGTGTGGTTCCAGCTGTCAAATTCACTGTTTATCATCATACTATCGCCGTTTTTTGCCGCGCTTTGGATAAATCTTGCAAAGCGTATGATTGACCCGTCTTACACCATTAAATGTGCTGTCGGTATCATCATTATGGCGTCGGGCTTCTTAGTTATGTTCATGGCATCACAATATGCCGCACAAGGCCTAAAAGTTGCGCCTATGTGGTTGGTAACTACATACTTCCTACATACAGTGGGCGAGCTATGCTTAAGCCCTGTGGCGCTAAGTGCGGTCAGTAAACTGTCGCCTAAACGTTTTGCTGGACAAATGATGGGTGTATTCGTATTGACCTATTCAATTGGTAACATCATTGCCGGTCTTCTTTCTGGTAATTTCGACCCGGAAAATGTAAAAGAAATGCCTAATCTTTATCTACAGATAGCCTTATTCAGCATTGCTGTAGGTATTGTGATTGCCCTTCTTAGCGTTAAATCACGCTTCTGGGAAAAAGCTGGGATCCAAGAAAAAACGTAGAAGTTGATTATGTTTTCTTAGGTTAAAGCAGTTTTATTTTTACGCTGTTTTAACTAGTAGAATATTGACCTACAATAACCGCCGTTATAGTTGTATTTCGGCGGTTTTTTATTGGGAGCGAACTGTAAGAGCGTGCTCATCTTTGCTTTACAACAAAGATGAGCACGTCTTAGTTACAAATAAGCTTTTTATTGAGAGTAATGATGACGTTTTATTTTTCTACACGTAATATCCCTGCGCTACAAGGTTTACCCTTAGCCGAGCGAGCTCGTTTGCTTGACCAAGCATCAAAGCGTCTTTCCGTACCAGAGAAAACGCTATTGAATGTGTTAAAGCTACTCGTTATTGTGCCTGTTTTTGCCTTTATTCTTCAAACGGCCACAAATTGGACATCGCTACTGTGGGCATTTGTGGTATTTTTATTTTATCCGTTGGTGATAAAGCCTATCCAATACTCCCTATGCGCTAAATACATAGTGCAACCGTCAAGCAAGGAAAATGAATGAAAACCATCTTAGTTACTGGTGGGGCGGGTTACATCGGTAGCCACACCGTTCTACAGCTTCTCGAACAAGACTACGGCGTCGTTGTACTCGATAACCTATGTAATGCCAGTCCTGAGTCGTTAAGACGGGTTGAAGGCCTTACTGGGAAGTCAGTTACGTTTGTACAAGGTGATATCCGCGACACCGCCGTTTTAGATGATATTTTTAGTGAGCACAGCATTTTTGCCGTTATTCATTTCGCCGGACTTAAAGCGGTAGGTGAATCGGTGGCTAAGCCGTTATCTTATTACGAAAATAATGTGTACGGCACGCTAACGCTATGTAAGGCAATGCAAAAACACAATGTGAAGAACATTGTTTTTAGCTCATCAGCCACTGTATACGGCGACCCTGCATCCCTTCCTCTTAGTGAAGATATGTCGACAGGTCACCCAACAAACCCTTACGGCATGTCAAAACTGATGGTCGAGCACATGCTTAGCGACCTTTATGGGTCAGACAACGAGTGGAACATTGTGTTGCTGCGTTATTTTAATCCGGTAGGCGCACATAAATCTGGTCAAATTGGTGAAGATCCTAACGGGATCCCAAACAACCTGATGCCATACATCTCTCAAGTTGCCACGGGGAAACTTCAGCAGCTTAGCGTATTTGGCGATGACTACGACACCGTTGACGGAACGGGTGTGAGAGATTACATCCACGTTGTCGATTTAGCGAATGGCCACTTGAAAGCGCTAGACAGACTCAATCTTAATATGGGATTAGATAAGTATAATCTCGGCACGGGTCAGGGTTATTCTGTGCTAGAAATGATAGCAGCATTTGAAAAAGGTTCTGGCAAAAAGGTGCCTTACAAGGTTGCACCGAGACGAAGTGGCGATGTAGCGGCCTGTTATGCTGACCCCACAAAGGCAGCCCAAGAATTAAATTGGAATGCAGATAAAGGATTAGAAGATATGTGTGCCGACACGTGGAATTGGCAGTCGCAGAACCCAACAGGCTATCCGAAAGATTAACCAGCATTTAGACAAGTTTAAAAGCAAAAACCTAAGCACTATGAAGTGACCCCCAGTAGTTGGACATTCCAACTACTGGGGGTCTTTTTATTTTTCTCTAGCGTGTAGCGTTGCTAAAAGTAAGCTTTTATTGCCTATGCGCCCGAGGGCGTTGAATGCCCTTTAATTATCTATAATATCGCCATCTTCTGACGCTTTAGCTTTATCACTTTGCTCGTCATCTTCGCTTTCCTCTTCTTCATATTCGTAATCATCGAAGCTTGAATCTTCTAGCATGGCCTCAAAGTCAGCGAAATCATCTAGCTGCTTTTCATCAATAGCCTTGTCGCCGCTTTTACCATCGGTAACGCGAAACGCTAGGTTTTCGAAATAGGCGTTTTTGATAAACGCATAATCGTCCACCGACTGCTCGAGCTGCGCTTCTTGTGCCATTAATTGAGCACGAGTTTCAAGTAGAGACACCACGTAGCGAGCGATGAAAAAATTGCTGGCAATAACCGCCATGGGGTATACCGTGCCATCAACAAATTGACCTGTGAAACTTCTCGGGTCGTTTGGCCCCAACACCGGCAGCATCATAAAGGGCCCTGTATCAACACCCCATACGCCTAACGTTTCGCCAAACTCCTCATCTTTGCGAGATATGCCAATGTTCTCAGCAACATCGATAGTACCAAGTAAGCCAACGGTAGAGTTTAATAGAAAACGGGCTAAGCTGTCTAAACCATCGTCCACCTTGCCCTGAAACACATTGTTCATAAAGTTAGCTGGTTCTTGTAAGTTACGTGAGGCATTAAGTAAGCCAGTTCTTGCAAACTGAGGCATCACTGTCACGTAACCAACGGTCAGAGGGCGCACAATGTAGGCATCAAGTACTTCCCAGTTAAAATCCCACATTAGACGGTTTACTGGTTCAAGAGGGTCTCTTGGATCTGATGAGTCCACCTGTGTGCTGTTTGTTGAAACCGCTGAAGTTTGTTGAGATGCGTTATTTGTTGCACATCCACCTAACAGGCTGCTTATGACTAAAGCGCCAGCGACCAGTTGCCTGGTTATATCCATTACTACAATTCCTTATTTATGATGACGGTTAACTCAGGCATTTGCCCTTGTTTAACCTGCGCTGAGGTACTGCCCTGCCACTCGCCTGATGAAATAGAAACATCCCCATCGATAGACAGCCTTGCTGTGATGGTGATGTCAGAAAGCGAGCCTAAAGTGTATTGCGGCATCATTGCGTTTTTATTGCTAAGTGTCACCACCGCAGGCATAGCACCAATGGGCATTTTTACTACAGCAGCAGGCATTCTATTTTCTGATAGAGCATCTTGTGCAAATACGATGAGAAAGCCCTCTTTGGGCGCTTTTACCTTCGCCTCTTCGGACAATTCAACATTGATAGCAAAGCCAGTTTTAACTTTTGATGGTTCTGATAACGCAGTGTCTGGCATATTGCTTGATTCACCTGGTGCCAACATGTTGCCGTCAGTGCTACCATCAGTACTGCCAGTCAGCTGAGCCATACCACTAGCTCGCGCTTCAAGCTCAGCAATACGAACCGTTAGACGTTGCTGCATATCACTGCCATTGGGAAGCTTATCTTTCACTTGAGCATAATAACGTTTAGTCTGCGCTAAATCACCTACTTGTGCAGATACCACGGCCATCATTAAAGCAAGATTGTCGTTATCTGGAGTGTTAGCTAACAAGCCGTTTAATATAGCCTGTGCCCTTTGAAGATTATTCACATCACCGGTGGTCATCAACGCCTGCGCAAGCGTAATTTTGTGACCACTGTTGGCAGGAGCCAAAACAGTAGCTCTATCGATAGCCTCTATCGCCTGCACCTCTTGCCCTATACTTAGCATCAAACGACCTAAATACATCCATCCAGTATCGTCACTCGGGTCGTCACGAAGGCGCTGGCGAATAGCGAGGGCTAAATCAGCAATATCCTGCTGAGTCAGGCTGTTCGCATTGCCGTTCGCAAGTTGCTGACTCAATTGAGGCAGCGCAGCAATTGCATCCGTCGAGCGCTTGACTTGGCTCATTTGATTCACTTGAGAGTAAACCACGGCGCCGCAAATTAGGGCAATTAACCCACCCACAATCAGCACAAGAGGCGCAGTGCCGGTTTTCTTTGCTGTAAAAGCACTCTCGTCAACAAGGGCAATTTTTAACTCGTCCACCGCTTGGCGTTTGTCTATTTCGCTAATTAGCCCTTCTTTTACTTCGCGCTCCAACTCTAACAGGCGCTGTCTAATAATTTGCGTATTGCTCAGGCTATCTCGTTTTGCATGATTTTTATTGCGTAAAAACGGAAATGCGATAATTAAAAGAACGAGGGTAATAAGCCCAGAAACAATTAAATAAAACTCAGACCAACTCATTCTTTATCTTGCTCCAACATTGCATCGGCTTTGGCTAATTTTGCTGCCATGTCCTCAGGCGGTGAGGCTGACTTGCGTCTAACGATAAATAGTAAAGCGATAAAAACAAACAACACCGGCACAGCCCATAGCCACATGGTAGCGATTGTCACCGGTGGCTGATAGTGAACAAAGTCCCCGTAGCGCGTTTTCATATAATCAATAACTTGTGCTTCAGTTTTGCCCTGTTTAAGAAGGGTATATACTTTGCGGCGCATATCATGAGCGATCATAGCGTCACTATCCGCTATGTTTTGATTTTGACACATTGGGCAGCGTAGTTCCGCAGTCAACGTTAAAAACGCCGCTCGTTGCTCTGGTGTTTCAAATGAAAAGTTATCTTCTGCTGCATAGAGGGTACTAGCAAAAGCCAGCGCGCTTATCATTAAAGCGCTTGATATGAAGGGTCTTAATCTCAAGGCAATGAGCAACGACGTTATACACTGGCGCATTACTTTACCTCCGCGCTAATAGTTTTAGCGTTTGCGTTGGTACTAGTACTTGTCTTGTCACTATCAAACTTACCCGCCGGTGCATCTCTCACTAACCGATTGTAAAGGGGGCCCACTTTGTTTTTCCAAACCCGCTCGTTAATGTCACCAATATGATGCATCCGGATAACGCCCTGGGCATCAATAACAAAATGCTCTGGTGCGCCGGTAACGCCTAAATCTAGTGATGTATCGCGATACACATCAAAAATATTAAACGCATACGGATTGCCGTATCGGCTCAACATGGATGTCACTTCTTGTTGAACACGGTTAAGCGTCTTAGTGCCAAAATCTGGATCTAAATCTTGGTCAAAATAGAGACCGACAATATGAACGCCTTTCTCATTTTTCAGCTCAGTCAAATAAGGCATTTCAACCGCGCACGTTACGCACCATACGCCCCACACATTTAATAGCGTCACCTGTCCTTTTAAACTTTCTGGGGTATAGGTTATGTCTGGCTGCATAAGATCTGGTAGTGAGAACGCTGGCAGTACTTTATTCTTCACCTGAGAATCTAGTTCTCGAGGGTCTGAAAACAGCCCTTTGAATAAAAAGACAACCAGCAATAAAAATAATACCAGTGGAATCACGACTAAACGCGCATTCTTCATATTGCATTCCCTTCAGGTTTATCTGTCGCGCTTCTACTCAATACCGCTTTTACTTTCTTCACTTTCGCAATTCGGTAGCGCTTGTCACTAATTGACAGTACGCCGCCCAGCGCCATTACCACCGCACCAGCCCATAGCCATATAACAAACGGTTTAATGTATATCCGTATTGCCCAAGCCCCATTATCTAATGGCTCGCCCATGGCGATAAACACATCTCGTGTAATTGTAGAGTGAATTGCAGCCTCGGTCATCGGCATACGCTGCACGGTGTAAAGACGCTTTTCAGGCTCAAGCCTAACGACTTTCTCGCCGTTTTTATACACATCAAAAACGCCAGCGTCGGCATTATAATTTGGTCCGTCGGCGCGCTTTACATCAGTAAAAGTAAAGTCATAACCACCTAAACTCACTGTTTCGCCAACATCCATACGGATATCACGCTCCAGCTCATAATTAGACACGAGTGTGATACCAATAATTGAAATAGCAAAACCAACATGACCTAGTACCATACCCCAGTGGCTAGGCGTCAGTTTTTTAAGCGATGTCAGTGTGCTTATGTCACTGGGCATTGAGGATACCCGCTGAATAACTTCTTGCACCGTCATCACCAAAATCCAAAACACCAGTACCATACCAAGCACACCCATGTAGCTTGGCGTGTCGTAGGCGAAGTTCACAAGTATGCCTGCACTTAGCGCAATGCCCAGCGCTATAAGCAACTGTTTTTTAAGCTCGCTGGCTTTTTGATGCTTCCAACGGGTAAGCGGCCCAAGGCCAAGAATAAGCACAAAAGGAACGATAAGCAGCGTAAACATTTGATTGAAAAACGGTGCGCCAACCGAAATACTGCCCAACCCCAACTCTTTATGCACAAGTGGGAATAGAGTCCCTAGCAACACCACTAGCGTTGCAGCACAGAGGAAAACGTTGTTTCCCATTAATAACACTTCACGTGAGAAAGCTTGATATCTGCCCGGGCTTTTCAGTGACGCAGCACGCATTGCGTAGAGCAGTAAACCAAAACCACTGAGCACAATAAGAATACCGAGAATAAATAAACCTCGGGTGGGATCGCTTGCAAAGGAATGCACAGACACAATAACGCCAGAGCGAACCAAAAAGGTGCCAAGTAAGCTCATGCTAAATGCAGCAATGGCCAACAAAACCGTCCAAGACTTAAAGGCTTTGCGCTTTTCAGTTACTGCTAAGGAGTGCATTAATGCGGTACCTACTAGCCACGGCATGAAAGACGCATTTTCTACTGGGTCCCAGAACCACCAGCCGCCCCAGCCAAGCTCGTAGTAAGCCCACCAGCTACCCAGTGCAATGCCAACGGTGAGAAATGCCCATGCAGCAATCACCCAAGGACGAGACCACCGAGCCCACGTGGAGTCGAGTTGTCCTGAAATTAGCGCTGAGATTGCGAATGCAAACGCCACAGAAAATCCTACATATCCCATGTACAGCATAGGAGGATGGATAATCATGCCAAAGTCTTGCAGCAGCGGATTGAGATCTCGCCCATCAACAGGAAAGAACGGCAGCATGCTGTTGAACGGGTTTGACGTTAGCAGCATAAACAAGTAGAAACCGATACCGATCATTCCCAGCACCGATAGGACTCGAGCTACCATAGCAAGGGGGATCCCTCGGCTAAATATAGCCACTGCAACAGTCCATAGCGACAGCATCAATACCCACAATAAAAACGAGCCTTCATGGCCACCCCATACCGCTGTGATTTTAAAGTAGATAGGCAGTTTGCTGTTCGAGTGTTGGGCAACGTATTCAACGCTAAAGTCATCGGTAACAAAAGCATACGTCAAGCATACGTAGGCAATGAGCGTAAAAACAAATAGGCCAATCGCTAACGGCTTCGCCGTTGCCATCAAGGTTTCATGTTGACGGTGAGCGCCCCAAAGCGGATATACCGCCAACAAAATGGATAGCACTAACGCCAGTGTGAGCGCTATATTACCAATTTCAGGTATCATAACTTACTGCCCCTCATTCATGCTCGTGGTTGAATCTGCCTTTGAAGACTTATTGCCCGACACACCGCTTTCGTAAAGGCTTTTCTCATAAGAGCTAGCCTCATAGGATTTGTCGTTATAAGAGCTGGCGTCTGAAGAACCGTAACCTGGTTTATTTTCAGGCTTAACGTGTTTTATCCCCTTCATTTTTTCTGCCAATTCAGGCGGCATATACTCTTCATCGTGTTTTGCCAGTACTTCCTGAGCATTTATCTGTCTTGAGTCTGTTAATACACCCGTTGCCACTATGCCCTGACCCTCCCGAAATAAATCCGGTAAAATACCGGTAAAAGTCACCGTGACAGCAGGGCCTGTATCTACAAGGTCGAAACTGACCGCTAAACTATCTGGGTCGCGGCTTACCGTTCCTGGCACCACCATTCCGCCAATACGCAAACGCTGTCCTACCTGTGGCTTTAGTCCATTTTTACCCTCGATGATTTCGCTTGGCGTGTAAAATAAATCAATGCTGTCGTTTAATGCATAGAGCATCAGTCCAATTGCACTAGCAACTAGAAGGCCGATTAAAGCCACTACAGTTAAACGCTGCTTTCGTCTTGGGTTCATGCAACTATCTCACTTCGATATTTGGAAAATTGAAAAATGTGTCTTGTTGATAGCACGCCTTATGCAGTGCGCTAATTTTAAGTGTTTATTTTAAACGGCCAATTTAAACACTTTGCTGAGCACGTTTAATGCGGGCTCTTCGCTCTTGTTCTTTTAGCGTTGTAGACAGCAGCGCTTTCTGTTTCACATAACTTTGTATTGCTATGATAGCCATGCTGCCAAAGGTGACAAAAAACGATATCCAGACGTAAAAGGCATACCCGCCCATGGCAAAAAAGTCTGTCAACGATTCAAATTGCATACTACTGAGCCCCTTTTACCTGTTTTTTCGCAAGAGCTTGCACCCAAGGACGATGCATTTCTCGCAGCACTATTTCATTGCGCAAGCGAACTGTGGTTACTGCACCAATAAAAAATGCAAAACCAAGTAAATTAATCAGTAGCGGCCACAACATTTCAGGTTCTATCGAGGGGTTGTCAAATTTGCTAATTGTAGCCCCCTGATGAAGGGTGTTCCACCACTCAACCGAGTAATGAATGATAGGGATATTCACCACCCCTACTAGCGCCATAACCCCTGCCGCTTTGCCAGCTTGCTGCTTATCTTCAAATGCACCGTAAAGCGCTATAACACCAAAATATAAAAACAACAGGATAAGCTCTGAGGTCAACCGAGCGTCCCATACCCACCACGCGCCCCACATAGGCTTACCCCATGCAGCACCGGTGAACAAGGCAATAAATGTCATTACAGCGCCAACAGGCGCCATCGCAATCATGCTCATGTAAGCCGTGCGCCACTGCCATACCATACCGATGAGTGCTGCTACCGCCATAGCTACGTACGTGCCCATAGACAATATGGCGCTTGGCACGTGAATATAAATAATACGAAATGAATCGCCCTGTTGATAATCCTGTGGCGCAAACGCAAGTCCCCACAGCGTGCCAATAAACAAAGCAATGCCTGCGCCTGTCCAAAGCCAAGGCTGTAACGTTACGCAAAGCTGATAAGCTCGCTCTGTTTTTGCGTAAGGATGTAACCACTTCCACATTAGTTCTGACTCACTCTTAAAGAATACGCTATCGCAAAAGGTGCTATTGCTAGTGCCAGCAGCAGCATGGCCGCGATAATAGCAAGTTGCGGATAATAAGGTAATTGAAGTGCGGCAGAATCCACAGCTGACGTGGCAAAAATGAGTAACGGAATAAAAACAGGGATTAGCAGCAATGCTAACAACACGCCACCTTTCTGTAACCCTACCGTTAACCCTACTGCAATTGCACCAATCAATGACAGTAGCGGAGTACCTAATAGCAGAGTAGCTATTAGCGCCACGTACATATCAAACGTTAAATTTAAAAACATGGCTAATAGCGGTGACAGCACCAGCATGGGAATAAAACTCACCAGCCAATGCACGCACACCTTCACAGCACTAATCCCTGCAAGAGACATACCTGAGAGCACATACTGCTCCATGGTGCCGTCTTGAAAATCGTCTCGAAACATTCGCTCCATGGCCATCAATGATGAAAGGATTGCCGCAATCCACAGCACCCCAGGACCAATGCGTTGCAAGGTGTCAGGAGAAGGGCTTACACCAAGTGGAAACATAGTAACAACCATCAGCAAAAACATAAGCGGTTGAAGTAGTTCAGCCTTCTGTTTAAACGCAATGTGAACGTCTCGTTTAAATACTCCCTGATACAGCGACATTAAATTCGATACTCCAAATCAAATACGCTGTGCGGGCCTGCAGCTTCAGACAGCGGCTGATGAGAGGTAGTTATAACAACTCCACCACGCTCAACATGAGATTTCATTCGCTCTTCAAGCAACGCTATACCCTTAACATCCAATGCGGTAAAAGGCTCATCGAGGATCCATACGTCAGCGGGCTTTAACCACAACCGAGCTAGGGCTACTCTTCGCTGCTGACCCGCCGATAAGAACCGAACCGGTATATCTTCAAGACCAACTAGCCCTACACGCATTAATGAATCGAAAAGTTGGCTCTCTTCACAGTTTACTTGATGTTGAGCGAGCCAAAACGTTAAGTTATCAATTGCAGATAAGCTGCCATTGGTCCCGCTTTTATGGCCTAGGTATAACAACGTCGACAAATACGAAAACGAAGAATCTGCAATATCCTCTCCGTTAAACAATACAGCGCCAGATTCAGGCGTGCTTAGCCCGGTGAGAATTCGAAGTAAGCTGGTTTTACCCGCTCCGTTAGACCCACGGACATACAGGAGCTCACCGGCATTGACCGCCAATGAAACATCTTCAAATAATACCCTGTCTCTTTTTACGCATGTTAGTTCACACGCTTTTAGCACTACGACGCCTACCTTCTGTACGAATTACTACCTTTAAAAATTGACGCTAGTTTATCACAGGATGGCATTTTCGCAGTCGCGAATATCAATTAAATATGATTTACTTCAACAGTTTTCTTGTCTTTTTATTAACGATTTATCATTTCCATCTCAGGCTATCTACAACATTAGCTGGGTTGTTCATATGCCTTTCAAAAAATGAGTTAGTTAACGAATTAATCGGTGAGCTAATAACTGGTTTAACAGGCGGCTTTTAACCTGCTTTACTATAATAATCGATTGTGACTTTATCAATTATGTAGCTAAGGAAAAACATGCCAAGGCCGATACCAATCACATGACGTCGCAACTTTCCAATATTCTCGCGAGTGTACTGAAAACAACAGCACAATCTACAGGGCAAATAGGCGCTGCGAGGGCTGCTGGCAGTCAAAGTACCAACCCCGTATCCGCTGATACAGGCCAAGCACCTACTCAACAAGGTGCGATGAATCAATTCCGGAGCAACCCGCTATCACGGGCGGTCGCAATTGATAACGCCGCTAAGGTAGTTGTTGCTCGGCTTCCCGATAATGTATTGACCCTAAACACTCCCCAGTTAAAAGCGAATTTACGTGTCCCCGACACGGTTTCTCGCCAAGGAATACAGCAGCCTCAACTCGTATCCCTCGGCTCTGGGGCAAGTGCCTCTGAGGCAAGTGTCTCTGGAGTAAATAGCTCTGGAACAACAGATTCTATAGCAAAGGCCACTGTACAAGCTGCACTGACGTCTGTAGAGGTGACATCGCAGAGCACGAGTATTCCTTTAGATAAACAAGGGCAACTGTTTAAAGCAATCGCAGAAGCTTTAAAGAACGCTGAAGGAGCCGCGGTATCGCTTAGGGCACCAATACATTCTGTTACCAGTAAAGAAATAACCCTTGGTTTAAAGGGGGGTAAATCAATTCATTTGCCCTTGGCGCAATTAGACGCTAAGTCAATGGCATCACTTCAAAACCTTATTGGCAAAGACGTTTCCATCAGCCTTAACAGGACGCAAAGTGGGAATATTGCGCTAACACTACACACTAGTTTAAATAATATTGCCAACGAGTTAACGGGAAAAGGCTCTGCACAGCAACGCACAAACTTAGATTCCCTATCATTGGGAAATATAAGTGCAAAGGCTCAATACCAACTGATTGAGCAGGCGCTTAGACAAGGCGGTGTTGCGATATCTCAAGAGCGCGATATAGTTTCTTCGCTAAAACAGTTTCTTCCAGACACAACCTACAGCGCGAATACGTTAAAAGCCGTAAGTTTACTTTCCTTAAATACAAAGGACGCAGCAAACGCTACACTAAACATTCACACTACGAAAAATAGCCTGCTTACCACATTTTCACTACCGGCTTCAGCTTCACTTTTATCTAAGGGCATAATGCCTGAATTGAGCACGGAGCAGCTGCGTAATATCAATGTTAAAAGCTTGCCGACATCTCAACTTACTGGCATTGAAATAAGGAGCGCTGGAAAAGGGCCGGGTTCACGGCTAGCACCTGATGCAACATTGCTTAACTCTCATAGTGTTAATAATACTCACAGTGCCAGTATTAAAAATTCACCTGAGTCTTTTAGCGGCAGTGATGTACATAACGCCATTCGCTCACTCTCCCGTGTTTTATTAAATCAAACTGGCAGCACCGCTAGCGCCCTTACAGCCCTAGTGTCCATTATAGAGAATAGACCGAATACTAGCGCTCTTGGGCAGGTACAAGGCAAGTTCCTAGTTCAACAAGATACGTCATCTGCACTATCCAAACTAATACAGCAATTAAAAAGCATAGACGTTCGCTCAGCTTCGCCTTCGGCACTAAACAAGCCACAGCTTGAAACAACTAAAGGATTGCCTGCACAAAAGGCACCTTCTACTCACAATGCAAATGCGGTGGAAAACACAGCGAACAGCCAATTGACCAAAGAAGCAAACGCAACAAGGCCCACACTGGGCTCCATTGCTCAAATGATAAAATCTGAAGCAAAAAGCGCTTCGGTGGAGCTGTTTAATAATCTATTGCAGCAACTCTCAAATAACACCAGCAAGCAGCAAATAAGTGCAAGTGAACGAAACGCGCTAGTCAAAGAAATGACAAACGCTTTAGCCGAGTCTGACGTGAAATCTACTGACAGCACAGGAAAGGACAAAGAGGTTAAAGACGTTAATTTAAAGGCCGGTACGTCAGGGTCTGACTCGTCATTGCCTCAACGTATTCAAACTCTGCTAAACAGCCCAGCACTTTTGGCAACGCCATCAACGCTGACCTCTCCCGTTGCGGTATCGAGTTTTGTACAAGGACTTGTAGCACTTGTTCAGCTCGCACTAGCCGGAAGAGCCCTGCAGCGACAGCCCAGTCTGAAGTCGCAAATAGATGCACCTGACTCTATTATCTCCAAAACCTTAGCAAGCGTGGGAAGTAACACTCAGCCAAGCAGAATTAGCCAAGATGTAAACCAGTTAGATGGCCGTCAGCAGCTGTTAGCTCAATTAAAAACATTGCTTGCCAATCATCAGCAAAGCAAAGTAACTCAAGCTGATACACGTATTCAAGGTCAAGATGCTTTTTATTACGTGCTGCCCACGTTGTCTCAACACAGCACGCCACCGGAACTGCTCATCTATCGCGAAAATCAGAAGCAGCACCAACAGCAAGAAAATAGCGCGCAGCGGGGGCTATGGAATGTCACTATGAAGTTGGATATCGGCGATACAGGGCAGGTGCTCGTCAAATCAAGAATAGATAAAGAGTCAATAACCCTCGACTTGTACGCGTCAAATGACGTTATTCTGTCAAGGATTGCAGATACACTGCCATATTTAACCAAACGGTTAGAAGGGCTGGGGCTGCATGTTGAAAATTCCAGTTTTCAGCGCGGCCACATACCTGACACGCTCAATAGCCGTCCGCATCATATTTTTGAGACCAAAGTGTGAAATGAGTTATTGCGATGAGTTCAGATAAGCAAAACAAGGCTAAACGTGCCATAGGCCTCAAGTACGAAGGAGGCGACAAAAAAAATACGCCAAAAGTGGTGGCAAAGGGATATGGCGACCTCGCCGAAGCCATCATTGCTATGGCAGAAGAAACAGGAATACTTATCCATGAAGACCCTTATTTAAGTGAAGTCCTTGCCACACTTGATGTAGGCCAAGATATCCCAGAGTCCTTGTACTTTGTCATCGCAGAGCTGCTTGCCTACTCATACGTTCTTCAAGGAAAGATCCCACCGGGCTGGGAAGGTATTATCAAACGAATCGATTTTGAGGTATGAAACTTCCCCTTTGTATTGGCCGAATATACAGCCTTCGAAAATACTCCACGCCATAAAAAAAACGCCCCGTGTGGCTGGTAGGATTAACCACCTTCCAACCACACAGGGCGCTCTCGCTTATACCAGTAAATTGGCTATCTAAAGAGTACTTTTTCTTTGTTAAACCAATGAATGCAGAACATGATAAGACCTATTGCTATAACGGCTGTGGAAGTAAAAATACCGAACAACGCAAAGTAGTCCATAGTGCCCTTAAACAGTTCCTTCATCGCGAGAGCTACGTTGGTTAACGGAACCCACACCCACGCACCTTTTAGTTCTACACCAGGCATCATGGCAATCAGCACAGGGAAGATAACCACCATGATTAGCGAGCCCATATAACTTTGTGCTTCTTTGAATGAACGCGCATAGATAGAAAGGGAAAGCAAAATAGCTGCGAATACTGCCACCACAGGCACCAACATAAGAAATATCAGTACAAAATCCACAATGCCAATCATGGACATCACTTCAACGACAAATTCGATGGCCATACCTTGTGATAACACTATTCCCCACAGAGCCATGGACGATACGGTGATGAGGGCAGTAATGATCCCTGCAGCGCTTACCGTAAAGAATTTGCCCAGAACAAGTTTGTACCTGTCCATTGGTGAAATAAGTAATGTTTCCAGTGTACCTCTTTCTTTTTCCCCTGCCCCTAAATCAGCGGCCGGCGCCATTGCGCCTTGTAAGCACAGTATGAATATGAAATAAGGAAGGAAGCCGCCAATACGCTCTCCCCACACTTCTCTATCATCAGCAATATTTTGCTTTTCTATTGAAATGGGTTTTAGCAGCGCCTCCTGCTGAGATTCATTTAAACCTAACTGCGTAAATGCAGAAAGCTGGTACTCATCCATATATACATCGATAATTTCAGCTACCCGTCCATACACCTTATTAAGCCCAGCGTCATTAAGATAAAGCTCAATTTTGTGCTGCCCAGACGTCAAAATGTCAGGGTTAAAGGTTTCAGGTATTACTAGCACGAAGTCTAAGGTTTCGTTTTTAATCAGCGTTGCGTAGCCTTGTTTATCGGTAGCGGTGCCGTCAATAGCGACTTGCTCAAACTTATCCGAAGCCTGACTGAACGACTCAACAATATCTGGCGCATAAGCTTCACCAACAACGGCATATTTTAAAATTTCGTTTTCTGCCTTTTCAGCGGCATTACTCATAAAGAAAATGCCCACACCAAAGATCGCGGGGAACAGTAATAGCGGTAACAAGATCATAAAGATGATAGTTTTTCTATCCCGCAATAACTCTTTAAACTCCTTCTTAAAGATTAACCACATTGCTCTTCTCCTGTGATTCTGTTTCTAGTGTTTTAAGGAAACTCTTGTGCATTTGGCCATCAGACAGTGCACTGAACGCCGCTAATGAGTCATTAAATACCGTTTCACCTTGGTTGATGACGGTGACTTTGTCACACAGCGTTTGCACTTCATCGAGATGGTGGGTAGAGAAAATAACGGGCGTGCCTTTGTCTTTTAATCGCTGGATAAATTCCATTACGGTGCTGGTAGCCATAATATCTAAACCCGTGGTGGGCTCATCGAGCACAACAAGTGAAGGCTCGTGAATAACCGCTCTCGCTATTGATACTTTCTGCTTCATCCCAGATGAAAAATTTTCGGCTCGACGCTCTAAGAAGCTCTGCATATCAAGTAAGTCTGCCATTTCTTCAATACGAGCATTAATCGTACTTTTCGATAATCCATGCAGTTCGCCGAAGTAACTGATATTTTCTCTACCAGTCAGTCGACCATACAAACCTGTGGAGCTCGATAAAAAGCCTATCTTTTTGCGTGCAACATTAGGATTCGCCAAAATGTCTTGGCCATCTATTAACACGCTGCCGCTATCTGGACGAAGTGCTGTTGATAACATACGAAGCGTCGTCGTTTTACCCGCTCCATTGGGTCCAAGCAAACCAAGAACCTCTCCACTTTGACATGTAAAAGATACATCCCTAACAGACTGAAAATAACGCCCCTTCAAACGCGGATCTTTTTTCTCTTGTTCGCTAAGCTTTTTCGGGTTCTCAACCTCAAAGCGTTTAGCGAGGCCAGCTATTTCAATCATGGACGTTCCCTCTTCTCTTTTATTAATTACGATTTATGCCAGCAACTCGCGTATTCATAAACCGATGACGTTCAGTGATGCTTACAACATAAGCAGCATTGCACTATTTATTTTTATCATATTAGAAATACTTTATTTTGCATAAACATACAATGATCGTAGCTTGGGCTATTGCTCGAACATTCTATTTATCACTTCACTATTTATCACTTCACTATTTATCGCTGTACTATTTGTCACTGTACTGTTTTTCGCTTTACTTTGCGCTTAGATGAAACGCTGCACAGACTATTAGTCTTTTCTTTTTGCGATTAATTACAGCATTCCTCTTATTAGTCATGTAAACAAGGGTTATTCAGGCTAAAAATGTTAGTAAATGTTTTCTGTTGAACAATATCGTTAATTGATAGATACAAAAAAACCGCCTTGATGGCGGTTTTAATTATTTTAAAGAGGATTGAGCTTCTCACAAATCATTTGAGTAAGACGCTGTCTCTGGTGGTGCTTATGACTCTTCACCAGCCTCTTCGCTTTTATCTTCAACGATTTTACTTGGAAGCAACATTTCTCTAAGCTTAGCTTCTATCTCGTCCGATACGGCAGGGTTGTTCTTTAAAAACAACATGCTGTTCGCTTTACCCTGACCGATACGGTCTGTGTTGTAGCTATACCACGCTCCGGCTTTATCAACCAACTTGTGCTTAACGCCTAAGTCGATTAACTCGCCGTGCTTAGAAATACCTTCACCATAGCGAATGATAAATTCAGCTTGTTTGAACGGAGGCGCGATTTTGTTCTTAACGACTTTAACGCGAGTTTCGTTACCAACAACCTCATCGCCTTCTTTTACCGAACCAATTCTTCTGATGTCTAAGCGCACAGACGCGTAAAACTTCAGCGCGTTACCACCTGTTGTGGTTTCAGGGCTTCCGAACATTACACCAATTTTCATACGAATTTGGTTGATAAAAATCATCATTGTGTTCGAGCGTTTCAAATTACCCGTAATTTTACGCATACTTTGAGACATCATTCTCGCAGCAAGACCTACGTGTGAATCACCGATATCGCCTTCGATCTCGGCACGCGGTGTTAACGCTGCTACGGAGTCGACAACAATAACGTCAACAGCGCCAGAGCGTGTCAACATGTCACAAATTTCTAGTGCTTGCTCACCCGTGTCAGGTTGCGATACTAATAATTCGTCAATATTTACACCAAGCTTTTCAGCGTAAATAGGGTCTAGCGCGTGTTCCGCATCGACGAACGCACAAGTTTTGCCCTGGCGCTGCGCTTCAGCAATAACTTCAAGGGTTAACGTTGTTTTACCTGATGACTCTGGCCCGTAAATTTCAACAATTCGGCCTAGTGGTAAACCACCCGCACCAAGCGCAATGTCTAGCCCAAGGGAGCCTGTGGAAATCGTTTCCACATCCATTGTCTTGTTTTCGCCCAACTTCATAATTGAGCCTTTACCAAATTGCTTTTCAATTTGGGAAAGCGCTGCATCTAACGCTTTAGTTCTATTTTGATCTGTCATTTTAACTATGCCTATGCTTATCTTTTGCGCGTCACATTGCGTTTATTATCAACAAGAGTTGGAACATGAATGTGAGTAAAAATTAAAATATAAAAATACTTTTTCACATTCTTATATTTTAACTTTTATACAGGTGCACTCACACCAAAACACCGTTAGTATTGACTCAGCGCTATAAAACCGCGCGTAAATCTAAAGTTGCTATGACTAACAACTACATCTACACCTTAACAATTTCTGCATGCATTCTATACTGTACAAGCATACAGTTTCAACCAGTGTTTTTAATTATTTTTTCCAACACGCCCGAATATGTTTGGCTTAACTAGCACTAAGCATTTTCAGCACGTAATTGATTGCAAACGCTACCGCTTGACCACGCACTTCATCCCTGTTGCCACTAAACACCTGCTTAACTTGAAAAGCATCATCCCCACAAATGAAACCAAACCACACAGTGCCAACAGGCTTGTTATCACTACCGCCACCAGGCCCAGCAATACCGCTAACAGTAATCACCACGTTTGCTTCGCATCGCTTTTGCACACCAAGCGCCATCTCAGTCACCGTCTGCTGCGATACAGCACCATGCGTTTCAAGGGTTTCAATCTTTACGGACAGTTCCTGTGTTTTAGCCTTATTAGAATAAGTTACCCAAGACTGATTAAACCAATCTGAACTGCCTGCCACGCTGGTAAACGCGAAAGCAATACCGCCGCCGGTGCACGACTCAGCAGAAGATGCTGTCCATCCCCTTTCACGCAACACATCACCAATCGCCATTACTTGGGTATTTAACGCGCTATCAAGCACTAGAGGTATAGCGTCTGTAATAGAAACCGTTGAAAATGGTGTGGTCATATCAATTTACCGTCAGTGCTTTTTGTTACACAGAGTTTATCATTTATTTGTTACCATACGCACTAACACCATAAACATATCTATCGAGGCCGTTTTTTTGGAATCACATACTCCTATGATGCGCCAGTACCTTACGATTAAGGCGCAGCATCCGAATATTCTCTTGTTCTATCGCATGGGCGATTTCTACGAATTGTTTTTTGATGATGCCAAAAAAGCTGCAGATCTTCTCGATATATCATTGACGGCTCGGGGCAAGTCTGGCGGCGATCCCATTCCAATGGCTGGTGTACCTTATCACGCGGTAGAGAGTTACCTTTCCCGATTAGTTAAAATGGGTGAGTCAGTAGCTATTTGTGAGCAGGTAGGCGACCCCGCTACGAGTAAAGGCCCCGTAGAACGCCAAGTTCAGCGTATTGTCACACCCGGTACTGTCACCGACGAAGCGCTTTTAGAAGAGCGCCGAGATAATATATTAGCCGCAGTGTGTGGCCACTCTATGCATTATGGCTTAGCCACGCTGGACGTTACTAGCGGGCGTTTTGTAGTATTTGAATGCGATAACGATGAAAATTTGTTAGCGGAAATACAGCGAGTTAATCCAGCCGAACTGCTCTATCCAGAAGGCTTCGAGCAACTCTCACTCATTGAGAACCGAAAAGGATTAAGAAGACGTCCTGAATGGGAGTTTGACATTGATACCGCAGATGAGCAGCTGAATCTGCAGTTTGAGACCAAGACCCTTGATGGTTTTGGTCTTAAAGGCATAACGAAAGGGTTAGGCGCTGCGGGCTGTGTGTTGCAATATGTAAAAGACACCCAACGAACTGCCCTACCCCATATCAGGCAAATACAAACCGAACAGCAAGACAGCCGCGTTCAGTTAGACGCAGCGACAAGACGCAATTTAGAGCTCACCCATAACTTATCTGGCGGTCAAGAAAACACGCTTTTTAGTGTGATGGACACCACCACAACGGCGATGGGGAGCCGTATGTTGCAACGGGTTATCCATTCACCATTAACCGACCAACATGAGCTACAGAGTCGATTAGACGCCGTTGACGCCTTTATTGATGATAACCCTGACGATATTCGCAGCGCCCTAAAACACATTGGTGATATCGAACGTATTATGGCGCGCTTAGCCCTTCGCTCTGCGCGACCTCGTGATTTTGCGAGGTTGAAAAACGCGTTTAACGCATTACCTGATTTACACGACGCATTATCGCGCTTTGAAACTGGCCAAATAAAACAAATCAGTGAAACCATCGGCACTTATCCCGAACTGCAAACACTGCTTAATAAGGCCATTATTGATAACCCGCCGGTTATTATCCGAGAAGGCGGAGTCATAGCACCTGGCTACAATGAAGAATTAGACGAATTACGCGCGCTCTCTCAGGGCGCTACTGATTATCTAGATGCAATGGAGCGTCGAGAAAGAGAGCGTACTGGTATTTCTACCCTTAAAGTGGGATACAACCGAGTACATGGCTTTTTCATTGAAATTAGCCGCGCCAATAGCGCAAATGCACCCGCGGAATATATCCGTCGCCAAACGCTGAAAAATACCGAACGCTTTATTACTCCTGAATTAAAAGAGCACGAAGATAAGGTACTTAGTAGTCAAGGGGCGGCGCTTGCGCTTGAGAAAAAACTCTATGAAGCACTATTTGATGACTTTACGCCTTACTTAAATAACTTGATAGACAGTGCCGCGGCGCTGGCAAAACTCGATGTACTGTGTTGTTTCGCCGAACGGGCAATAGCTCTAGATTGGCATAGGCCCAGGCTCAGTTACGAGTGCGCACTTACTTACGAGGAAGGCCGGCACCCTGTTGTCGAAAATGTAATGAAAGCGCCTTTCATCGCTAATCCGCTTCAGCTAGATAGCGCACGGCGCATGCTAATAATTACGGGTCCTAATATGGGCGGTAAATCTACATATATGCGTCAAACGGCTCTCATTGCACTGCTCGCATGTGTGGGTAGTTTCGTGCCGGCTCAACAGGCTCACATTGGTAAACTTGACCGTATCTTCACCCGCATTGGTGCGTCTGATGATCTTGCTTCTGGCCGCTCAACCTTTATGGTAGAAATGACAGAAACCGCCAATATTCTCAATAATGCCACAGAAAATTCATTGGTGTTAATGGATGAAATTGGCCGTGGAACTAGCACCTACGACGGGCTCTCACTGGCGTGGGCATGTGCAAGTTACCTTGCCAAGCAGCTTAATGCCTATACCCTTTTTGCTACTCATTATTTCGAGCTTACTGAGCTGCCTGATACACAGCAAGGTGTAGTAAATGTGCATTTAGATGCTGTTGAGTTTGAAGATACCATTCGCTTTATGCACACGGTGTCAGAGGGTGCAGCAAGCAAAAGTTTCGGGCTTAAGGTAGCGCAGTTAGCGGGCGTTCCAAAAACCGTTATTCAAGCCGCCCGACAAAAGCTCGCTGCGCTCGAATCTTCTCATATTATGATACAAGGAGAAGAGAGCACGCCTGATAAGGCAGCAAGCACCCCGAAAGCTACAACAAAAGCCACATCAAAGGCTGCATCAAACGCAAAGCCAAAAGGCCAAGCAGAACTGCTGTTTCCAGATAAACCTAACCCTGCTGTCGATGCCCTTGCGAACATATCTCCTGATGAGCTCTCTCCGCGCCAAGCTCTCGACCTTATTTACACCCTAAAGCGCTTAAGTCAGTCTTAGCCGCAAGGCCAAGTTTAGGTCACAATTGGCCTGAACTTGGCGTAAATTTGCACATCATGTGGGCAAATCGATTGTCTGTTTACATGGTTTTGCGTATACTATCGCCCCGTCCAAAGTGTAGATGGTTTCTTTCTGAAATCGGCCTATATTTACCATACAACCCTAACGTTCTAGGTTTCGCATGACACATTATATTTTCGTCACTGGTGGTGTAGTTTCATCGCTTGGAAAAGGTATTGCAGCAGCATCATTAGCAGCAATTCTTGAAGCACGCGGTCTCACCGTTACCATGTTAAAGCTCGACCCTTACATCAACGTCGACCCGGGCACAATGAGCCCTATACAGCATGGTGAAGTATTTGTTACCGATGACGGTGCAGAGACAGACCTTGATCTTGGTCACTACGAGCGCTTTATTCGCACCCGTATGACAAAACGCAACAACTTCACCACAGGCCGAGTTTACGAAGAAGTACTTAAACGCGAGCGTCGCGGCGATTATTTAGGCGCCACAATTCAGGTCATTCCACACATTACCAACGAAATTAAACGTCGCGTAATTGAAGGTGCTGAAGGTCACGAAGTTGCCATTGTAGAAGTGGGCGGAACCGTAGGTGATATTGAGTCACAACCTTTCTTAGAAGCCATTCGCCAACTAGGCACTGAAGTAGGCCGCGAGCGTGCTATGTACATGCACCTTACGCTAGTGCCTTATATGCCAGCATCCGGTGAAGTAAAAACAAAGCCAACCCAGCATTCAGTTAAAGAGTTGCGCTCAATTGGTATTCAACCCGATATTCTTGTGTGTCGTTCTGTAGGTGCTCTACCTACCAGTGAGCGCTCTAAAATCGCGCTTTTCACTAACGTCGCAGATAAAGCGGTTATCTCATTAAAAGATGTAGATAGCATTTATCGCATTCCAGCTGCACTTAAAGCGCAAGGAATGGACCAGCTTGTTGTGGATCGCTTTGGATTTGATTGCCCAGAAGCCGATTTAGTCGAGTGGGAACAGGTGCTTTACGCTGAATCAAATCCCACTGCAGAAGTTAACATAGGCATGATTGGTAAGTATGTTGAGTTGCCAGACGCGTATAAATCCGTTAACGAAGCACTAAAGCATGCTGGTCTTAAAAACAGACTGACAGTCAACATTCATCATATCGACTCTCAAGATGTTGAGAGTAAAGGCACGCAAATCCTTGAAAAGCTTGACGCTATCTTAGTGCCTGGCGGTTTTGGTGAGCGAGGAATTGAGGGCAAAATTGAAGCCGCCCGCTACGCTCGTGAAAACAAAGTGCCTTATTTAGGCATTTGCTTAGGCATGCAGGTGGCGCTAATAGAATTTGCACGAAATGTTGCAGGCATGGAAAAAGCAAACAGCACCGAGTTCGACCCACAAACTGCATACCCTGTGGTAGGGTTAATCACGGAATGGCTAGATGCAGCAGGCACAACCGAAACACGCACTGAAACCTCAGATCTTGGCGGTACAATGCGATTGGGTAGCCAGCTTTGTCATTTAATTGAAGGCACTAAAGTACATGAGATGTATGACAACGTCGAAATCTACGAGCGCCACCGTCACCGCTATGAAGTGAACAACAATCTTCGCGATGAAATTGAAGCTGCGGGCCTTAAAGTAAGTGGTTTGTCCACTGATAAACGACTTGTAGAAGTTATCGAAATACCTGACCATCCTTGGTTTATCGCAGGTCAGTTCCACCCTGAATTCACTTCAACACCTCGCGATGGACATCCATTGTTTAAGGGGTTTGTTGCAGCTGCAGGCAAATACCAGAAAGAAAATCACTAGTTTCTAATAAAGGGAACGCTTTCCCGTTGCGTTCCCACATCAATTGTTGAGGAAATAACATGGCGAAAATTAGTCGCATCATCGGACGTGAAATCTTAGATTCACGCGGTAATCCAACTGTAGAAGCAGACGTTTATTTAGAGTCTGGCGTTATGGGTCGTGCTGCTGCACCCTCTGGCGCGTCTACGGGTAGCCGCGAAGCATTAGAACTGCGTGACGGCGACAAGTCTCGTTACCTTGGTAAAGGTGTAATTAAAGCAGTAGCGGCTATTAACGACGCCATTGCTCCGGCTCTTCTAGGCAAAGATGCACTAGCGCAGTCTGATATCGATCAGGTGATGATTGACTTAGACGGCACTGAAAACAAAGAAACTCTTGGTGCTAACGCTATTCTTGCTGTGTCTCTTGCTGTAGCAAAAGCCGCCGCCCTTGAAAAAGGCGTGGCACTTTACGAGCACATCGCTGACTTAAACGGCACGTCTGGGCAATATTCAATGCCTGTGCCTATGATGAACATCATCAATGGTGGCGAGCACGCAGACAACAACGTTGATATTCAAGAATTCATGGTTCAGCCAGTTGGCGCGAAAAGCTTTAAAGAAGCACTGCGTATGGGTGCTGAAATTTTCCATTCACTTAAGAAAGTACTGTCAGCGAAGGGTCTTAACACCGCTGTGGGTGATGAAGGTGGTTTTGCACCAAACCTTAGCTCTAACGCTGAAGCACTTGCTGTTATCGTACAAGCCGTTGAAAACGCTGGCTACAAAATGAATGAAGACATTACCCTTGCACTAGATTGTGCAGCGTCTGAATTCTACAAAGACGGTAAGTATGTATTGTCTGGCGAAGATAAGAGCTTCGACTCAGAAGCGTTTGGCGACTACTTAGCTGACCTATCTTCACAGTACCCTATCGTATCTATCGAAGATGGCTTGGACGAGAGTGACTGGGAGGGCTGGGAAAGCTTAACTAAGAAGATTGGTGACAAAGTACAGCTTGTTGGTGATGATTTGTTCGTCACTAACACCAAAATTCTTAAGCGCGGTATCGATAACGGTATTGGTAACTCAATCCTTATTAAGTTCAACCAAATTGGCTCACTAACAGAAACGCTTAACGCAATTAAAATGGCGAAAGACGCTGGCTTTACCGCTGTCATCTCTCACCGTTCTGGCGAAACTGAAGACGCGACCATTGCTGATTTAGCAGTAGGTACTGCTGCAGGTCAAATCAAAACTGGCTCTCTTTGCCGTTCTGACCGTGTCGCTAAGTACAACCAACTTCTACGTATTGAAGAAGCGCTTGGTAGTGCAGCAACCTATAAAGGCCTTTCTGAAATTAAAGGTCAGTAAAGGTTGCTTATTATAGCTCAACCAGGGTAGACAGGCTCTACCCTTGAGAAGGCGTTAGTGCTACATGTACTAACGCCTTTTTTGTTTTTACTGCAACTGATGGCAAATTTTAATTGGGCGTTGAGGGATGGTTACTCTCAAACAAAGACTAATTCTTGTTTCTAGAAGTGGCTAGCTTCTCATATTCTTGATACGGTTAGTGCAGAGACAGTCAAAACGCGATGTTAACGTGAGCACAAACAGTCATCCGCCAAAAACACAATCAGGTTTTTTTAACGACTTAGGCGAGCTGGGTGGTAATCACGCACAGTTTTCTGAAGTGTGTACGGCGCTATATGAAAGAGAACTTTTGTTTATTGCCCACAGCGGTATCAGTAATGCGTCTATCCTTAAACGCCGAATTGGTGGCTTGCCTCATCATATTAGAAGTGTCGCTCGATATTTTGTAACCAACCCCACCCCACTATCTACCGATACCTATAACGGAAGCTGGTACGCCAAGCAGCCAAAATCTGCGCCCCGTTTACCACAGAATGCTGATGCAACAGCGCAATGGTTTAGAAAACATGCCGACTATGGGTTAATTGTTCCAGTCTTAGTTAAAACCATTGAAGGTATTCACCTTGAATTAGACGCTATCGACAAAACGATGTTGGTAGATGACGTCGTTCATCTGAACAAACACGGTTGGTTTACAGTTGATGGAGTCAATCGGGGAAACAGTCAGGAAGCGAATCGAAGAAATAAGCAGGCTAGTCATTCCATTGAAAGCTCAGATGAAGAGTCTCGTGAAAGTGGACTTGAAAACTACGGAGCTTTTAATAGTAAAACTCTTCTTAAACCAACGAAAACCATCATGGCGAGTGCTTGCTCGGGTCATGCTTGGAACTTCAAATCTCGCGTATCACCTCGTGCACTGTCTATTAGAGAAATGCGGCTGTCTACTCAAATAAACTGGAAGAACTTTACCTTATTGAAATAAAGGGCTTGTTTACGTTCTTTTTTCTTTTAAGGCGACATTAGCAATGCCATACCAACCCAAACATGAATAAAAATACAAAAATAATAAGTATTAATTCACTTTGTAACTTCTTCATATCAGTCAAAAAGAGTACAAACATACTAACCATTTCGAAAGCCAGTCTCATAACCTGCATTAGCAGTAATCAAACAGGCGTTTAACCCATAAAACCAGAGAGCTCACACCATTAATTAGGACACGCATCCTAATATGAGCGTTAAGATCAATTTTTTCATAAAAATTTAATCAATATGGTAAACAATGGTTGACGTTCAAGGCTCACATGGTTAAATTGTCGCTATAAATTTTGGTCAGCAAAGATTTTCGAAAAATGCGTATTCGTTTTCTTCTAATTACACTACTCCTCAAGGCAGCCAGACTGCACGGGTAGATTGCGACCAGCGACTAATCACACAAAAACCCGTGCACAGCACGGGTTTTTTTTAACTATTCAATTGAGAGAGCGTCATGACAAATCAAGTGAAAATCTTTGATACCACGTTGCGAGATGGTGAGCAGGCCTTGCCAGCAAGTCTAAGTGCCAAAGAGAAGTTACAGATTGCACTGGCGCTTGAAAGACTAGGTGTAGATATTATTGAAGCTGGTTTCCCTGTGTCTTCACCTGGCGACTTCCAATCAGTACAGTTGATTGCCAAAGAGATCAAAAACTCAGTGATATGCGGTCTGTCCCGCGCCCTTCCCGGTGATATCGATGCATGCGGCCAAGCCCTTAGCGTAGCTGATCAGTTTAGAATACATACCTTTATTGCCACATCGGAAATACACGTTGGCGCCAAATTGCGTAAGTCTCATGATGATGTGGTAGACATGGCCGTGGCTGCGGTAAAGCATGCCCGTAAATACACCGATGATGTTGAGTTTTCATGTGAAGACGCCGGCAGAACGCATATCGACTACCTTTGCCGTATGGTTGAAGCAGCTATTCACGCAGGCGCTACAACGGTAAATATTCCGGATACTGTTGGCTACACAACACCCACTGAGTTCGGCGGTATTATTCAGCAGTTGTTCAATCGGGTTCCTAACATCGATAAAGCCATTATCTCTGTGCATTGCCATAACGACTTGGGCCTAGCTGTTGCTAATTCACTGGCGGCAGTAGAGCAAGGCGCGCGTCAAGTAGAGTGCACTGTAAATGGTATTGGTGAGCGTGCGGGTAACGCGTCGCTAGAAGAAATTGCAATGATTTTGCAAACGCGAAAAGGGCTGCTTGGCATTGATACTAATATCAATTCAACGGAAATTTCTCGTACGTCTAAACTTGTTAGCCAGCTGTGTAATATGCCGGTGCAATCTAACAAAGCCATTGTTGGGGCCAACGCCTTTAGCCATTCGTCAGGTATTCATCAAGACGGTGTCTTAAAAGCGCAAAATACCTATGAAATTATGACGCCTGAGAGCGTGGGCATTAATAAGAACAACCTAAACCTAACCTCTCGTTCGGGTCGCCATGTTATCAAACATAGGCTTACTGAATTAGGTTACAAGCCTGAAGAATTTGATTTAGAGGCCGTATACGATGCGTTTTTAAAACTGGCTGATAAAAAAGGACAGGTTTACGACTACGACCTTGAGGCCCTGTTGTTTTTCGATAAGCAAAAGCACGACCAAGCGCACTATCAACTGCTTTACCTACAGGCTAATTCGGGCAGAGAAATTATCCCAAGCGCTACCGTAAAAATGAAAGTGGGCGAACAAGAGATTACACAGGCATGCACAGGTAACGGACCAGTAGATGCCGCATTTAAAGCGATAATCTCTATTCTTGGTCATGAAGACTTAGAAGTTGTCGACTTTAAACTAGATTCAAAAGGCGAAGGTGCAGATGCGTTAGCGCAAGTGAGTGTCATCGCCACATATAAAGATCGTCGATTCCACGGTATAGGCTTGGCCACAGATATCGTAGAAGCCGGTGTAAAAGCATTGATATTTGTACTGAACAATACTTATCTGGCCGACCAGATTGATCAGAAAAAGAATCAACAAGAACGCGTTGTAGGAGTGTAAATGAGCCAGTTTTCAATTGCCGTATTAGCCGGAGACGGTATCGGTCCAGAAGTTATGCAAGAGGCCAACAAGGTCTTAGATGCTGTAGAAAAGAAGTTTAGCATTACGCTAAATCGCACCGAGTTTCCTGTTGGTGGCTTTGCTATCGATACCGAAGGCGAAGCCCTTCCAGCGAAAACACTGTTAGGTTGTGAACAAGCAGACGCGATCTTATTTGGAAGCATAGGCGGACCTAAGTGGGATACACTTCCACTTGAACAGCGTCCCGAACGCGCTGCACTGCTTACTTTAAGAAGCCACTTCGATTTATTCAGTAATTTGCGCCCTGCACGTATCTATCCTGGCCTTGAAGGTTTATCTCCACTTCGTGAAGACATTGCTAAATCAGGTGTAGATGTGTTGGTAGTGCGCGAACTTACCAGCGGCATTTACTTTGGCCAGCCTAAAGGTCGTGAGGGTGAAGGCGAAGAAGAGTTTGCTTACGACACAATGCGCTACAGCAAACGAGAAATTCGCCGTATCGCCGTCGCCGCCTTTGAAGCAGCACAAAAGCGTCGCGGTAAAGTCACCTCAGTAGATAAAGCCAATGTATTGGTTACTAGCAGATTGTGGCGTGAAGTGGCAGAAGAAGTGGCCAAAGACTTTCCCGATGTTGAGTTAGATCACATCTATATCGACAACGCGACGATGCAAATAATGAAGAACCCCGCGCAATTTGACGTCATGCTGTGTTCAAACTTGTTTGGCGACATCGTATCTGATGAATGCGCTATGATGACAGGCTCTATGGGGCTTTTGCCTTCGGCAAGTATGAACGAAGACGGGTTTGGTTTATACGAGCCAGCAGGCGGTTCAGCGCCGGATATTGCAGGCCAAGGTATTGCAAACCCCATCGCTCAAATTTTATCGGCAGCCATGATGTTGCGATTCAGTATGAACTTAAACGACGCCGCAGATGCTATTGAAAAAGCCGTGGTCGCCACTCTTGAAAAGGGCGTACTCACCGGCGAACTGCTGCCTGAAGATAAAAGAGACCAAGCTTCAAATACATCGCAAGTAGGCGATGAAATTGTTAAACAATTAATGGCGCAGGAGTAGAAATACCACATGGCCAAGACCTTATATGACAAAGTATGGCAAGCGCATATTGTCGACCAACTAGGCGAAGATAGCCTTATTTATATCGACCGCCACTTAATTCACGAAGTGACATCTCCGCAAGCATTCGCTGGCCTTAACGAAAAAGGCCGTAAAGTGCGTCGCCCAGATAAAACTGTGGGAACCATGGATCACAGCATATCAACTCGCTCGTTAGCCATTGATGCATGCGGCCCAGATAACGCACTACAGCTGCATACCCTAGCCAAAAACTGTGAAGATCACGGTATTCAGCTTTACCCTGTAGGCCATCAAAAACAAGGCATCGTGCATGTAATGGGGCCAGAATTAGGGCTTATACAGCCTGGCATGACCGTAGTGTGCGGCGACTCTCACACTGCAACCCATGGCGCATTCGGTGCACTTGCATTTGGAATAGGTACTTCTCAAGTTGAGCATGTTTTAGCCACACAAACTCTGAAGCAAAGCCGCGCAAAAAGCATGCTTATTAATGTGAATGGCAAACTTCCTGTGGGAATTACAGCGAAAGATATTATTTTGGCTATCATCGGCAAAATTGGACACGCCGGTGCAACAGGTCATGTGATTGAGTATGCGGGCGAGGCCATTCGTGGACTTACCATGGAAGAGCGAATGACCGTATGTAACATGAGTATTGAAGCGGGGGCAAAAGCTGGGCTTATAGCACCAGACGACGTTACTTTCGCGTATTTAAAAAACCGCGAGTATGCACCCAAAGACCAGTCCTGGGATGACGCGGTTGCCTATTGGAAAACCTTATACACCGAAGAAGGCGCAAGCTTTGATACGGTTGTCGAACTTGAAGCGGCCGACATAGCACCGCAGGTCACATGGGGAACCAACCCAGGTCAAGTTATTGGGGTAAATACTCCAGTGCCGGCCCCAGAAGACTTTAGCGACCCAATTGAAATAGAAAGTGCGAAAAAAGCACTTAGCTATATGGGCTTGAAGGCAGGTGAAAAACTCGCTGATGTAGCAGTAAATCACGTTTTCATTGGCTCATGTACCAATGGCCGTATAGAAGATTTACGTGCTGCGGCTCACGTTGCCAAAAAAGGCAAAGTATCATCATCGGTTACCGCTATTGTGGTGCCGGGATCTGGTGCAGTAAAACGCCAAGCTGAAGCTGAAGGTTTAGATAAGATTTTCGAGCAGGCCGGCTTTGAGTGGCGCTTACCAGGCTGTTCAATGTGTTTGGGTATGAACGACGATAAACTGGTTTCTGGCGATCGCTGTGCATCAACCAGCAACAGAAACTTTGAAGGACGCCAAGGCCGTGGTGCACGCACCCATTTAGTGAGCCCCGCTATGGCAGCAGCAGCAGCCATTAACGGCCACTTCGCCGATGTTAGAGACTATCAGGAGTAATACATGTCAGAGCAAGGTTTTACACACCACACGGGCATTGCAGCACCGTTAGACCAAGCCAATGTGGACACAGACCAAATTATTCCTAAGCAGTTTCTCACGGGTGTCACCCGTATCGGCTACGGCAAGCACCTTTTTCACGATTGGCGCTATTTGGATTTAAAAGAGCAAGAGCCTAACCCTGATTTCTCATTGAATAAGCCAGAACATAAAGGCGCTAGCGTGTTGTTGGCACGAGAAAACTTTGGATGTGGTTCAAGTCGAGAGCACGCGCCTTGGGCACTGGCCGATTTTGGTTTTAAAACCGTAATCGCCACCAGCTTTGCTGATATCTTTTATGGTAACTGTATTAACAACCAGCTTGTTCCTGTTGCGTTAGGCAGCGAACAAATGGACGCTTTATTTGACGCTATAAAAGCAGATCCCGCTGTCGCTATTACTGTGGATTTGCCGGCGCAGACAGTGAGCTTTGACGATACATCGTTTAGTTTTGATATTGCACCTCATCACAAAACTAATCTGATAAAAGGCCTTGATGCAATAGGTCAAACTCTCGAGCTTGATAGTGCTATCAGCGCGTTTGAAGACAAACAGCCTAGCTGGCTTTAGGCTGCGAAGGGAGTGCTAATGTAAAGGCGCTATATCAAGGCCCCAATTGTGAAGGTCGAAATAAAGCGGCAAATAAAAAGCGAGGGTTGGTGACAACCCTCGCTTTTTTGTTTTCCCTAAATACTTTAAACAGCATATCTTTCAATGAATTTTTTGGTTGAAAAGAGGCTCGTTTATTAATGCTTCGTCTAGTAAGAGCCTCGTTTATCAGTCTTTACTTTAGTCAGCAAAAACCAATCATTCGGTCACTGGCGTACCGTCATCATTGAACTTGGCAATATCAGCACCTGATGACTCCCACTCTTCACGCTCTTTATCTGATGCCTTCGGTGAAAACATACCGGTATAGGCATAAAATATTCCTATTAATGGCGCTGTCCAACATGCGAAAGCCAGCGGTATGTAGAGTAGATTTTGTAAGTTATCACCGGATATGCCAAGCCCTAGTGCGGATATAACAAATGCGCCCCCGGCATTCCACGGGATGAGTGGCGACATTAGCGTACCGCCCTCTTCTATACCACGGGAAAGATTGAGGGTTGAATACCCCATGCCGCGATAAACAGGAGAATACATACGTCCTGGTAAAGCAACAGATAGGTAGGGGTCGCCGGCAACAAGATTCGTTGCAAACGCAGTTCCTACGGCTGCAACTTGAGTACCTGCGAATGTTTTTGCTTTACTTTTGATAGCGTTGATAATACTTCTCAAACAGCCTGTTGTCTCAAGCGCCCCACCAAAACCCAGGGCGATAAGTACAAGCGAAATGGTCCACATCATCGACTGAATACCGCCGCGATTAAGCAATGTATCTATTTCGCTAATATTAGTTTGAATGGAGTAACCGTTATTTGCATAGTCGAACACGGCTTGAAGTGACTGTCCTTGTGTGACCATTGCAAACGCGCCGCCAACAACTACGCCTGCGAACAGCGAAGGCAAAGGTGGAAATTTCTTCAACGCCAATACCATCACCACCAAAGCTGGCAATAACGCCCATGCGGATATGTAGAAGTTATCTTCTAAAGCGGTAGTAATACCTTCAATTTTTTCAAACGACACACTTTGCGTATCGATAACAAAAAAGCCAACGCCAATATAGATTAACAGCGCAATAACCATGGCCGGTATAGTAGTGGCCATCATGTTTTGTATGTGTGAAAAGACGTCGGTACCTGTCACCGCTGGTGCTAGGTTCGTCGTGTCAGAAAGCGGCGATACTTTATCACCGAAAAATGCGCCAGACACCACAGCGCCTGCCGTCCAATACATGGGAATGTCAAACCCCTCGCCAATGCCCATCAGGGCCAAACCAACGGTTCCGACACTTCCCCAACTTGTGCCTAAAGACACTGACACCACAGCACAAATGACCATGCCAGCGGCGAGAAATATCTCTGGCGATAAGGTTTTTAAGCCGTAATAGATAATGGTGGGAACTGTGCCGCTGGCAATCCAAATGCCGATGATCATGCCCACCGTTATGAGCACGCTTACCGATGGCAGCGCAACATGGATAACTTTAAAAATACCGGCGCGAATATCTTCCCACGACAGTCCGAGGTAAACACCTACAAAACTTGCAAGGGCTAAACCTATCGCCAAGGGGATATGAGGCTCGAAAACGCCAAAGTAGAAAATCTGTGTTCCCAAGATTATCAGCGTTAACACAACAGGTGTTAACGCCAGCAAAAGCCCGGGCGTAGTTTGCTGTTCATCTTTCATAGGACATCCTTATACTAGAGCACTGATATAGACAATCAGACCCCATGCTGTGAATAGCGTTCTAGATATAAAAAATACTTCGCTAGATATTAAAAGCGCTATTACTAGGGCGTGTTGTTCTTTGCTGTACGAATTTTGGGCTAAATAGAAGCATTTTAATCGCGAAACAGTCCTGTAGGCCTAGTGGGCTAAGTCAAAGGGCTGTGACAAAGAGTAAAATGCTTCTATAACGCCCCCTTCGGGCAGCGCCTGTGAGCTATTTATCCTGCGTTAAATGGTTTCGATTTAGACCGCTAGACCTTCAACCATTTGCCTTGTCTAAATAGCTCACAGACCGCTGCAAAAATCTACAGCAAAGATCAACACGCCCTTTAGTTAATTATTTATTAATTGTGCAGGTTTGCTACGCTACTTTACGCGTAAAAGATCGAATGCACGGAAAATGGCAGAGGTTTTGTAGGGCTTTGTCACGGGTTTGGGCACATACTTAAACTTTCCGTTTGATTTCATTTTTCAATGAAAACCACTGTTAGTACAAGATGTCGACTTTTGCGGTTTTTAAAAATAATTTTCCTCATTATTGGCATATCATCACACATAACCCTATGCTAATTTAACGAGCCTAAAACAATGCAGTAAACGGACAATGAAATGCTAGAACAGGTGCCTATTAATGAGCTTAAACCAGGAATGTACGTTACACAGGTTCTAGAGCAATCTGGTACGCTTCATATGCGCTCCCAGGGCATTGTTAAATCTCAAAGCATTGTGGATACATTGAAGAAAAAAGGCATTTTACTTCTCGAAGTTGATATTGCTAAGTCAAAGCACCATCGCAATGATGAAACTCAAGCGGATGCTCTGGCAAATGAAGAGCAAACACCTGCCAATGAGCCCTCAGCGTCTGAATCAGGAACGGCTAAGTCGCCCCCCCTAGACAATGCTTCCATTAACGAAGCCAATGACTTATACGAAAATGCTCTGTCTATTCAAAGTAAGTTTATAAAAGCGTTAAATCAAGAAGCCGTGACTGACTTATCTCCAATGACGTCGCTATCACACAGTCTTATAGAGAGTGTATTTGATAACGAAGACGCCTTAAGCTGCCTCACCCTCATTAAAGATACTGACAACTACCTGCTAGAACACTCGATAAACTGCTCAGTGTTAACCGGAATATTTTGCAAATTTCTTGGCTACGACAGAGACAGTATTGAGCAAGCAAGTCTTGGGGCATTGCTTATGGATACGGGCATGTCATCAATACCCGCTGATATTCGAAGGCCTACAGCAGCCCTATCTGAAGACGATCTCGCGGTTTTGAAAACCCACGTAGAAGTTGGTACTACCCTAGTAGAGCAATGCGGAGAAATTCCCGATTTGTCTTTGCAGGTTATTGAACAACATCAAGAGAGAGTAGACGGCAGTGGTTATCCTGACGGGCTTTGTAACGACCAAATATCAGAGTTTGCTCGAATAGCCGCCATTGTTGATACCTATGACGAGTTAACATCTCATCATCCGTCGCAGCCAAGCCTCACCCCAATGCAAGCGCTCAAACGCTTATCAGCATCACCTGGCCTAGATCAAACCTTGGTTACCCAGTTCATCCAATGTATTGGTGTGCACCCAGTAGGATCTTTGGTTAAATTAAAAAGCGGCAAGTTAGGCATTGTTAGTAAAATTAATCCTAAAGATCCAATAAGCCCTCATGTGATGACGTTTTACAGCGTGACATCGAACCACTTTAATGAAATTAAAAAAATTGACCTTAGTCGTTATAACGATGAAGTGGTCTCTGGCGTGCGTCCGGAAGAATTCAGAATAAACCTGCCGAAGTTTTTCAAGGAAGTGTTTGTTCATCAAGCCCCGCAGTAAACAATAACCGAGAATCGATATTCGGGGCTTGGCCTGGCTTGCGCGCTACCAGTCAGTAAGCGCTGCCATAGTAAATATTTCATCTTCAAAGGCTAGCACCACCCGCTGAGCCTCAATGTTTACAATTTGGACTTTGTCGGCAATCCAGTCGCCCTCTGAAAGCTGACGACCATTTACCCTAACCCACCTATCTCGCGGTTGAGACGCGTACATATGGGCACTGAAATTCATTGTTGGCAACCGAGTTAATAATCTAACCGGTAATTGGTCTACCCGCAGTGTATCGTCACGTACTGTTACCTTTGTCTCAGGCTCTCTCGCTGAACCCGGTGATTTTTCATCAAGTGCTTCAACGGCAGCGTTAAATCGCGCCATTAGCTCTGGAGAAACCTCAATATTGTTAGCGTTATTCGCCTCGTTAAGCACTTTCCCTTCGTACTCGTCGGTAGAACCCTGCTCACCCGTAACATTTTGCCCTGTGCTGCCCTGCCCATTGCTCTGCTGATTGCCAATTCTGGCAGATTGAGAATTAGCGCTTCCAGAATTAGCGCCCCCAAAATTAGTGCTTAGCCCCGAATTGCTAGCATTATTTACAATGCCATTTGACGCGGTTTGACTATTCGACGGCTGCGATGCGTTGTTATTCATCACATTCTGCGCATTATCTTGCGTATTACCAACGTATTGTTGACCTGGCTGTTGTGATAATTGTTGCGCGGGCGTTGAATTGCTCCCTGCAGTAGTATCTAAGGCTTGCTCACCGCCTACGCCGTTTTCATTCGGCGCTGCATCTGTAGTGGTATTCGAGGGCGTATTTGCTGCCGTATCAATATTGCCTGCTGATGTTGAGGTATCGGTAGAAATTGATGAGGCTAACGCCGGCCACCAATTATTCTTTGTCGCTGCGGTAAAGCCAAGTGCAAGCCCGCCTATTATCACAACGGCAAAAACAAAAGCTTGCTTTGCATAAAGTGAAAACGACGACGGAAGGCCTTCAACAGTAGGCAAAAATAAACTGCGATTGAATTGGTCATTCAACGATTTATCGAAGCGCGCCGACGTATCGTGCTGGCCCCGCAATAATGCCTGCGTTTGCGTGCGGTGATGAGTTGAAGTGGGAGTTGAAGTGGGAGTTGGAGGTGCAACTTCAACTGTTTGTTCAGGGTCAATTTCAAGTTCTTGCACTCCCATTTCTGAAAGGCCTTGCACCATAGCATCGCTCGATACTAATCCAGATTTGCGTATTTTAACTGGCCCGTTTTGCTTGGTAATTTGAACTATCACCATGCCTGGCTGCAAATTTTCAATAGCAACAATATTAGACATACTAGACATACAAACTCCCAATGGCATACCCACACACTAACGCCAGTACAAACGCACCCGTCAAGTACCACCGGTTTTGACCCTGCACTCTTTGGCTTACGACATCTTCACCCAAAATTTGTTCTGCCGCTGCGAGAAAAATAGGCTTTTTCACCACCGCATGTTGCTTAGTAAATGAAAGGGTTAACGCCCTATCGCATAGCAAATTAATAACCCGAGGAATTCCCCCCGTTATTTGATGTACTGCACGCAAAGTACCCTTACTGAAAATACTAATATCGCCATCTGCCACGCTAAGTCGGTGTGCAATATAAGAACTCACCTCTGGGGCGGTTAGCGGCAGCAGGTGATATCGAGCCGTAATGCGCTGTGCAAGCTGTCGGAGTTCATTGCGTTTAAGCAATTGCTGCAGCTCAGGCTGGCCAATTAACACCACTTTAAGCAGCTTTTCTCGGTTAGTCTCTAAATTAGTTAATAAGCGCAACTGCTCTAATACCTCAGGCAATAAATGCTGCGCTTCATCAACCATCAATACGGTATTCATACCCGATTTATGATTTTCGGCGAGTTTAGACAAGATGAGGTCAGTGAAATATTTAAGGCTGGCTTTATCAGATGAATATGAAAGCCCTAACTCGTCACACACTGTGGCCAAGAGCTCTAAGGCTGATAACGTGGGGTTTAAAATCATCGCTACCTGAGTGTTATCCGGCAGCTGTTGAAGTAATTTTCGCGAAACCGTTGTTTTGCCTGTTCCAACCTCCCCAGTCAGCATGACAAAACCACCGCTTTCCCTTAAGCCGAAGGTTAAGTGTGCTAGAGCCTCTTTGTGTCGTGGGCTCATGTAAAGATAGTCGGGGTTTGGCGCTATGGAGAACGGGTTGTCGTTTAACCCGAAGTAATTCAAGTACATGGTTTTCGCTAATTCATCGTAAAAACGATGATTAAACTACCAGAGCATGACGGTAAGTAAAAGCGCCATAGCACGCAGTAACAAATTTAATTGTAACATTGGTATACTCACCATTATTACCCTTACTTTTTGAAGAGCGAGAATACATGCAAGTTTACTTGGTTGGCGGTGCCGTTAGAGACACGTTGTTAGGAAGGCCCGTTACCGAACGCGATTACGTGGTAGTAGGGGCAACCCCTGACGACATGCTCGCAAAGGGCTTTACACAAGTAGGAAAAGACTTCCCTGTATTTCTCCACCCGCGCACTAATGAAGAATATGCTCTAGCCCGCACAGAGAGAAAATCTGGGGCTGGCTACACGGGCTTTATTTGCGATGCATCATCTGAAGTGACGCTTGAAGAAGATTTGCGACGCCGTGACCTTACTGTTAACGCCATGGCGCAAGATGATTCGGGCAATATTATCGACCCCTACAACGGAAAAGCTGATTTAGAAAACAGATGTTTGCGCCATGTTTCTCAAGCATTTAGCGAAGACCCGTTACGAGTGTTTCGCGCGGCCCGCTTTGCCGCTAGGTATGCCTACTTAGGTTTTTACATTGCCGAAGACACCATCGCCCTTATGACATCGATGGCAACAAGCGGTGAATTAAAAGCACTAAGTGCAGAGCGCGTATGGCAAGAGACTAAGCGCAGCCTTTTAGAGCAGTCTCCCCAAGTGTATTTTTCAACGTTGGCAAAAAGCAAGGCGTTGCCAAGCTGGTTTATGGAACTCAGTGACGTCATCGACGACGCTATAGCGTTACTGGTTAAAGCAGTAGCCGCTACTAATGGTAACGGTAATAGCAACGATAACGGCGACGGAAGTATCGATAGTAAGGCTGATGAAAACGTTAGCGCTGATAAAAAAGAACAGGATGATACCCAAATATTAATTACTCGGTTTACCTCACTTAGCATGTTGTTAAATGAGCAACAGGCAGCGTCGCTGTGTAAACGCCTAAGGGTGCCAAATCAAGTAAGCGAGATTGTTGTGCTGGCCTGTAAATTTAAAACCTTGTTGCTAGGCAATAGTATTGGCTCCGCGACGAGCCATAGAGCGAGCTCTACTGAAACCTGCATAACCTCTGATGCCCTGATCACTGTTTTCAACGCAGCGGATGCGTGGCGACGAGCTGAGCGCTTTGAACGATTACTTTTTGCCATAGGTCCAGCAGCAGAGGCAAGTGGAGTAAAATGGTCAGCCACGCACGGCCTAATTAATAAGGCCTTAGCCGCAGCGAACCAGGTTAATGTTAAAGACATTATTGCCAAAGGGCACAAAGGCGCAGCAATAAAAGAAGCTTTAGATAAAGAAAAGCTGCAAGCCATAGGCCATGCTATTAAGTCAGTCAAAGGCGAAGGCGCTACGTAAGTCATTACATACAGCAAAGCTTATGTATTCTTTTCAAAGAGCATGAAAGTTCTGCCGTACAGCTTTTAATCGACGATTAGAAGCTGTACAACTCCGGTCAAAAACCTGTGTAAACTGTGAAACTCTTTCACGGTTTTTCCTCTTTTCTGTGAAATTTACGCTGGCATACCAATTGAATAGTTAATCACATCAACCGTGAACAATTACAGCTTCACGTTGAACTTCCCTGAGGGAAGCTAATGGAAAGTTATAAATTGAAAAGAGGATGTCATTATGAAAAAAACACTTACAACACTTGCAGGAATCGCAGCACTCTCATCGCTAACATCGTTTGGTGCCCATGCGCAATCAAACGATATGACAGCTGACGACAGTGGTTTTTATGTAGGTGGTAACTACGGTTACCTTCGTGTAGAAGGTGAAGACGACTTTGATGACGACAAAGATGTATGGCAAGGATTGCTAGGTTATAAATTTAACGAATACGTTGCATTAGAAGGTAGTTTTATCGATTTTGGTGACTACGGCACCGACCTTGCTGGCGGGAATACCGATGGGTATACGGCAGCGATTAAAGGTATCCTTCCGTTAACAGACCGTTTCTCACTCTATGCAAAAGCAGGTCAACTGTGGTCAGAAACTGAGTATAATTTAGGTGGCATATCGAATGAATCCGACGATGAAAGCCTTTTCGTTGGCGCAGGTTTAAGTTACGCCATTACCGCTAACTTCCTAGTAAACGCGGAATACACGGTATACGACGCGGAACTAGACGCGGAAGAAGCCGTTGACGATATTGACGACACTAACTTTGAAACCGATTTAAAACAAGCGAGTATCGGTGTTGAATACCGCTTCTAAATAACAGTTTTTAAATACTAAAAAGCCAGCCTTTAATCAGGCTGGCTTTTATATTTCAGATTGTTACTAACAGCTTTTACCTAGCAACTTTTATCTCACCACTGTCATTTCTTCAATTAAGTTGTTCGCCCCATCTACATACTCCATTACCCAAAGCATATAGCGGGTATCAACGTGGATAGTGCGGGTAGTTTTAGGGTCGAAATCCCAATCTGAGTTTACACTCTCAAAGGTTCCATCAAACAATAAACCAATTAATTCGGCTTTCGAGTTTAAAGTAGCAGATCCTGAGTTACCGCCTGTAGAATCTAAGTCGGTTAAGAAGTTAACTGGAACGCTGTTTATATCATCCAATTTATACGGGCCGTACTGAGACTCATTGATGAGTGAAAGCTGTTTTTTAGGTGAATTAAACGGAGTTTCGCCAGTGTCTTTCTCAGTGTTCGTTTCTAGACGGGTGAAAGGCTCGTAGATAAGGCCATCTTTAGGCGAACCGCCCATTACGTTGCCGTAAGTCACACGCAATGTGCTGTTAGCATCTGGATAAGCCAAACTTCCCATCGACTTCTGCCATTCAATAATTGCCTTCATATATTTAGGCCGAAGCGCTGTGGCTTTGCCGCTTAAGGTTTTGCTTTGATCTTCAATACTCATTTCAGTATCGAAAAGGGCAACGGCCAATTTAATGAATGGGTCATCACTTTTTTCAAAGTCTTCACGGCTAGCGGTAAGCCAGGAAAGTCGAGTTTCAGTGTCGGTTAATGAGGTATTATCGTAAAACGCCTTCAACGTTTTCTGCAGTGTTTGGCTGTCCGTAGAGCCGTTGATGCCAACTGCCTCGTCAAATGACGCAACGCGATTTTCTTCAGGCTGCTCTAAATACATGCTGATCATTTTTTGCCAAACAGCTTGATCAACAACCGGATCGAAACGACGCTCTATTCGCTCCATTCCTTCTTTCAAACGAATTTGATCCCGTTCTTGAAATCCAGATTCACGCTCTGCATCTGGCTTTTCACTCTCAATAGCATTGCGATATAGTGTCTGCGCAGACGACAGTAACTGAGCGCGATTCAAGTTGTTGTACCAAAAGTTTTGCTTATTCATTTGCATCTGCTGTTCGCTTACCGTGTCTAGTTCAGCTAGCGCCTGTTTAAGTTCGCTTTTGTCATTTTTATCAAGCCAAGCGGACAACTGTGCCTCGCGCTCAGCACGACGTGGTACTAATCCCACTCGTTTGGCACCAGATAGCTGGCCTAATGTGTTTTTATGGAAGTCATTTAAACCGGCAAGAGTCGCTTCGTATTTAATGCGCGCGACGCTTCCTTCTTCTGACGCTTTTTCGATAGTATCAATCCACTCGCCTACCAAATCTAAATAGGTGGGGTACAACCAATCAAATGTGTAAGACACACGAGACAACCGCGCATAGCGATTTGTTGAGCCCGGGTACCCCGCTGCCATAACAAAGTCGCCATCGCTAAGACCTGCTGCAGACACTTTTAAGAAATGTTCTGGCTTAAACGGTACGTTCTCTTCACTAAAATCGGCTGGCTTACCGTCTTTACCCACGTAAGCACGATAGAATGAAAAGTCGCCCGTGTGGCGAGGCCACATCCAGTTATCGATATCACCGCCGTATTTCCCAATGGAGTCTGCAGGTGCATACGCAATGCGAACATCGCGTATTTCCATTAGTTTAATAAGCTTGTATTCAAGGCCTTGGAAAAATGACGGCACTGAGCAGCGGAAACCCGGTTGTGACTCACATTCGGTGATCAATGCTTTACGGTTAGCTTCGATAGCATCGAAGCGCGCACGCCCTTCTACCGACTCTTTTATACCACCAGTGTAGTATTTTTGCATTGTCGCAAAAGCGTATTCATATTGTGAGCACACAATTATTAACAAGTGTAACCAAAGGCGGTGAAGTACTCAGTGCGTGACAGCATCACCCCAAATTTCTTCTAAGCGAGCGTCGCGGCCACATCCCCAGCGATACGTTGCATAACGGATTGGGCTTTTTTTGTAGTAGTCCTGATGATAGCTTTCATCACCTTTAATGGGGTAAAAGGTTGAGGCATCGAGAATAGGCGTAACCACCTGCTGATTTGGAAACTGACTGATAACTGCCTGCTTAGACTTTTCTGCCAGCATGCGCTCACTCTCGTTTTTTACAAAAATAGCACTGCGGTAGCTAGGTCCTTTATCACAGAACTGACCTTTGTCATCAAATGGGTCGATGTTTACCCAGTAATGGTCCAGAATATCTTGATAGCTCAACACGCTAGTGTCGTAAGTGATCAACACGGCTTCGTAATGATCTTTATGATTGCCACTATACGTTGGATTTTTAAGTTTTCCCCCAGTGAAGCCTGAAATAACGTCAGTGACCCCTTCCAATGTTTCAAAGTCTTTTTCCATACACCAAAAGCAGCCACCTGCCAGTATGGCTTGTTTCGTTTTCGCAGCCATTGCTAAAGGAGCATAAAAAAGTACGGCACATGTTATTGCCAGCGTAAGAATTTTTTTCATAACAACGTTTTACCTATTTTGAGAAGCGCTTTTTTTAGCTATGTTGATTAGCTATTTTCAAACACGCGGACGTGTTGACCTCGCCTGCTTTGTGTTTGTGTTTGTGTCAATGATTGAGTCTATACGGTTAAAACAAAATCGCGGTTTTAATTTAGCGCTATCAACTTTACCATTGCGCTTGATGCAAAACGCGTAAACGAGAACGAAAGGGAATGCTGAGATAATCTCATTTCCTGTACAGTTTTTTTCTGTGTTTCGACGCATCAATGCTACAATACACCCCATTCATTTTAAGCGTTTTTATACTATGACTTTCGAAGAACTCGAATTAGACGAAACTCTCTGTCACGCCGTGGCCGATATGGGTTATGAAACCCCAACCAATATTCAAGAATTGGTTATTCCACTTGCCATGGACGGACGAGACATTTTAGCGTCTGCACCCACCGGTACCGGAAAGACAGCGGCATTCTTGTTGCCTGCGTGTCAATTTTTGCTGGATTACCCGCGTAAGCAACCTGGCGCTACGCGTATATTAATTCTAACGCCCACTCGTGAACTTGCTCTTCAGGTATACGAGCAAGCTAAAAGTTTTACCAAACATACGCAATTAATTTGTGGTGTTATTACTGGCGGTATTAACTATGGCACCGACAAAGAAACACTAAGCCAAAACTTAGATATTCTTGTAGCCACACCGGGACGCCTTTTAGAGCACATCGAAAAAGAAACGGCTGACTGCCGTGATATTGAATGCTTAATTCTTGATGAAGCTGATCGTATGCTTGATATGGGTTTTTCTACCGTGGTAAATCAAATAGCCACAGAAGCTCGCTGGCGCAAACAGAACCTGCTTTTCTCAGCAACGCTAGAAGGCGCTGGGGTAAAAAACTTTGCGAAAGACATCTTAATTAACCCAGAAGTTGTTGAAGCAAATCCATCGCGCAAAGAAAAAAATAAAATACACCAGTGGTATCACCTTGCCGATGACTTCGCTCATAAACAAGCGCTGCTTATTCACATTCTTAAAGAGCAAGTGACTACTGCAGTTGTGTTTGTAAAAACACGAGAGCGTTTGCAGATGCTTAAAGACGTGCTTGCGTCTAAAGGAATTAATGTTTGCTGGCTTCAGGGCGAAATGCCACAAGATAAAAGAAACGCCGCATTAGCGCGTTTTAAAAGCGGTGAAGTGCCTATTTTACTTGCCACCGACGTTGCGGCACGTGGAATAGACGTACCCGATGTAAGCCATGTGATTAATTTTGATATGCCACGCAAAGCCGATATTTACGTGCACAGAATAGGAAGAACTGGCCGCGCTGGCGCAAAAGGTACTGCTATTTCACTGGTAGAAGCCCACGACTTTGCAATGGTTGCAAAAGCTGCCCGTTATATGGAAGAGCCTATTAAAGGGCGGGTTATCGCAGAGCTTAGACCTAAAAACAAGACGCCCAAAATTACTGCCAAAAAGAAAAAGGTAGCAACAAAGAAAAAGACAAGGCCGAAGAACAAAGCGAAAGCAAGGGCCAGTTCAAAAGCAAAGTCAGCTGGCAAAAAAGCCAAGTAAGTCAGAGGTTGTTAAGCGCTGCAAGGGTATTTAACGAGTGCATCTAATTTGTGCAATTAAATTGAGCCATCAAATTTAGCTATTAAGTTTAATCATTAAATTTAATGGGTATGGCTAGAAACAAAGCTAGCTATCAGATTGTACAATGACAAAGTGCCCTGTAGTGCCTTCTGTTGACTCAGTTCACTTGGCCTACTGGCTGTGGCAAACCTATTCAACTCAGAGTAATGATATGACATTTCCCCAAAAAATTGTTTTAGCCTCGGGTAATCAAGGCAAGGTACGTGAATTCACCTCTCTTTTTGCAGACTATGGCGTAGACGTAATTGCACAAAAAGAACTGGGCGTTGAAGACGTTCCAGAAACAGGTACCACCTTTGTAGAAAATGCCATTATTAAAGCGCGCCATGCGGCTCAGGTAACGGGTTTGCCCGCTATCGCTGACGACTCTGGGTTGGTGGTTGATGCATTAGGCGGTGCCCCAGGCATTTACTCGGCACGCTATGCTGGTGAAAACGCCTACGACGGTGACAACATCGATAAGCTACTGGCTGACCTTGATGGCGAAGCAAATCGCAAGGCCCACTTCTTTTGCACACTAGTATTTATGCGTCACGCTGATGATCCTGTACCGCTAGTTAGCCAAGGAAAATGGCAAGGCGAAATTCTTAAAGCTCGCCAAGGCGACGGTGGTTTTGGATACGACCCCATTTTTAATCTGCCTTCCCACGGCTGCACTGCGGCAGAGCTAGAAAGCGGCGAAAAAAATCGCGTTAGTCATCGCGGTAACGCGCTGGCTATTTTACTTGATAATATGAGATCTGCTTTTGCGTAATCCACCTCTTAGTTTGTATGTGCATATTCCTTGGTGCGTACAAAAATGCCCTTACTGCGACTTCAATTCACATGGATTAAAGTCGGCATTGCCAGAAAAAGAATACGTAGCTCATCTACTCGACGACCTTGCAGAAGACGCCAAGTCTATTGGCGATAGGCAGGTAGATACCGTGTTTATTGGTGGCGGCACACCAAGCTTATTTTCTGCAGACGCAATGGCAGATATTATCGCTGGCATAAAAGCCCGGGTAAATTTAGCATCTGATGCGGAAATTACTATGGAGGCCAACCCTGGTACCGTGGAGGCTGGAAAGTTTTTAGGGTTTTATCACGCTGGCGTAAACCGTATTTCTGTAGGAATTCAAAGCTTCCAACCGCAGCATTTAGCGGTGCTTGGGCGTATTCATAATGATGACCAAGCCATCAATGCAGTAAAGCAGGCGCACAGCGCTGGACTGCCTACGTTCAATCTTGATCTTATGCATGGGTTGCCTCAGCAAAGCGTCGACAATGCCATGGCAGACTTAGATAAAGGCATCGCCCTTAATCCATATCACCTATCGTGGTATCAGCTGACCATTGAGCCAAACACGCCTTTTTACTCTCGCCCTCCCGACTTACCAGATGACGACATATTGTGGGAAATTCAAGAGCAAGGGCACAAAGTGTTAGAAGCGGCGGGCTACCAGCAATATGAAATCTCAGCCTATGCAAAAGAAGGCCACCAGTGTCGCCACAATGTAAACTATTGGCGTTTTGGTGACTACCTAGGTATTGGCTGCGGGGCTCATGGCAAAATAACGGATATAGAAAGCGGGACGATAAAAAGGCTAGTAAAGGTGAAACACCCTAGAGGCTATATGGAAATGAGTCGCCCTTATATCGATACCACCACAATGGTAGAAGAAGACGATATTCCCTTTGAGTTTTTTATGAATAGATTCCGTCTTTTAGAACCCTGCCCTATCGACGACTATAGTGCATTAACAGGCGTTTCAATAAGCGATGAGGTAAAAGCTGCGCTTGATGATGCTGCGCAAAAAGGACTGCTAGATATTACACCGCATCACTGGCAGGTTACAGCTAAGGGCCGACGCTACTTAAATACGCTGCTTTCCTGCTTTGTGTAATGCCATGCAAATGAGCCTGCACCGCGTTATACATTGCAGTTTTAAAAGCGGCAGTGTTAAAGGTGGCGTTGTGAAACGCGGCAGTTTGTTTGCAAAGCGGCAGTGCCGAGCTTACTCGTTAGTCGTTTGTGATGATTGCGAGGTAATAATGTTGTAGGGTTCAAACGCTGGAAGACTGGCTCTTAAGTTTTCCTCGGCAATGTCTAAACGCTTAAGCTTTTCACAAAACCATTCTGCTTTTTTACGCAGCGTCGTGGCCTTGTCGCCAACGTCTAAACCTTCACCAACCGTATTCAGCTGTCTTGTAATAGCCGCGACTTTCTCTTCATTCACTTCGCTGTTGTCGGTGTTAATACCGCTGATAGCTGAGAGAATGCCGCCTACTGAGGTAGAAATCGCTTCTTCAAGCTGCGCCTCAATTTCACTGTCTACAAACTCATCGACGCTTTCTAGTGACCCAGGGCCAATAAAATAGTGATTACTGGCATGGCGAAACTTATCCTTCACTCTGCCTTGTACCCGCTTCATTGCGGTATTCAAGCGCTCGTAGCTGTCGTGATCGCTACCTACCAAGCCCAAGTAAACATGCTCGATAGTGTCTATCGCCAAATCGACTCCTTCGGTGGCCAGCACTATCATTTTCGGCACTACATAATGCAGACCATTTGAATATTCACTAAGCCAAGCACGCTGCTCTTCATTAAGGGTTTGCCACCGACCGTTAATAAAAAGCTGAGACTGCTCGTTAATTTGCACTACGGTGCGAGTTTTATCCATCACTCGCAATTGGTCGCTATTAACTGCAATGCCGTAGGCAAAATCGATGTTACAGGTATATTCGGCCTGCGTAGAAAAAGGCAGCCCTGCTAGCAAGCAAAGCAATATCGAAATAGGTTTGAAACGAGGGAAATATTTCATAACGCTATTGTGGCTAGCTTACGACAAAATAAAAAGCCGTGTTGAGTTTAACGTGCTAAAAATCAGGTTGAACTTGAACTAGATTGGATAAAAAGAAAGCACATAAATTTTTATGTGCTTTTTCATCGATATCTTTATCTGTTTTTGCTAAACGCAGATGTCTATTCGTCGGTGGTAAATGTTCTTACTAAGCGAACATAAATAAACCGGTCTTTTTCTTTAATAGAGTGACTGGCGTTAAAAAAGGCAACCACCCACGCTCTATCAGGATCGTCAGCAGATGGTGTAGAAGTCCAAAAATCATCAGGGGGGGTGGCCGGGAAAAGCGAGCTATTCACAGCGGGTCTAACGCAGTCTCGCTCGGTAATCGAAGCAAGCTCTTTCACATTAGGTAAACGCCAGCCAAGCAAATCTTCGTCGCTTGCTTGATGGGCTAGTTGCAGCGCCGCTTGCCACGTGTATTTTATTGCTTCACCTTCACACGTAGAGCCGTTCCACGTTTGCCCTTCTGAGCAACGTCGCCATACAAGGTCAGTGGTAACATCAAGTAATGTACTCGTTGTTACGGCAGTAAAGTTGTCATTAGGGGTGGTTTCAAGGCCATCTGACAAACACTCTTGTGCCAGCGCCACATTAGAAACAGTAAATAGCGCCGCTAGCATACATGCACCAGTCAGTTTGGCTTTTAACGTCGTGTTTATGGCTGCAGCAGTTTGTGTCATAAAGGTGTTGCTTATAGTTAGTTTCATTACGTTATCTCCCTGCTCTCACTAAACGCACTCTCGCTGCCGTGGACTTATTGAGAAAGTTATCAACACCCGAGTCAAAATCTAGCGCCCATGAATTTTGTGCGTCATCACTGTTTACACCGTCTGCGCTTGGCACTGACGACCAATACCAAAGAGGCGCGCTCGATGGAGCCCCCGTATTAGGGAAGTAATCTTCATCTATCGCTACCCCGCTAACGTCCCCAAGATGCATAAGCGAAAAGAGCTCTTTGTGCGTGGGCATACGCCAATCGAAAAAGCCGCACAAACCTTGTGAGTTTACCTCGGCAACATAAGCCGTAGTATTACAGTTAGTGAGCAGGCATGTTGCGGCCATGCCCACTTGGTCGCCTTCAAAACCGCCGTTAACTTCTTCGCTATACCAAGAGTAGGTAAAGTTTACGTCGCGCACCGAACCGTCATCAGTTTTCACTTCCCATACTAAGCCGGTTACGTTGTCGCGAACGCAAGACCATGTTTGGGCATCAGCGTCTTGCTCATCGCCGTTTGCGTTTAAGCGGGTAAAATCAAACCCGGCTTTACCTCGGCCTGCTTTTTCTATTAACCCGTTTTGCTCGATAATATCAGAGCCGCGCTGACCGTCTTGGCCAGGAAAGTCGTTTTGCTGTGCTTGGGTTAGCGCATTATTGGTGGCTTGTTGTAAAAAACCAGTGTCGTTGACTAACGCAGTGGGCATGGGTTGAATACGCACCGAAATAGTATCTTCAACACTGTTGCTATTGGCATCGGTTACTGTAAGCGTATACGTCACTACTGTGGCAGACGATACCGCAGGGGCAATGGCGAAGGTAGATAGCGCATCACTATCGTCAACGGCTTTTATGCTTACCAATGTGCTCGCTGGGTCGCTATTGTCTTGGTTAGAGCCAGTCGTACCAGACAAAGAAGAGGTCGCAATACTGCTACGCTCCCAAGAATATTGAAGCGGCTCTGCCGCCGGAATACTGGTACTCGCTTGTCCGTTCAACACAATAACTTCACCACTAAATACGCCTTGCGAAAAGCCGGCGTTAGCTTCTGGTAACGTTTCGGCCTCAGACTGAATAGACAAACTCACTAAAGCGGTGTCGCTCGCCCCCTCGCTATCAACCACTTCTAGCTGAAATTCGAGGGTCTGTGGATCGTTTGCAATAGGCGTAGTGATACTCAACGTAGATAAGTTGGTTTCAACACCCGTGATGACATTGGTTCCGCTGGTTTGCGACCACGTATAGCTGGCTATAGCGTTTGTATTCGCTGGCGCATCAGCATCGCTGCTGCCAGAACCGTCTAATACAATATTTACACCGCCTGGAAAATTATTGGCTGGCAAACCACTCCACTGAGGAACAGAAATATCTGCCACGGGATCGATGTTAATAGGCGCAACTGTGATGATAGTGGCATCGCTGGTTGAATTACCGCTTGCGTCATTTACCGCCAGCGTAATGGTATAGCTGGTGCTTTCATTTACCGAAGGCGCGACAAAGCTAGCTGAAGACGTGGATGTATCGTCATGGGTAATATCAAGGGTAGGCGACGCAGTCCAATTATAGGTATAGGTACCGTCGCCGCCAGTTACGCTGCCGCTTAATGTATAAGTAACCCCTTCGGTAACGGTGGCGTCTGGCCCTGCATTTACCGCCAGAGCACTGTTGCCTGGACTGCTGTTGGAATCGGAGCCGCCTCCGCCACATGCGCCTAAAATAAAGACACCACAACACATAACAAAAAATCGTGCCGCGGCAGTAAAAGAGCGAGGAGAATGAATAAAAGGCGTTACTTGCATAAAAGCTCCAATAGCACGACAACCTATTGGCCGTGCTTTTTAAAAACAGCATGTTTTAAATTACTGAGGGAGTAAGGAATGAGGTGATGCAGCTGCGTTAACGCTAGAGTACTCTTTTCGACTCCTGCGCCTCTGACACCGATACCTGCAACGATTCTAATTGCTTTTTCCCTACTGCCACATCAGTCATGTCATAAATCATCATACTGATGTAATCCACTTTACCCGTTGCCGAGGTCAACGGTGAAAGCGTGATGTTTTGATACATGTATGGCTCACTACCTGTAATCGGCCGATAGTTGGGAAACTTAAACAAATAGGGGCGTTGCTCCCATGTCATAAATGCACGGGTTTTCAATTCAAACACTGGCTTGGCTTTTTTCATAAACCAGTCTTTTTTGATGGCGGGAAATAGCTCAAATAACGTTTTGTCTCTCACTTCGCTAGGCAGCATTCCGCTGTGACTTTCCATAAAGCCGTTCCACACCTGCACAGAAAAGCTTTTATCTAACACCACAATACCTACATCAACGGTTTGCAGCATATCCATCATCCAATGGAATTCTAATAAATCGTCGAGATTCTGATTCATTAAAAGTCCTCCAGCAAATGGGCGAGTTTTGAATTCATCATTTTCATCGATTCCTCAGTGAACAACAAAATGAGATCGCATTGAACGTTGTAGCCCTCAAGACCATAGCTTAATTCAATGGCCAGCGTTCGCTTCCACTTAATTTGGTTCATACTGATGATTTCGGTAATCGCACGATGTTGACCAAGTACAATGGGATGCCCTTGGCTGAAATTAACATCCATCTGGTTTGCTAGCCCGCTCAGACAGGTGCCAATTAAAATACTGGCAGCGTCCATCAATAATTCTAATTGAAGCTGGTCGTCTACCTCACCTTCTACATTTAATATTTTGGCCACGTCGTCGAAGCTTGAATCACTTAAAATACACAGTGCCTCGCCACTAATACCTGGGCCTAAAAAGCCTTGGCAAACCGCGGTAACTTCTTCATGACTTTCTATATCTGACAGCATCATATGAAGTTCAGACACTTCAATAAGATTGACGTTGGGAATGGGTAATTCAACAAATACGTTCATGGTTCTGGCTAGGTGGTCACCCGCTTGGCCCATGGCTATATTAGTAATCTCTTGGTAGCAATCGCGAATATCGGGGTCAAGAGGAGTAACCTCGTGCACCTCTTCCTCTTCAGCATGCAGGATATTATGTTTATCTAATACCTCGGCCAGTGCCTGAGGGTCGACGGGCTTGCGAATAAAATCTAATGCACCAAGCGAGATTACTCGGTCACGGGCTTCAGGTTGAATATCGCCAGATACCACAATGACCTTAGTTTTAAGCCCCTGCTTTTGAATAGCTTCTAAGGTGCCGTACCCATCAAGTACGGGCATATTTAGGTCGAGTAGAAGCAAATCGCCTTTACCGGCGGTAAGGGACGCAAGCCCCTCTTGGCCATTTTTAGCAAAATGCACAGCAACGTCCCAATCTTGGGGAAGGCACTTAGCCACTTGCTTTCGTGCAACTAATGAGTCATCACAAACGAGTACGGAAAACATTAAGCTTTTATACCACCTAATTCAAGAAACCAGTTTTCACCGACGTTATCAATTATTAACTAATGTAACCGTATCGGCAGAATAACAGCAAACTGAAACGCACTTTTGCATAAGCGAATAATGATATGAAATACATCACTAAGAAATAGCACTTTTGGGGAATATTGCCAACGATAGCACCAAATTAATGCTGTTGGGGCTTTATAACACTATGCTGAACATAAGGGGGAGAATAAAAGCGGTAAATAAGCCGTTAATGCAAAGTCCAAGCGTTGCCATTGCGGTTACCTCCTCGCCCATGTGAATGGCTTTAGCCGTGCCTACTGCATGAGCCACTGTACCTAGGGCGATGCCCTGAGCTTCCGGGCTTTTTACTTGGCACAACAAGAAGACCGAGTTCGAGACCACTGCTCCCACAATACCCGTGGTGATAACAAAAACAGCCGCCAGTGCTGGTATGCCACCAATTTGAGCTGTGGCTTCCATGGCCAGCGGCGTAGTTATTGATTTAGCTAACATGGTGAGCTGCAGCGCAACGGGCGAACCCAGCGCATACAATGTAAACCAAGCTAACAATGGCGCCAACACACCGCCTACAGCAATACTGGCAAATAGTCGCCAGCCGTAATGCCTTAACTTTTGCCACTGCTTAAAAATAGGCAGCGCTAAAGCAACGGTTACCGGCCCTAACAACCAGTGCAACAGCGATACCGATTGTTGATACTGAGGCACACTCATATTACTGAGTAAAAGCGCGAGACCCACAAGCGATACCGTAATTACCAGCGGGTGTGATGCGGGATGGCCGTTAAAAAACAGGTTCACTTTTACGCTAATGGCGTAACAACACAAGGTAACGGATAACCATATAAGACCACTTACGGTAAAGGTATTGAGGATCGCATCTATCATTGCGCTACATCGCCTTTTTTTTCATTAGTTTATTCGCTACCCACGCCGTTAACCCCAAGCTTAATGCTGTGGTGCCCCCAATCGCTAGAATCAGCGCCATCGCATTAGCTTCAATATCGCTCCAATACATACCAACTCCCAATACGGCAGGAACAAAAAGTACAGACATGTGCTTGAGTAAAGGCTGCGCCACTAATGTGGTGTGTGTTTCAATGTTTGGAAAGGCGAAAAGCAAAGAGAGCAATATTACCAACCCTAGTAACGGGCCGGGAATGGGCAGGCCGAGGGAAGCTGAAAGAAATACCCCGCCGTAATAGGCGAATAAAATAGCAAAAACGCCAATGAACGTATTTTTAAGCTGAAGCATTTTCGCCATTCGTCTCTTTGATATTGATTACCAAGTGTATTCTCAAACTAGCATGCTGAAAAGCGCGACAAAGGTCTTACTAATAAATGATCATAACGCTTTAGTTAATGATGAATGCTGCAAAGTGAGGCGTCAGAAACAAGTAAGGGCTAGATAAACTAGCCCTTACTTTTAAAATCAATACTTGCTAAAACTCTCTATCGGCCTAGAAGAAGCTGTCCTGGTGAATTTTAATAAACATGCTGGTGCCAATTTTCGAGTAGTCTATTTTGTACTCTTTCCCGTTAAGGGTTTGAATGAACACCAATGTTTTTTCATCGCCAAATACGTCACTTGTGGTCACATCCACCAGCTCCATATCCATCATTTTGGCATCGCGCTTGTTCTCTGGGACTTTTCCTTCGTATTGCTTAATACCTTTATAGGTAACAATAATCGGCGGATGCTCGTCTCCGTTAATGACCAGTAAGTCTAGCTTTCGAATTTTGTGAATAATGGTGTTACGGCCACTTGTAATAAAGGCTCTTTCTGTCATTTTAATCTCCGTGACAGCGTACCTGCTGTGTAAGGCAATGCAATGTTAAAATTATTATAAGTTTACCACTAATTACATACGTAGCACATAAGCAGCAAGCTCTTGCTTTGACTAAAGTATAAACATAAAACAATTAAAACAGGCAAATAAAAACTACTTTTTGTCGCTTTTTGCTTACTTTCGGTACTATTGCTGCTTCTTTTTTTATTTATCGCGCTTGTTTAGTGCCACTTTATCCAAGGGCGGTACACCAAATTGTTGATAAGCTTCTTGCACGGGGCAATTTCAGATGACGCAAACTTGCAGTCGTCCACCTCATTTATATCTAACTGAGCAAATATATTAGACACTGAAATATCAAGGTCTAAGTCAGTATCTAGCTGTGTCATGGGAAGTATAAACTCAACACGGTTAGTGAACGCACACGACTCAACTTTCACCTCATCAATCCCTGTATCTTCACACCCTGCATTGCCCAAATGATAAGACCATGTGGATGACGGGTCACCGGTTTTCGATACGTCTAACCGCAAAAACATATGCCCGTCTAACTGGTTAGCAAACATAGATTTATCGTTTATCGGCGATGTCTGTTTATTAATGTCGGCGTGATTTTGCTCTAAAGGCAGCCCCATAGTGAAACGCAAGTTGGTTGACAACTTTAATAGCTCTTCAGAAACGTCTAATACAATCTTATTGTTCGCATCGCTTGGGTTGCTGCACATGGTATGAAACTTTAAAAGCGCAGTAGACGGCGTTTGCCATTGTGTTTGCTTAAACTTCACTCGCTGCCATTTCCCGTCAACCCGCACCTCTGGCTTACTTAGATAGAATCCAAAGTAGTCGATATTCCATCTGTCGTTTCCGGCGCGCACAATGACAGGACAGGCATCAGTTTCAACGCCCACTAGTTTAAACGGTATTTCACCAGCTTCTCTGCTTCCAAAGCTCCCCACATCACAACCACTCAATGACAAGGTGGCAGTAAACAATAGTGCTAACAAAGAAGCAGAACGGGAATGCATGTTCATAACGGGGCGTTTATCCTGTAAAAAAAGAGATGAGACATCTGATAGACAAGCAATAAGGAAGTAAAGTTTAAAAAAAAGCGTAGTAAATTAACTCAAGCGATTGTTTGCAGCCACGAGCGAATCGTAAGCAGCCCTAATAGTGCTGCTTTTGGCTACAATGAGTCAAGAAACTTAATAAGAGTAGAGAAAGCCACGCCCATCACCAAAAGCTTTTCACTACATCTTGCGCTAATGTGAACAAAAATAAAGCAAACAATTCATAAAGCTATTGCCAAGGCGTGACAAGCCAAATAAAACTGCTTATACTTGCGGTCGCTTAAATATGTGAATCCCATGTTGCTTTCAAACGAAGCTTTGAATCACATAGTTAACGCAGCGCAATATACAATTCAAAATGGCCCAATAGCTCAGTTGGTTAGAGCATCCGACTCATAATCGGCAGGTCCCCTGTTCAAGTCAGGGTTGGGCCACCATTTTACCCACGCTTCAACGATATTTACTACTAACCTGTTTTGGTTTGTGCTACCTCTTTGCTACTTATTAGCTTAACAATAAAAACCTATTGATTTATAGTCTTATGAATATGTTCATAAGTGTATAGTGGTTAATGGGGAATAGTAAGGGAATATGAATATCTATCGCACTAAAATAAAAATTTCGTTAGCACAATTGATATTAGGCTTACTAATAATTACTACAGCATTTCTCATTTACTTTTATACAAATGGAAAAATGTCAGAGAAGTGGGCACCTATTATTGGCGGAATGGCTGTATCCTCCTTAGTCTCTTTAATTCAATTTGGGATAAATTATAAGAACTATAGAAATAGTGAAAAGCTCCAAGATTGCGGCGTCAAAGAGTTTCTTAATACACGCGGAGACAAGGACTATTATTCCAAGCTTATAACAAACTCAAATAAAGACCTTCGCCTTATTTTCAATACATCTAAGAGGTTTTTTGAAGACTTCTGTCAAGAAGAAGATGGGGATAACCTTTTAACAACTAAGCTAGATAGCAACCCTGACATGTCTGTCAAAATGTTATTAACTGATATCGATTATTTATCTGATGACGACAAAACCTCTTTCGATATCAGTCAAAATGAGATTGCGAGACTCACAAAAAAATATCAAGAGAGATTTCAAGTAAGATTTTATAGACATATTCCAAACCACAACATTTTTTTAACTGATTCTGATGCTGTGATTGGTCCATACTTCGAACAGCGAAAAGGCAAGTACCTTCCTTCAATTCATTTTAATTCTAACGCGAGCTTCGTTGCTCCCTACATAACGTACTTTGAAAATGAATGGAAGAATGCAAAATCTTAAGATTAATATCCCATCAAGGATACACTTGAATCTTATCGCTATGCACGAATGTGACTTTAGGAGAAATGGCGGGCTAGGGTTTTCTGTTGATACAGGGTTGGTATTGTACGCCGAAAAAATTGAAAGAATAAAAATAGATTCAACGTTACCAGCGTTAAAGTCGTTAACAGACAGGCTTGAAAAGCAGCTCTTGAATATTAAAAATGAGCTGAAACTAAATTTAGGAGTTCACATTACATTAGCGAACGAGCTACCGCCGCATATTGGTCTAGGTAGCGGTACTTCGATAACTCTTGCTGCAATCGAAGCTTTGTTATTAATCAATGAATACGACTACTCAGTGCGTGAGTTACAAAAATTTTCAGGAAGAGGAGGTACTTCTGGTGTAGGCATCCATAGCTACTTTTGTGGCGGTTTTGTTTGTGATTTAGGTGTGAAAGCTAATTCAGAAGCACATCTTCCATCAAGTCATACCGTCCCAAATGAGATACCTTCCCTTCTATTCAGGAACGATTATCCTTTCGGAAACATTATTTACCTATATCCGAAACATGAACACAAAAATCACGGAGTAGAAGAATATAATTTTTTTCTAGATTCCACTCCGATTTCGGATATTGAAGCTTACAAAGCTTGCTATAGTTCGATCTTTGAAGTTACCGCATCATTAGTGGACAGCGATCAACAATCATTCTTTCGAGCGATAGAAAAAATTAAAGAAACCAAGTGGAAAACATTAGAAGTTGAGCATAGTGGAACAATATCTTTAAGAATTCTTTCTGAATTGGAACACCTAAATATCGCAGGTTTTGGGATGAGTAGCATGGGTCCTGGCATTTTCATACTATCAGAGCCAGATCAGCAGAAACTTTGTAAAACCGTCAAAAAATTCAACTTAACTATGACTACGTTATTACCAAATAATAGGGGACGAACCATCAATTATGCTTGATCTCCTCTTCTTCACTTCAAGTAGAATTAAGATGCAAAATGCGAGGCATATCTGCAGAAGCCTAGACATTAACATCAAGAACTTTAACGAAGTTACAAGCTTTGCAAATTATGAAGAACCTAGGATATTAAACAGAGAAGAAATTCTTGAAACCAGTTTCAAAAACGCTCTGAATCAACTTAAAAGAGCAGGACTACAAAAACGGCCTTTCATACTAGAAGATACTTCAGTAAACATCAATTCCCTCAGTAGAAAAGAGGAAAGAGAGTTTCCTGGAGTTGATGTAAAGTACTGGATGAAAGAAGCTAGATTTGAAGATCTTGATCTAGAGCTAATGATGATGGGAAATGACCGTTCTGCGACGGTTCGATCTGATTTACTGCTGTACTTGCCAGAAGTCAGCGAATCTCCACTACATTTTGTTGGAAAAACAGATGGGAAAGTTGTTGATAGCCCGAGTGAATTCGAAACAAACATTGTTTACCCTTGGTTAGATAACAAAACGTTCAACAAATGGTTCCAGCCACAAGGCGAGAAATCCGCTCTAGGGATGCTGCCAATTGAAAAAGCTGACGTACATGACTTCAGGAAAAAAGCCTTTTCGGAAATGTTCAAAGTACTGGAACATTACAACCTTCTGAAACCAAAAAAATATGATTTCTCAGCAATAAAATCCTCAGAAACATGGCTGGATAAAATTAATTGCCACATTGTTTATGGACTCAGCTGTGCTGGAAAAACAACGATAGCCACTTATCTGATAAATGAGTTTGACTTTGTTCATGTAGAAGCCTCTGACTTTATGCACGTTATTTATCGTGAACATCATGGCATTGAAAGTCAGATTCCGATTGGAAAATTTGCAAAAGAAATTCTCAAATCAAATCCTCATATGGTCGCAGAGCGCGTGCTTAAATACATTGAAAAAAATGGATTAGAGAATGTTGTGATTACAGGCTTTAGGTTATTAGAAGAGGTTGAATATATAGAACGAAGTCTCCCTTCAGTGTATGAGGTTAAGAGAGTTCTACTAACAGCAAATAGAACTATTAGATTAGATAGAAAAAACCTTAGAAAGAGGTCAAATGAATCTATTAGTGATGAAAACTTGCAAGACAGGGACGAAAGAGAACTTGAAATGGGTATATCCCAGTTAGCTCAGAAACAAACAACAAAGCTAAGACTGGCTAACGAAGGTACGCTCTACCAGTTTTACGATGACTATGTTAATAGATTGAACTTGAAAAATTCCCCAAAACAAGTCCGAAAGAAAAACTCTGATTTTGACGTCTTAACGTTGAAAGAGCTAATCATAATGGCACTTTATGTGGCGAGAGGGGACGCCGAAAAATCAGAATTTCTCAGTACAACAGAAATTACAAGTTTAATTAATAGTAGCAAACTAAAAAAGCCGAAGTTTGTTGCTAACGTAGGACGGTTTTTCAAGATGCACTCAAACGAACTTTTCGAGATAGAGTTTAGAAAAAAAACTCGTAGATACCGTCTTTCGAATACAGGTGTGGGTTTTGCGAAGCTCATTCTAAAGAAGTTTGAGTTTATCAACTAATACTATTGAAGGTAAACCTCTGTAATTTCGCGACTAAAATGCCCCATTTCTTGCGATACAGTTTTTAACGCTAACAGACGATTAAAACCGATTTCCATTATTTCGCGCATCCGTTCTTCCGCATAACTATGCCGCAATCCATGTGCTCCAGTTGAAAAGAAAAGAGCACGTTTTGATGCTTTACTAAAAGAATCTGACCATCGCTTCCCTGCCCCAATCTCCACTTTCCCTAAACTGAGACAGACTTAATTGGAGTTTTCTGCATTTATTAATGCAGGAGACAGTACAACACAGCGATGATTTGTGATTCAGTACGGCGTTATTTTTCCCTGGTGGTCTCCTTTATAATCATTCAGAAAACTCCATTTCACTCTACCTCAGTTAAGAGAGGTAGACATCACAAGGGCTAGTACTTAGTATTTACTTTACTTATGTTTATGAGCTTTAAGAATATTTAGGTTCGAGCTTGATAACATAGGGTTAGACGAACAAAGGGAGTTATCTTGCATGAATCACCCTTACTAGCATTACTAATGAAAAAACTGCCAATAAAGATTGGCGAATAGAAAAGAGAGACTCTATGCGGTCAGTAAATCGTCAATCAGTGGCATGCCCAGAAATTCTTACTGGCGTGGAATCCAGGAAAGCCCAACACGATTTGGTTAAGTATTTCAAGCTGCCAGAAAATGAGAGGAAGCAACTTCGTCCTCCAATTAATCGCGAAATTCTATTTCATGACACCGTAAGAGACTCATTACGAAGCTTGTTCTCAGGAAAGTGCGCATTCTGCGAATCGATCATATTAGGGACTAGCGAACTCGTAGTTGAGCACTTCAGGCCGCGAAACAACTCTCAAAATTTGAATCAAAAAAAACAGAGTTCTGACCATTACGGCTGGTTCGCCTACGAATGGCGAAACTTATTTCCCGCTTGTGTTAAATGTAATCGCAGTAAAGGCTCATTATTTCCAGTTCGAGGCCCGAGAGCAAACATTCTTTCAGCGTGGGATGACGCCGAGAAGGGTGAAGATGTTCTCGTTTTGAACCCTTGTAAAGATAAGCCATACAAACATTTAGAGTTTGGTTGGGATGGAAAGGTGTTTGGTCGAACTAAGGTCGGTGGATCCACTATCGATGTATTGAGTCTAAACAGGCCTGAGCTGGTATCAACACGATCACAGTGTTTCGGAGCCCTTAAAAGAATAATCTCGGATGCATATAGATACGGCTCTCCATTCAGTGAGAGCGCGCTTGCTCAATTAATAGAACATCTCAAAGACGATTCCCCATACTCAGGTAGCTGTTTGATTTTGCTATATCAATCCATGTGCAGGGCAACCAAGTCCGAAGGCCTGACACCACCCTCTTTCGAAAAATTTGCTGACCGAATTCCTCAATTCCTCAAAAATATGGATTCGGATAATTGGTTAAATTTAGGCCCCACTCTCACTAATAGGAGAGCGGATAGGCCTATTGAGGTCCAATCAATGTTAGTTCGCCGGTCGGAATCAGAAATGCTGTACAGGCATGCAGCTTCGGCTCAGATAACTCGGATAGAAATCGAAAACTTTAAAGGCATATCTCACCTCTCATTAGATATTCCACCATCGATACCGTCCTCCGGCATGGCACCATGCACGATGCTCTTGGGTGAAAATGCTACAGGCAAGAGTTCGTTCTTACAAGCCGTGGCGCTCTGCCTCATGGGCAGTGAGCTTAGAGACAAGCTTAGGCTAAATCCACAAGATTATTTACCTCGCGAAAAACAAGGGTGGCAATACACAGGACTCAAAGAGGCTCGGGTTACTATCCATTTTGATTCCACCTCACCGGCAGAGCTTGTAATTAAGCCTACAGATTCCGAATTTTCTTCAAATCACGGGCACTTCCCAATGAAACAAATCTTCGGATTTGGAGCAAATAGACAATTCGGAGAGGCCAGACAGCGAATCTTGAAAACGAACAACATTCAGTCCCTTTTCGATACCAGTAAACTTCTTACGCCTCCCACTTTGTGGCTACAAAGAATAGATGACGATACCTTTTTCGCTGTCGCTCGCGCTATTAGAGAAGTCTTGGCCTTAAAGAAAGAAGACACGATTATTAGAAAAGGTGACGGTAATATATTCGTTAAGGCTCATAGCATAGAAACACCGATACAAAATTTAAGCGATGGGTATCGATCTTTGTTTTCCATGGTCATTAATATTATGAGGGAATTGATCGATCAGTGGGGAAATCTAGAACAGGCATCTGGCATAGTGCTATTAGATGAAATAGAGATTCACATGCACCCACGATGGAAACTAAGAGTAGTTGCTGCTTTACGCCGTTCAATGCCTAAAGTGCATTTCATTGCCACAACTCATGATCCACTTTGTTTAAGAGGTTTAGAAGAAGGCGAAGTTCATGTCTTTTACAGAGATTCAGACGAGCGAATTCAAAATCTTAGTGATTTACCAAACGTCAAGCGCTTAAGAGCCGAGCAACTACTTACATCTGAATATTTTGGCTTAGATAGCACTTCAGACCCCGAACTAGAGCAATATATTAAAAATCTGGCGCTCGATGAAGGACCAGAGAGTCCGAGTATTAGCGCCAAGTCTGCTGCAGAGCAAAGAGAAGGAATCTACTTACCACTAGTCACAGATTCCCCAGAAAGGCAGGTGATTCATGAAGCCATACACCGTTATATGGAAAAGCGAAGGGATGCGAATCCTGCAGAGTTGAAAAATGCAAGAGAAAACGCAGTAAAAAAAGTATTGGAAGCGTTGGAAAAGGTGGGCAATTGATACAATGAAGTTTATCGACAGAAGCACCGTTCCCGCTCCTAGTTCATTGGATCTTACAGATCCAAATTCCAACGCATCTAAAGAGCTGCGCGCAGTTAAAGAACACCTTAGAACTAAGCAAAACAAAGCATTTAAGTTTAAGGCCTATAAAAAGGGGGATGACGTCGCCGACTCCCTGGATTCACTATTTAAAGGGCTATGCGCTTACTGCGAATCAAATTTTGCTGCGACATCTCCGGGAGACGTAGAGCACTATCGCCCAAAGTCAAAGGTAAAAGAGAATGATACCCATCCAGGCTACTGGTGGGTCGCAGCAGATTGGCAAAATCTATTAATGAGTTGCACGGATTGCAATAGGGGGCGTTACCAATATCATTATGATACCGCGAGTGGTCAATGCGTGCTGTCAGAAAAAACGAGTAAGCTCGGAAAAGAATGCTCGTTCCCAATCCTCAGTCCAAATTATGCAACTAACGAAGATGAAGATCTCGAGCAAGAAAATCCGTTGCTAATTGATCCAACAAGAAGAGATCCTTCAGACCACTTGGAATGGAATATAATAAATGAACTTCCCCTTCTGGCGCCGAGGAAGAGGAACGATAAACCAGATCCATATGGAGACGCGACAATCACAATATTGGGTCTTAATCGTAAAGGACTAGTGGAAAATCGCCTCTCCATCCTTAAGCTTGTACAACTTAACCTCTCATTTATTGAAAGAGATTTTATAGAGGTAGCTGAATCCGAAGACGCGAACGAAATAGAAAAAAGACTAGGCAAGGCCGTATCTCAGTTCTCCGAGCTTTACCAGTTTGCAAAAGACAACCAATCTTACGCATCTTTGCTAAGGGACTACCTCGATAAAGAAAAAAAAAGGCTAACCAAAAATTACTCAGATTTACTCTCAAAGTTACAATCGACCGCGAGTTCAACACCAATAAATAAATGACTAATAAACTGGGATCTGAATCTACGATATCAGATCCTTAAAGTGCCACTGTCAGTATTTGACATAAATCCAATTTTCATATGTCATTGTTTGCGCTTTATAAGACAAAATTTACAGTTCATCATAGGGTTTATTCCTATTAAATGGAGACCATGTACTCCTCAATAACTTAACTCTCTCACCCGATCAAGGCTGACATGAGCTCTAGCCTCTGCTCTTTACTCAAATTTGCTAGTTGCTTCGTAAGTTGCTCTAGCGAATTTTCATTACCACAGTTTCTAACTTCAGCGTATTCAGATAATCGCTTACAGATTCTATTTGCTGGTTCTCTCAACTCTTCTGCCGTAAGCACGGTATAGCCAGCAGTAACATCACTACGACTGGTCTTGTGGTTCAGTAGTCGTTTCAAGGTGTAAGTGCCAACTCCAATAGTTTCAGCAACTGAACAGAAAGTACTGCGAAGATCATGCAATGTGAATGAGACATCAGCCCTAGCGTTCATTTGCTTAATAATTTTCTTAGGCTCCACCACTCTGCCATGATGGTTGTCAGCACCAAAAACAAACCCATAAACGCGGTACTCAGCTCTTCTTTTAAGGATTTCCTCAAGCGGTTTAGTGATTGGCAATTCCAGACCATGGCCATTTTTTGTGTCGTCTAAGCAGAACAGCTGGTCGTCAAGAAATACATTTTTCCATTGCAGCTCAAGTAACTCTGTCTTGCGCAGGCCGGTAAACGCCATAAACTCGACGAAGTCACATACCGTTGCAGTAAAGTCTTGTCGATAAACAATGGCTTCATCACGCATCTCATTAACTACCGCAATGAATGGCTTTAACTGTGAGGGTCGAAGTCGTGTCTGCTTGCGGGCAACATTGTTCCAGCAACGTTTTTCCGACAAAATAGTTACAGGGTTGTGAGGAAACAACGTTCTGCCGTCAGAGAATTTATACTCAGCTCTAGCGAAGTTAAAGAGCGCCCTTAATGTACGCATGGCAAGGTCGGCCTGTGCAGGGCTACGCTTAGTCAGTTCAAAGTGTCGACGATAGATGCGGGTTTCTGTAAGGTCAGCCAAACGCTTCTTTGCCCAATCATCGAAATAGCAGTCCATGACCTGCTCGTAGCCACGTAACGTAGTTTCTTTAAGCTTTCTGGAGAGTTTATAGCTCTCGTAAACCGTCTCCAATGTGACTGAGGCGGCCCTGAAGTGACGTTTGCTATCGTTGGGGTTCATTCCATCAGCAATATCCGCCATAGCCTTCCTGGCTTGTTTACGAGCCTGTTCTACGGAAATGGATGGAAAAGATCCGATAGTGACCGACAGTGGCTTCTGTGTGCCAGGAAGCTTCTTGTATACCCTAAAGGTTTTCTTTTTTGATGGAAGAACATCAATGATGAGACCTGGCATTTGAGAGTCATAATATCGAGTTCGTTTATCTGAAACTGTCAGTTTCTCAATGGCCTGTTCTGTAAATCTCAATTTTGTTGCTGACATGCTGTGCTACCTCTGTGCTACTTTAAGCGCAAAATCTAATGCGCTGAATTGCTTAAAGAATTAAGCAACAGAGTTAGCAAGTCATCAATAACCCACTGATTTATAGGGAACAATGAGTAGTAAACAGGTGAATAAAGTAACTAATCGTAAAGGCTCGGTTTGAGTCTCATAATCGGCAGGTCCCCTGTTCAAGTCAGGGTTGGGCCACCATTTTTCACTTAATACGCTGACCGGATAGTGAATAGTCATTGCGACCATTTTGTGACTCCCACTGAATCGAATAAAACTCATTGCGGCGTTGAAATAAGAACTGAATAAATCGACTTTAGCCTTAGGCGAGATATGTTGGTTATAGTGTCTGGCTAGTTCAGCTTCTTGTTGGGCAAGAACTTCTTTTAGCTAATTTAAAAAAGACTCTTTTTCTTCAGTAGTTTCTAAAGCCAATTATCAATTTCTAAGAGCCTATTGGATAGCAAGCTGGAATCATTCATTACTCAAAAGCAGTTTTAAGGTTTTCTGCCCTTAGTATTCGCATAATATCAACACAGTCTTTGTATACGACAAAGTAAATTGCGTGTTTGTTATAAACACTTCGCCTATATCCCTTACGAATGTGTTCAACAGACTGGTAATGCAAAGGGTTTTCCGCAATGCTCGAAGTCCTGAGCGGCGGCAGAACTTAATCTATAATTCGCCATTAGTTTGTTTTCTGGTGATCACCGCTTTAACGATATCTTCAGGAGAGCGAGAACTGTAACCGCTTTGCTCTGCTTTGATCAGTTCTTGTCTAATAACTTCAACTTGGCTAGCACGCACTTGTTCCTTTCTGATCAAATCTCTTAATAACTCGCTATCACTAGCATAGTTACCAGTTGCAAGTTGACCTTGCATCCATTGCTCTTGTTGATCAGTAACCGTGATACTTTTCTTTACCATTGCCATAATTAATCTCCAATGAAAGAAACTTTGTAAGGATATAATACTATCAAATACTACCATACCGTATTTTAATTCAGAACTGATAAGAATCAAATTGAGGTACACCATACTATTTATAGGTGGTAATAATTTCGGTAATTTGGTAACCATGACCACGTTGAAGTGAGCAGTTATAAAGAGGTAGTAAGCTTGCCAATGAGGTCTAATAATCGGCAGGTCCCCTGTTCAAGTCAGGGTTGGGCCACCATTTTTTCATTCCAAAATATTCTATAAAGCTCAAACGCACTCACAACCAAAAAGTTAACCCTAAATCCCTCTCGAATTTTGTCGAGCATATTGGATAAAGGTTGCACAATTTTTAATTGGATTTATGATTCTTATCACATACTGTTCTAATACTTGCACGACAATAATGTAGAGAAGTACCTGTATAAAAGCTGTCTAAATAAAAGGATATAAATATGGAACATTTAAAGTTTTTATTAATTGGTTTTTTAATGGTTTTGTTAGCAGCATCGGGATGCGCTTTTAATCCGAAAGGCGCTTCGTTTGAACAAGCACGTGATACCGTATCTCCAGATAAAGCACGAATTACGATTTATCGTGATTCCGACGCCTATGCGGCCTCTTTTTCTTGGCTTGTGGCTCAAAATGTAAGTCAGCAAAGTCCTAAACCGCTCGCGGTAATCTCTAGAAATACTTACTATCGTTTCGATACAGCTCCTACACGAATTGAACTATTGGCAGATTTACAGAAAAGTCCAATATATACGCCTGTATCTCCGCTTGCTGCGGTAGCCGGTGTAATTTCTGCTGCTGAAGCAAAAACCACTAACGATAAAATAGATTATGTCGCGCTTCATGATTTTGAAGCAAAACCTGGACAAGAATATTACTTTAAGCTTGAGTTTAAAGACGCAATGCTAGACCCAAGCCCTTATCTTGTGCAAGTGACAGGTAAACAAGCTATGAACGATCTTAAGAAGTCAAAAATGGCCTTATTACCAAAGACATAATTCCGCTATTTTTTGCTTCAAATTAAACGATAAATTCTGGACTGTAGACATCATCAAGGGTCTCAGTCCCCAGCACGTAAAACTCAATAAACGTGAAGTTAGCTATAAGCCTGCACAAACACTTCTTCACCCAACGTAGTCAGTAAATAACACGCGATTATTATCGCTACATTGAACAATGCACGAATGGCCCACGGGAAGTTAGCGTATTCAAAATTCAGTTTGCTTGTGACTAAAACTGCTGCCCCCATCACTGCAAACCAGGGTGTAAAAAAGAATATAACGTGCCACTTAAGCAAGGTAACTGCTAGGTCGTGAAGCGCTCCGCTTACTGCAAAAGTTATCATTATGGCTAGCCACTGCGGTACCCATCTTGATAGTGGCCGCATGACGTATCGCGATAAATAGTAACTCCATATCGGATTCCAGTATCGCCAAAAATGGTTGAAAGATTTGGCTCCTAAGGAGCGTGAAAGCATATTTTGCAGAGAGCCTGAAGCACCTAGCCCTAAGCCGGTTCTTTTCTTCACATATTGATTTAGTCTAATTGTCAAAATACGTCTCTTTTAAAATAAAATGGGGCGATAACTATCGCCCCATTATGTATTTTTAGCAGATTTATAAATAGCCTACTATTGTTCCGGTCCTTGCACGAGAATAACCGGCGAACTGGTATCGCTCGCGTCTATCTCAAAGCGTAATGTTTGCGATTGGCTTACCGTCAATTGCACGTTACCAGCGCCTTGCGTTAACGATATAGATTCTCCCACATTAATTGAACCACCGTTGCTACCTAAATTCGGACTAGACCAGTTAGCTTCCGCCACTTTAAATTCGTAAGTACCAGCACTAACAAAAGTACTTATAGCGTAAACCCCTGCCCCTTCGTATGTCATTGGTCGAGACGTTCCCCAATCGCCCATAATGCCGCGTAAATAAATAGCCGTATTGCCATAAGGTGCAGGTATTGCATCAGGGTCTTCATTAGAAATACTGAGCACTGGATTGGCATCATTTGAAGCATCTAACTCAAAGGTATAGTCACCGTCTTTGATAATGTTCAGTGTAAGGTTATTACCGCCATTACTGAGTGTAAACGACTGGCCCGCTACTACCGCGAAGCCACCACCAATGTTTGCCACATCAAAATATTCATCCGCTAGTTTGAATTGGTAAGTGCCTTCAAACAAATTAGCGGTGAGACGATATTTGTCATTCCCCACATACTCAAGAGGTAGAGACATATCCCAGTTGTTCATACTTCCGCGAAGAAATACTGCCCTATCGCCATAGGGTGGCAAGGCTGACAGTCCGTACCCTTGATCGCCATTTTGCGGCTTAACAAATATTGCAGTGGTAAGCGCTGGTACACTGAATGTACCGTTGCTAAACGATGCATTTTGCACTCGTTCATCGGCAGACGCCTGCTGATTGGAATGAAGCTCAAAGCCGAGTGCATCGACTATGCTGAAACTCTGTGAGCTTTGTGTTCCGTTAAATAGCACCACAATTGCATCATTGTTTGCGTCCAGATCGGCAAGACCTATACCGTCATCAAGACTCATCACAATTAATCCTTGTACTTGCCCCTGCCCCGTATTGTGAAAACGAATACGCTCTGAAATAGCTTCTGCACTTGTTAGCCTAAACAATTTACTTGTAGACCGAATATTAAGAAACTCTTTAAACAGTGAGGAAGTCAGCTGAATGTCTTCAGAGCCAAACTGCGCATTAGTATTCGCTGAAACGCTGCTAATCTCTCCCCATTTCGCCTCGTTATCTTGCGCTAACGGTAAGCCGATATTCCAAGTATTTGTTGTCTTGGTAAAATCGACTCTATTAAACCAGTCACCTGCATCGTAAGTGTTCCGGTCCATTGATTTAGAACGAATTAGTTCTGAGCCCATGTGGAGAAATGGGATCCCCTGGCTTAGCAAAGGAATAGAAAGCGCAACGTTTTGAATACGAACGCGATCTTGTAGTGCCATATCACTTGGCAAACCATATTGAAGCTGGTCCCAAAGTGCCTCATTGTCGTGCTTAGAAATATAGTTAACGGTATCAGCGGGGTCGTCACTGTAGCCGGCAGGCTGTCCGTTCCAACTATAGTCGTAGGTAGACAAGTACGTGCCGTCTGCGGCTACAAATTGATAACTACCTACATTGCCCACTAAGCCAATTCTTATCGTATCTTGATCGTGAAGGCTTCCCCCGGCGTTAAATAGAGCTGCACTTCGCACTGCCTCTCGCTGTCTGTCTGAGAAGGTACCTATTTCAGAGCCAGCCATATTAAGCTGGGCCGCCTGCTCAAATCTGCGGTTGTTAACCACTTCACCAAAATTCCAACCTTCTCCATAAAAATAGGTGTCTGAGTCTACTTCGCGAACCGCTTCACGAGCATCTAAAATGGCTTGCTTCGGTATATGCCCCATTAAATCAAAGCGGAATGAATCGAATCCAAACTCTTTAGCAAAATTGACTAACGAATCGTTCATTAGTTTTGCCATCATGACGTGCTCAGTAGCGGTATTTTCACAACATGTTGAGTTCTCTATGCTGCCAGTGGTTTCACTTAAGCGCTGGTAGTACCCAGGTACTACTTTATCTAGTACCGATGTATCGTAAAGCCCCGATGATGCCGTGTGGTTATACACCACGTCGAGCACTACACGCAGACCCATTTCATGAAGCGCTTGGTTCATCGCGCGCATTTCTAAAACTCGACTTTCTCCGTCTGGAGCGGTAGCATAGCTTCCCTCTGGCGCAGCAAAATGATGTGGGTCGTAGCCCCAATTAAATCCATCAAAGGCACGCATTGAGTCTACTAATGCTTGTGCTTCAGCAGTGTTAGGTGAGTAACTTTGCAGTACATCTAAAATAATCGCGTTGTCATTTTCCACCCCGCAAACAGACGCTTGGGCATTCAAACTACACAGTTTGCCTACGGTATCGGTAACATCTACGCGACCTTGTTCATCCTCTCGAATAGTTGCTATATCGTTCGCCGGCAATATGTGAAAATGGGTGAGGCCTGCACGTTGTAACGACTGTAAGTGTTGAACTGGAGCAGAATTAAGCTCGGTAAATGCCATATATTTACCGCGATGTTCAGCACTTGTACTCTCATCGAGAATACTAAAGTCGCGAATGTGACTTTCGTAAATAATGATATCTTCAGGATCCTTCGCTGCTGGAACTACGTGTGTATCCCAGCCTGCTGGTTTCAAGTCTGCATCATCAAGGTTAACAAATTGAGTAAAGCGGCCATTTGTGGAAAGGGAGATTGAATAAGGGTCGGTTGTCTCAACTAACTCAATGTTTTGTGTGAGTGGGTGGTATACCGACAGTTCATAACGGTAAAATTGTCTATCTAGCGTTGCCTTTTCCCCCCTGTGACGCCAGATACCTGTGTCGGAATCAAGTATCATAGGATAGGTGTTTTGTAGCACTTTTGCTTTGTTGTATACCTTTAATGTAACCGACTGGGCAGTTGGAGCCCATACTGAAGCGGTCACTGAATCGTTACTATAGTCTACGCCCAACTTCGCTTCATTTGCATCATTGTCAGTGCGTGTATATAAGTAGTCTAAAACTCTTGGAATTTGAACTCGCGTTGAATCAACAATGTTTCCTTCAGCATCGGCAGCTACGGCAATAAGCTGACCTGTCAACATCTGCTTAGCTTGCGCTTCGCTTACATCGATTGAGAAGCCTGTAAACTCACTTAAGTGCGGATTGCTGTTGTAATGAAATTGCTCTGGCGCATCCAAATACATAGGAATGCTGGAGGCAGAACTCAATGCATCGGTATTTAATAACGACACACCGGAGCTCTCTATATCAAGGATCGCGTCAGACGAATGGTACAGCGATATATTTACGGCATCGCTGTGCTCAGTAAGCCAAAGCAAGGTATTACTATCCATCCAGTGAGCTCTTGCACCATCTAGAAACAGAGGACGGCTAATTACGGGAGTATACCAAAGCTCTGGAAAGCCATTGAACGTGAAAACTTGGTTACCAAAGTCAGGTTCAAATTGGCTATCAGCGTCGCCTAGCGGTTTTTCATTTCCTTTATGTAAAATAAAGTTATAGCAGTCAGCTCCAGGCTCAACCGACATTATGTAATACGCACCATAATCGGGATGAACTCCGTCAGCAGGATAGGGATCATTCCAATTACTAAAATGAGAACTTTGTGTAGTAGGCTCAGCGTAATTGCCACATGCTTGGCCATTCCAAAGATGTAAGCCCCATCCGTCGTATTGACCATCGTCGCGGTCATAAAATACAGCAATCTGATTTTCAGCAAGTGTTAGACCCGTGCCCCCGCTGTCTTCAACAAACCCCTGCACCGAAAGGTCTAAGGAAAGGCGGGCTCGACGCAGTTCCAATCTAGCGTTTATAGTAGCGCGTTCTCCAGGTGCCAGTTGCTCAGTATCTAGCGTTAAGTAAGGTACGCCGTCTTCTTCTCCACTGGCATTCATCAACGCATGGCTGCTAGCATTCACCATGACACGTAAAGGGCCTAGTAATATCGAATCACCCGTATTTTCAACCGTAACTGTGGTGACGTATTGTCGATTAATACGATCGAGCATAGGACGTTTAAGGTAACTTGTATCAGCGGCCTCTGTTTGCTGCCAATCTGCAAACGATGGCGCGCCTGTAAGGGCTAGTAAAGGTAGGCACATCATTGATAACTTGTTCATTACAACGCTCCCCTTTTATCCTGATGCTTACGACGAATGCCAATAATGGCCAGTCCCATTGCCATTAATAACGAAGTGTGAGGCGCTGGCACATCTACTTCTTCAGTCAAGAAGACATTATCAATGATGAACGTTGAGGCAAATGACTCAGGATTGAAGCCAGGCTCCAATACAAATTCAAGAAAAAAGCCATCGTAACTATTGTCAATTTGCGTGGTAAATGTACCGCTGCCATTTTCGAATACGGAAAATAGTGTTTCGATAAGAACCCCATCGTTTAGTACCACTGAGAACAAATCAGATTCGGTATCTGTTTGTAAGTCGAAACCACTGAATATCCAATCAAAACTTAAATCTAACGACACACCATTGGCAACATCTGATAAATTGAGCTTGGTAATCAACGAGTTGTTAAAGTTGTCGAACGTCAAATTCTCTACAGTAATTTGCGCAGAACATTGACCTGCATTGTTTATTATCGAGAAGTCACTGGTATCAGCGGGTTCACCGAACGCGTCTGTGTCCAAACTCCAGCCATCGAAGCTGCATGTTTGAAAGTCGCCATTGGAAATGAGACTAGCATTAGCCCGTGTGCACATAACCTGAGCGCATATAAAAACTAGTGTAACTGCCGTTATAAACCTGAAATTCATCATTTCGCCTTTTTGTTAAAGAAGTCCATTTTGTGTTAACAAAATGTTTATTTTTAACACATGCTATTGGAACGGATACTTGCTTACTAGCGTTTAGCCCCTAAAAGAGCGCTGAATACGTATGCAAAAGAAACGAGACATATTGGGAAAAATTTAACGAACGTGTAGACAAATGCTCAGAAGTTGACGGCAAATATGAAATTTTTGAGATTAACGAAGGTGTTGATGTAGCGAAATTAAAAAGCGAATCCCGTAGTGTAATTTCGTACTTTGAAACGCAGCGGAGAAGAACTTTATGCGATTGCACTCTATTTCAACCCAAAAAGCTTCCAGTTTTTGCGGCGTGATTTGTGGTAAGTCTCATTCTTTAAAATGACTTTCCACAAAGCATGAAATTTTATGGCGTGAAATTATTTGGCACGAAATTTTTTTGCACGTTTGGCGTTCTTATTTAAAAATTCACATTTAAGGATTATCGCCGTGCTCATTTCAAAATACGACAATACTGTTAAGCGTTTACACCATTTCGATGGGATAGCATTACTATTAATAAGGCTTTATCTAGCGCCAGTTATGATTCAGGCAGGTTGGAATAAAGCCAGCAGTTTTTCAGGAATAGTAGATTGGTTCGGTAATGAAGATTACGGTTTGGGGCTATCCTTTCCATTTGTGCTTGCACTGCTAGCTACAGCGGCTGAACTGGTTGGCGGCATCTTTCTTTTGTTTGGCTTGCTGACTCGATTAGTTAGCATTCCTTTGCTGGTAACCATGCTGGTGGCCATGGTAACCGTGCATGGAAAAAACGGCTGGCTAGCTATCTCTGATCCCTCTTCGTGGCTGGCAGATGGTACTATTTTGCTAAACGAGCGCATTATGGACGCTCCTGAAAAGCTTGCTGCTGCCAAATCACTTCTTCAAACCCACGGCAATTACGACTGGCTAACTTCAAGTGGCAACATGGTAGTGTTAAATAATGGCATTGAATTCGCCGCCACCTATTTTGTTATGTTACTCGTGCTACTTATTTACGGCGGCGGAAAATACGTGAGTGCCGATTACTTTTTAACAAGAAATAGATAGCACTGACAACCTTGTTCCCTATGGCTATTGGCTTACTCCTATTGCTGTTTTTAATTTTGGCCTTGTTCCTGTTCTTATTTTCGATCTTGTTGCCGTTCTTGATCAAGATTAATTGCAGCAATAGGAAATGGAATAACGATGCCTTCTTCGTCAAAGCGCTTTTTAAGCAATTTGATAAACGCACTTTTAATGAAGAAGCGGTTGAAGTATTCACGGGTTCGCAGCATTACCGTAAGGTTAATGCTCGAACTATCGAAGGTATGAAAAAGCACAAACGGCTCGTAGGTATCAACTCCGTATTCATGGGTGTGCAGTATATGTTTGGCTACCTCTAAACACACTCTTTCTACGTGATCTAAGTCAGAACTGTAATGCACGCCCACTTCCACGGGCACCGATAGCTCCCGCTCGGGATAATAATAATTAATCAGCTTTGAATTAGACAGCTTGCTGTTGGGCACAATAACAATATTGTTCGGTAGCATTCTTACCCAGGTAGAGCGCCATCCAATCTTTTCAACAAAGCCTTGCTCGCCTGAATCTAGCTCTATGTAGTCACCTATTCGAATAGGCTTATCCATCACTAATTGAATGCCTGAAAAGAAGTTTTCAAGGGTAGGCTGCAGTGCTAACGCCACCGCCAGAGATGTAATACCTAGTGATGCCACAATAGGCGTTATAGAAATCCCCATAGCGCTTAAAATAATGAGAATGGCCAAAACAGCTAAAACTGCCCGAAGCGCCCCACCGGCAATGGCACTGGTATTTTTAACTAAAGACGACTGGTCTTTGTAGCGACGAAGGGAATAGGTAAGAAAACGCTCTAAGAAAAGGAACAACGTGATGATAATGCTCGACTCAATAAGCACATTAAGTACTGTAAGCGTGCGTTCATCGTCTACTTTAAAAACAGATACCACGCTTTTTACAAGCAGTAAAAATATTACCCAAATAGTTAGGCTAAGAGGTGCGTTTAAGGATAAAACAAGTAGCCGATACATACCCGACATACTGCTAGTTTCGGAGCGAGCTTTTTCTTTCAAACGCACCAAAAAAAGGCGTTTCACTAAAAAAAGGACCACAACGGCCAACAATAAACCGACTATCGCTGCCAGCTGTTTGGGTGCTAAATCGTTTATAAAACCCACGCTAGTGCACTCTCCCGCAGATTGCTTAGTATATTTTTCTACATTGCTATTGGAACGCAATTAAATATAAAGCAACTCTTACGCCACGAAGGCAGCCATTAGGCTAAGCCTAAAGGCTCTCTCTCGCACTGCTACAGACTGTGATCAGCGATAATAGTTGCTATGGCATCATCATTTGGAAACGTATTTTCTGCACTATCAGCTATTTCTTTCGCTTTATCACGCTTACCATGCTTTAGCAGCTCAATAATATAATTGTGCACAAATGGCTGCTGTGTTTTTGCAATTGGATAACCATCACTAAACCAATTTAGCGCAGTCAGGCTATCTTGCTGAGCATAATAATTAGCAATAAGAAAAAAGCTTAACCACTCAGAGGGCCATTGTTTCGTTGCTGTTTTTAGAAGTGGCAGCGCAACATCGTCTTTGCCTATTTTAAGCATATCGTAAGCAGCGCTAATATATGTGAAAGGCTCCATGGCTGAACTCGCAACATCCGGCGGTACAGGCGCTAAAAACCAATAGTTACCCCTCGCCCATGTTTTTTCAAATAGGGCCAGAGACATTTCGTGTTGCTCTGTAACTCCGGTATGTAAAGTAACCGTGCCTTTTTCGTTGTTGTGACCAAACACAACAGCGTAGTGCCACTGCGGTAATAACTGAATAGATAAGTTTTGAAACACAATGACAGGAATATCGTCGTTTATTAGCTCAATAATCGACGTCAGTGTTCCGCGAGACGAATATGGCAGAAAACCGTAAGAGCGAGCAGCGCTTACCATCTCAAGTTGTAAGCTACCATTCTTGTCTGGGATGAAAATTTTAGGGGCAATGTCCTTAGGAGGAATATCTACACCATAAAATCCGAATACTTCAGACAGTGTTGTCGGCCCGCAGTAAAACTGCTCCTGAGGGTAGAAAGGAACATCATCTATAACATAACTGGGGGGAAGCGATGCCATCCCTTCTTGCTTTAATTTATCGGCCTGTGGAGAAGATTGGCATGCCGTCAGCAAAAAGGTAAACAATAAAAAGCCTGCTATAACGCAGGCTTGCTTTACACTGTTTAGCATACTGATTAGTTGCTAATAGGGCGAATAAACGGATAAACGTCTGTTACACCAGCAAGGTCTAAAATAGCGATAACGGCTAACACGGTAAGAACTGCACCGACAATGCCTCCTGCTGGGGCCTGATTAATTTCATCGTTGAGCTGTGCAATTTCGCTGTCGGTCATTCCATTAATACGGGCAATGGCGTCGTCACTGCTTACTCCTAAGCTCACCAACTTATTTTGCACATCTTCTCGGTTCACCATCTCAATGAGCTGGCTTTTATTGTATTGGGCATATTGTGACTGCATTACACTGTCAGAACTAATAGCCTCTGCATGCACGTGACCCGACATCACTGCAAGCGCGGTTAACCCTGTAACCAATACCTTTGAAATTATTTTCATAATGAACATCCTTACTTCGTTAACATTAACTTTTCGTCATTTTTACCTTCATCACTAACCTTTGGTTCATATAAAGTTTTCTTTATATCCTTACTTACTATGATTTCGATGTGTATAAGAGCATGTGAAGCCGGCAAAAAAATAAGTTATTTCTTACAATAAATTAAGTAGCGGAGATAACCTCGTGTCGAGAATTATTATCGTTATTTGTATTATTTTTGGCGCGTCGCGAATACCGGTAATTTAACCCAGTTAGCCAACGAAATTCACCTTTCACAATCGGCTAATGCTCAGCTTAAACAGTTTCACCAGCACCTAGGTATAGAGCTTCTCACCCGCAAGGGTCGTTCACTTATCCTAACACCTGAAGGTGAACAGGTACTTGCCTATGCCGACGACATATTTTCGAAAGGCAAAGAAATAGAGAGTTTGATCAATAAGGGGCTACCCCCTCATCATAGGCACGTTTTAATAGGCGTGTTATCTAACTTGTCTCGAAACTTTGTAGAAAGTTTTACGCTACCACTCATAAACGATAAGTTTGCTACTTTCTCTTTGCACATGGCTTTTTTATTCCGCTTTTCAAGTCACTGTGTTTTTCCTATCGCTGCGATTCATTCTTTCAATTTTCGCATTGGGGTAAAACGCCATATCCTTTGGTTCATCTTAACCATCTATCGAACAGGTAACCAAAATGAACACCCCAGTCCCATCCTCAAGCTCACCTCAAGCAAACGAGCGTACTAAGTTAGCGCTTATTGCAGAAGGCGGAGGACAGCGAGGAATTTTTACCGCTGGAGTGCTCGACGCGTGGTTGGCTGAAAATTACGACCCTTTCGACATGTTTATTGGAACCTCAGCGGGCTCGCAAAACTTGACTAGCTTTTTAGCGCGGCAAAAAGGATATGCGAAACGATTAATTAGGGGACTATCACGTCACAAACGTTTTTTTCAAGTTGGCCGCGGCTTGGTGGGTAAGCACATTGTCGATTTAGATTGGTACTTTGATAAAACCAAAGAAACAAATCGACTATTAGATTTTAGTGCCGCTACTGAAAACCTAGGAGATAGAGAGCTATTTATTACCGCTACAAACTCTCGGGATCGTAAACCTTATTTCTTAAGCCCTACAGGTAGCGCTAATCAATGGCGTGAACTTCTAAAAGCGTCTAGCGCATTACCTTTTTTGTATAAGCAAGGCGTAGAACTGACAACAGACTATAATGCTAGTGCTTATAACGCCTCTTCGAATAACGGTGAACGCACTAGCGTTTCTAGCAGTGATAGAGCGCTAGCGAGGAAAGGTATCGCTAAAGGGCCTACAAAAGGTGGGCAAAATGCCAGCTGTATTAAGCAAACTGCACCTATATCAGATTTTTACTTAGATGGCGGTTTGGCGGCTCCCCTGCCCGTGCGAGAGGCGTACGAGCGGGGCGCGAAGAAAATTGTTGTTATTCGCACTGGTGATATTAATTTTCAGGCGCGCTCAGCGTGGCTACACAAATTGAAGTCGTTAGTATGCGCAACGGGTCATTGCCCCAAAACAATTAATTATTTAGTACAGCACGAGCAAGCTTATCAGCAAGAGTTGGCGTTTATCGCAAATCCACCAGCAGATGTAGAGATAATCCAAATATTTGCTGGCAAACCCTTGCACAGTAAGCTTCTTGGAAGTACTGACAGCGACTTGCGCCATGATTATAAGGTTGGAGTGAGCGCAGGAAAGTACTTTTTAGCTCAGCATGAGGCCGCAAAAGACCGTGATGTAGCGCTGCCGCCGACAGGTGATTTAGCATTACCAGCAACAGATGATTCGGCGCTTGTAGCGGCAATGAATGGCTCACCTATCAACCAAACAGCATTTGAAAGTCACCGACTGTCTGCCTAGCCCACCGACTCTCTGCTTAGGGTGATGTTCTCTTTAATGCACAACTTAGTCTGGTGCACTGTTCCTTTTAATGCACTAAGAGCAGCCCACAAGTCGAATAAGTGACTGTGCGCCCTTTAAGGGGGCTAGTTTTTAGTGCTAAGGAATTAGGGCATGAATTAAGACATTTGTGTGAAGATAAGGGCAATAGCTCAAAATTTCCTCGACATATTGCCCTTATTTCCTTATAGTGCGCGCGCAATGCAAGCTGCCTCGGCGTACAAACGCGCCCAGCTTTATCTTCTGATTTACTCCCCTGGATACCTGTTTTGATAACCACCGCTAATATTACGATGCAGTTTGGCTCTAAGCCACTGTTTGAAAACATTTCTGCCAAATTTGGCAACGGCAACCGTTACGGCCTAATTGGTGCAAACGGATGCGGCAAGTCTACCTTCATGAAAATTTTGAGCGGTGAACTTACACCGACTTCTGGCAATGTCTCTATGGCACCGGGTACTAAACTCGGTATTTTAAGTCAGAACCAATTCGCATTTGAAGAATTTAGCGCAGTTGACACCGTTATCATGGGCGACCGTGAATTATGGGAAGTAAAGCAAGAACGCGACGCCATTTACAGCAAGCCTGATATGAGCGAAGCAGACGGTATGCGTGTTGCCGACCTTGAAACTCAGTTCGCCGAAATGGACGGTTACACAGCTGAAGCCCGAGCAGGCGATATATTGAGCTCTGCCGGTATTGATGAAAGCTACCACTTTGGCCTAATGAAAGAAATTGCACCGGGTAAAAAAGTGCGTGTTCTTCTTGCTCAAGCCTTGTTTGCAGAACCTGATATTTTGCTACTTGATGAGCCAACCAACAACTTGGATATTTACACCATAAGCTGGTTAGCAGAAGAGCTAAACAAGCGTAAATCTACCATGATCATTATTTCCCATGATAGACACTTCTTAAACTCTGTGTGTACTCATATGTCGGATATTGACTACGGTGAACTTCGTACTTACCCAGGTAATTACGACGATTACGTTCAGGCTGCAATGTTAGTACAAGAGCAGTTGCATAACGAAAACGCGAAGAAATCTGCTGAAATTGAAGAACTTCAGGGCTTTGTTGCTCGATTCTCAGCAAACGCCTCTAAAGCAAAGCAGGCAACTTCGCGAGCTCGCCGTTTAGAAAAAATTGAATTATCTGAAGTGAAAGCGTCGAGTCGCCGTAAGCCTTACATTGTGTACAAGCAACACAAAAAACTGCATCGCTTAGCCATAACCCTTGAAGAGCTGGGTCACAGCTATCCCGACCTTCCGCTTTTTAGCAACGTTAACTTGTTGCTTGAAGCAGGTCAGCGACTGGCGATTATCGGTGAAAACGGTGCAGGTAAAACAACGCTACTTAAAACCTTAGTGGACGATTTAGAGCCTACAATGGGTAACATTAAGTGGGCGGAAAACGCAGCGATAGGTTACATTCCACAAGACAACGCCAAATATTTCGCTAAAGATATGACGTTGTTTGACTGGATGAGCCAGTGGCGCAGTCCAAAGCATGATGACCTTCAAATAAAAGGTATGCTGGGACGCTTACTGTTTACCTCTGACGACTTCAATAAGAAAGTGCAGGTGTGTTCAGGTGGTGAGAAAAACCGCCTCTTATTCGGCAAGCTAATGCTTCAAGATATCAACGTACTTGTGCTAGATGAACCTACCAACCACATGGATATGGAGTCTATCGAAGCGCTTAACAATGCCATTTACAAATTTGATGGCACGGTTATTTTTGTTAGCCACGACAGAGAGTTCGTTTCTTCGCTAGCCACACAAATTATTGAAATAAAAGATCAAGAGCTTAACCACTTTGATGGTAACTACGACGAGTTCTTGTCGCACAAAGAAATAGCGTAAATTAACGTTTTAAACGTTATATACAAAATAAGGTGGCGCAAGCCACCTTATTTATTTAAACCACGTCTACCTTTCACACTATTGTGCACAAAACCCTTTTCCTATAGAACCCCGTCTCTATCGGCCTTGTTACTATTGGCCCAGTTACTATCGACCCTATTCCTTTAAGAACGTTTTACTTTACGCCTTCTTTCACTCTATCGTTTTGCGCTCTCCACTTGTAAAAAGTACCCTATTGCACCGCGCTGAGCGTTTGTTTTTGGCGCGCATAACGATTGCTGTATATCATTAGGCAATAACGGAATATAAGTTTGCGCAAGTCCACCCACCACACACACTGGCATTACTGATGAATCGCCAGCTGTTTTACAAAATCTTCGATAGTACTCGTTCAGCGTGATTATGATGGAGTGAATGTAGCGTGCGCCTTCGCGAATAATCTCGTTAGCTGTTTCGCAGCCTGCTTCATGACATGCAGTAACAAGGGGTGCCAGCTCTCCATAATGGCTTGGTTTGTAAGAGGAGGTAATGGTAACAACATCGCTAGCTGTGCGTGCTTGGAGTTGCTCAACCACTCGCTTTGCAAGCGCGCTTTCTTGATGAACACCATCCATCGTAAGTAAGGTAATTTTGACTGCTTGAAGACCAAGCCACGCTGCGCTGCCATTGTCGCCTAAACTAAGTCCATAACCACCAATATCTTTAAATGTGCCATCGCGATAACACGTAGCTGCCGAGCCAGTGCCGCAGATAATTAGGCCACCGCTTGCACCTTCATGGGCACCAAAGCAGGCGGCATGCAAATCGCTCATTACGTGAATGCGTTTAAACGGCATTGGCAATGACAGAAAATAGGTCTTTGCTTTAGGAATGTTGGCGCCTGCAAGCCCAGCCATTACCACTACGTTTGAAAGAGAAAGCGACAGGTTGGCATCGGCTATTGCTGCTTTGCATGCACTCACTATTGATTGCAGTGCCTGTTGGGGGTCGCTCATAATATTTGATGCGCCAGAGACTCCCTCTCCCACTATTTTTCCATCGCTACTTTGCAACACAGCCCGACAGTGTGAACCTCCGCCGTCGATGCCAATAATGTATTCGTGCTTCACCATTTTCTCGTCAATTTACTTCATATTACTTTGCTTCATATCCCTCCACTCTATCACAAGCCCTATCATCAACTAAGATGGTTTTTATCACTTGCCACGATTTCATTTTAAAAAACCGCCTGCAGATAAATCTAACGCTTAGTCAGAGGGCAGCAGCAACAATTGGTTACACTCACTCACGCATAGTGCTGATCAATTACGACCCATTGAATGTATTCTTGTTTTAGGTTTTATTTTAAGTTCTGTTTTAAGCTCTGTTCAAACTCTGATTTAAACGTTGCTTTAAACGGTCGAATACATTGCTATTGAAAAGGAGGCTCGAAATTGAAAATACAAACAGGTTTAATACTTAGCGGCTTGCTGTCGGCACTAACCGCGTCTACATTTACGCACGCCCAGGCTCCACAACAACCTCAAGGCTGGATGTATGGTTTTGGCATTAGCGTATCGCAAGATGTCTACGCGGGCTTCGATAACCGAATTGTTCCTATTCCTATTATTGGTTATGCCGGCGAAAAACTCAGGGTGTATGGGCCTTTTGTTAGCTATCAAGTATTTCAAAAAGAGGGCTTCTCAGTCGATGCACAGTTGGTTCCCGTGTTTGCCGGTTACGAGGAATCCGACAGCTTTATCTTTGAAGGAATGGACGATAGAGACTTTAGTTTTGCCGCTGGAATAAGTGCAAATTACAACACGCAAAGCTGGACATACTCCTTATCCACCAATGCCGATATGCTAGGTAAATACGATGGTTTTCAAGCCACTGCGCGAATAGGCAAACAATTTAGAGTAAATGGCTTTTTGATTGAGCCCTCTGTTGGTCTTAGCTTTCAAGATAGTAACTATGTGGATTATTACTACGGCGTGCGTCCTGAAGAAGTCACTGCATTTAGAGGTTTGTATGAAGGCAGCAGCGCGACAAATACCGAAGTAAGAGTCGCAGTGTCTACGGGTAAGTTTTTAGGCGGCATGACGCGAGTTGACGTGGGCGCTACATTTTTTGATAGCAGCATAAGTGACAGTCCACTCACCGATGACGACACTGCATTGAGCGCTACGCTGGTTTACACACGCATGTTTTAAAGAGATTTAAAACCAAGAGCGAACTTATTGACATTGGTTATGATGGCGCACAATAAAGAATCGTTTTTAACGTGCGCTTTTAAAAGTGAGCTTTCATCACAGGCTTTTTCGCAGCACTCGATTAATTATTAAAAGCCGCAGTTTCCCAAAGTGGTACCGTAGATAAGCTATGTTTGTAACTACCTGATGTTTCTTTCGTACTGTACGACAAATACATCAGTGTTTTTGATTCTTCATCGTAAATGCGGCGAAGCTTCATGTTTTTAAAAAACACACTTTTAGATTTTCTAAAAATCACATCACCAGAGGGCGATTTATCAATGTTCGCTAGCATTTCAGCTGTTATCGGCCCGGTTTGTCTGCAGGCAATGGCGCTATCAGACGGATCTGAAAAGTCTAAATCGGCCTCAATACTAGAAATATGACAGGTAACGCCTGTTACTATGGGGTCTACTAACGCGTCTATCTTAATATCTTTGGTAGTAAATAAACCAAGAGACACATCGCCTACTTCACTATCACTGCAGCCTGTAATTGCCATTATTACCAATAGTACTGCACCAACAGACCATTGTTTAATTAACGCGCCTACGTCAGGTACTCTCCCTTCACAAATCATTGCTTTCTCCATAGTATATTGTTTGTAAAGCTTGGCGATTGTGACCTATATGCCATACAAAAACTAGCCAATTTATTAGTTCTTTCGTTTGAAAAATAAGACGTGTATCACTATCTCTCGGAACGACGGAGATAGAGCGCCAACACTAGCTAACTAATTGAGTTTGATTTCTACCGCTTTTTTTAGCGATGTAAAGCGCGCTATCTGCAACGTGAATATTTTTAGAAATAACCTCACTGTCGCTGATATCCTCTTGCTTCACATTGGCTATACCAATACTTACCGTAAGATGTTTATTATCAGGTAGGTCAATGTCTCGGACGGCTTCATGAATTCTATCGCAATAAAAAAACGCATCGTCAACGTTGGCATTATAAAGAACTAATAAAAACTCTTCGCCACCCCATCGCGCTACTAAATCACTCTCTCGTACAACGCCTTTTAGTGCGGCGGCAAGTTTTATTAAAACCTCATCGCCATACTCGTGACCGAAATTATCATTTATAGGCTTAAAAAAGTCGATATCGATGAGTACGAAGCATAAAGGTACGTACTTGCGTTTTATGAGCGTGATTAATTTATTAAGGTCGGCGGTTAGTGCACGACGATTTAATAATGATGTGAGCGGGTCTAGCCGAGTTAGTCGAGTGAGCTCCTCGGTTTTTACTTCCAAATTCTCGCGAGCAGAAACAAGCTCTTGGTATAGCTTGTCTCGCTCTTGAGCAGGATAAATAGCCCAGTAAAGCGCCGCTTCTTTCAACGTAATATGGGCCACAGCAGGAACACGCTCGCCAGTATGAGTCAAAAGCGTAAGTTGAACCTCTTTACACATCCCATTACTTAACAAAATAGGCTTTAAGTAGCTCTCGTAAAAAATCAGTGACGCTTTAGACAGCATGTCATTGATGCCAAACGAGCCGTCAATGCTCTGTAACCCCAGAAAACTCTCTGCATAAGTATTGCAAGTGAGTAAATGGGTGGTCTCAATATGACTCACTAACAGCAGGCAAGGGAAATGATCAAATTCTACTTGGTTCAACCCAAGAACTCCCCGATAGCACAAGCCACCTGCTCTGGTGTTGTCATGTGCAAGCAGTGCCCTTTGGCTTCTAAAACGATGAGTTCAGAGTGCTCTATTGCTTTATTCATGTAGCGGCCAACTTCAACAGATGCAAGGCTGTCATCTTGGCTTTGAAGTATCAGTGTTGGCGTGCCGAGCTTTGGCAAAAGGTACCTATCGTCTGCAAAAAATGTGGCTTTAGCAAAGGGTTTTGCGTAGCCGGGATCGGTAGAACAAAAGCTGTTTTCTAGCTCTTGGGTAAAAGCATCGTCGTTATCTTTGCCCATTACAATAGGGGCAAAATAATTGGCCCACCCAAGATAGTTTTTATCCATTAAATTGATGAGCTCTTCTAAGTCTTGTTTTTCAAACCCACCCATGTAATCGGGCGGGATATTTAAGAAACATGGAGAAGGACAAATCATGATCAGCTTGTTAATTAAGCCTGGGCGTTCGATTGCCGCGTGCATGCCAATGGTGCCACTCACTGAATGGCCTATAAAAATAATATTGCTTAGTTCAAGCGCATCACAGATTTCTTCAACGTCTTTCGCATAACCACTAAGCTTTGAATATCTTTTTTTATCGAATGCACTAAGATCTGACTGTCCACACCCAACATAATCAAACAAAACGATTTTGTAGTCGTTTTCAAGATAAGGGATTAGATGGTCCCACATGCGCTGATCGCAACCAAAACCATGGGCTAGCAGTAGGGTAACTTCGCCGTTGCCAAAAAAACGCACATTGTTGCGCTTTATGATATCTGTCTCTAAGTACATATCTATTCTGCCGATATTTTTTGACAATAGGTGGTTTGCTTACCCTAGCTGCTGTTTTCCTAGCACAATATCCTTATTTCAAACCAAAATTCAAATTACTTCCTTAGAGTCTATTGTAGCGTAAAATGATTGCCAATATTCGCTCTAATAGCCTTTTAGACTAAAAAAACAGCGAAATTTCCTAAAAACTATACTAAGGTAGAAGGTATTGAATACTGCTTTTCCAATGCACTCAAACCTACGCCGTTTCGCTTTATTACCTTTAACTGAGTAGGAATGCGCTCTTTCATAGCCTCTATGTGGCTAATAACACCTATCATCTTTCCGCTAGCATTTAAATTATCAAGAGCATCTAAGGCGACATCCAACGTTTCTGCATCTAAAGTTCCAAATCCTTCGTCTAAAAAAAGTGAGTCGATACTGGTTTTAAAACTCACCAAATCAGATAGAGACAGTGCCAACGCTAAACTCACTAAAAAGCTTTCGCCCCCAGATAGAGTTTTAGTATCTCTTAAAACATCGCCTTGCCAAGTATCAACCACGCTAAGCCCTAAACCTTCATTTTCTTTGCGAATTAACTGATAACGCCCGTGCAGCTTATCAAGCTGCTGATTAGCCAGCACCACTAAGTTATCCAAAGTGAGTCCTTGTGCAAAGCGCCTAAACTTGTCACCGCTGGCTGAGCCAATTAAGGTATGTAAATACGTAATATCATCGTAATAGGCCTCAAAACTCGCCATTTCTTCTATTAATTTCTGCTGTTTTTCTTGTGCCTGTGCATTGGCTGCTAACTGCTGAGCTATCTGACCTTGGGTAGACAGCAACGCGTCTTTACGCTCATTTTTCTCAGCTATATTTTCGCTAACCTGCAGCGGCCCGCGCTCTTCAAGTAACTGCTGCCAGCGCTCTGCATTCTCGTTCGCTTTAAGCTTTTCTTGCTGCGTAACTGCATTAGCCATTAGTAACTCAGCATGTTGCAGCTTCTGCGAAACCGAGTGTTTGAGTGCAACAAGCTGCTCTCGGGTTTCTTCATCAAGCAGCGATTGAGTAAAGGCTTCCTCGCTTTCAAAGGGGCTTTTGTTAAGCAGGCTTTCAAAATCACTACGAGCAATGGCAAGCTGCTCTCGTTTAGTCATTAACTGTTCGATGAGCTGCTCTTTTTCCGCATCTAAGCGAGCTGCCGTATTGTTGGCGCCCTGCTGTTTGGCTCGATATTCAGCTAACTGCTGCTCAATGCGCTCTATGTTGTCAGCGGCGGTTTGTCGCACTGCTACTATGTTTCGCTCTGGAAACACCTCCTTTCGTTTAGCGTTTAATGACGACAGAGTACCTTCATATTGCTTTACCTTTTCAGCACTTTCTTTCAGCTGCTGCTGATAAGTCGCTATTTCACGGGTAAGCGTGGCGAGATTCTCGTTAAAGGCATTAATACTTGGCAACAGTGACTCAAGCTCATGCTGCTTTGCTTTGTAAACGTTAAGTGCGTCGGCCTTTTCTTTTAACCATTGCGTTAAGTCTTGAGGTTCAGGAACTGTAAATTCGACTTCAGTGTCTTTACCTTCAATAGCATTATCGCCAGAAATGCCCACATTAGCTCGGGTAACTTCGGCTATCGCTGCAATTAAGGCGCTTTCTTTTTCGTCGAGTGCCCGCTGCTTTTCCTCAATATCTTTTTCCAGCTCAGTAGTGGATGCCTGCACATTTTGCTGTTGTTGTAACAGTAACTGGTGCTCACCGTTTGCATTCGACAGTTCACGTTGTGCATTGTGGTGCTTGGCTTTCTCGTCGGTTAACTGTTGCTCCGCCCGTTCAATATCTTTTAACTGCCGATTAAGAGAATCGATACGCGCTTTGTATGCGTTACTAAAGCGTGTAAATTGAGCGTTGTCTTCAATCGGTATTTCACTAAATGCTGAGTCGATGGCGTGGCTAATCACTTCTTGTTGCTGTTGCCACTGCACTTTTAATTCTTCTAACCGCTTAGTAATGGCACTTTTATTTGCGAGGGCTTGTTCAATAGCCATCTCAGCTTTTGCTAGTGCGTCTTTGGCTTTTGTTCCCTCTTGCTCTATATCTTCTAACTGTTGTTTGAGAGCATCTCGCTTTTGCACCGTTGCGGGTACATCAATATTTACCGAGTCTACTTTGTGTTCATTTGCACCGCATACGGGGCACGCCTCGCCGTCATTAAGTTGAGCACGTAAGTGCACTACCTCGTTGTTCAGCGATATAATCTCATCGATTTCTTTTAGTCTTGCTTTCGTATTTTTGTAGTCATCCACCAAACTGTCACGTTTGGCTTTTTGCGTCGCTTTTTCGTTTTCACGCGCTTCATCACATGTCGCAATATTATTCACATCATCTGTCAGCGCTTTGTACTGTTGCTGCAAATGATCGCACTGAATAATGTTATCCCAGTGCTTAAGCTTTACTGCAACTTCATCGCTAAGTGTTGCTTTTTCGTAGCCATTTAGCAGCAAATTAAGTGCATGTTGATAGCTCTCCACTTGCTCTTTAAGCCGTTCACTTTCTACAGTGAACTTTGAAACTTCATCGAAGCGTTGGCTCACCTTTTCTGATAGCTGACTTAACGTGTGGGCGCTTTCATTGCGTTTAGCTACCCACGAGTTTATTAGCCCTCGTTCGTTATTTATGCTTATGGCAGATTCACTCCAGCCGCTTATATGCTCGGCAATATTGCCGATGTGCCTGTGCGACTGTAAGTAAGACGATAACTCTTCTTTAAGCGCGCGCTGCTGAGAAAAAGCCTTTTCAATTTGCGACTTTTCTTGGTCTTTTTCACTAAGAGATGCTGTCAACGTAGATATGGTATTGGTTAACTCGCTCAGGGTGTCTGTGGTCTGCTGAATTTTATTGTCTATCGGCAACACATGGTTATTGATGCGTTCTTCAAGGCGAATATTATGAGTCTTTGTTTCTTTAAGCGCTTTCTCGGTATGCGCTACAGACTGTTGCGCCTCGCTGCATGCCGCCTGAGCATGAGGTAACTGCTGTTCTTTTTCTTTCAGTCGCCCCTCATAAACAGTAACGTCATCTTGAATCGATTTATATTTAAAGTAAGGAACTCGTAGCACCTCGGCGGGTTCACTTTGCGCTAATTTATCCAGCTTACTTTTTGCCTCGTCGGCGTCATTCTGCGCGGCCTTTTGTAGATGGTGCGCTTCATTTACGGCGTGTTCATTTTCTTTAATCGCATCTTGCCACTGCTTTTGCTGTTGCAGTACGTGAAGCTCTGCAGATAAATCGGCAATGTGTTGTTTGGTCTGCGTGAGTTCATCATTTAGGGTCTTAGTTTCTTGTTCGCTTAAAAGCGTTACGCCCTCTAGCATTAACCCAAAGTCTTTCTTTTTCTGTTTAGCCTCAGAAAATTGGGCATGAACCGCTTGGGAAATATGACCGTAAATTTCTGTTCCCGTGAGCTCTTCTAATAACTCAGCCCGGTCGTTCTCATTGGCATTTAAAAACGCCGCAAAGTCGCCTTGAGACAGCATCATCGACTTAGTAAAGCGGGCAAAGTTAAGCCCAGTAAGTCGCTCTACTTCGTCACTTTTAGGTCGAACCTGGGTTGCTAATACTTTGCCAGTGTCTACCTCGGCGAGTTCGACGTCGGCACTTTGCAAGTTGCCATCGGCCTTGCCTCGCGCCCTGCGCATACTCCAAAACGCACGATAAGCTTTGCCTTTAATATCAAACTCCACCTCTGCTAAACACTCTGCCGTGCCGCGAGTCATAATGTCGTTGGCCGTAGAAGAGATAGTGCCTAAACGAGGCGTTTGATGGTAAAGCGCTAAACAGATGGCATCGAGCAATGTGGTTTTACCCGCACCGGTTGGCCCGGTAATGGCAAATAACCCATTATCAACAAAAGGTGACTGGGTAAAATCTATCTTCCACTCGCCCTTTAGGGCGTTCAGGTTTTTAAGTCGCAGGGTTAATATTTTCACTTCGCCTGCTCCTTATCTGCTTTGCTGCGATTAACAAGAGCGTCATTGTCCTCGTCATTAGCGTGAACTCGCTCTACTGCCTCTGAAAACAGGTGCGTTATACGCGCTTTACGGTTTGTTGATGATGCTTGAGTGGGTGTACTTTCATCTGGTTCTAGGCTCTCGATCAGCTCAGGGCTGTTATCCTGCTCAGGGCTGTTATCCCGCTCAAGGCTGTTATCCCGCTCAAGGCTGTCAAAATCTTCGAGGGCTAACCGCGCCTCAAATACCTCTTTTACCGACAGTTCGCTCAATTGCCTGTTTTTTGTTTCACTTAAGCTTTTAGTGGCACTTTTTCTCACACGCTTGAGTTGCAATATTTCGGCGTTTTTACCTTCTAACAAAGCCTGTATACGCTGTTGCAAATCCGTAAGGTAATCTTGGGTTTCAACTTCAATACACAGCCACACAGGCGAAAACTCTGTGGCATTAGCAATAGCGCTGCTACTATTAATTGCTAACTCAATACTCGCTAAATCTCCTTTGATCACCTCCATTGCTTGAAAGCGCGGAACGGGGATTGGCGTAATAGCGGTTTGGCCTGATGTAAACTCAACCATAACAACCTGCTTCTGCGTATTGAGTTCATCAAAGCTTAAGGGTATTGGCGAGCCGGAGTAACGAATATGCTCGGTTTTAGCTACCTTCTGTGGGCGGTGGATATGACCTAACGCAATGTAATCGGCCGGAGGAAAGCCACCAGCATCAAACCCTTCTAACGTACCGATATAAATATCCCGCACACTTTCAGACTGACTTACTCCCAGCGCCGTTAAATGACCTGTAGCAACTATGGGAATAGTCTCGGCCTGCTGCTGAGTTTGTGCTGCAATGGAATTTCGAAGCGCAATGGCTTGCTGATACAACATTGCGTAATGCTGCTTTATTGCTTCACCTAACGCATGGCGCTTATCTATCGCACTTTGCCCTGCTGTACTCACCAACACATCTTTTGGGCGAATAAACGGCACGGCACATAAAATAGCGCCAACCTCATGGATGCTATTTTTAAGCGCAATAACCTGTTCGGCGCTATCACCAAACGTGCTGGCGATAACATGACTATTTAAATACTTAAGCAGCGATTTACTCTCGTTAAGCACAGAAACAGAGTCGTGGTTTCCACCCAGTACAACAAGAGTGCATTGCCGACCTTGCAGCGCACCAATAAATGCATGATAAAGCTCTCGGGCGTAGCTAGGAGGTGTACCTGTATCAAACACATCGCCCGCCACAATCACTGCATCAATTGCATGAGTGTCGACCTCTTTTAAAAGCCATTTCAAAAATGCGTCATGTTCGTGCTTTCGGCTTTTTGTAAAAAAGCTCTGCCCTAAATGCCAGTCAGACGTATGCAATATTTTCATGTAATTGGAGAACCAGAATGCGTTTGGAAAGAATAAAGTGACGTATATTGAACTCGCAAAGTGCTGTTAAACAGACTCAATGAGTTATCGTTGAACTATAGAGATATTATGCTTACATGACAATGACGTATACAATGACTCCATTAGATCAACCCCATGGAAGCGGTTTGATTTCGTAAATTCATTGTTTTTAAGAAACGATTTAAACGCTGGCAGCCTGTCTTAAAGAGGATAGATACTTGTTAATTCGCACCTTTGCGCTTTTTTGCGTATTTATTTTCAGCTTACCTTCTATAGCAGCATCTTCACCCTCTATGTCAGAGTGGTTCAACGCATTTAAACAACGCGCAACACCCGCGCAAATGTATAACTTCTTGCATGCCATGCCCAAAGGCGGTGATATTCATCATCACCTTTCCGGCGCTGGCATAAGCGAGTGGTGGTGGGATATCGCCACAAGTTCAAAGCAAAACGGCGGCTATACTTACTACACAAAAACAGCACCCACATTATGTAACGGTTACGGCACCAACGAATTTGGCTTTAGTCCTCAGCTGTTGATGTTTCACACCGTTTCAGCCTTTACTTACGAGCAGCTCTCTAGCTGTGAAAAAAACAATTACACCCTACTTACCAACTTGAGTGAGATGCAAAAGCAGGCGTTTTTAAACAGCATTAGATTGGATAAGCCTCACGAGGGCCGCGACGAATTTTTTCAGACTCATTGGCAACGCTTAGGCGACATGCTGCTTAACCCGCACATACAAACCTATTTGCTGTTAAAGAACATGCAGGCCTACCAGCAGGAAAACGTACTGTACTTAGAAACTCAGCTTCAAGTATCAGACATGCGGTTTCCTGACGGCTCCCCTTATTCGACCCAGGCTTTTGCTGAATTATTGATAGACATGTTAAAGAGCGACGCCGCGCAAAAAACTAACGTAGAGGTACGCTTTCAAATCCATATAGTGCGTTTTTTACCTAACGCTACACAACAGCTGGAAGAAACATGGAAGTTTGTTGATGGGCACAGAGACTACTTTGTTGGCATCAACTTTGTGGGCAGAGAAGATAATGATAAAGGGTATCCACTGCGTTTTCTGTCAACACTGCGTAAGCTCCGTGCTCAGTCACCACCGGTATCGCTAAGTGTTCATGCTGGTGAGTCGGATGAGCCCAATACTCACATTAAAGATACATTGCTGCTGGGCGCAGACAGAATTGGTCACGGGTATAACCTGATTGAAGACCCAGACACGCTATTGATGATGCGCAACTCTCCCTATCTAGTGGAGATAAACCTTATATCTAACCTGCTGTTGGAATATGCCGAGAGTATTGATGAACATCCCTTCCCAGAATACTTGCGAACAGGCGTGCCGGTGACGCTTTCAACCGATGATAGAGGCATGTGGAGCAGCAATTTAACTGATGAGTATTATCTAGCAGTAACCCACTTTAATTTATCGTGGGATGAATTGGTTGAGTTAAATACAAACGCGATAACTCACAGCTTCATGTCAGGTGAAGACCGCGAGACATTACTGCTTCGCCTTAAAAAAGAAACTCAGCGCTTTATTGATAACAGGTTGAACAATACGCCAATAGCAGACGTACAGCAGCATTACACCTTTATTTGCAGCTACGCACCGGTCGTTTGCAGCGAATAGCAAAATTGATAGGGCATAGGCGATAGGATACGGGCCATAGGCGATAAGATACGAGCAATGCAGGAGTATTATAAGCCTTTGCACCGCTTCGCTACAGTGTATAACAGGGAGTAAGGACATATGACATCTACAGGAAAAAGGCAGATTCAATACTGGGCACTCGCTCTCGGCGTACTCATTCTTGTGCTGTGGTTTTTAGGCGATGTGCTGCTACCGTTTATTTTAGGTGCAGTGGTTGCCTACATTCTCAACCCAGTCGCAGAAAAATTGGAGAGTAAAGGATTCAGCCGACCCGCGGCTACTGCCCTGATAACACTTTCAGCAACGCTAATTTTTGTGCTCACCACGCTTCTAGTTGCACCGGCAATCGTGTCGCAAGCAATAAGCTTATTCGAATCTGGCCCAGATTTGTTCAACAGTTTGAGTGAGTGGTTAAGTAAAACACTCCCGTCAGTGTTTGGTGAAAGTACTACATTACGCTCAGTAATGAACTCTGCAGGTGACGTTTTTAAAGAACGTGGCGGTGAGTTTTTAAGTACTGCATTTAGCTCTGCAGCAAACATCATCGATTTGGCAATGCTGTTTGTCATTGTGCCTGTAGTAGCGGTTTATCTACTTTTAGATTGGCACCGCATGAGTTCAACTATTTACGGTTTACTTCCCCGCAAACATGAACCCGTCATTCGCGACTTATTGAAAAAAATAGATAAAACCTTAGCTGGATTTATTCGCGGTACCGGCTCCGTATGCATTATTTTAGGCGTTTACTATGCCATCTCGCTGATGCTTGTAGGCCTTAAATTTGGCCTAGTGGTGGGGTTTGCAGCAGGATTGATAAGCTTTATTCCTTATTTAGGCGCCATATTGGGAGGGCTACTTGCGCTAGGTTTGGCTCTATTTCAGTTTTGGAATGAGTGGATTTCAGTGGCGATGGTTGTAGGGATTTTCGTGTTCGGCCAGGCTGTTGAGGGCAACTTTATTACACCTAAACTCGTTGGGGATTCTGTAGGATTACACCCAGTGTGGCTCATTATGTCGCTGTCTATTTTTGGTAGTTTATTCGGCTTTTTAGGGCTTTTAGTTGCAGTACCTCTGGCCGCCATAATAGGTGTATTAATCCGCTTTTTCATCGATAAATACAAACACAGCGACCTATATAAATAAAAGGGGGTCAGGTCCACATTTTCGAACTAATTAGTCACGCAGCTCTGAGCTTCTGTTTGATTAGCTTCTAAACTGTTAATTTGCTCGCGTTTAACATCTGGGCTTTTAACATCTGGTCGTTGATTTAAGCACCTGCTTCAATGCTGTTTTTTGAAGCCTATTCTTTAAACGTCGTTTCTTTTAAAAGCTCAGGTGAGCTAATTCGAGTATGACTTACGTAAAAAATAGTATTCATGGTGGTTAGTAGTAATATTCAACCAGTAAATTGGAACAAAGGTTTTTCCCATTCTATTCGGCATTTCACAATTAAAAAAACGAGCAGCACGATTTAATACGCTTAAGCTCAGTATAGTGATGGCGTCATGCTTTTGTGCTGCCAACACCTTGGCAAACTCCCTCTCACTCACTCTCGTTCACGACACAAGCTATGTGGCATCGGGTGGACTAGAAGAGCGCACTACGATTAATAGGACGCTGGGTATTGTTGCGTATGAATATCGTATTAACGACAGCACGTTAATTTTTGCAGATGCTCAAGTATTAAGAGGGAACAATGGCAGTGACTCTGTTGGCGATCTTCAGGCATTTTCGAATATTGATGAAGCTGAGCTCACAAAAATGTATGAGGTTTGGGTAGAGAAGTCATTTTATGAAGAAAGCCTGCGCTTCAAAATAGGTCAAGTCGATGCCAATAATGAATTTGCCTATGCTGAACATGCTGGAGAGTTTATTCATTCGTCTATGGGGTTTAGCCCGACAGTTTCCTATTTCCCCACTTATCCAAGCCCTCGGCTATCGGTGAATGCGTTTTATAGCGCCACGCAAAATACACAGCTATCTATTGGACATTACGCCAATCAAAATCGCAGCTTTAGTAATGGTTTCACCGTGGGGCAATGGACACAACATATAGGCAACGTTACTGCTGCCATTGGCGGCTGGATGCAATCGGGCGACATTGCGCCATTAGTAGAAAATGAAGTTGACGAATCAATGCCTCCTCAGGATGCAAGTGGGCTTTTCGCCACTCTGTCTGGTGAGTTTGGTTCTCGATTATTTGCAGCACAAAACGGTAGTTGGTTTATGCAATATGGGCAAAGTAGCGATACAACCAGTGAGATAGACACGCATATTGGCGCTGGAATAACGTGGTACGGCATGAATAATCGTAAAGACGACGTGTTAGGGCTTGGCATATCTCATATTACCACCAGCCCCCTTGTAGCATCTCAATACAAGCGAGACGAAACAGCGATAGAGCTGTTTTATCGTTTTCAGCTAACAGATAACCTTGCGCTTAAACCAGACATACAGTTTATTGCAAACCCTGCCGCAGACAGGGAAGCAAAAGACGCGCTTGTTTTGACAATGAGGGTGGAGCTCTCCATTTAAAGAAGGTTTCTATCTAAAGAAGATTTCAGTCTAGACAAGCATCCCCTCAATGGAGCACTCTAGCTAGCGTTATGAATTGCCAATTTGCTTCAAGATACTACCAAACGCTCTTCCACCGTTTTTTTGAATTTGCTTATCGAAATACAGACTGCCCAACAAGAAAATAGTGATATGGCCTTTTGAGCGCCACGTTGCGTGGGTTTTACCGTCAATTTCTTTTAGGGTTATTTCGCCTAATTGATGATCGTAAGGCAGCGGTTTCGACTTTATCACCTTGTAGCCAAGTTTATAAGGAGGCTCAAACGCGACAATTTCTTCATGTAGATTAGCGCCACCTGCGATAATTTCACGCACAGCGCCTAACCCGTTTTTATCGTCTTTACCATGAACTAGTAAGTTAGCTTCATCCACGCCTTTAAACTGCGCATAGTTTTCGTGATCGCTTAGCATCGCAAACACATCGTGGATAGGTTTGTCGATTACTCTTTCTACATGAATTGAAAACATTAGATACCTATCAGAAAAAACGTGAGCCTATTGGTTGCTTGAATATAAAGCAATGTGTGAATAGCTCAAATAACCACTTTTTATCTGCAACTATAGGCAATTCGGCCATTATTTGAATAAGTTTGTTTTTGGGGAAAAGCTGTATCTACAAAAGGTGGTCCTGCAAGAAATGACCTTTAATAGATACACCTTTAAAAACTAAACCTGCCAAGCTAGCCTTGGTAAATATTGTCCCAATACTCGTCTAATTCATTAATAGCATTTTTTAACGGCTTGGCCGTGAATCGCTCGTTATTTTTATCTACGAGCTTAGTTGCTACGAGTCCTGTTTCTACTGGCTTTATTTCTACCAGCTTCATTGTAACTAATTTATCGATAGCATCAGACACATCAAAGTCTAAGGTGCAATGGTGAGTGTGCTTAAACCAAGCTTCAATCTCTTTATCGAGTTCATCTGCGCTCATCCCTGCCCCTTCATGTTTTAACAAGAAGGTATAAGCCAACAACGCTTCTTTACAGTCTTCCTCTTCTGCGGCGTCTACTAGTGTATGAAACACGCCAGCGTTGTTATCTAAATTCTTAAAATAAAGGTTGTCCGAAAGGGCTTTCATAAACCGTATTTTTCGATTTTTAAACTTCGTCCATTCTTTAAAGACAAAGCTACCGAACACTCCCATACCAATACCAAAGGTAATAAGGCTTTGCTTTGTAAGCTCTACTGACTCATCTTTAAGCCCCAACCAAAACGCGAGAAACGACGAAAGCAGTAATATAGACGCCCCTAATTTCGTCACCAACACAACAATGCCACCGACCGTTGCCGACGCCCCAATGATAAGTTTATCGAGCGGACGCATTTTCACTTCACTGTTTGGAAACAGCATTTCCAAATCTGCTTTGGGTACGTTTTGAAACAGCTTAATGATGGTGGCTCCAGGGGTGAAAGTGACAGGGAGCTGTTTTTTAGTGCCTTTCCGTTGCTCGAAGTAATCTTTATCTTTGAAGGTAATATAAACCGCCACTCGATCGTAGTTGGTAAACGATATCGATTTTTTGCGCAGTCCAAAAAAAGTGCGTAGCGTTTCAGTTTTAACTGATTCACCTCGGCGATAAAACACGACTTCTTGAAAATCGTCAAAACTCACCGCCAAACGAACTTTAAACAGCGACTCTTCATGCAGCGCATCTTCTAAATCAGTATCGGTGACTTTTTCAAAGTTGGCAGAATCTAATAATGTTGAGAACTCACTGGCGAAATCTTTTTGAACGGCCTTACGTTCGCTATCTGCAATGTCTTTCAGCGTGCGGGTATCTTTGTTGGGGTCGAAAAGCGCATAACTGTTTTTCAAGCGCTCTAGCTGCTCGTGATACTGAAAGTGAATGCGGCTCACCAACAAATTACAAAACACCTCAAAGGTGTTTGCAGTGCTATCAGCATCAGCGGTTTCTTTGTTAATGAGAACATCGTTACACATGGAAACAACATCGGCTTTGCGAAAAGGTATAAATCGTTCTGAGGACATAACCGTTCTAACGTAGGTAATTCACTAACACTTGGCACACCGTTTTATATCTAGTCAGTGGCGCTATACAAGTGGCTAACGAAACAAATTCATGTGCTCAGTAAACCATAAATGACTGATAACACAATGCATCTAAAGGCTACTTACAACAATCGCAAGGGCACTAGGCTTTGTTTACGGATTGTCGATCGCTGCTTTAAACATGCTTTATACATATTCAAATCATCTTGCTTGCTAACTAAATACGACTAAAGAAGTCTTTAATTAACTAATGACTGATTAAGTGGTTACTTATGAGATCTGAGCAAGCGTCAAAATTGGCAAATAAATTGGGTGATTTAATACGTCAGCATCGTACTTTACATTATACCCAAAGTACGTTTGCGAAAATGATAGGTGTATCCCGTTCAACGGTGCAAAAACTTGAGCAAGGCGAGGTGGTGAAAAGCGATATATTGTTTGAAGCTTTAGTTGCGCTTCAGCTACAAGGCTCGTTGTTAGACGAGGTTAATGAGTTGGTTGCGGATGCTGGTGGTTATAATGCAAGGCAGCGGAAAGGCCGTAAAACTCAGGAGATTAATGATGACTTCTGAGGCTTATGTTTTTATTGATGGTTTGGAAGGCGCCCCCATTATTTGTGGCTTTTTCAAGCTAAACACACAAACAGGTCGTGGGGAATTTAACTACGGTAAAAGTTACCTCGCACGGCCAGTTTTGCTGAGCAAACGTGGCGCTTGAGCCCCGCTTACGATATTACTCCAATTAATAACTCAAAGCAGCACGGCCTAGGGCTTGGTGATGATGGCCGCTATGCGAGTATCGATAATATTCTGTCGCAAGCTAAACGCTTTGGTTTAAATAATGCTCCGGCCAAAAAGATTATTGCTGAGATTGAGTGTTATGTTCGTCAATGGCCTGCTCATTTTAAACGTTTTGCTGATATCAGCGAGGTTGACATAAAGCGTTTAGAAGGCGTAATTCCTTCCATAAGTTAGTGAGTATAAGGAGATTGAAATGTATACCTTGTCCATTCAACAGCGTCTCATTTTGTTGGGTTCAGCGTCATTGCATTCACTCTTAGAGCAGGACTGTAAATGAAAAATGTTGGATCTGATAGCATTCTTAAATCATACATTTAGCATATCTCTGCGCTAAAATAAGCCCAAAGCTTTAAGCATTTCTTTCAATACCATCAATCACATCTATTTCGTATTCTATTGCACTTTCTATTGCACTTTCTATTGCACTTTCTATTGCACTACAGCTATGCGCTATGAACCGCTTAATTGGGGCTGCGCATTGGGGTATACTTACCAAATGAATTATCCCGTTCCCGCCAATCAGGTTGAAGTCCTGTTTGAAGTAAAGAAAAGCAAGTTTATTGCGATGGCATCATTTGCCAACTCTCGCGAGAGCGCAATGGCTGTGCTTGATGAAGTAAAGCAGCGCTATCCCGATGCACGACATCACTGCTGGGCCTATATCTTTGGTCCTCCAAGCTCTCCAGTAAGCGCAGCTATGGCCGATGATGGCGAGCCAAGTGGCACGGCTGGCAAACCTATTTTAAACGTGCTTCAGCATAAAAATATTGGCGATGTTATGATTGTAGTGACTCGTTACTTTGGCGGTATAAAGTTAGGCGCTGGCGGCCTAGTTCGCGCTTATTCTGCATCGGCGCAGCAAGCCATTGAACAGCTTACTGTACGAGAAGAAGTTACCCTTCACATGCTTACTGTTGATGTAGACTTTAAACACGAACAATTTGTTAGGCATTTGGTTCAGCAAGCGTCGGGCAACATTGCCGACTGTCGCTATGCACAGCAAGTAAGTATTGATATTCAAATACCCGTTACCCAAGTAGAAGAAATAAAGCAGCAGCTGGCGCCAATTGTTAATCAAGACATTGAAGGCCAGCAAGGTGGCAGCCCGGACGTTGAAAGCAAGCAAAACAAATTGAATGATTCTTCATTATGAGTGCCAATATGAGTAGCAGACTTCAATATATCTCACACTACCCTGAGAGACTGCAACAACAAATTCAACAGATGATTGACGACAATGCGCTGGGAGATTGGCTGCGCACTCGTTACCCTGCCACTCACTCAGTGGCAAACGACAATGACTTACGCGAATATGTGATGGGGCTTAAAAATCAGTATATGAAGAAAACCCAACCGTTGAGTAAGGTTATATACGATCAAAAAATCCATATTGTGAACCACGCTCTTGGATTACACTCCTATGTATCTCGGGTACAAGGCGGCAAATTAAAGAGTAAAAATGAACTGCGAGTAAGCAGCTTGTTTAAAAACACGCCCGAGCCATTTTTGAACATGATAGTCGTGCATGAATTAGCCCACCTTAAAGAAAAAGAGCATAACAAAGCCTTTTATAAGCTCTGCCAACACATGCTACCCGATTACCATCAAATTGAATTTGATGTACGGGTGTACCTCACTGAACTCGAATTAACCGGCCATGTTTATCAAATGCCTAAGGAAGCCTAATGGATTTTCAATTTCGCACTGACATGTTAGGGGAGCCTTCCGCCAAATGTGATATTGAATGCGAAGCTTTTGGTGATTGGTTAAGTAACGATTTAGGCACCGATCGCGAGAGCATTAATATAGTGCTAGATGCTATTGAAAACCTGCTGTGTCGCAACATTCCTGATTACCAATTTATTGGCAAGGAATATACGTTAACCATTGAAGACGACGAAGTAATTCTTACCCTCAATCACAACGAAACCAGTCACAAAGAATTTGCCGAAGACTATGACCAAGAAATGCAAGCAGGTTGCGGCTTGGCAGATTTCAAACATTTACTGCAAGAATGGAAGACGTTTATTCGTTAATAAGCGCCCTACGAAAGCCATCGGTGAATAACGTCGTAAATTGTTTTATTCCCCAGTAACCCGAGGTGACTGATGTTATTCCCCACCCACTGATTTTCTGGCTTAAAATTAAGGTTAAACGCTTCATTTTCATGAATGCCTAGTGCGCTATTAAGGGGCACTAAACCATCACCAACGATATGCTTATTGATAGCGTTAGGCGATGCCGAGGACGTTGTTGCAATGGCAAAACACGCTACCCCATCAGGCAGTGGAATGGGTTTGCGTTGATCACTAGCAAAATCGAACCGCCGTTCAGAATGGGTGTCGCTTTCAACAATATATCCATGCCGAAGGTCGGCAATACCTGCACTGCGAATTTGAGTAATGCGGGTTAGCGGAGCCGTGAAGTGATGCATACCTAATAATAGGTCTACCCAGTTACCTGCTTTTTCAAGGGGCGCACCGTGATGCGGGGTGCCAAGAAACACTATTTTTTTCAAATACTCGGCCCACTGTATACTTTCCTCGGCTATCTCTGTTTTTGCGGCCGCTTCTGGTATGGCATCGTTAGCATAATAAAGCGCACTTCTTGTAACTAACCCGCCCATGCTATGAGCAACAACTGAAATATCCAATGTATGCTGGCTTTGTAGAGAGTGAAACTGGCTCGCCAACTCACCTAAAAGTGCGTTCAGCTTTATCCCATTTTGATAGATATGCCGCCCCGTATTGTAGTGCAAATAAACTGTGGTGCATGAGAGGTCATTAGCAAGATGATAACCATGATCATGCTCACCTTGCCGCCACTGCACATCATTCATACATAAGCCATGCACCATGATGAGAAGCTTGCCTTCAGACTCTGCGATGTGTCGCGCCAATGCGTTTAACTCTATATCGTTGCCGTGTTGACGAAATGTCATGGCGATGGACAACGGGCTTTGCTGTGTATGAAGGTAATCGCCTATCACGCCATTTATGGCTGAGAGTAATGTAGGTTTTATTGATGAAGGTGATGGTGAATGCGTTGATGATGGCGGTGCGTCTTCGCTTACATTGCCGTTTGCACTATCACTAGTACTGCCACCGACATTGCCCTTGAGATTGTCGCCACCTCTGTTATCCAAACTGTCGTTTAATACCGAGAGCGGCGTACTAATGCGCTTGCTTACCTCGCTAGTAATGCTGCGTATACTGTCGTAAACCATGCCAGTAATACCACTGCTAAGCGTCTGATTTGATTTTTGTGTTGATTGTTTTATTGATGGCGTCAGCCAATTCAGCGGATTAATACGGTTGTGCATTGTCTCAATTACCAGGGTAATTTGAATAACCGACTCGGCAATTAGCCGATTAGCTTCTTGCGCCTGAGAGGGCTTTTTTGTTTGAGTTTGTTTGCCAGTATTTTGGGCATCAGTAGCTTTGGTATCAGAAGCTTTGGTATCAGTGCCTTGGTCTTTAGCGTTTTGGGCATCAAATTTTGAGTTAGGCAAAGCATGCCCTTTCTATTATCAAGTTGATCTAAGCATAGCAGTATCAGCACAAGGAGAACCTATTTATTAAACTGCGCTATTTTTTGATAAAAAAGTGCACTAAATAAGGACAAAAAAATTATTCGTCGCCCAGCATAAATTCGCTATCTTATTTCTAAAACAAGCGTATTATCCGCCGAATATTAACACTTGAGTCTTTGAGCCGAAAATGGCCATAGGTTTTCACCACACTAAAGAAAAAACCTTACTACGCGTATCGTTTTACGTAGCGGGTTTGTTTGTATTTATCGCACTTGGCTTTGCCTTTATTACCCATTCAGCCGCCATCCTGTTTGACGGCGCATACTCACTCATTGCCTTTTTCATGTCGTTGCTCACGCTGAAAGTAGCAAATTTAGTGCAATTGCCCGATGACGACCGTTTTCATTTCGGCTATACGGCCATAGAGCCTACGTTAAACTTATTCAAATCCATTGTTATTATTGCCACGTGCTTATACGCCGTTGTGGGGGCTATTGGTAGCCTTACAAACGGCGGAATAAAGGCAGAGTACGGATACGCAATAATTTACGGTGTTATTGCTACTACTGCATGCTTTGCTGTGTCTGCCTACATGAAGTATCAAAGCAAGCCATTGCGCTCAGACCTAGTGGCGGTGGAAGCTCACACCTGGTTTGTAGATGGCGTATTGAGTGCTTCCATTCTATTAGGGTTTGCCACTGCGTATGGTATTGAACAAACCCGTTTTGCTGAGTATGCCTCTTTTATCGACCCCGTCTTGCTAATAATATTAGGGCTCGCGATATTGCCAGTGCCTTTTAAAATTATGCTCGACAGCCTAAAAGAAGTAATTAACAAGGCTCCACCTGAGTCTGTGACAGCTGTGATTGAGAAGCGATTAAAGCAAACCTTGATTGCAGTGCCCTATCAACATGTGGAAGTACGAATAAGTAAAAGCGGAAGAGACATCTATTTACTCGTGCATATTATTGTTGATAAATCGTTTTCCGTGGCAACCATTAGTGAACTAGACGATATCCGCATAGCCAGTGAGACCGCCATGCGACAGTGGGACCCTGCCATTATTATGGACATATTGTTTATCGCCAATCCAGCGCTAGCTGATTAGACAAGCTACCCTTTTTCACGCGACGGCTACAACTAATACACTACAATAAAGATGTATAAAAAAGCCCTACCAACCAAAGTTGATAGGGCCTTTATATAACGTATATTCTGAGAGAGCAGGCTTTACCTACTCACTCTTTAAGAGACTACTCATACAGCGCTTAGTTAACAAAACCTTCGTTGGCTCTTATCGTCAATGGATGGTAACCAGGCTTTGCCTCTTCAAATGCTTTTTTCGCAAATGCTTTGCCTTCTGGTGTTTGCGAAAGCGTGCGATAAAGCGGCTTAACCAATTTGTTGCGGCCAATGCTAACCAGGTAGCTGTATAAACGCTCGTATGCTGGCTTGTACTCATTGGCTACCGCAATCATCAGCCAGCTGTGGGCAATTTCGTTGTTTTGTGTTTCTGTTAGCGAGAACGCCGTGTCTAACGCTGTTAGCTGCTTGTCGGTCAACGACTCAGGCATATTGTTAAGGAAGTATAACCATTCATGCACTGTCCATTGTGCGGTTTCAATATCCGCTGCTTTTACGTCACCAGAAAGCCAAGCGCTTCGTGTATCATCGATTTTAGTGAAGGCATCAGACTCAGGCTTTGGTGCGCCCTCAGGAATACCAGGTTCAAAAATCCACTGCTGAATACGCTCAGCGTCTAACTTTTCTGGATATTGCTTAAGCAGCGTCTCATCCAAGTAGTCGATAAAGGTATCTGTAGTAATGCTTTTGAATGCAAAGTCTTCGAAGTACTGCATTAAGAATGCATCAAAGTTCTCACGCCCAACTTTTTGCTCTAACTCTCGAAGGAAAAGCGCGCCTTTTTCGTAAGGGATATTTGAAAATACATCGTCAGGGTTACGACCACGTAAATCGATAGCAAGAATTTCATCGTTTTGTTCTAGTGCAGCGATATCGTTTTGCAAGTCTTGATAACCTAGCACAGCCTCTTTTTTAAACCGCTCATGACCATAAATCATTTCCATGATGCGATAAGTTAAATAGGTGGTGAAACCTTCGTTTAACCACAAATCACGCCATGTAGCGTTGGTTACTGTATTTCCAGACCAGCTATGTGCTAGTTCATGAGCAATAAGAGACACTAGACTCTTGTCACCCGCAATTACGGTTGGCGTGATAAACGAGAGACGAGGGTTTTCCATGCCACCAAAGGGAAACGATGGCGGTAATATGAGTAGATCGTATCGATCCCACTGATAAGGCCCGTAAGTCTCTTCAGTTACTTCGAGCATCGCTTCGGTGTCTTCAAACTCTTTTGCGGCACTTTCAAGAAGCGCAGGTTCGGCATACACCCCTGTTCTCTCGCCCATGGCCTTAAACTGCAGATCGCCAATGGCTAGAGCAATAAGGTAAGAAGGAATAGGCTGCGGCATGGTAAACGTATATTCACCATCGCGCTTTGTTTGAGGATCGTTTGCTGCGCTCATTACTGCCAATAAGCTTGGCGGTGTTTTAATGGTGGCCTCATAAGTCACACGCACTTGCGGAGAATCTTGCAATGGTATAAAGCTTCGGGCGTGAACGGCCTGAGCTTGAGTAAATAAGAACGGATGCTTTTTACCTGCGGTTTGTGCTGGTGTGAGCCACTGAACGCCTGATGCACTTGGTGATGTGGCATAGTTCACGGTAACTTGATTGGCGTTCTCGGGTAACGAAATTGAAAGAGGCGTTCCTAGGTCAACATCGGTTTCGCCTAAAGTAAAGGGAACTGCCTCACCATTTACGGTAACAGTTTCAATTTTAAGAGCGCGAGTATCAAGAATAAGCTCATTGTATTTTGGGTCGGTGCGCTCTACCTTGAGCGTTGCACTTCCTGATAACTGCTGAGTATCAAAATTAGCGCTAAGAGCTAACGCTAAATGGGTTACCCGTACTTCATCGGGGTTAGAGAATGAATGATAATCAACGCCTGAGGCCATGTCAGATGACCCCTCTGTAATTTCTGCTCTAGCGTTGTCTTCGGCCGCCTTATTTCCCATCTTTTCGTTTGCAACGTCTTTCATGGCAGCGCTAGCGTCGACCTTGTTTGCAGGCTCAGTTGTGGCATCGCTGCACGCAAAAAGTGCTGGTACACAAATTAGCGTAGCTAGCATTTTGCAGTAGCTCATAGTGTGGTTCCTATGTTGTTTCATGCTTCTTCCTTTATAGTTCTTTCTAGCTCGTTCTGTTTCTTTATAAGTTTGGGCAATTCTGTCTAAGAGTTCGTTCTACATGGTCATAGTAGCAAGTCGAGACTTCAGGGGCGATAAATAAACAGGGTATGAGACAGGTAGCGTTTAACACTAACTTTGCTAACTGGGTTAAGTGATGATGTGGACCCAGTGGCTGTGAGGTTGAGCAACGAAAGAATTCGGTAGTTGTGAGGGTTCGATTCCGCTGAAGCACGGCTTTAGCGCAGGCTCAATGGCCACTGGAAGACAGTGGTCATTGAATCACTGTAGTGGTTTAAGCTAGCGCTATCTCTACTTCAATATTGCCGCGAGTTGCATTTGAGTACGGGCACACTTGGTGCGCTGCATCTACTAGCGCCTGCGCTTTGTCTGATTCCACATCACCAAGGTCAACGATAAGCTTAACGGCAATGGCAAAGCCTTGTTCGATAGGCCCAATAGACACATCGCCAGTTACGCTTATATCGTCTGACAATTTGATTTTTTGTGAAGCAGCAACGTGCTTCAGTGCACCAATAAAACAGGCTGAGTACCCTGCTGCAAACATTTGCTCAGGGTTTGTCCCTTGCCCACCCGCGCCGCCAAGTTCTTTTGGTGTAGAAAGTTCAAGCTCAAGTTTGCCGTCACTCGACTTTGCCGTGCCTTCTCTTCCGCCTGTTGCCGTTGCTGTGCCGGTATAAACGATCTGTTGTAATGTATGCATCATAAACTCCGTTGTTAAAAAGAAAATTGCAAAACAGCAAGCGAAGACTTTTATTAGCCACACTTACTTTGCATACAAACTAAAATAACACTATCTCGGCTTGAAGTTCAAGTACTTTGCATACAAAATATAAAATTACTATTGAATTGGAGTTGCCTGTGTCTGAATTATTAAAATTAGAAAATCAGCTTTGTCATCGCTTTTATACGCTTTCAAATGCATTTACACGTGCTTACAGGCCGCTATTGAAGGCGTTGGATATTACCTATCCGCAGTACATTACGCTTATGGCTTTGTGGGAAGCGAATAACATCACCATTGCCGAACTATTAGAGCGCACCGCGATTGATGGCGGTGCTATGACGCTCATTCTTAAAAAGCTAAGTGAAAAACAATTCCTCACTATAGAGAAAGACGAACACGACAAGCGGGTAAAACGAGTAATGCTCACCGAGGAAGGTAAATCAAAAAAACACATTGCCCAGGACGTACCCTCGCAGATGCTATGCAAATTAGACGGCATGAGCCATGAAGAAAGCCTGCAGCTTCGTTACTTACTAGACAAACTTGGTAGCTGCTTTAAGGCTGACGAACAGAGATAAAGAATTAAAGCGTGTCGTTTTTAACGTGCATTGCTGCAGCAGTTAACACGCTCTCAATTCTAGCTATCTGTATTTAGCAATACTCGATGTGGGTTAAGCAGAAATATGGTTACGCTGAGGTATGGTTAAGCAGAAGTATATTGCGACATTTCAGAATCAACTTCTTGCGCATATTGCGTTAGGTGATGCGCTAAAATGTTTTCCACTCTTCTCATGATGTCTTTGCGTTGATGATCCCACCCACGCTTATCAGCCTGTTTCGCTTGCGCAAGGTAAAATTCAATTCGAGTTTTACGTAATAGATGAGTTTTTCTATTTACGTTAAATTCCATGCTGGTATAAGTCTCTTCCACATCCGTAATGTCTGTATGATAAGGCTTTGCATTATCCTCAGCAGTCGCTTGACTTACAAAGGTATTCCCGTTTCCTACTACTCCTATCATAACGATGAGTAATGACACTACTATTCCTGAAGAAATCCATTTTAGAAAAGACATTTATTGCTCCTTGTTTCTGGCTTCCATTTCAACGCTATAATTTATGGCTTTATAACTTTTTGCCATCGCTGGTTTAAGCTCTTGCGACAAAACACCTATTACCTTGCATCAGTAGTGGTGCTGAAACTGTAAATTGCTTGGTTAACTTTTATGAGTTATCAACCCACTGTTCCCTAGTTATTGCAGGTTTCGAACCAGAATCAAAAAACAATTAAAATCATATACTTATTAAAAAATGAGCGAGACAGCTTTGTTGATATTGGAAGTTTCTACACAAGAGGGAGTAAAAAGCACCGAGTAAAATATAACCTACCTAGCTGTAAAAAGGGCATTGATAGGCGGGACGGTCAGCTCTGAACGAAAAGAGTAAGAAGTAGTTTCTAGAAAGTTGAAAACTAGTGTCAATATCAGCGCATTTTCTGCTATCATCATTTCAGCGAACACTTGTTCACTGAAATTCAGAAAAATGACGACAAACACGTAATAGGATTAGTCATGTCAGAAATGCGAGACCAACTTGAAAGCATACCCGCAAGGGCTTACTCAGTAATAGAGGAATGGCTTAATAGTATCAGTCACGGCGTCGGTTTGGTTGCTGCCATTGTTGGCTTAGTGTTTTTACTCTATCGAGCTGAAGGTACGCTTGCCCTAGTTACCGTAGCAATTTATGGCACCACCCTTATTCTGATGTTTTTAAGCTCTACTCTTTATCATGCTACTTCACATCATAAAGCCAAAGAATGGCTTAAGCTTTTCGACCACAGCGCAATATATTTGTTGATAGCGGGTACTTACACACCTTTACTTTTAGTATCTATCGGTGGCGCGTTAGGTATGATAATGACCGGTGTTATCTGGAGCCTTGCATTTGGCGGCGTCGCCTTTAAGCTAGTGGCGCAGCATCGCTTTCCAAAAGTGTCTGTTATGACGTATCTACTTATGGGCTGGATAGCCATTGGACTTATTTATCCTCTTTATATGGCATTACCTGGGGCAGGATTGTGGCTACTCGTAGCAGGGGGACTTTGTTTCAGCGTGGGCGTCTGTTTTTACGTGGCAAAAAAGGTAAAATACACCCATGCCATATGGCACGTATTCGTTATTGGCGGATGTGGTTGCCATTATTTTTCAATTTATTATTTTGTGGTTTAACGCTCGCTGTGAATACAACTGAAACTGAGACTAACATGACTGGCAATATCACTAATGATAGTTCACCCGCAATAGCCTGGTTCTCACTGAAAGCGGGCAAGATATGTTTGGGCAAGAAGCCTGTTGCCGAAGCCTATAGTGCATTAAAGGGCTTAGGAGTGACTCACGTGGCAACGGTTCAAACCGGTGAAGAACAAGCCCCAAATATTCGAGACAGCGCATTGGAAAATGGCTTGGAATGGTTGTGGGTGCCCTTTAGTCATCCGTCATCTCAATCGCCAACAGATGATGTTCACTTACATCATTATCTTCATGAGCTATCAAAAATGTTATCTGAAGGTGCCAGTATTTATTTGCACTGCGATGGCTCTCAGCATCGCTGTAGCTTACTGTTTTACGCACTTTGCCATTACGTAGGCATTCCATCAAATAGCGCCTACAATGCCCTGCATAGCTTTGGCCGCAATGCGGCAAACAACTTATCACGTTCCGAGCTTTCGTGGGCTGCCGAACTCGGTCATTCAGCTCCGCATATCTAATGTTAATGCAGAGCCATCTAGCAATTGGTGGCTCTGCATTAATTTTTTAGGGGCATCTTCCTACGATCATTTTTCTAAGATTATTCTTCTATGATCGTCTTTCTAATATTTGCGCTATTTAGTGTTTGCTCGCGCTATTATTTGAGCGTTGGTATTGGCAATAATGGTGAAACAATTTCACCAATACGTCGAAACAACTGCATGCGCGTAGTGCCAGAGCGCCATACAAGCCCTATTTCCCTGAAACCTTTTTCCTCAGCAGGATAACTTTGAAGCCCGGTGTGCTCCAAAATAGACTGGTTAATCGCCAGCTCTGGTAAAAAGGTATACCCCATTTTGCTATTTGCTAATTGTACCAAGGTATACAAGCTACTCGCGGCGACACTGCTTATTTGGTCGCTGTGCTGTAAGTTACAGGCGCTTACCGCATGCCCCGTCATACAATGCTCTTGTTGAAGTAAGAAAATACTTTTCTTAGGAAGTGACGATATATCAACAGGATTCGGTAAGGCCGGCATCATATCTTCATGAGCGATAAGATGAAATGGATCGTGCCCTAGCACCATTTGCTTGCACCCTGGAGTTTCCATTGGCAATGCCAGAATGAGTAAATCTAACCTACCGTCTGTTAACTGCTGAAGCAGCTTCTCCGTAGTATCTTCCTGCATCTCTAGGTTAATTTCTGGCAGAAACGCCTTAAAAGCCCCCAACATGCCTTCAAAGAGAAAGGGCGCAATAGTAGGAATAACCCCTAGCTTTATGGTACCTCGTTGCCAATTGCCCGCATTTTGCGCGTATTCAACCAGTTCACCTGCTTCTTGCAGTATTAACTTACTGCGCTCCACAATGTCTAACCCTAGCGAGGTAAACACAAACGTTTTATGTTCTCGCTCTAGAAGCTGGCTACCGAAGTGCTCTTCGAGGTTTTGGATGGCAGTACTTAATGTTGATTGGCTCACGTTGCAACGCTGAGCGGCACGATGGAAATGCTGCTCTTGATGTAGGGTTACAAGGTAGTGTAAATGCTTAAGGTTTGGCCACTTCATACTCATCTCATAATTGATTAATAATATAGTTCTTAATCTAGCATAAGGATTACGTGTAGCACATTAAAAACCCGAAAACGTCATGAAGAATTCTTACTTATACACTGGCAAGCAAGACATTCTGGGTTTAGGATAAAGTGAAAGCGTATTCGGTAAACACAACAACCACATGCTAATGAGGCCACTATGAAGGGACACTACAAAAACATTCTCTGTGTACTAGGCGACTCTCATCGTCAGGATGATACGGTGGCGCAAGCACTTCACATTGCTAAAACCCATCAGGCGAATATCACCATCGTGCTGGCACTAGAGGCGCTTCCGCCAAATGCCAATATGATCATGGAATCGTTTTCTTATATTGAATCTCAACAGGGTATGGAAACCCAAGCTCAGCAGTGGCTAACAGAGCAGTCTAAAAACTGGAGCCAGCATTATCATGCTGATACCGAGGTACTGATAGGCGATCCGCTGATTAATGTTGTGAGTTACGTTGTTAATAACAATATCGATTTAGTCATTAAGCGCGCAGAAGAGAGTTTTTTAGATAAGCTTTTCGGCAGCTTAGACATGCGACTATTGAGAAAATGCCCATGCCCTGTTTGGGTTGTCGATCGCAAGCCCAAAAGCCAGTACAAGAATGTGGTTGCTGCACTTGATTTGAACTATCACTACCCTAAACACGAAGTCTCCGTGCGCCAAGAGCTCAATCGCGACATACTTCGCCACGCAAGTCAGATTGCTTTACTTGAATTTGCTCAACTGCATGTTGTGCATGTATTCGATGCGGTTCCCGAAAACATAGCAAGAGACGGATTTATCACTGTCGACAACGATAGAATGGAACACGACCTCGCCAAAATATTTGAGGAACGGGATAACGAGCTGGCCCTTCTGCTCAACGAGCTTTCTGATGAGCTAGACGATGACGTACTGGATTTCCTTAAACCGCAAAAGCACATTGTACACGGCTACCCTCGACGAGAAATTGCGGCCACAGCAGCGTCTGTTAGTGCCGATGTGGTTGTCATGGGTACCGTGGCAAGGCTTGGCGTACCTGGTTTTATTATGGGTGGTACCGCTGAAGAAACCATTCATCAACTGCATTGCGCGGTTGTCGGAATAAAACCGAATGGATTTCAAACACCGATTTCTATTGAGAAAAAATGAGTGCTTGAACGAAGTGACCGATGACATAAAAAAGCCGCGATAAGTTTTCACTTATCGCGGCTTTTTTGGTGCTTTCTACGTTTACAGCAATATCGTTAATTATTGTATTTCTGCTAGCGATGCAAACTTTCCAGCATTCTAGTGCCGGAATAACACTGCTGTGGTTTTACACCCCAAACGATGCTCTTAATATATAGAACGAGATAATTGAGAGAATGGCGCCCGCAGGAAGCGTAACAACCCACGACACTACAATATTTCTCACAATGCCAAGATTAAGTGCAGAAACACCTCTCGCTAAACCTACGCCTAGCACCGCACCAACAAGCGTTTGCGTGGTAGAGATAGGTAAACCTGTTCCTGACGCAATAACAACGGTACAGGCTGCTGCCAATTCTGCTGCGAAACCACGGCTAGGCGTAAGGTGAGTTATCCCCTGCCCTATGGTTTTTATGACTCGATGACCGAATAGCGCTAAACCAGCAACGATACCTAAACCACCAAGAGGTAAAATCCATACCGCAAGCTTGGCATTTGCATTAATTTCGCCGCCACTGCTCACTACACTGACAACGGCCGCTAATGGTCCGATAGCATTCGCTACGTCGTTCGAGCCGTGGGCGAATGCCATGCAACATGCCGTCACTACCATTAATAGTGCAAACACTTTCTCTACGTTTGCGGCCTGTAAATCTGCATCTTCAGAGCCACTGAACTTCATGCGGCCAATGTACCACTTGCCTAAAACACCTAGTAACACTGCGATAATCACGGCGAGAATGTATCCATTCACCGCGCTCATTTCTAATCCAACGTGCTTAAGCCCTTTTTTGATAGTCACGAGTGACATTACAAAGCCCGCTAACGCCATATAAAATGGAACGTAGCGCTTAGCACTTTCAAAGGGTGAGGCAGTTTGGAATATGAGTTTATGCGCACTCATAAATATTAAATAGGCAATAACACCCGAAATAGCAGGCGTTACCACCCAGCTACCCACAATACCGGCAACCTTATCCCACGCAACGGCGTCCATGCTTACGCCGGCTGCAGTAAAACCGATAATTGCGCCGATAATAGAATGCGTTGTAGATACAGGCCAACCTAACCAAGACGCTACGGCCAACCAAATACCGGCAGCCAACAGCGAGGAAATCATGCCCAGTACGAGCAATTCGGGTATGTCTGTAAAGAAGCTTGAGTCGATAATTCCTTTGCGTATGGTAGAGGTAACCTCACCACCCGCAAGGTAAGCGCCAGCAAACTCAAATATCATCGCAATAAAAATTGCTTGTTTTATTGTTAATGCTTTTGACCCTACTGATGTCCCCATTGCATTGGCAACATCGTTGGCTCCAATTCCCCACGCCATGATGAAACCTACACCACCGGCAAGAAGAATTAGAATTAGGCCATAACTTTCAAAAAAATCCACTAAGTATCGCTCCCGAGCTAATGCGATTTGGGCTTTACGCTACTTCACTGTGTAGCAGTTCCCCGAGCCAAATAGGCTAGAGTGTGATGTTAAAGACAGATTATGTTTTAGCATAATGTTCGTTTTTTGCACGACCTGTCCTCGGCTCCGGCGCATGATAACGTAATCATCTTCGAAGCCATAGCGAAAATCATCGAAATTCGGTAAAAGTATATCTCGACGCTGATTATTCAATCAAATGTTTCATTTTTATGACAGCTATATTTCAAAAGACACGCCATCCCACGCCACGCGTGCGGTATAGCGACATCTACGCAGTCAATTAAGTCAGATCTTCTATCTTCTGATGGATGCTTTCAAGGGAGGTATGACGTACATCGGTTCCCCGTGTTAGGTATACAACATATTCGCAAACGTTTTTACATCGATCGCCAATGCGCTCTAGTGAACGCAATGCCCAAAGCACGTCCAGCCAATCTTGCATATCTTCGGTGATTTTTTCCATTTCAGACGTGGTGTACGTTATCAGGCGTTTGTATTCGCTGTCTATTTGATTGTCCTGGCGATAAACCTCAAGGGCTGCTGACTCATCTTGTCGCGCGAAAGCATCGAATGTGCCGCGCATCATGTCGATAACCTGTTCGCCTATTTTTACCATACTGCTTTTTATGGTGTCAGAAGAAGGAAGCTTGTTTCGCGTTACCAACTTAGCAATGCGCTCTATTTCATCACCCATACGCTCAATATCAGTGATAGCTTTAGAAATGGTCATGATTAAACGCAGATCGCTTGCCGTGGGATGTCGCTTAGCAATAATCCTCAGGCATTCTTCGTCTATCTGAATTTCCATAGAGTTTATTTTTAAGTCGTTCAACACTACTTTTTCGGCAATAGCTGCATGGTTGTGCTTAATGGCATACAGCGTATCTACCATCTGCTGCTCTACCTCGCCCCCCATAGTTAGCACGGAGTTGCGCAAGTTTTCTAATTCAACGTTAAACGTACCCGAAATATGAGTATTTAAAGCAACTTGACGCATTCTAGTAACTCCAGTGAACGGTAAACGTGGCACAACAAAACATGACGCATGCAACGGGGGCAGCGATTAAAGGTAGCGCGCAACTTCGTATATGGCTAGCGGGAATAAAAAAGTCGCTGTTAGCCATATCGCCCCGTAATGTAATCTTCTGTTTGTTTTTTCTCAGGCATGGTGAACAGCGTATCGCTATCGGCATACTCCACGAGTTTACCTTGATGGAAAAAAGCCGTGTAGTCGCTTACGCGCGCGGCCTGCTGCATATTGTGAGTAACAATAACTATCGTACATTGCTTTTTAAGCGACTCCATCAGTTCTTCAATGAAAAGCGTCGTCAGCGGATCGAGGGCTGAGGTTGGCTCATCAAGCAACAACACTTCTGGTTTTAAGGATAAAGCCCGCGCAATCACTAACCGCTGCTGCTGACCGCCCGATAAGGTCATGGCAGGCTCAAACAATCGGTCTTTCACTTCATCCCACAATGCGGCCTGCTTTAACGCACTTTCTACCGCATCGTCTAAATTCCGTCTTTCACGCACCCCTTGAAGCTTCAATCCGTAGCATACGTTTTCGTAAATACTCATAGGAAATGGATTTGGGCGCTGGAATACCATACCCACTTTGGCTCTTAGCCGTGACACGTTGGTTTTTTTACTATTAATGTTTTTACCATCAATAATCACTTCACCCTTATACTGACAACCGTCATACAGGTCGTTTAGCCGGTTAAAGCAGTTTATCAGTGTGGATTTACCGCACCCGCTTTGACCAATTAACGCTGTGACCTTGTTTTTCGGGATCCGCATGGTGATGTCTTTTAACACGTGCTTATCGCCAAACCATAAGTTGAGTGCGTTAACCTCAACTGCTGTCTGCGCGCTCGATAACTCGCTAACGGGCTGTATATTATGTTTAAACAACTTCAGCATGACAGCTTTTACCCTTTTAAATACCGTTTACGTAAGCGTGTTCTAAGTAGTACCGCTAAAATATTAAGTACAAATACAACCACCAGCAGTAGTAAGCACGCGGCAAACATCATAGATGCACTTTTAGCATCGGTTTGGCTGTGAAATGCACTGTCGTAAATTAACACACCTAGGTGCATGAACTGTCTATCGAGGTGTAAAAATGGAAACTCACCATCAATAGGTAAGGCAGGCGCAAATTTTACTGCCCCGACCAACATAAGTGGCGCAACTTCACCCGCGGCTCTGGCAATGGCCAATATAACGCCGGTCATAATACCGGGAGAAGCAATAGGCAATATAGTGCGTACAATGGTTTCAATTTTAGTGGCACCTAGTGCATAGCTGCCCGCTTTTAGCCCTTCTGGCACCCGCCTAAGTCCCTCTTCAGTAGCTACAATTACCACCGGAAGTGTGAGTATTGCCATGGTTAATGCCGCCCAAAATATACCTGGGCTACCCATGGTTGGCGCAGGTAGCGTATCACTAAAAAAGAGGCTGTCTATACTGCCGCCAAGTGTGTACACAAAGAAACCAAGGCCAAACACACCATACACAATGGAAGGCACACCGGCCATATTGCTTACGCTTACGCGAATAATGGTGGTTAGGGCTGTGTTTGGCGCATATTCGCTTAAATAGATAGCAGCCATTACGCCAAAGGGGGTAACGATAATGGTCATAATAAATACCATTAGCACCGTACCAAATAGAGCAGGAAAGACGCCACCCGACGTATTCGCTTGTTTAGGCGATTCAGTGAGAAACACAAACACTTCACCAATGGCCACCTGCCACTTTTCAAACCCTGTTAATCGACTCACAAAATCGACACTTTGAATTGTGAATATCGGAATACTAAAAGGCTGCCCGTCGGCAAAGCTCACCGCAAGCTTGTATTGATCTCGCTGGGTTTCAAGTGAACGAACTCGCTGCTGATACTCATTGAACTGAGCTACTAGCTTTTCTCGCGCTGGTGCATCCGCTGCCACATCTCGATTGTCAAAGCGAGAGAGCGACTCGTGAATTGGCGCTAAAAACTGTTTGTTTAATTTTGTAATTTCATCTGAGATGAGTGCTACTGACTCCATTATTTGCGGCAATTTAGCAAGCGGAATATTGGCGCCCTCTGGCGTAACCACATTTTCAGGCACAGCCATTACCTGCCGCCCGTCATTGAGCTTTATCTCGGCGCTGTTTTTAGCCAGGTCAATACGCTTTATACGCTCACGCTCAACTAACAATTGCGCCCCGTATGGGTTTAGCGCGTCTGCGTACTTAAGCCTTATCTCCGATTTAGCCTCATCATCGAATACATTGGCTAAAAGAGTCACAACCTGTTCAGTCTCTCTAGGCGTAGTCTCTTTAGACGCAGCCTCTTTAGGTAGAACTTGGTCGGAGGCAAGCGCTGGAGGAGATATGGGAGTAAGCGCAACGCTGTATATGGGTTTTGGCCAAAAATAAGCGCCGCCCCTTGCCGTAATCAACACGAGTACGCTAATAAGGGCAATCAGCAATAGGCCAGTAAAAAAGGCGGTTAAACTAATCACCAGCGACTGACGCTGCACCGCATTTAAGCCAGAAAGGCGAAGCTTAGCCATGCTCTTTTCTCCTTCCCAGTCGCTGTCGCATAACCTCGGCAATGGTATTTACCACGAAGGTGAATGCAAACAAAATGCAGGCGGTAAAAAAGAGAATTTGATAATGGGCCGATGAGACATCAGCTTCAGGCAATTCAATGGCTAAATTAGCGGTTAGTGCCCTTAGCCCTTCAATAAGGCCCCAGCTAGATATGGGGGTGTTCCCCGTTACCATAAGAACAATCATTGTTTCACCAAAAGCGCGACCAAAGCCCAGCATTATGGCAGCAATAATACCAGGCAGCGATACGTGCAACACCACATGCATTAGTGTTTGAAGTCGTGTTGCTCCCAGCGCAAACGAGGCGTTTTTCAAATCTTCGGGCACACCGTTTATGGCGTCTTCAGCCAAAGAATAAATACTGGGCGAAATTGCGATACCTAAAGCTATGGCAACCACAATGGTTGTTTTACCAATTGGACTGTCTGACCCCGACGCCAACAATGCAAACCCATCAACGCCCATGATGGAGAATATAAATTGAGGCGCAAACTCCACGCTGATAAAGGCGAGTAATAAGGTGCCTCCTAGGGCAAATACCAACTCGCTACCGTGGCGAATACGCTTTGGCAGGTATTGCGCTACTTGGCGCTGAAACAGCGACACAATAATAAGTGCAATTGGCACGAAGATAATAAAAAAAGCGACGGAAAATAGAAATTGCTCTGCCTTGGGCGATAGCCATATAGCGGCAATAAAGCCAATGAGTACGCTGGGGATAGCCTCTAACATCTCAATAGCCGGCTTTAACAGGTGGCGAAGTCTCGCTTTTGCAAAGTAAGCAGTATAAATGGCCGCGCCAATGGCAACGGGAATAGCGATAACCAAAGCCAGTAAAGATGCTTTAAAACTACCTATTAATAGCGGAGTTAAACTAAATTTAGCCTCTTGGTAGTCTGATGCACTAGTGGTTTGCCATACCGTCGCCTCGGCGTCATAGCCTTCATAATGCTGTGGTTCAAACAAAGAAGACCACGTGGTAATACCGCTTAAGTGCTTACCCTGCCATGCCGTTACCGAACTGTTACTTCTTCCTATTAACACATCACCATGCCAGTCAATACTAGAAATAGCCGTGTCACTGTGGCGAGAGCTTATTATCTCCCCAGTAATTCGGTTGATGAGCAATAGCGTATTGTTGCTGGTTAGCACTGAAATCAAATTCATGCTGGCATGCTCAGCAATATCTAGCGTTACCTCATCATCGCTTAACACAATTGAGTATGTCCTTTGAAAGTGTAAGCCATCGCTGCCTTTACTCAATACCCACCGCGTTAATGCATGGGTGTTGAGGTTGTGCAAAAAGAATGAACGCTGTTTGGCCAAGGGGAAGACCAATGCATCACTGCCTTCGTGAGACACATTACTGATAAATGGCGCTGATGCATTAGCCTTATCGTAAAGGCGATGAAGATAAATATCGTTATTTTTATGCAGCAGCATGCTTTCACTGCCAGGCATCAGCGTGACCTGTTCTACACCCGAAAAATGCTTATCGATAAACGTGGTGGGCGCTTTGCGATTAACCCAGCGCACAAAAACACCGCTATCAAGGGTAATCTGTGTCACCACCCATCGATTGGATAATTGAATTTGCCAGTGCTTTTGCCCCTGCCAAACCTGTTTGGGAAGCGCAAATGCAATGGTATTAGACGGAGTGCTTTGCACTACCTTCTTATCTAACAGTTTGTCTGCATTGTAGGTTCGCACAGGAATAACACGTACCTGCCCTGTGGGTGAAATATCAATAATGAAGTTTTCGCCCATTACGCTCATAGCAGAAAGCGTGTGACCACAAGGTTTTGTGTAATCTTGTGTATTTTTTAGCTTACCTTCAGAAAAGGCGAGAAGCCCTAATCGGCAGTTTGCTTTTTCTGCCAACAGCGGTTGTCCGTTAAAGATATCGCCAGTGCTAATAATAGATTCATTGTTAGGCACGGTGGTGTGGGCAACTTGCTTAAGTGAAGGCGTGTAGGTAAGCGGTATTGCTTGGCTTATGAGGTGTGACACTAAAATAACCAGCGTCAGCAACACCAGACCGCCAAAGCCCGTCACTAAAAAGCGAGACCGTCTGTCAGTCCGTTGGCGTCTCTTGTTTATGCTATCGCTATCGGGAGTCATTCTACTTTTTAGTGTTTATATAATAAAAACCCTTCGCTGTGGAAGAATTTGGAGTAAATTGCACTGGTGAGCAGTGTAAGTTTTGTTATGCTAATAGCAAGCGAAAATTTTTCGTGCTACATGTTTTAGGCGGTGTGTTTATGACTCTAATCAACCATCAAGCACTAACACATTAGCCATTAGCCTGCGTAAGCACGTTCAGCTTATTTCTCAGCCATTCATCAAGGAGTTTTGCATGCAATCTATAGTTATAAACATAATGGGGCAGGACAAGCCTGGGTTAGTCGATTCGCTTGCGAAATGTATTTATACACACAAGGGTAACTGGTTGGGATCAAGCTTTGCGCACATGGCGGGTTTATTCACAGGTTTTGTAGAAGTGCATGTCAGTGCAGAGGGAAAACAGCCTTTAATTGACGCCATTGAAGCGTTACCCGACATCACCGTTCAACATGTAGCCGCACTTGGACCTCAAGAAAGCAGCGCCGTTAAGTATACCGTAGAGGTAATGGGTAATGACAAACCCGGTATAGTGCAAGAACTGACTAATGTACTTAATCAGTTCAACCTCAACATACTTACCTTTGCCTCACACTGCGAAAGCGCGCCTAACTGGGGCAGTTTAATTTTTAAAGCGAAAGCGGAAATTGGTGTACCAGCAGAATTTGACGATGGCGCATTGCAAGACGCCCTTGAAGCTTTGGCGAATGACTTAGTTGTCGACATCACCGCAACGCATTAATGTGAAGAATACGCCGTTTCGCCCATTGCTAAGTATTGCCTTGTCATCAAAGTGTAATTAACGGATGACAGCCTTTGACCATTTTGTGAGTCTTGAATGAGAAATTATGGATAACAACGTTTTATATTATCCTGCGGAACTGAGTTGGTTAGCTTTTAACGAACGCGTGTTGCAGGAAGCCGCCGATCAAAACACCCCTGCTGTTGAACGTATACGCTTTTTAGGTATTTACTCAAACAACCTCGATGAATTTTATCGCGTAAGAGCGGCGGGTGTAAAAAGACAAATCACAATTGCACAAAACGACGGTAACGAAGAAGAGGCCGAGCGTCAGACAGCATTAATGGCTTTGATTCAAAAGAAGGTGGTTCAGCTTTCAGAAAAATTCGATAAAATTCATAAAGACGTCGTAAAAAGTTTAGCCCGATACAATATACATATACTTCGTAAAAACGACTTAGATGATTATCAGCAGCAGTGGGTTCGCAACTTTTTTGTGAATAAAGTGCTGCGTCATATTGCGCCTATCATTATTGATAAAAAAACAGACCTATTAAAACGGCTAAACGGCACGTCTGTTTATTTGTATGTAGCCCTGAGAAGAAAAGAGAAAAACACGAAATTCGCAGTCATTCAGGTTCCTACCACTGAAATGTCTCGCTTTATGCTTATTCCCCCAGAAAAAAGTAAAAAGAAAAAGCATATTATTATGCTCGACGACATGATTCAGCTTTGCCTTGAAGATATCTTTCGAGGTTTTATCAAGTTTGACGAGATAGAGTCATTTTCATTTAAGATGACTAGGGATGCAGAGTATTCCATCAACGATGAGATAGACGAAAGCTACGTTGAGAAGATGTCTGAAAGCATGAAGCAGCGTCTTATTGCAGAGCCGGTTCGGGTTATTTATGACACCGATATGCCAGACGATATGATGCAAGACCTGCGCAAGCGCCTTAAAATTACTAAGCTTGATACCATGCATGCTGCGGGACACTATCGTAACTTTAAAGACTTTATTGGCTTTCCCAACGTGGGCCGAGAATACCTTGAGCATACGCCGCTGCCGGCTATTGATAGCAAAGCGTTTTCGCAACACAACACCGTGTTTGATGCCATTACAGCCAATGATATTTTACTGCACTATCCTTACCACCGCTTTTTGCACTTCACTGAATTTTTGCGTCAGGCAGCTTTCGATCCTAATGTTCGCACCATACGCATTAATATTTACCGGGTAGCGAGTAATTCTCGCATCATCAACTCGCTCATTGACGCGGTGGATAACGGTAAAAAAGTGACCGTGGTTGTAGAGATACGCGCCCGGTTCGACGAAGAAGCTAATATTGAGTGGTCGAAACGAATGACCGAGGCGGGAATTCGCGTTGTGCTTGGGGTGCCTACTCTTAAGATTCACTCGAAACTGTGTATTGTGACGCGAGAAGAGCGTGGAACTTTAGTTAATTACGCCCATTTCGGTACGGGTAACTTTAACGAGAAAACCGCTAAAATATACACCGATTACAGCTTGTTTACGCGCAATCAAGAATTAGCCGACGAAGGCGTAGCGGTGTTTGACCTTATTCAATACCCGTACCGCCGTTATAAATTCCAGCATCTACAAATTTCGCCGCTGAACTCAAGAACCAAGATTCAGTCGTTAATTCGTCAGGAAATACAGCATTTAAACCAAGGCCATGATGCGAAAATAACGTTCAAAATCAACAACCTTGTTGATAAAGAGTTGATTGACGATTTATATCGAGCTAGCCAAGCAGGCGTTAAAATTCGCGGTATCGTTCGCGGTATGTGCTCACTAAACCCAGGCCTTAAAGGTATTAGCGACAACATTGAAATTATCTCTATTGTCGATAGGTTCTTAGAACACCCTCGCGTAATGATTTTTGAAGGCGGCGGTGACCGGAAAGTGTTTATCTCTTCTGCCGATTGGATGACACGTAACATGGACAATCGTATAGAAGTGGGTTGCCCAGTTTACGATAGAACCTTGCAGCAGCGCATTGTTGATATTATGGAGCTACAGTTTAACGATACGCTGAAAGCGCGCGTTATCAACTCTGAGCAGACGAATAATTATGTGTTGCGCGGTAATCGCAGAAAGGTACGCTCTCAAATAGAGATATACGACTACCTCAAACAACTTGAAGACAACCTGTAGGATAACCTAATCACAAATGACTGAGCATGAATCCATCTTTGACGGTGTAGAGTCCCGGGAAGTAAGTAAAGTCGCCGCGCTAGATATTGGCTCAAACAGCTTTCACCTTGTCGTGGCGAGAATTGTAGCGGGCTCTGTTCAAATTCTTCACCGCGTTAAACAGAAGGTGCGACTTGCCGAAGGGCTAGATGACGACAATATTTTGTCTGATGAAGCCATAGAACGTGGCCTTGCCATGCTCAAAGTCATTGCTGAGAGTTTAAAGGGCTTCGAGCCCGATTCAGTCAGAATTGTGGCCACGCACACCCTGCGAAAAGCGCGAAACGCCAGACAGTTTATTCGCGCAGCGAAAGACGTACTGCCCTACCCTATTGAGGTTATTTCAGGGGTGGAAGAAGCGCGCTTAATCTACTCCGGCGTTGCCCACACTAATCATGCCGATGGCCAGCAACTGGTGGTAGATATTGGCGGTGGCTCAACGGAGTTTGTTATTGGCAAAGGGTTTAAACCTCTACTTTGTAGAAGCTTGCAAATGGGGTGTGTAAGCTACACGCAGAAATTTTTTGCTAACGGCGAGCTAAAGCGCAGCGCGTTTAATAAAGCAATAACCAGTGCCGCTCAAGAACTTGAGATGATAGACGTTAAGTATCGCAAGCTTGGCTGGGTGCAGTGTATTGGCACCTCGGGGACTATTCGCTCGCTATTTACGCTATGTCAGCAAGACAAAACTAACGAACACGATATACCCGTTACGTTGAAAGCCTTGCGTAGCCTTATGGACCAATTCATTGATGCGGGGCATGTTGATAAGTTGGACTTTCCCAATTTAAGCGAAGATCGCCGTGTAGTAATAGCCGGTGGTATCGCTATTTTAATTGCAGTGTTTAAGGCTTTAAATATTAAAGCACTTGTTTATTCCCCTGCGGCATTGCGCGAAGGCGTGCTTTACCAAATGGAAGACGAGCTGCATCACGCCGATATTCGCGGAAGAACGGCAAGTAGCTTAGCAACCCGTTATGATGTGGATACCTCGCAAGCAACCATGGTGTTAAATACCTCGCTAATGCTGCTGCGAGAAGCAGAAAAAGTGTGGAAACTTAAAGGCCAAGACTTTAAAAATATGCTGGGTTGGGCAGCGCTGCTGCACGAGGTGGGTATACAAATTAATTCCCGTGGCGTGCAGCGTCACAGTGCTTACATTCTCGCTAACGTTGATATGCCCGGTTTCACTCAAGAGCAGCAGCTATTGTTAGCCACACTGGTGCGTTTTCATCGCAAGAAAATACGCATTAGTGATTTACCTAGCTTTAACCTTTTTGACAGCAACGCCGTGAAGCGCCTTATTGCACTGCTAAGACTAGGAGCGTTACTCAATTTAAAACGACAAGAGCAATTCTTGCCAGATATGACCATTGACGTTACCCCATCATCATTATCGTTGAACTTTCCTGAAGGGTGGCTTGAGGAAAAGCCCATTTTATCTGCTGATTTAGTCAGTGAGAGCCAGCACTGGCAGGCGCTAGACTTAGAACTATTGATTAATAGCTAGCGGTAGTGCTAGCGAGTAACTCCATCTTCGTTTACAAGGAATGTAAATGCGAATTCATTCAATAGACGCCATTCGAGGCCTAGCTATCCTCGGCATACTCTTTTTAAATATTACGTTTCACCAAAATTTTTACACTGGCTACGCGTTTTTTGAAGAACCGCTTTTATCTGATGACATCATTTCTCTCATCGATGCCCTTTTCTTAGATGGAAGATTCCGCTCGTTATTTTGCTTGCTCTTTGGTGCAGGATTGGCTATTCCGATAGTACTGACAAATGTAATGACGAAGCACTTCCGCCAAGGCCCTTTTGAAGCCATTTGGCGAAAGTTGTATTTACATAGCTTTTATAAGAAACGTACTAAGGAGCATCTGGCGTTGTAGTTTCATCAGCACCGCTGTACTTTTTAAACCACGCTAAGATATTTTCTACCTTACCGATCATTCGCGACGGTTTTGCGGCAATGCCATGAGACGATTCAGGTACTTTTACTAATACCGTATCTACTTTCTGAATTTTAAGCGCTTGATAAAACTGCTCAGTTTCAGACATAGGAGTACGTTTATCGTTCACCCCAGTGATAAGCATGGTAGGCGTTGTAACATTGCCAACTAGCGACAGTGGTGAACGCTTCCAATAATGCTCTACGTTGTCCCATGGCTTACCAGGAAACTGAAAAGGTATTTGGTAAAGCCCTGAGTCAGCGGTAAGTACTTTAGATAGCCAATTAATAACAGGCTTTGCCACTACCGCTGCCTTAAACCTATCCGTTAGACCAATGGCATAAGCAGATGCAATCCCACCAGCAGAGCCACCGGTGATGTAAAGTTTTTCAGGGTCGGCAATGCCTTTTTCAATGAGCGCATCAACACCCGACATGTGGTCGGCAAAGTCATACTTTGAACTGTACTTGCCTTGAAGTAGCAAAGCAAAACGCTCTCCATAGCCAGTGCTGCCTCTGTGATTATCGTAAAACACTACGTAACCTTCGGCCGCCATTCGCTGTAACTCTGCCGTAAACACGGGGCCATAAGCTAAATTTGGACCGCCATGAATTTCTAAAATGAGTGGATATGTTTTACTGCTGTCATAGTCTGGTGGAAGAATATACCAGCCCTGAATTTCTTCTCCGTCTATTGAAGATGTGTAAACAATCTCTTTCACCTCACCCAGCGTTTTGTGGCCAAGTACATCTTCATTCAGCGACGTCAGTTGACGCTCATCATCGCTGGTAACATATAAGTCGGCAGGTCTGTTAGTTGCCCCTTTTGTGTAGGCAATAACATCACCCGCGGCGTGGTAAGTGGCGAAAACGTAAGGCCTGCCTAATGTAGTGCCCCCTAACCCAGATGCCATATTGGTTACTCTACCCGATAGCGACACACTATCGACTTGCGCTAGGCCTCTTACCGACTGCTGAAAGTAGATATTCTTGCTATCTTTCCATACAAAGTTAGATACAGCATTATCGATAGTTTCAGTGAGATTTTTATGCTCTGTACCATCGGCATTCATCACGTATAAATACGTATTTTTATACATGACTTTGTCATCGCTTCGGCGTTCGTAAGCGACATATTTGCCATTAGGGGATACTATCGGCGACGCTTCACGACCTTTAAAACTGGTTAGTTGCTCGATATGCCCCTGCATGTCTACCGTATAAATATCCGCTTCTATTGGCTCGTATTCCCAGTTGCTGCTTCGATTGGCTGAAAAGTATATTTTTGCGCCGTCGTGAGAGAAGCTTAAGCTTCCGCGATGGTGATAATCACCTGAGGTAAGCTGCCTTGCGGTGCCGCCTTGTGATGGCACTACGAATATGTGTGTGTACGCAGGCTCTAATACGCCTCTTCCGTCGGCCTGATACCTTGCTTTAGTGATATATTCAAAGCTTGGAGACCAGTTGGCCCCTTTCGGCTTTTTAGGCATATTGACTTTCAGCGGCTTTTCTTCGGCATCGACGCTCATGGTAAATGCAATGTGCTTTCCATCAGGCGACCAGGTAATAGAGCTAGGGGAAGAAGTGACATTGGTAACAAGTGCCGTTTGCCCGGTATCCATCCAGCGTACATACAGCTGTGGCTTTCCTTCTTCATCAGACAAATACGCCAAACGCTTTCCATCAGGAGACCAACGGGGCAAGTAGAAATTATGTTTAGACGATAGTAAAGGCCGGTGCTTACTGCCATCGACACTGGCAAGCCAGATATTAGAGCGCGTGCTATCAGACATAATGTCATTAGAGCGACGCACGTAGACCACCTGCTTTTTATCTGGCGATACCCGTGCTTCGCTCACATATTCTAAATTGAAAATATCTTCTGACGCAAAGTGGTGAGGTTTATTGGATGTTGGTGATGTTGGCGTCGAATTCACAGTGCGAGTGTCTTCTTGGGCCACGCTGGTAGCGGGAAGTAACGTACTCAGCAAAGAAGTACCTAAGGAAAATAAAATGGCCGTAGAAATGCGGCCTGTAGTAAATGATTTCTTGGTTGTTTTGCAATGTGGGTGGAAATAATGTGCTGTCATTGTTGCCCTATTCTTTTTTATTTTTGATCTTCAAACTTGTTCAGCTCTCATACTAGCGCAATCAAACGCCATGAAGATAAAGCGGGGTTAAATATGCGGCCACTCACTCGATTTAGTCGATAAAATGTACATACTTTTAAGACAAACTGTTCTTTATTTAAAGCTGTAGACCACGCTTGCTGCGACTTACTCTTACCGCTTTCTCTGCTCTTTGTGCAATTGTAGAGTTAATTTTTAAGCAACAGCTAACCGTATACGAAGTGAGAATATTGAAAAAGTAGATGACATGGTAGTGTGACTTTACCAACAAAAAGGTGGCATTAGGTATATGCATAATCATCATGGTGAATACAAAAGTGCAGTGAGCGAGCAGCTTGTACTTTTTTCTGCAAGAGGCCCGTGGAATGACGAAACAATGCGACATGGCGTGGTCAAATTCTCAAAGCACATAGAAGCGGTGTCAAGCAACGCAGACAACCCAAGCAAGCAGTGGGCGCAATTAAGTGTGTTATATGGTGAAAGCCTTATGCCTCCCTCCACATTTGATATATTTATTAAGCAAACCTCTATTCGTAAAACTCGAGGGTTAGCATTACTTGCAGTAGTGATTAAAGATTCTGATGTGGCAATGACAATAAGACAGCAATTGCGCTTTTGTTACGATGCCGCAAACATCGAATATGCGTTTTTTGATGACATTGATGCCGCCCTTAACGCTATTTCACAAGCAGAGTTGCGTTTTGATGAGCAGGAAGTCAGGCAGTTTTTAAGTCAAAATGACTTTTCATCTTGAGTCAAATGCCCTTTCGCTTTCTTTATGAAAACGGGATATTTCAGCACTGAATAAACAGACATAAAAAAGGAGAGCGATGCTCTCCTTTTGTTTATGTTTATTTTTCAAAGCTCATATTTCGAAGCTTCTGTCGCAAAGCTAATGCCGCTTGTACCGGCAAAGCACAATGCCATACAAGCGCTAAATTAAGACTTAGAAGCAGTATAAATACCGTCAATTGCGGTATCGAGTAGTGCTTCAAATTCTTCTTTAGACTGCTGAGCCGAGGTACCCTCGGTAAGTGCGCGAGAGAAGCTTGCGATCATGCCTTGGTTTTCTGACAACTTTGCATTAGCGTCGTTGCGAGTATAACCACCCGATAAGGCAACTACTTTCAGTACACGTGGATTGTCTACTAACTCTTTGTAGAAGTTAGCTTGGTCAGGTAGCGTTAGTTTTAACATCACCTCTTGCCCTTCACTTAACAAGTTAAGTTGGGTAAGGATCTCAAGCTTAAGGAGTGCTTCAGCTTCGGCTTTCTGCGGGCTGTGAATATCAACCTCTGGCTCGATAATAGGCACAAGTCCTGCGGCAAGAATTTGCTTGCCTACTTCGAACTGCTGCTCGACAACAGCTTTAATACCCTGCTGGTTAGCTAGCTTTACTACGCTTCGCATTTTAGTACCAAACACGTCTTGCGCCACGGCTTTCGCTAGCAATGCGTCAAGTTCTGGCATCGGCTTCATGAGCTGTACGCCATCACTTTCTTCCTGAAGCCCTTTGTCAACCTTCAAAAACGGAATAACACGCTTCTTCTGCCACAAATAATGAGCAGTGGACATGCCTTCAATTTCTCTATCTAAGGTATTTTCAAACAAGATGGCGCCAAGAACGCGCTCGCCACTGAAAGGAGCACTGGTAATAATACGAGTGCGCATGTCGTGTACAAGGTTGAACATTTCTTCGTCTGAACTGTATTGTGACTCTTCAATGCCGTAAAGACGTAATGCTTTCGGTGTACTGCCGCCGCTTTGATCTAGCGCTGCAATAAAACCGATTTGTGTGTTGAGTTTATCCAGCATAGATTGCTGAGCTTGTGATGCCATTGCAACACTCCTTTTGTATTGTTCTGCCTATACGACAGCTGTAGGGTTTATAGTTATTTCGTCAGCAAACATCACTGTAAAGCTAACCAGTCCTTCTTCACAAAGAACCTTTTTTAAAAAAATTTTTCGAAAAGCGTCGTTTTCAAAGAAAGTTGTTCTCAAAAAAGAAGCGTTTTCGAAAGGCGCTTACCTACACCATGTTATTGCTGTTTTCAGTATAGGTAAGCACCGGTAGCATACTAGGCGCTATTTCTTACGTTATAGTTTCAAGTGAGTTAATTTGATTAGCTAACTTGAGGCAACGACAGCGCTTATTTATTTTTTTCTTCTAGTATCGCTACAGCAGGCAGTGTTTTTCCTTCAAGAAACTCAAGGAATGCACCACCGCCTGTTGATATGTAAGAGACCTTATCGGCAATCCCGTACTTATCGACTGCTGCAAGTGTATCACCGCCCCCTGCAATAGAGAATGCGTCACTTGCTGCAATTGCCTCAGACAGGGCTTTCGTACCTGCGCTGAACTGTTCAAATTCAAATACACCCACCGGGCCATTCCACACAATAGTGCCCGCATTTTTAATAATGCTTTCCAGAGCTTTCGATGAGTCTGGGCCAATATCAAAAATCATATCTTCATCAGTAACTTCAGACACGTGCTTTAACGCGGCCTCGGTATTTTCATCAAACGCTGCGCCTACCACTACATCGGTTGGCACAGGAATGTTTCCGCCGTTAGCCTGAGCGTCGTTCATCAACTGCGTGGCTTGTTCAGTTAGGTCCATCTCAACTAAAGACTTACCTACATTGTGGCCCTGGGCAGCAATAAATGTGTTGGCTATACCGCCACCTACAATAAGCTGATCGACCTTTTCTGCCAGTGTTTTTAGTACGGTTAGCTTAGTCGATACTTTTGACCCACCAACAATGGCCACCATTGGACGCTTAGGATTATCTAGTGCTTTACCTAGTGCATCGAGTTCGGCAGCTAGAAGCGGCCCAGCACATGCTTGGGTAGCAAATTTCGCTACACCATGTGTAGAAGCTTGTGCACGGTGAGCAGTACCAAATGCATCCATCACGAAAATATCGCACAGTGCAGCATATTGTTTGGAAAGGGTTTCGTCGTCTTTCTTTTCGCCTTCATTGAAGCGTACGTTTTCTAGGATCACTAGTTCGCCATCGGAAAGTTCAACACCGTCTAGGTAATCTTTAACTAGCTTTACAGGTACATCGAGGGCGTCGTTTAGGTAATCGACAACAGGTTGAAGTGAAAACTCTTCGGCAGGCTCGCCTTCAGTTGGACGGCCAAGGTGAGACATCACCATAACGGCAGCACCAGCGTCGAGCGCTGCTTTAATGGTTGGAATTGATGCTTTAATGCGAGCATCTGAGGTTACTTTGCCGTTTTTAACCGGTACGTTTAAATCTTGTCTAATGAGAACACGCTGACCGTGCAAGGCCATATCGTTCATACTTGGAATTGGCATCATCTTTCCTATGTTAATTTAAAAATGTTGTCATTCATTAACGTGTGAAAGCTGCGCGGGTTGGTGCCACCAACCCTGGCAGCATTTACGATTTATTTTGCTTCAAACATCACTTTGGCTGTGTCTAGCATTCGATTTGCAAAGCCCCATTCATTGTCACACCACACCAGAGTTTTAACTAACTGCTTGTGGCTTACGCGAGTTTGTGTGCCATCTACAATACACGAGTGCGGGTCGTGATTGAAATCTACTGATACCAAAGGCTCTTCGGTGTAGTCTAAAATTCCCTGCAAGCGACCGTCTTTTGCGTTTCGCAACGCTTGGTTAACTTGCTCAATAGACACTTCACTTTTAAGGCTAACACTTAAGTCCATCGCGGTGACGTTGATGGTGGGTACCCGTACCGCAATTGCTTCGAACTTGCCGGCAAACTTGGGTAAGATACGCTCAATTCCCGCCGCCAAGCGCGTATCTACAGGAATGATAGATTGGCTTGCAGCCCGAGTCCGACGTAAATCTTCATGGTATGCATCGATGACCTGTTGATCGTGCATTGATGCATGAATGGTGGTAATTGTGCCACTTAGTACACCAAATGCCGCATCGAGAGCCTGAATAACAGGGACAATACAATTTGTGGTGCACGAGCCGTTAGAGACTAATTTATGGTCACTGGTTAAGGTATCTTCGTTAGTACCGAAAATGACTGTGTTGTCTAAATCGGGCGAACCTGGGGATGAAAACAGCACTTGTTTAGCACCCGCATCGAGATGAGACTGCCCTGAAGCACGATCATCAAATATACCGGTACATTCAAGCACAATGTCTACACCTAGGGCTTCCCAGGGAAGATTGCTAATTTCGGCTTCAGCTAGCAGCTGTATATCATCGCCTGCTACCGACAGTGTTTTATCTTTTAAGGCCACATCGAAACGAAACCGCCCGTGGGCGGTATCGTATTTCAGTAAATGTGCAATGCCTTCGGGCTTGGCAATGTCGTTAATGGCCACAACATTAAACTCGTTATTACGCCCACTCTCGTAGAGTGCGCGTAATACGTTACGACCAATTCGACCAAACCCATTTATGGCAATATTTACCATTGGCTTTTATTTACCTCTTACAGAGACTGCGCGGCCTCTACGACAGCGTCGGTAGTAATACCAAAGTGCTTGAACAGGTCGCCCGCAGGTGCCGATTCGCCAAAGGTATCCATACCAATAATAGCGCCATTAAGGCCAACATACTTATACCAGCTATCTTTTGACAGTGCTTCAACCGCCACACGCTTGGTGACTGACGAAGGCAATACGCTCTCGCGGTAGTCTTTCGACTGGCGATCGAACACGTCTGTTGATGGCATTGATACCACGCGCACGGCCTTGCCTTGCTCGGTTAATGCAGCGGCGGCTTCTACAGCCAACTGAACTTCAGAACCCGTTGCAATAAGGATAAGTTCAGGCGTGCTGTCACTATCGATAAGTACGTAGCCACCTTTCGCAATATCAGCCACTTGCTGTGAGGTTCTTTCTTGCTGCGCTAAACCTTGGCGCGTAAAGATAAGTGTGGTTGGGCCGTCAGTACGCTCGATTGCCGACTTCCAAGATACCGCTGATTCAACTTGGTCGCAGGGGCGCCAGTTATCAAGATTCGGTGTAGAGCGAAGCGCAACCACTTGCTCAACAGGTTGGTGAGTTGGACCATCTTCGCCCAAACCAATTGAGTCATGTGTGTACACAAAAATAGCAGGTTGCTTCATTAGTGCAGCCATGCGTACTGCGTTACGTGCGTATTCCATAAACATCAAGAATGTTGCACCGTATGCTTTGAAGCCGCCGTGTAACGTAATGCCATTCATCATGGCTGACATACCAAACTCGCGTACACCGTAGTAAACATAGTTACCCGATGCATCGTTAGCTTCAACACCTTTACTGCCTTCCCAAATTGTTAGGTTAGAGCCTGCTAGGTCAGCAGAGCCGCCTAATAGTTCTGGCAACAATGGACCAAACGCATTCAGCGCATTTTGAGACGCTTTACGCGACGCGATGTTTTGCGGATTCGCTTGCAGCTCGGCAATGATTGCATCTGCTTTGTCACTGAAATCAGCAGGCAGTTCACCGTTAACTCGGCGCTTAAATTCTGCGGCTAGTTCTGGGTATGCGGCTTCATAAGCTGCAAAAGCATCGTTCCATGCCGACTCTGCTTCACCGCCTTTACCTTTGCCATCCCACTGAGCGTAAATGTCATCAGGAATTTCAAACGCGCCGTGCTTCCAGCCTAGCTTTTCACGTGTCGCTACAATTTCATCATCACCTAATGGTGCGCCGTGACAAGACTCTGTACCTTCTTTGTTCGGAGAACCAAATCCAATAGTAGTTTTACAGCAAATAAGCGTTGGCTTAGCGCTGCTTTCTTGTGCTTTTTCGATGGCGGCTTTGACTTGTTCTGCATCGTGACCGTCTACGCCTTCAATCACATTCCAACCGTAGCTTTTAAAGCGTGCTGGCGTGTCGTCGGTAAACCAACCTTCAACTTCACCGTCAATTGAAATGCCGTTGTCATCCCAGAAACCAATAAGTTTACCCAGGCCCAATGTGCCAGCAAGTGAACAGGTTTCATGAGAAATACCTTCCATAAGGCAGCCATCGCCCATGAAAGTGTAGGTGTAGTGGTCGACAATATCGTGTCCGTCGCGGTTAAACTGAGCCGCTAATACTTTTTCAGCTAGCGCCATACCTACTGCCTGTCTCTTATACACATCTCCGAGCCCACGAG
>OJFG01000010.1_pt1 | contig 169956 bp, 138 predicted proteins | sample 1594071 | NCBI WGS metagenome assembly OJFG01 (sample SAMN05416818, study PRJEB24817) | seawater metagenome | isolation source: Sea water | place: Canada:Atlantic | collected 2013-07 | reverse complement strand
AGCTGCTCCTAGTACGAGAGGACCGGAGTGGACGAACCGCTGGTGTTCGGGTTGTCATGCCAATGGCATTGCCCGGTAGCTACGTTCGGAACGGATAACCGCTGAAAGCATCTAAGCGGGAAGCCGGCCCAAAGATGAGTCATCCCTGACTTTTAAAGTCCGGAAGGGTTGTTATAGACGATGACGTTGATAGGCAGGATGTGGAAGCGTTGTAAGGCGTTAAGCTAACCTGTACTAATTGCCCGAGAGGCTTAACCATACAACACCCAAGAAGCTTTAGGCTGGTGTGTTGTAAAATGACAAGCACAAAACGAATAAAGCAAGTAGAGTGAAAAGTAAATACTCACTACTCTTTGATTACATTGATATCAGATTTTCCACAATTGTTAACCAGTTTATTCCTGGCAGCCATAGCGATACGGCACCACCTGACTCCATTTCGAACTCAGAAGTGAAACGTATTAGCGCCGATGGTAGTGTGGGGTTTCCCCATGTGAGAGTAGGACACTGCCAGGTCCCATTAAGAAAAACCCGCCTAACGGCGGGTTTTTTGCTTTCAGCCCCAAAAAAATAAATGGGGTCAGGTCCACATTTATCCTCCCAATTGCATTCACTACATCCAACCTAACGAACATAAAACAGGGTCAGAACCCAATATATTGTTATGATCAGCGTGTAAGTTTGGCTGTTAAACTCAAAAATAAACGGGGTCAGATCCATATTTACTATCATCCACACTGCTTACAACAGATAAACGATCAAAGAATGTCGTTCTGAGCCTAGTTATCGTTTGATATCAGATTTTCCTAAATTGTTAACCAGCTCTTCCTGGCAGCCATAGTGATACGGCACCACCTGACTTCATTCCAAACTCAGAAGTGAAACGTATTAGCGCCGACCGGTGACCGGCGCAGGGATAGTGTGGGGTTTCACCATGTGAGAGTAGGACGGGCTGGCCCTCCAGACTGCCAGGTCCCAGTAAGAAAAACCCGCCTAACGGCGGTTTTTTTGTTTTCTGCCCCAAAAAAATAAATGGGGTCAGGTCCTCATTAATCCCCCTGATTACATTCATAACATCCAACCTAAAAAACATAAATGGGGTCAGTTCCGCATTTATCTCCCAATTACATCCAGCACACCGAATCTAACGAACATAAAACAGGGGCAGAACCCAATATTGTCGTCTGCATTGCCTACAACAGATAAACGATCAAAGAATGTGGACCTGACCCCAATTTTTAAAAGAGCATGAGTTGGTCGTCGACGATGTCGCTAAAATCTATTCCGATTAAAGGCAGGATACTCTCTGCTATGGGGCGGATTTGCTTATCAATATAGTGGTTATGATCTAGGGGGGAGCTCACCATATCGCTGGTTTGAGGGCCGTTTAGTGTAATAACATAAGCGATGGTTCTATTACGTTGATATTGTAATGGTGCTTGGCGCTCTGCATTTAACTTATCGGCCAAAATAGCCGCCTTCACATGAGGTGGATGGGATTTCGTATAAGACGATAAAGGTTTTCTTAAACGCTTCTTGTAGATCAGCTGTTGGTCTACTTCTCCGCTGTTAATTTTATCAATCGTATCTCGTATAAACTGTTTCACAGGCTGCTGTTTAAACACTTTACTATACAATTCATATTGAAAGTCTTTTGCTAATTGTGTCCAATCAGAGCGAACGTTTTCTAGCCCTTTAAAGACTAACTCCTCGTTTTCATTACTCTCACCGATGTTACTTTCAGAGAAAGTGGTACCGTCATCGTCGTTAGATGCTCGTTGAGGCTCAGTATGTTCTATACCAGTATCTCGAATGCCGGCATAACGCTTTTTGCTGCCTTCTGATGAACCTCTGATAGTAGGCATAAAGAACTTGGTAAAATGAGATTCAAATTCAATTTCTAGCTCACAGGTGAGGTTAAAATCTTCAGCGATGAGTGTCTGCCACCGTTGATTTATGATTGTAGCAAGCTGCTTACCTGTCTCCTTTGGCGTACCGAGCGAAATATTGTCATTTAAGTGAACAAAGGTTGAGTCTGTATCACCGTAGATAACCGTATATCCTAACTCTTCAATCCATTTCGCAGTGGTTTGCATTATGTCATGCCCACGAAGGGTAATTGAACTAGCAAGCCTTGGGTCGTAAAAGGGGCAACCGCCACTACCTAAAACGCCATAAAACGAGTTCATGATGATCTTGATAGCCTGAGAGCGGGGTTTGTCTTCTTGACGCTTGGCTTCGTCACGTTGTGCCCATAGATTTTTGATAATGTCGGGTAAGAAGTGTTTGGTACGGCTAAAAACAGCTCCCTTGAAGCCAGGAATGGCTTTTTCGGGAGATAGTAAACCTTCAGCTAAACCTAAAGGGTCGATATTAAATGTCCGTATTATTGACGGATAAAGGCTTTTAAAATCTAAAACCAGTACATCATCATACAGTCCTGGTAAAGAACGCATTACGTATCCACCAGGGCTTGCAAGCCCGCCATTTGACGGTCGCACGCCAGCAACGTAATGCTCTCTATGCAGCTTTGGTAAATATACGTTTAAAAACGCGGCAACTGACCCACCGGGTCTACCTAACTCAAGTCCCGTCAACGTGCCTCGCAGCGTTAAAAAATCAATAAACTGGGTTTTTTGTTGGATACTGTTTACAAGTTCGCTGTCTTTAAAGTTGTAGTCGGCAAGAGATAAGGGCTCGTGCAAATACTGATGCTTGATTGCCTTGAGTTTATCGTCTTCTTGAATAAGCTTATTTTCGTTTAAAAGCTGCTCGGCTACATTGTCTAAAGAAAATGAGTCGAAGTGATAGGTCATTGTTTTGAGCGCCTCTATACCGTCAACAATGCAGCGGCCCGGTATATTGACCAGTACTTGGTCATCCCATTCTCTCGCCGTGGCCTCTCTGCCTTGTCGGCCCATCAATAGCTTTTCGTTCAGGCGCTTTGCACGTCGCGCTATAACAGCGAAGTCAAACTGCTTCACATTCCAGCCCAAAATAATATCAGGGTCGATATTGCAGATTCGGGAGAAAAACACGTTAAGCAGCGTTTTCTCGCTATCAACCACCGCCAACGTGTAATGCTGACTCGTTGATGCTAATACCTTATTTTCGAAAGTAGGGGGCCTAACTAAGATGACTTCGTTATGACTCTCACCTGCGATTGAAATACTAAATAGTGATTCGTTCTCATCGCATTCAATATCAATACTTACCCACGTAAATGCTGGCAAATAGTTAGATGGTCTAATTCGAGCGTTAATTATTTCATTGTCGTTGTTAGGAGAAACAAACTCTATAGCACCATAAATGAAACGTTCCATAAGATATCGGTCGGCTAACCGAATATCGGCTTCATAGAGCGTGATACTATTTTCGGTCGCAATTTTTCTGAGCTTGTGCATTTGGCTTTCGGTGTTTGTTTTTACAGTAACAACCCGTATTTGCTCTAGCGTTTTAAAGTGGTCAGAGGGAAAGGACACATCACGGTGCAATACACCTGAAGCGGCTAAGGCACTAATAAGTTTGTCTTTATTATCCATAGCAACAAAACAAGTGGGCTGCTGAGGGGCAGACACTAGCCTTACCGTCTTTTCGTGTGTTTTCACCCATAGCTCAACAAACGCCTTACCCTTTTCGGTAAACGTGCTCTTATTGAGAATATAACCTTGTTTAATCACGCCATGCTTTTCTTTTGTTTATCAACTTTTAACAATGAGCTACTACCACTTTTCAAAACCTATTGGTGCTAATTAGGTATTAGAAACCCGATTCCCAGCCAGAAAAGCTAAGTATACCGCACCTCGCTGTCGGTTATCCTCATTCCATTAACTTCATAGCCAGCCCATTGCTATAACTTACCACTATAGATGTCCATTCGAGAGATACGTTTGTTTTTACGTTTAAGCCGCGTTAGAAGTAACATCCCGTATAATCAGTTTTGTATCTTTAAAAGAGGTATGCCATGCAATATCTAGCAGACAAACAGCCACAGCCTGGTGAACTTGTTGAAATTGCGAACGGTGTTATGTGGCTAACTATGCCTTTGCCGTTTGAACTTGACCACATTAATCTCTATCTCATTAAAGATGAAGACAAGTGGGTGGTTGTTGATACGGGTATTGGTACGTCGACAACGAAAGCGTTGTGGCAACAGATATTTGAAAAGCTCGATGGCAATATATCCGCTGTTATCGTCACCCATCTTCATCCCGACCACATCGGGTTAGCGGGTTGGATTGCCGACGAATTTGATGTTCCTTTTTATATGTCACAAACTGAGTACTTCACTGCTAGAGCGTTTTGTGCAGGCAAAAATGGTGCGTCGAATAAAAGAGATGTCCGTTATTTTAGCCAAGCTGGCCTAGACAGCGAGCTAGTTGAAAAGCTTACTCAGGGAGATGGTAAAGGGTTTAGCCAAGTTGTATCACCCATTCCAGTGAGTTATACGCGATTGAAGCACAACGATGTGCTGTCATTTGATAATAACGAGTGGAAAGTATTGGTTGGAAGGGGACATTCTCCAGAGCACGCTTGTCTGTACTGCGAAAGTAAAGGGGTGTTGATTTCAGGCGATCACATACTACCTATGATAACGCCAAACATAGGCGCTTACTCTACCGAGCCTGACGCGCTTACTTTGAATGACTACCTTACCACGCTCCCTCCGTTCAAGGCGCTCCCAGAAGATACAGTTGTATTACCCGCTCACAAGCTCCCATTTGTAGGCTTGCACCAACGGGTTGATGAATTACTTGCTCATCATCATCAACATCTTAGTGCATTAAAAAGTGCGTGTGCTACCCCTCAAACAGTGGCTGAGCTATTGCCCGTGATGTTCAAGCGAAAGCTCTCAAGCAGAAATATGGTGTTTGCCGTGGCAGAGTGTTACGCCCATTTAAATTATTTGGTTGCCGAGGGAGAGCTAACAAAAACACTAGTAGATGACAGTGTATTAGTTTACTCAGTACTCGGCCGCTAAACTGACAGCAACTCACTGAGAGCGGCTAAACTAACAGGCGAATGTATAATAAGAAAATTGCTTATTGCGTGTTTGTTTTTCGTTAGCGCTATTTTTAAAACGCTTCAGTCGCGGGCTCTGAATTATCAGTAGAGGAAGATTGCGGGGGGCTTTTAGGGATCGTAATTTGCACAACGGTGCCTTTTCCTTCTTTACTGCTTATAGACACTTTTCCCTGGTGTTTCTCTATTGCGGTATAGGCAACGGATAAACCCAACCCCTGGCCTTGCCCTTCCGGTTTTGTAGTAAAGAAAGGTTCAAATATACGCTTTAGATTTTGTTCGGCAATACCACATCCACTGTCTAAAATTTTAAACGCGATATCATTGTCATTTTCGATAATGCTTAGCTTTATAAAGCCTTTATCTTCAATGGCTTGGGCTGCGTTAACCATCACGTTCATCAGTGCTTGCTTAAGCGTGCCAGGGTCGCCGATGACTTCTAGCTTTTCCTTAGCACATTCAAACTTATACTCAGGCTTTGCATACTGCGCCGATATTAACGTAATAAGCTGTTTTGCCACGCTGCATACTTCAATGTTTTGATAGCCATCAGCGGTCTCTAAAGAAAAGTTCTTAAGGTTCTCAACGATGTCTCGCACACGACTTAAGCCTTCGCTCGACTCATCAATAAGCTCAGTAATATCGTCTTTTAGCAGAGCATAGTGATTACTTTCAAACAGAGATTGCATCTGCTCTTGCATCTCTTCAGTAAAGTGGGTGATTTGCGATTCTACACCATCACATATCGCTAAAAGGTGAGAGGCATATTGAGACAAGGTATCTAAGTTTGCAGTAACAAAGCCTATAGGATTATTGATCTCATGAGCGATACCTGCAGCTAGCTGTCCCGTAGAGGCCATTTTTTCAGCTTGAATAAGCTGGCTTTGTGCGGTGTCCAGTTTTCTGATGAGCTTACGCTGCTCAGCGTGCTCTTTTTTAAGCGCTTGAGATAGCTTTTGCTGGGCACGAAAATAGCTGGCTTGGGCCGTCACATCTTGAAGGAATATACAGGCTAACTTTCTATCAGATGTATTATCTTTTATAGGAATAATTTCCATATTTTGATACATCTGGGTTTCTTCACCCGTAATAGGGCGGCTACTTTTAAACGGGAAAATGTGGGGCCGTTGTTCCCAATAACTAAAGCTGGGGTGTTGCAATACAAACACCGACTTAAGTCGCCGTTTAAGGAACTTTCCTTGGCCTTTGAATAATTCAGTAACAGGCTGTTCTTTGTAATCTTTTCGCAACTCGTGTGGCAAGCGGTCTAAAAAAAAGTCATTCAAGTAAACCACGTTGAATGCTTCGTCAACGATGCCGATCCCGACGGGAAGTTTACTAACGAGTTGTTCGAACATTACCCGAGTAACTCATCCAATGTGTCTTTCATTCTGATGAGAGATTCATCGTCTAAACAAAAAACAACGCGCATACTGAATGATGATATGGCAATGATAAATTGCACCTCCATCACTAAGGTATGCTGCCACTGCAGGTCGCTAAAGTTGGACTTTTCAGGTTGAAATAGGGTTGGCATATTTAAGTTAGTGGTCAGCTCTAGCTGATCAGACAGCCCCGCTAAGCAAGCACCTGCAAGAATGTTACAAAGCTCGAGTATGATTTCTTGAATGTCTTCTTTTGTAAGAGGCTCTTCGTAGTCCATCAACTTTGCCACTTCAGCCAGACCAGACTGTGATAGCACCGACATGACTTCGCCATGGATATCACCCAAAAATGACTGGCGCGTATAAAAGGCGTCTTTTGTTTCAAACAGCAAACCATACAGTTCGTTTGGTGTCACCGTAGAAATTTTTGGGATAGAAATGTCAATTTTCGTTTCAATGAGTTGAGCCAGTGAATTTGCAGCTTGCCCCATTGATATATTGAGCAACTCTTGCAGCGCATCTCTTTGATCTTCGTCAAGTGGTAACACAATACTCATAAGTACCCCAATTCGAACATCGCCATAGCGAGCTCTTCTTTGTCTAGTGGTTTTCTCAAAAAGCGTTTTGCGCCAAGGGATATCACAATCTTCTGTTTCTCTGGCTGAAAATCAGCACTGATAACAATGACGTTAAGTGTACTTGCTCGATCATGAAGGTATTCCAACACGCCAACGCCATCTACCTCAGGCATAGTGAGGTCGAGCAATAGTAGATCAAACGTTGTTTCTGCTAGCAAGTTTATGGCCTCTTGGCCATTCGTTGCTTCACTAATGGTATAGTCTAAATCTTGTGGCAATGCACGAATAACACTGCGTCTAGACAGCTTAGAATCATCAGCAACTAAAACAGATATCGACATTAAAAAATCTCCCAGATGGCATCCATCGTGTCTGCACAGTAGTAAAGTATGTGCAAGATTAGCGTTACTGCAACAATCTATGAGAAAAAGTTTGCAGTTAGCCGTACTTTCAATAATTGAGATTATATGGCAAAAGTGACTTTTGTGCGTATTATACTTTAAGTCTAAAAGTGGGGACAAAGGGGCAAATGAAGATGCTTATAGGGGGGCGAATTTGTGCGCCGTGTTATTCAGCGCACATGAATAGGGTTAGTGGTTAAGCGTTTTGGGCTTTTTCCATCTTTTCTAGGGCTTCTGGTATTGCATCAATATACCTTTGCACATCGCTAATTGTGCCCATGCTAACCCGAGACCAATTGTTGTAGCTTCTGTAAATACCTCGGATCAATATGTCTTTTTCAGCCATTGCACGTCTGAAGTGTTCAGCATTTCCACTTCCTAAATTGACAAATACAAAATTAGTACTCGATGATGCGGCTGTCAAACCGTTAGCTTTCACAGCATCCATCACCATAGCGCGTCCCTGTAAAATTTTATCTTTAGAGAACGTGAGAAATGCATCATCGTTGTAGCTTGCAATCGCTGCCGCAAGACCGGCTTGGTTTAACGTGTAATTACCCATCCCGTATTGATTTACCCATTCAGTATTTTGTTCTGATGCTATTAGGTAACCCACCCGCATACCCGCAAGGCCATAAATTTTCGAGAAGGTACGAGCCACGACAATATTGTGGCCAGCTTTAACTAGTGGGATCATGGTGTGTGCCGATGGATCATCGGTAAGTTCGTTGTATGCTTCATCTACCAGCACCAGCGTTTTCTTAGAGGCTTTAATGCAAAACTCTTTCAGCGCTTTAGGGTCTAAAATTTTTCCAGTTGGGTTATTAGGATTACATATGTGCACCATACCAATAGAGCCATCGATAGCGTTGTAAATAGCGTCTAAATCAATATCTAGCGCGGGCGTATTAGCTACGCGGATAATTTCATGACCCCCTTGTTTTTCAGGTGCTTTGGATGTGGTGTCCCAAAATAGATCAGGCCCTAAAATATTGCCCTTTTGACTAGCCGCTAACGCGGTATAAGATAAAATTGGGCTTGAGCCTGCGCTCAACGATATGTTTGTTTTTTCAATGCCGTGTCGCTCTGCAATCATGTCTATTAATCTCATGGCTGCAGGGTAGGCATAGTATGCACCACCTTGCACTGCAGCATCCGATATAGCTTTAAGTGCAGCGGGGCTCGGTCCAAATGGATTTTCGTTGGCATTGAGCTTAGCTACGCCAGGCTCAGGGCCGTAGCGAAGTGGCGGTTGATTTTTTAATGCCTGAGCGGTAGCTGCTTGAGCGCCTAGGGTGGTAATAATGCCGCTTGCTCCTACAGCTGTGGCCGCGGCGCTTCCGCCAAGAAATAAACGTCTTGAGCGATTCATAGTCATGGTGTTATTCCTTTTTCTTCATCATTAATTTTTTGTTTCACGCCTACATTGCTTTATAGAACATAGCGCTAGACACAAGCACGAGATAGATACCAAATAAGCGCTTCAGTCTTTTTTCACTAAAGTTATGAGCCATTTTTGCTCCTATAGGCGCGGTAAAAATAGCGCCAATGCTAATAGCCACAAGAGCAGGTAGATTAATGTAGCCTACGGTACCAAACGGCAGTGCGCCGGTTTGGGAATGCGTCATAAATAAAAAACCGATAGCACCGGGCAACCCAATTAAAAAGCCAACGCCTGCAGCGGTAGCTACAGCTTGCTGAATACTGCGTTTGCACATCACCATGGTGATTACGGTTGGTGTGCCGCCACCAATACCCAGCAATGCAGAAAAGCCTCCTAGTACGAAGGCAAGCAACGCTTTACCCTTTCCCGTGGGCATCGCGAATACAAGGCCTGGTCGAACGACGAATTCAGGAAATAAAAAATACACCGAGTACAATAATACTCCGGCCGCGAATACCACGGTGAGGCCGTTAGCGCTGGTATAACTTGCTATCGCCACTCCACCTATTACACCCAGCACAAGCCAAATGCTCCACGAGCGAAGTATGTCGAAGTCCACAGCGCCTTTAGCTTTATGGGCCATGACAGAACGAGCACTTGAAACAACAATAGAGGCTAACGAGGTTCCAATGGCCACTTTTACCAATGCCTCTGAAGGAGGAGTGAAGAAAGGAAATACGGCTAAAAGGGCAGGTACTACAACAAAGCCTCCACCATTGCCGAACAGGCCTGCAGTTATTCCCGCAATTGCACCTGTTGCACACAACGTAACTACAAACAACAGTAGTTCTATTTCCATTAACGCTTTTGCTCCATTGAAATTTGTTGCACTGATAAATTGATGAACTTGAGCGTTTAACAGTAGCCAGGCTTGGCGTTCTTGTATGCGTTCCTATTTGTGCTGTTATAAGTGTCGTTATTCACGTCGCTTATATGCACTGATTTTAAGCAATACATTGCACAACAAAGGCGCTATGCAAAGCGACTATTCCCGTCTACGCCCATTTTAAAAAAATGCGTTTCATGTTCGTAGGCTAAAAGCTCTTTTATCAGCGAGGAAGAAAGAACATTATTTAGGGGTATAAGGAAAGTATTGAGCCTGTCCTCGAACCATTGATTTTATTGGTCTGTAGCTAATTAAATCGATACTTTAAATTTTTAGGGATGAGACGCCAGAAAAAAACCACGTTGTATGTCGTAGTCGATAGATACGGCTGTACGTGAGAGACCTTGTGAAGAAATTTGGGAGCAAATCTGTGAGCCAATTTGGTGGCATATACTTTGCTGCTCTCATCTATACAAAGGAGCAATGCTAGGCATGCTTGCTGTAAACAGCCCTACTGTAAACAGTCTTGCTGAGAGCAGTCTCTGGCAATAACTGACTTAGCTATAAATTGCCGGCTTATTACTACCTATTCGACACAGCGGCTGCGTGAGCAAGTATGCATTGGTATGTTGATTCATAAATTTCACCGAGGTGGTGTTGTGCATTCAAAACAGTTGGAATATTTTGTTACCGCCGCGAAGAAAGGCAGTATTGCGTCTGCAGCACGAGCGCTCAGTATTGCTCAACCTGCGGTGAGTCAGCAATTGGCAAGCTTAGAAAGAGAGATTAAAGCCACCTTATTCAACCGCAGTTTTGCGGGTATAACTCTTACTGCTGCTGGCGAAATTTTCCTTACTCATGCAACGGCACTCTTAGAGCAAATGGATATTGCCAAAAATGCAGTAAGTGAGGAAAGTCACTCGCAAAATAGAGTGATTAAAATTGGCCTTATTCCCTCTATTGGAAATGTGGTCTCGCTGCCGCTGCTTACTGAAATGGGTAAATCGAGTGAGAGATTAAAAGTAGAAATAAGTACAGGTCCTTCCTACACCATCAAAGACTGGCTTGAATCAAAGCACATCGATATCGCGTTAACTTATCGAGAAGCTGTCGATGAAAAAAGCACACATGCTACCCCTTTGATTCAAGAAGAAATGCACCTGGTGTTTTCTGCATCTACTGAAAAGCGAGAATTTGAGTTTCTTCGTCATCGAGCAGAAGTTTCGTTTTGTGAGTTGCGGCAGGTTCCACTGCTCTCGCCGGGAAAAAAAGATTCACTAGGGCAGTTAATTGCGTATTACGAACAAAAAACAGGTGTAATGTTAAATCACGATCACGCTTATTCCGGACAATTAATGACAGGCTTGCGACAAGTTATTAATGGTGAAGGCGTAATGATTCTGCCTACATCCGCTATTTTTCATCTTAAAGAGTCTGGCCTAGTCGAGTCAGTTAAAATAGTAGAGCCAGATATGCACCGCACGGTGTTCGCATTTACAGACAAAAATGCAGTTAAACAACGGCATATTCAACAAGCCTTGGGTACTATCAAAAAGGTGGTTAGCGCCGAATATGACCTTCAGCACTGGTGCGGCAAGCTTGAATTTGCCACATCAGTTACTAAGTGCAGATAGTGATGATAATTGGTTATTAACCTTGTTCCGGTAATTCGATATCGATAAGCACAGGAAGATGATCTGACATTACAGCGGTTTTCTTGTCCTTAACTTTGCCGTACTTCTGCACGCGAATATCACTTGATACCCACACTCTGTCGAGTGAAAAAACAGGGAAGCTACTAGGAAATGTCGCCCCCATTTTTTGCTGGTGTAGCAATGAATTTAAAGACGTAAACGCTTTTGAAAAAAACTGCCATTCGTTGAAGTCGCCGGCCAGCACCATAGGTGTTGGGTGACTCTCTAACCGCTTTTCTAAATAGGTATGCAACAGCGAGAACTGAGACTTTCTCTCTTTTGTTTTAAGCCCTTTGTGCGTATTTACCACTGTTAACGGGCCTTTTTCCGTTTGAAGCTCAACTAACTGAACATTTCGCGGCTGTCTACCGTCCTGACTTACATCCAATGTTTCTGTAGACAAAACGTCAAAGCGACTCAACACTGCATTGCCGTACCACCCATCGGGCTCAGTAAGTGCCGGGGATGCAGTAAGACTAAACGCATTGTTGGCGCAGATATCGTTAATATCCTGCGCCGCATCCCTGTCGCTTGGGCGGGTATCCATTTCCTGTAATAACACAATGTCAGCACCAAGTTGTGTTAGATACTGCCCAATCCTTTTGTAGTCATGCTGCTTATCCGTTCCTATGCCACCGTGAATATTATAAGAAACTATGCGGCACATTCTTCACTCTCACTGTTTTCCGATTGTTTATCAGACGCATTGGCCTGTTTCTTCTGTTGATAGAAGCGTGCAAATTTTTGCGAGCCCCATATCAGGAACGCCCAAAGTAATATGCCTGCTACAAGGTAGCTAATCGACTCAATAGATGGGTTGCGCCAAATCTGAGTAATCGAGTCTCCCACTAGGCCTTTCGCTATCATCGGTGGAAACATACCAAGAAAGGTCCCTACCAAGAATTGAAAGATACCGATAGATGAAATACCCGCCACCAGGTTCACTAAGCTGAAAGGGGCTACAGGCAACATACGTATAGCTGCAACACCTACTATGCCGCTGCGCTTAAGTTTTTCATCAACGGCAGCAACTTTCGGTCCACCCAGCTTTCGTAAGCCGGCATTGCCCGAAAGCTTGCCAATACCAAACAGTATGGCCGAGCTTAACAATGCTCCCATCATCCCGTAAACAGGGCCCCAAATAGGGCCAAAAATGGCTGCAACGGCGAGGGATAATACGGTCACAGGGAAAAAGAGAATGCCGCCAATAACATAAACAAGAAGCACAGTGGGTAGGGCAAAATAGGTGCCGCGACTTTCTTCTAAAAATGCATTGATGCTATCGGCACTTAGCCAAGAAATAGATTGGCTGGCCCAAAACATAAGTCCGCCAAGTACCGCCAATACGGTTAAGCCGATGGCTATCATTATACTGCGGCGTCTTGGATTTCTAGCAGGTGTTACAGCGCCGCCTAAAGTGGGAATAGAAATAAGCGGCTCTTCGGGGTCTGACAATGACCGAAAAAGGTTGCTACTCGACTGCTCAGTAAATATTTCATCTCGCACTTCAGTTAAAACGTACCCGTGTGCGATTTGGCCGCGCATAAGGGCGTCAACAGGCTGTGACTCTTTAAGAATCGTTTCCATGTCTTCTATCGTTCTGCCCGTATGCTCTGCTAAAAGGTCATTTCTCACATGGGCAATGCTTTGTCTATTTTGAGGTGTGTTGCCAAACAGTATGGTGTCAATTTCAGTATCTAAGGTCATTGAGCGGTTGCTCAAATTTGATGAGCCAATAACGAGATACTTATCATCAATGGTCATTACCTTTGAATGAATACGCTTGTATGCTCTGCGGCCTTGCATATCTTCAATAGACGAGTAGGTAACTTTTACTCGCTCAGGAGCGATACCTTTTTCTAAGATAGATTTAAACTGTATTCTACTGGCCCAGAACGCTTCACATTCAAACTTTCCCTTTGGCTCGTAAGAACTCACAATACATACGCTCAAGTCAGGCTTTAATTTTAGCTGCTTATTTAATGCTTCTGCAATTTCTTGGCGGGTGGTGAACTGATTCTCAATATAGATAATCGATTCAGCTTCGTTGATGAGGTCGAGCAGCATGTTGCGCACTTCTTGCGCGGGCTCTACTTCATCCATAAATGGGATGGTTCTAGCAAGTGCACACTCAACATTCTCAAAAATCGGCGGATAATCTTGCGGCCACGATGGTGGGATAGGCGCATCTATACTTACATTTGCATCTTCTCTCACCATAATGGGCGTTTCGTTTGCTACTCGCTGCCATCTCCAACGAACGAGTTTAGAGAAGTCGGCCACTACAGGGCCACTTGATACCATTTGAACGTCATGCAGGGGGCCATACTCGCCATCTGGTCCGTCACGCTCTTCAGACACAACAGGATGATCCCTTGTATCCCAACGGTTGGTTGAAACATCCATTCCGCCAGAAAAAACCAACTCATCATCAACAAGTACAATTTTTTGATGCTGACTTCCGCCCATTGGAATGGTGTCGTCGAGTTCGGTTTTTACATTGTCAGGGGTTTTTTCATCCCACGCCTCTTTTGCCCACATTTCTCGTTGAGCAAAAAATGCCAATGAAGAGTCCCAGCGAAGCAAGTAAATCTTCATGTCGGGGTTTTGCTCAGCTTTCCATTTTAGCAAGTCGCTTATTCTACTTGGCGCTTCGCTTTGTTCTTCATCTTCACCACGCAGGAGGCGAATTCGACTATCGATGTCCCAGCCAACGATAAAAATGCTGTGCTTTGCTTTGACAATCGCACTGTGCAACGCTTTGTAATAATTCCCGCAGTCAATCAGTGGCGCAGCAAACGTAGCATTGCTCTTTACCCAACAGTTTTCACCCGGTTCAAATATATTATTATGCGATGTCATTACGTTACCCTTTGGCTAATTATTTCCTTTGACGAGGGACTGTTGCAGAAATCGTTCCGTTTTTTTAAGTCCTCTTTATTACTTTAAGATTTTGTTTTTAAATGGGTAATTTTTACTTGGAGCCTCATTAAATACTGAACCCTAGCCACTTTATTGTAATAATTTCACGTTCTGGGGTCTTATTTTCGTTCTAGTTGGTAAAAAAATCATTTTTCGCCTATATATTTGGATATCAATAGTTCGGAGCAAATTAAGATGGCGTTTTTTTCCCGTGAAAATGCGGCTAAACAAGCATTATCCCAGTCAATACTTGCGGTTGTAACGATAGATGAAAATAATAATATAACGTTTTACAACGACGCTGCGTCGCAGTTATGGGGGTACGCTCCCTCTGAAGTACTGGGCAAAAACATTAAAATGCTCGTACCAAGAGAGCATCAGTCAAATCACGACAGCTATGTGAATACCCACCGTAATACGAATGTGAACAAGATAGTTGGTAGCTCTCGAGAAGTAGAGCTTGAGACTAAGTCTGGGCAGCGGATATGGGTGCAATTAGCACTTTCCCAGGTCATCGTTGGTGGAAAGAAACACTACACCGCATTCGTACGGGACGTTACAGAAGAACGCGAAGCTCGAGAAATTGTAGAGCAAACCCTAGAGCAGGCCCTTGATGCTGTGGTGTGTATTAATGAACGCAACGAGGTGACGTTGTTTAACGCATCGGCTGAAAAGTTTTGGGGATATCGTCGTGAGGAAGTGATTGGGAAAAACGTCAAAATGTTGGTTCCCCAAGCCATTCAGGCAAACCACGACAACTATGTGAACGCAAACAGAGAGACCGGACAGGATAAAATTGTTGGTACTAGTCGTGAAGTACGGGTAGAGCGAAAAGACGGTAAAGAATTATGGGGCAGACTGTCTCTTTCTAAGGTTCGGCTAGCAGATAGAACGCTGTATACCGCATTTGTGAGAGACGTTACTGAAGAAGTAGAGCAACGTGAATTACAGCGCATGCTATCTTTAGTTGCTAATGAAACGGATAACGCGGTTATTATTTCAAACGCCGATGGGCTAATTGAGTATGTTAACAACGGCTTCTATCGTCTTACAGGCTGGAGCTTAGACGAGGTTAAGGGTAAAAAACCAGGTTCGTTCTTACAGGGCGAAGAGACCGACTACAGAACCGTAGACGTTATTCGGCAGAAGCTTAAAAATCGCGAGGCGTTTTACGATGAAATCCTCAACTATCGCAAAGACGGCTCACCTTACTGGACGTCACTGTCTATCAATCCGGTTTTCAACGAAGGCCAGTTAGTTAACTTTATTGCCGTTCAGGCCGACATCACTCGCGTTAAACAAATGGCCCTCGACTTCACGAATAAACTCAATGCTATTGGTAGTGCGCTAGTGCTATTAGAAATGGAACCAGATGGTAAATTAATAGAAGCGAATAAATTACTCAAAGAGACTATTAAAGGTGCTTACGATTCTAAAGATTTTGCACGAGAGCTCATGTCTCGCCTTACCACTGAGGATTTATCGCAGCTGAATTCAACCGGCTTTGTATCTAAGATTTTAGAGTTTAAGAACAATGGCAAATACTTAGCGTTTGACGCCAGAGTAAGTGCATTGAAAAACTTTAATGGGCAAATTACCCGTTATGTATTTTTTGCCATCAATGTGTCTTCTCGCAAACAAGCGGTTAACGATACACAAGGGGCAATGCAAGAACTACTCACTACAAGTCAGACCATAAGCACTATTGTCGGTACCATTAACTCTATATCGGAACAGACAAATCTACTGGCGCTGAACGCAGCTATTGAAGCAGCGCGCGCCGGTGAGATGGGAAGGGGCTTTGCAGTGGTTGCTGATGAAGTAAGAACCTTAGCCGGTAATTCTCAATCCTCATCAAATGAAATCGATAATCTTGTTAAAACGACGGTGTCAAAAATTGAGGAACTCGCTAAATTAATTAAAGGCATTGACGGATAAGACCCGCCGCGGCGTGTTAAGCACGCCGTTTTTGTTTTTACTTCTTTTAACAGGTAAGCAAGGAAAAGCAAATCACATTCATGCGTAACCCAGTCGTACTAATCTGTAAACGATAATCTCGATTAAAATGTGAGAATGATGCGAGTCATTGCGTTGGTTTAACTGTAACTTCATGATATTTAATAATAAATTTATTGATTGGAAAATACTATTAGGTGAATCCAATTTATTAACTATCGCAAGCGGAAACTTCTGACTATCTTTATCGTCGTTGAAAGTAAATGATTTGTTAATTGAATTTCGAAAGAAGAATTGTCTTCATTCGTTTTGATACAACTAGCACCAACGGGATGAAAATATGACCATGATAAGGTTTAAAAAAACAACGCTATCTGCACTAGTAGCATTATCGTTAAGTGCAACAGGCGCCATTGCTAATCAAGAAATCAGCAAGCCAGCAGGCGCTAAAGGCACTGGAATGTCCAAACCATTCCAAGCTAAGACCAACCAATTCTGGTGGCCAGATCAACTAGACTTATCTGCGCTTAGAGACCACGACAGCCGGTCAAACCCCCTTGGTGATGATTTTAACTACGCAGAAGCGTTTTCAAAATTGGACTTAGACCAAGTAAAAGCAGACGTTAACGAATTGCTGACCACGTCTCAAGACTGGTGGCCAGCAGATTACGGTAACTATGGTCCGTTCTTTATTCGTCTTTCTTGGCACAGCGCAGGTACCTACCGCACATTAGACGGGAGAGGCGGCGGTGATGGCGGTCAAATGCGCTTCAACCCGCTTAACAGCTGGCCAGATAACGGTAACCTCGATAAAGCACGTCGCTTACTATGGCCAATTAAGCAAAAGTACGGTGAAAGCCTTTCATGGGGTGACCTAATGATACTTGCTGGTACCGTAGGTATGGAAAACATGGGCTTTGACACATACGGCTTTGCAGCCGGTCGTACAGACGACTGGGAGCCGGACATGGTGTACTGGGGTCCAGAAGTGGAAATGCTGGCAAGTGATCGTGAAGAGCGCGATGGCGAGCTAAAACGTCCTTTAGGCGCAACGCACATGGGCCTAATTTATGTAAACCCAGAGGGCCCTAAAGGCGTTCCTGATCCTATGGGCTCGGCGAAAAACATTCGAACTGCGTTTAAACGTATGGCGATGAACGACGAAGAAACTGTAGCGCTAATCGCCGGTGGTCACACCTTCGGTAAAATGCACGGTGCGCACAAACCTGCCGATTGCCTAGAAGGCGAGCCGGGTGCTGCGGGTTTAGAAGAGCAAGGTTTAGGTTGGAAAAACAACTGTGGCAAAGGGCATTCTGAAGATACAGTAACCAGTGGTTTGGAAGGAGCTTGGACACAGGCGCCAACTCGCTGGACTAGCTTGTATCTGTCAAACTTGATGGGCTTTGAGTGGAAGCAAACGCGCAGCCCAGCAGGTGCAGTGCAGTGGATCCCTAAAGACGAATCTGCCCATCAATCTGTTCCAGATGCACACGTTGAAGGCAAAAAGCACGCGCCAGTGATGACCACTGCCGACCTTGCATTAAAATACGACCCTGAGTACCGCAAAATTGTGGAACGCTTTTTAGCAGACCCTAAAGAGTATCAAACTGCATTTGCGAAAGCCTGGTTTAAACTTACGCACCGCGATATGGGGCCGAAGGCTCGCTACTTGGGTAACGATATTCCAGAAGAAAACTTCACTTGGCAAGACCCGGTGCCAGTTGCAGATTACAAAGCCATTTCAGCGGGTGATGTGAAAGAGTTGAAAGGCGAAATTTTAGATACGGGTCTTTCAATCCAAGAGCTTGTTAAAACAGCATGGGCTTCTGCAGCTAGCTTCAGAGCTTCAGATTACCGTGGTGGTGCAAACGGTGCACGCCTAGCGCTTGCGCCTCAAGCAAGTTGGGAAGCGAACGAGCCAGAATTGGTGAAGTCGGTTATCGCTAAGCTTAAAGAAGTGCAAGACGACTTTAATTCTCAAATGTTTTCGAAAAAGAAAGTATCGTTAGCCGATTTGATTGTTATCGGTGGCGCTGCCGCTATAGAGAAAGCAGCATCGAATGCAGGTGTTAGTGTAGAAGTGCCTGTTGTAGTAGGCCGTACCGACGCCACGCAAGAGCAAACAGATGTGAATGCTTTCTCATTGCTTGAGCCAACAGCAGATGCATTTAGAAACTACTACGATGCAGAAGCAAGCTATCGCTCGCCAACTGAAATGCTAGTAGACAAAGCAGATCAGCTAAGCTTGACTGTGCCAGAGATGACGGCACTTATCGGTGGAATGCGTACACTTGGCGCTAACACTGGAAGTAGCAAGCACGGCGTATTTACGGACAACGTTGGCGCGTTAAGCAACGACTTCTTTGTTAACTTGCTCGATATGTCGACTAAGTGGAGAAAGACCGATGATCCTGCTGTTTACGAAGGCGTAGATCGCAGCTCAGGTGAAGTGGTATACACAGGTACGCCAGTTGATCTTGTGTTTGGTTCAAACAGTGAATTACGCGCAGTTGCAGAAGCTTATGCTTATGACAATGCCAAAGAGCGCTTTGTTACTGACTTTGTCGATGCATGGACAAAGGTGATGACGTTAGACAGATTTGACTTGCGTCACGATGTCACCGCAAAGCTAGAAATGTAATTAAACACTAAGCAGTAAAAAAAACGGGGCGTTAGCCCCGTTTTCCTTTTCTAGAACAATATAGTTTTTCTAAAACCCTATGCTTTTCCTAAAACCTATGTTCTTTCTAAAACACAGTGCTGCTTTTCAAACGGTGTATTCTGGTTTCAGTTAACCCGCTTTACAGCTAAATGCATGATAGTTACGATTATCATCAATTTATTTAAGGCCTGTGTTATTAATAGGTCGAAGATAGCACTGCATCCGGTGCGTTTGGTAGTTAACAGGCAATAAATTTATGACAAGCCCACAGCGTACGCTCGTCGCGCTAGACATGTTGAGTGACGATATAAATCTACTGAACGACTCACAAGTTAACAGTGAACTTCATTTCAAATTACTCAGCGATTTCTTAGTACAGCTCAATCAATTAAACGATAGTGTGCAGCTAGAATCGGAAGCTGCAATGAAACGCCTCTTTGTCGGCTCTCTTTTTGAACAAGCCATTGGCCGTAAATCCATGGTCACGGTATACATGAAACTGTTGAATTATGTACTTACCGCATGGGACGCAACCCTCAAAGCCGATGCAATTATTAACGATAACTTTGATAACAATGCGGATGTTCGCTTAGAGCTTTTGCAAGTGAAGGCAATAAAGGCTAAATCACAACTAAAAACAGTGGCCTCGGCTATGGGCAAGCAAGACTATGAGGCGTTTTGCAGCTTACTAGGGCTTACTGCTGATAAGTGGCAGTGGGACACACTGCGCGCCCGCTTTTAAGTCTGTAGCGCGCAGGTAACAATGTTATAAACCAGATCTATATAAATAACCTGAATCCTGTTTAAGAAACGGCGCTCAGCACCACTAGAAACGCGAATTGCTGCGTTGCAAAAGCAAGTAATAGAACAACTATTAAGTGACTTTTGCGCCTTGCACTTCGCATTTCGAGCAGTACTGAGTTTGAAATTTTAATTTATATTTTATAGAACAAATGCTTGCACCATCCTTTAAACAGGATTCAGGTTAATAAGCAAAAAATGCCTGCCAAAGGCTTACAATCAAAGTGATGGAAATTTACAGTTTAGCTTTTCCTGAAGATTACAGCGCAAAAATAAATGTTATGATGTTGCCAGTTCAGAAGCTGTGTGAATAGCGCCAGCAGTGAGTTTTTTCTAGTAGGTTTTGTAAAGTGAGTCTTTGTAAATGGGTGCTTTAAAGTGAGTATTACCGCCGACTTTCCCGTTGGCCTTGCCGTTGATTGGCTTTCCTTAGCAGAAGCAAACATACCTGAACCAACGTTAAAAGACTGGTTGTTAGATACTGGCTCTCTAACCGAGAGGGTGCAATCGGCCTGCGGTGAATTTTCGCTCCAGCTGTTAGGTCAGCAAGCGTTAGAGCCTCACAGCACCGAGTTAGCTCTGTTACAAGCGAACGGCCAAACAGCCTATCAAATACGAGAAATTGTATTGTGTGGTGATGAACAGCCTTGGGTATTTGCTCGCTCAGTCATCCCTCAAGCTATTATCGAAGCAGAGCTATCTAACCTAGGTAGTGAGCCATTAGGCAAACGATTGTTCAACGACAAGCGGTTTGTACGCTCTGAGTTTCAAGTGTGTACGCTACCTTATGAGCAGTTTTCTCAGCACCTCGCTGAACAATCAAACTCGCAATCAAGTGCGCAGTTAAAAAACGATACAAAGCAAAAATTATGGGGTAGGCGGTCTGTGTTTACCTTTGAATCGCATCACTTAATTGTTGCAGAAGTGTTTCTTCCTGGCTCTCCGGCCTACGCGCAAAATGAAGGGTAGAAACAAGTGATAAAAAGAGAAACGAGAGTATGACACAGCACAACTGGGGCGCTTATGCCCGCCTAATGCGCCTAGACAAACCCATCGGGTTTTACCTTTTACTGTGGCCCACATTATGGGCTCTGCTTATTGCCTCGCAGGGAATGCCAGCGCTTGATATAGCCGCTATTTTTATTGCAGGTGTTGTTGTTATGCGCTGTGCGGGATGCGTTATTAACGACTATGCAGATAGAAAAGTTGATGGCAGTGTTAAGCGTACTGCTACACGCCCCCTTGCTACTGGTGAGGTAATTGCTAAGCAAGCGTTGCAGCTGTTTGCGCTATTAATAGGCATCGCGTTTGTGCTCGTGTTATTTCTCAATTGGCAGACTATCGCACTGTCGGTTGTGGCGCTGCTGCTGGCCGCATCATACCCATTTATGAAACGCTACACCCACCTGCCGCAGGTGGTACTTGGTGCTGCATTTGGCTGGGCTATTCCAATGGCTTTTATGGCAGTTTTAGAAACTGTGCCCGCTTATGGCTGGTGGTTATTTATCGCAAATCTTACCTGGACAGTGGCCTACGACACTATGTACGCCATGGTCGATAGAGATGACGATCTTAAGATAGGCGTAAAGTCTTCCGCCATATTATTCGGTCAGTACGATGTTGTGATTGTGATGGCGCTGCAGGTTTTTACACTGGTGACTTTATGGTGTGTTGGCTTAACCATTGAGGCGGCTTGGCCTTATTTTGTAGCGGTGTTATTTGCAGCGCTTCTGTGTGTTAGGCAGTATCAACTTATTAAGCGAAAACAACGAGAAGGCTGCTTTACCGCGTTTTTAGAAAACCACTTAGTGGGCTTATCAATTACCGTAGGGTTGGCAGTTAACTACGTGCTTTATTAGCTAAAGTCTGCATTAGCTAAAGTATGCGTAAGATAAAAAAGGCACTAAAAAGTGCCTTTGTGTACATCGAGATTATTGGCTGTCTAGGCTATTAGCCATTAAGCTTGGTTTCAAGTTCTGCAATACGAGCTTCCATCGCCTCTAGCTTTTCGCGAGTTCTAATCAGTACTTGGCTTTGAATATCAAACTCTTCACGAGTTACCAAGTCGAGTTTAGAGAGCTGAGACTGCAACACAGTTTTAACTCGTGTTTCTGCGCCTTCGGCCATATTTTTTACGCCCGGTGGAACGGCATCAGCAATCTGTTTAGCCAAATCTTCGAGTTTTTTCGGATCCAACATGGATTTCCCTTATAATACGCAGCTCAAATTAGTGTCACTATTCTATCGGTATCGACACGACATGCAATCAAAACTGTGAACTATGCATTTACTGCCTGTTAACCCTGTTTTAGGAAAAAAATGAAACTAAATGAAGCTCAAGAGTCTGCCGTTACTTTCGTATCGGGCCCATGCTTAGTGTTAGCCGGAGCAGGCAGTGGTAAAACTCGTGTAATCACCAACAAGATAGCTCATTTAGTTAGAAACTGTGACATGCCTGCTCGCTATATCGCAGCAGTAACCTTTACCAATAAAGCAGCACGAGAGATGAAAGAGCGGGTGGCGCAAACATTAGGCAAGCCAGAGGCGCGAGGGCTTAAGGTTTCAACGTTTCACACCCTTGGTCTAAATATTATTAAATCTCACGTGAAAGACTTAGGGCTAAAGCCAGGCTTTTCCTTATTTGATGACAAAGACTCTCTTTCTCTTTTAACCGACCTTACCGCCGACACCTTAGACGGTGATAAAGACCAGTTGAAGCTATTGCAAAGCTGTATTTCAAATTGGAAAAACGATTTGGTGCTGCCCGATGCCTTATTAAAGCAAGCTCAGAGCACTGGCGAGCAAGAGTTTGCGCAGGCCTATAGACGCTATCAAGACAATTTAAAAGCCTATAATGCCTTGGACTTTGACGATCTTATCTTATTACCTACGTTGTTATTGAAAACAAACGAGGAAGTTCGAGCCAAGTGGCAAAACAAAATACGTTACCTACTGGTTGATGAGTATCAAGATACCAACACCAGTCAGTATGAATTGGTGAAGCTACTTGTTGGTGAGCGCTCTCGTTTTACCGTGGTAGGCGATGACGACCAATCTATTTATTCTTGGCGTGGGGCCAAGCCACAAAACCTGAATTTATTGCAAAAAGACTTTCCCCGTTTAAACGTTATTAAGCTGCAGCAAAACTATCGCTCTTCGGGGCGTATACTGCATTGCGCGAATATCTTAATTCAGAACAACCCCCATTTATTCGATAAAACCTTGTTTTCAGAACTTCACTACGGTGAAACGTTAAAAGTTATTGAAGCCAAAAACGAAGAACATGAAGCTGAGCGCGTGATAGCAGAGCTATTAGCCCATAAATTCATGAACCGAACCAAGTTCAAAGATTACGCGATATTATACCGTGGTAACCACCAAAGTCGTTTGTTCGAAAAGCTACTAATGAGCAACCGCATTCCTTATAAAATAAGTGGAGGCATGTCGTTCTTTGGGCGCACCGAAGTGAAAGACATCATGGCGTACTTGAGGCTGTTGGTGAATCAAGACGATGACAATGCACTGCTGCGTATTATCAACACTCCGGGTCGCGGTATTGGCCGAGCCACATTGGAAAAACTCGGCAATTTTGCAAATAGCCTGGGTGTGTCCATGTTTGAGGCTGCAACACACAGCAACCTAAACAGCGTATTGCCCGATAAAGCGTTTCATTCGGTGTCTGGTTTTGCCCGATGGGTCGTAGAGCTATCTGATAATGCAGAGCGCGGCAATACGGCAGATGCAGTAAGAAGTATGATACGTACGATGGGTTATGAAGAGTGGCTTTACGAGTCTAGCGCAAGCCCTAAAGCTGCTGAAATGGCCATGGCCAATGTAAGTACACTTTTTGGCTGGGTTACCGATATGCTTGAGGGGAACGACCTTGATGCTCCGATGACCCTCACAGAGGTAGTAAATCGTCTCATACTTCGCGATATGATGGAGCGTGGCGAAGAAGATGGTGAAAGCGACCAAGTTCAGCTAATGACGTTGCACGCCTCAAAAGGACTAGAGTTTCCTATTGTGTTTCTTGTGGGAATGGAAGAGGGATTGTTACCCCATCAAAGCAGTGTAGATGAAGACAATGTAGAAGAAGAGCGACGATTAGCCTACGTAGGCATAACGCGGGCGCAACGAGAGTTAATATTTAGTTTAGCGAAAGAGCGCAGGCAGTTTGGTGAGGTGATTCAGCCAGAGCCCAGCCGGTTCTTGTTCGAACTGCCGCCAGACGATATTCAATGGGAAAATCAAAAGCCCAAAGCGTCTAAAGAAGAGCGTCAACAAAAGGCTCAGGTGGGTATTGCAAACCTAAGAGATATTTTGGGCAAAAAGTAGTGTAATGTGAGCGCTTACTGACTAACTTTGCGGGGCTCAGTCAGTTGCTTTAGTCATATCTAAAACAACGGCGCGCTGCAGTGTTTTACCTTGACCATATACACATTCAATATCGTTTAATGCACTAAGCTGAGCGGGCGAATCTACGCCTTCTGCAATCACATTAAACTTTAAGTGTTCTGAAATTAACATAACCGACTGAATAAGTTTGAGGTTACGCTGAGACCTTGGTAACGATTTCACGAATCGATGGTCAATCTTAATAAAGTCAAAGGGATAGGCAAATAGGTAGCTCAGCGAGGCTAAACCACTACCAAAGTTATCAAGTACCAGCGTTACGCCAGCGCGTTTTAACTTTTTAATGGCTGGCAGTATAAACTGCGAGCGGCGATTCAAATCATTCTCATCGAACTCAAACACTAATCGACTTGCTTTAATGCCCGAGTCGGCAATAACCTCGGTCATGTGATTAACCATTGAAGGTTGTAGCAAATGATTAATAGATACATTAACAGCTATGCGCTCAATCGCTTCGTCGGTGTCTTCAAAGCGCTTTATTAGCTCACATGCCTTAGCTAACTGGAAGAGATCTAAATCGATAGTTAATCCACTATGATCCGCTACTTGTCGAAATTGCTCTCTCGCAATTTTACCGTAAGTAGGGTGCGACCAGCGTACGTACATTTCCTTATACAAAATGCTGTTGTCGATAAGGTTGATGACGGGTTGTAAGAAAAAATCAAACTCTTCGTCTCTAAGAGCGCGTCTAAATTCGTTTTCTAGTTCAAGCTCTTCAATTAAGCGTTGCCGCATGCTCTTATCGAACATTACAAAGCGTCCGCGGCCAAGTGTTTTAGCTTGGTACATAGCGGCATCGGCGTCGCGCAGTACCTCATCAGCACTATTGTAATAGCGCTCCAAATGAGCGATACCAATACTCGCACCGGAATACATTTCACGGCCATCAAGTAGGAAAGGCTCTGATATTGAGGAGATAATACGACTTGCTACTTCTTCAACATCTGCGTTGTCATCAAAGTTATCGAGTAGCACAACAAACTCATCGCCGCCTAATCGAGCCAGTAAATCGTGGCCTCGAATACACAGTGCAATGCGCTTAGAAACTTCAATTAAAAATTCATCGCCAGCATGGTGACCAAGGGTATCGTTAATCACTTTAAAGCGGTCTAGGTCGATAAACAAAACGGCAAACATATTTTCGCTGTAACGCTGTTTGCTAGCTACCGCAAGTTCTAGACGACTGGTAAACATTGCTCGATTTGGCAAGTCGGTTAGCGAGTCGTGGTGGGCATCGTGAATGAGCTTTAGCTCAATCTCTTTACGTTCATCTATTTGTTGCTGTAAAAACGAGTTGGCGCGATTAAGCTCTGCGGTGCGCTCCTTCACCCGTTCTTCAAGTTGCATATTGTACTGCTGAATGGCTTCCGTATTACTTTTGCGCTCCATAGCCACCGCAATATGATGGGACACAAAGCGTAAAAGCTCTTGATCACGAGCGGTGTACTTGGCGTGCTTTCCATAGGTTTGAACGGCAATAACACCCGCTATGTCGCCATCTACAACAAGTGGAGAACCTAACCACGAGTTCGCACTTTTCAGCATTTTTTGCGCCACAGTCGCATCAAGCTCGCCACTTTCAGCTAGCTGCAGCACCCGGGGTGGGTTAATTAGCTCTGCCTGTCCGGTGCGAAGCACAAACTCTGTTAATCCAAAACTTAGCGGTCTTGGGTCAATGGTTGCTTGCTCTATGTCACTAAAATACGGGAATTCAAGCTTATTTTGAGACTTATCCACAATCGCAATATAGCAGTTTGGAGCGCTTATCAGCCTTGCAAGAATCTCATGTAAACTTGAATAAAACACGTTCATGTCGCCTTCAAGATTAGCGGCAAGCTCGGATATTTCAAACAGTGCTTGCTGAAGCGACTCTACTTTTTGGCGTTCAAGAATTTCTTCTTGTAAGTCATCGTTAGTTCTTCGTAGCTGGCGAGTTCTTTCTCGAATAGTGCGTTCGGTAAGCTCTCGATTTTTTACACGGTCAACAGTGGTAACAATGTGCTGTGATACGAAAAGCAGAACTTCTAAGTCTTCTTGCGTATAGTGCACACCTTCATCGTAAGTTTGCACAACCATAGCCCCAATAACTTGGCTGCCGCGCTTAAGTGGAACGCCGCATAACTCATAAGGGGGAGAGCCGACAAGCTTAAAGCCAAGCTCTTCAGCAAACTTGTGTTCTTCGTCACGCTTGTAAAAAAGATGATTACCCGACTTAAGAATATAACCGGTCATGCCGTCCATTAGCGATTCAGCAGGAAGTTGGCGTACGGTCTGCTCGTCAAATTCATCAACGAAATAGGAAAAATCAACAATGTTGCTTTCAGGATCGTAAAAAGCGACGTAAAAGTTATCGGCATTCATAAAATCGCCAATGATTTCATGAATAGACGTATAGAGGTGATTTAGATTACTAACTGAACTGGCGAGCTCTGAAATATCAAAAAGCGCCTTCTGAACACGTTCAGCACGCTTGTACTTATCTGTAAGCTGTTGAAGCTGCGGTATGAGCTCCCGCAGCTCTTCTTCAGACAGCTCAGATTGTGTCGAATTTGATGACATTCCACTCGCCAATAAAAAACTAACATTTTATGTAGCGGAATAACTTACCTCATCCACCGAAAAAACGCTAATTTTTCAAACAACTTAAACTATCAACTATTAGTTTAAATACCTTCAATCATGTATTCGATTGCGGCTTTAATATCGTCTTCTGAACAGTTGCCACACGTACCCATAGGAGGCATAGCGTTGATGCCGTTTATAGCATTTTGCCAAACGCCGTCAAGACCGCGGTCGTCTAGGCGAGGTTGCCAATCAGCGGCTACCTGAAATTTAGGAGCACCAAGCACACCTGCGCTGTGGCAAGCTACGCATGCAGAGTTGTAAATATCTTCGCCAGATTTTGCTCCGCCCGCGGCTGCGGTATCGCCTTGTGCAGCGGCACCGGCAACGTGTACTTTACCAAGTGGCTTAATACGATCTGCAATTTCATCGTTACTCATTTCTTGCGCTTGCGCTGCAAAAATAGTTAGCGCCGTAGCAGCAACAGTTAACCAAGTCTTTAATTTCACATCTGTCTCCAGGCAATGATGAATTTGTTTAAAATATAACTGGCCAGATTATAACGGTAAATGGCGGCTGAACAACTATTAGAATCCAATTACCTATAAAAAGTAAGGATTTTTAACAATCGAACATCGATTAAATAGAAAGAAAAGAACAAACTAGTTGATGCCTGCCCATGGCCTAAGTATCATTACGACGCGTTTGCGGATGTGTTTATTAACATTCATTAATTTCTGCAAACTTCATTTGTAGCACCTGTAGCTCAGCTGGATAGAGTGTCGGCCTCCGAAGCCGAAGGTCGCGCGTTCGAATCGCGCCAGGTGCGCCATCCTCCCATATTCAATACCATCACTATCCAATTAACACACGCTTTCACATACGTTTAGCTGTTAAGTTTACAATATTGAATTCTTTCGTTATGTTATAACATTGTTTAGAGCGTTATTTGAGTGGTCTGCGTTACCAGGCTATTTAATTTTGGGTGCACTAACATGCTTGCATTGAAAGAAAACAATACATGCTCTTGGAGCAGTGGACAGTCTCCTATCGTACTTGGCGATATTATCTGCGATACAAAAAGCGTCACCATTTGGGAGCGAGAGAAAAATGATGCTATCGCTCGCTACTTTGAAGAGGTTTTTACATCGTTAGGGTTAGGTATAAAAGGTGTGTTTAAGGTTAATACGCTTAAGCAGCTGCTAGACGATATGCTGCCTAAGCACGATAGCAAAGCTGACGTTATCGATGATATTTATTTACTGACCGACATGCTCACATGTTTGTTCGATTGCAAAGAAGTGGGCCTTCGGTTAGTGCCGCTTACCTCAGCAATGTGCCCAAGCTTTCATAAAGATAATATACCCGTACGCCTGGTAAACACGTACCTTGGAGCTGGAACTCAGTGGCTTCCGCTAGAGCAACTGTGCTCAACGCCTTTTACTGAAAGTATGCAGCCCTTTTCTCAAACGAATTTTGGTATGTACTACAAAGACAACGACATTCAAACAATGAATGCGTTCGAGGTTGGTATGCTGAAGGGCGAAGCTTGGCATGAGTCGTTAGGGGCCGTGCATCGTTCATGTCCTGTAGCAAAAGGCGAAAAAAGAGTGTTACTCACATTAGATCCAATGTGAGCGTTTTATTGTATTAAATAAAATCAAATTAAAAGTTTGCCCTCCCACTTGATGAATTGGGTCCGTTGGACTCAATTCATTTTTTTACTTCCTCGCTGTTATATCTTCTTATTGTTATCGGCTGAAACAAAGCTGGCTTACCGCTGGGTTCCTTAGGTTACGTAAATGCCATAGGTTCGATTGCTGTAAGTGCTAATTAAATTAGGCTTTCGAGCATGCGTTGTGCTAGCTCAGCTATCCGTATATTTTGTTCCATTGCCGCAGATTGCAACTTTTTGTAAGCCTGGCTCTCGCTTAGCTTTCCCTGCTGCATCAATAGCAACTTTACTCTATCAATCGCTTTTTGCTCATTAAGGGCTTGTTTGGCCCCATTTAGCTCGTTAGCAATATCCTGAATATGTTGCGCTTGTTGACGAATTAAGTCGTAAAACGATTTGTGTGCAGAAAGTGATGTTGAGGTAATCCCCATCTCACTATGAGTGCCTTCCATTGAAAGTCCTTTAACGGTTTTATCGTAAATCATCGAAATAGGTGTATCGCCAGTTGGAGGGCTACTGTTTAAAGAAGCAATCAACAGTTCGTTGTTGCGCAGTTCCTCCTCGGCTTGAGCAATTCTAAGTGTCGCTTTTTCTATCAGCCTATCGGTAATGTGTTCCTCTATGTCTTGCATCGCGTCAATTCGCAAAGTGGCTATGTCATACCAAATTTCGCTGAGCTCAGCGGTGCAAGTGTCTGTCTCGCCAAGCTCGCAAATCATTTTGCGTAGTCGACTCAGGTGCTGGGCGTGGTCACTTTCTAATTGTTGCTGCCACATAGAGAGTTCTGTGTCATCGGCAAATTTACTAAACGTCTCAAACAAGTGATTTTGTGAGTCTGTCAGTGCTGTAATTCGATCGCACAAAGATTGCTGGAAGTGGCTCGAAGAGAACCCAATTGCGCCACAAGCGCGCTCTTGTCCCGCATACTCTTTACCTTGAATAAAATTAAATAGCGCTACTAAAAGTCGAGTAATAGCAGGATCGTTTGCAACGTCGGCGGCTTCAAAAATCACATCAATCAACGCGGCAATTAGGCGGCAAAATGCATTGGTCGATTCGGTTGGTGTTAGTTGTTGCAGAGCCACTTTGCTGCGCAAATCCTTAAGGTTGTCCATACCTTGCAACGCAAATGTAATGGTAGTAACCAATCGCATGGTAAGTCCATTATCAGAATTAGATAGGTATAAAGCGTTAAGCAAGCTACGAAGTGTTTTCTCACTCATCTCACTTGCGGTTTCTTGTTGTGCCCTTTGAGTGGCAAAACGTTCGCCTCGAGAACATAGAAATACATTGCTCATACCGCGCTCGCGCTGCAGTTGATGAATCATCTCCGTTACCGCTTTCACTATTTTGCAATTTGATGATAAGTGTCGCAGTGCCTGTATTTCTTGATGCTTGGCTAATAAAAAAAACCGCTTTGTGATATCGCTATGATGGCCCATCGTGAAGTATCCAGAAAAGAGATACATAGGATAAGCAAATGTTGTTCCCTTCAATCAAACTGCAAGGGATTCACATCGATATACCCGATGTAAGCAGCTGGGCGCCACTATTTACTATCTTGCTTAAAAATAATGGACTGATCACAAAAGCACGCAAACGGATTGCACTACATCATGCTCCAAATTAGTGCACTTTTTCTCGAGACAGGTGCAAACGATGGGGGGTATATCGAACACGGTTATTCTTACCATTAAGTAATTATTTGTTATAGAAGAGAATTTCATTTAAAGTTTTGCGCCTCAATATTGGCATCAATATTGTTTTACTTTTTATGAACAATGCAGATTGTTTAAGAACAATATTCGGATAAAGGCGTCCGCAACTTATTTTTTTAGGAAATAAGAGCGGGCGCTTTTTTGTGCCTGAAATTTAGGTAAAGAATGTTTCTAAGGAATTAATATCAATAGAAAAGGTGATCAAACATGGCGTATTTACTTCCTTCTGAATTTGCAACCAAGATGGTTGATGCTGGCGAATCCAAAATATATATGTCTACTCGCGACACATTAATTCGCGCTTTTATGGCGGGGGCCATTTTGGCGTTGGCCGCGGTTTTTGCAATAACCATCGCGGTTCAAACAGGGGTGTTTTTAATTGGTGCAATACTCTTTCCTGTTGGTTTTTGTATGCTGTACCTCATGGGGTTTGACCTACTTACCGGTGTTTTTGTGCTTACTCCACTAGCCTGGTTGGCAAAACGACCTGGCGTGACATGGCCGCAAATTCTCCGCAATTGGGGCTTAGTGTTTTTAGGGAATTTTGCAGGTGCGCTGAGCGTGGCATTTATGATGTCGTTTGTTTTCACCATGGGTTACAACATTGATGGCGGAGCTATAGCGGCAAAGGTGGCGGGTATCGGAGAGGCGAGAACGCTAGGATATGCAGAGCATGGCGTTGCTGGCTGGTTTTCTATTTTTATTCGCGGCATGTTGTGTAACTGGATGGTATCGCTTGGTGTTGTTGGTGCGATGATATCTACTCACGTAAGCGGTAAAGTGTTGGCTATGTGGATGCCTATCATGCTGTTCTTCTTTATGGGGTTTGAGCATTCAGTGGTCAACATGTTCTTGTTTCCGTTCGGCTTAATTATGGGCGGCGAGTTCTCTGTTATGGATTACTTTATTTGGAATGAAATTCCTACCGCGCTGGGTAATTTAGTGGGAGGCTTAGCGTTTACTGGTTTGACTATTTATTCTACCCATGTGCGTACTGCCCCTAAACGCGTTATTGCTACAGGTGCTAGCAACAAAACGGTGCTTGCAGCAAAAGTGAATGACAAAGTATAAGCCGTGATCACCTTTCGTCATGGTGCCTTTTCGAATAAAGGCACAAAACCGATTAATCAGGACCACCATTGTGTGGTGGTGCCTGATTTTTCGCCATCGGCAAATTTCGATGCTATCGCTGTTGTGTCTGATGGAATAAGTAGTAGTCAGGTTAGTCAGTATGCAAGTAACTTCGCCGTTGAAACGTTCGCTCGTGAATTTTCACGAACAAGCAGTGTGTGGTCTTTGTCGAGGGCGGCACAACATGTACTGCGTACCATAAACACCGAGCTTTACATAAAAAACCAACAAAGCCCTTATTTTGAAAATCTTGATAAAGGCTATGTCTGTACCTTTAGCGCAGTTATTTTGAAAGGACAGTCTGCGGTGTTACTGCATTGTGGTGATAGCAGCATCTATCACGTACACCGCGGTGAAGTAACGCTCTGCACCCGCCAACATCGAGAAGCCGGCGAGAGTAACAATACTTATTTAAGCAATGCCCTCGGTATTCGGCCTAACTTAAGCATTGATATGGCTATCCGAACGCTTGCGCCTAGCGATATATTTGTATTAATGACAGATGGCATAGCGGATACCTTGTCACCAAAAACATGGTACTCAATACATCAGCATAATACGCCTAGTATCGACTTGAGCGCACAGCATATAGCGCAAGCAGCACTGAATGCAGATTGTGATGATAACGTCACTGTAGTGCTGCTTGAGGTACTATCCATTGCTAAGGAAGAGAAAGTACATTATGCCTCAAATGGCTTCCTTCCTTTTTTAGATACACCCAAATCAAACGATGCCATAGACGATTGGACAATACAGCGGCAGTTATATACCAGTGAACGCAGCCTGGTTTTTCTTGCTAAGCATAACCTCCACAATCATCAGGCAGTGTTAAAAATTCCTGCAAAGTCGATGCACGATAACGAAAGCTTTTTAGATGAAATGGTGAAAGAAGAGTGGATTGGTGCGCGGGTACAACATGACAATGTCCTTAAAAATTACACGTCCCCTTTTTTACGACATTACTTTTATATTGCCATGGCGTACACACCTGGAATAAGTTTACGCCAATATCGAGACGACGTTGGTAGTGTCTCTCTTTCTGAGGTTCGAGACTGGAGTGCGCAAATCGTTAGCGCGCTAACGGCACTGCATCGGCAAGACGTGCTTCATCAAGATATTAAACCGGATAACATCATGGTTGATGAAAACGGTAAAATTACACTGGTAGACTTTGGTGCCGCGAGCATAGCGGGTTATTATGTTTCGCAAAGTGATGTGCAGCATGCCGTTCCTGGCGATCTATTGTTCACCGCTCCGGAATACTTTGTAGGGCTGTGGCCTGATGAAAGCGCAGATCAATTTTCTCTAGCAGTGGTTTTATATTTTTTATTAAGTGGCGAGTACCCCTTTAACAGTAACGTTGCCAAGAAGAGCAATTACGCAGGGTTACTTAAATTGCGCTATATCAGCTTGCTACAACGAAACGTTGCTGTCCCTATGTGGGTTGACGAAGCGCTGAAACGGGCTTGTCACCCTAAAGCGTCGAAACGCTATCCGAGCTTGTCTGAATTTCTGTACGACTTAAATCACCCTAATCCGTCTTACCGTAAAAGTTTGCCCCTGATGGAGCAACATCCAGTGCGTGCATGGCAAACCGTGTCTGGCGTATTGCTGGTATTGCTCATCGTTATGTTCGTTGTTCATTATACTTAGCGAGCGGCTCCAGCTACGTAAAGTCAGTGAGTTATTCAGTACTACGCTAATGCACCATAAATTATCTTTTTTGCTTGGTTATGGTGCGATACCACTGGTTTACGTCAAAGCTATACTGCTAAGTCTTTGTAATATAGTGATGAAAAGCATTGGCACTATACTTGTATTATTATTTTCATAGTCTCGACTAGGTACCTAGGTATCATCGAGTAACAACACAATTAATACTGTACTTAATCAGGCAATGAAGCCCGCAACCAGGAATGGTTGCGGGCTTTTTTTTGCTTTAAATAAAGGTGAACGAGATGACGCTTTCCTCACAGCAGCAACAACGCATAGTGATAATTGGCAACGGTATGGTTGGCCATCACTTTGTTGAGCAACTTATAAACAGCAAAGCCGACTACCATATTACTGTGTTAAGTGGAGAGGGCCGGTTAGCTTACGATCGCGTTTACTTATCGTCGTACTTTACGGGTAAAACCGCAGCCGATTTAGCACTTACCGACGAAAAAACGTATCAGCAGTGGGGGGTGAACGCAATTACCGGTGCGTGGGTAACTAATATTGATCGTTCCCATCAAGTCGTGACAACTAAAGACGGTACTTCATATCCCTACGATAAACTCGTGTTGGCGACAGGTTCTTACCCTTTTGTGCCTCCTATTCCTGGCAACGAGCAAGAACATTGTTTGGTGTATCGCACCATTGAAGATCTTGAATCTATCAGTGCCTCTGCAGCACAAAGTAAAATAGGCGTTGTTGTGGGAGGTGGTCTACTTGGGCTTGAAGCAGCAAACGCGCTTAAATCTGCAGGCCTAGAAACACATGTGGTTGAATTTGCACCACAGTTAATGGCGGTGCAGCTTGATGCAATGGGAGGCACACTGCTTAAAGATAAAATTGAAGCGCTCGGCGTACAAGTACATACACAAAAAGCCACGGAAGTCATCGAGGCTGGCGAGCAGTGCCGCTACCGAATGAAATTTTCTGATGGTTCACATCTAGAGACCGATATGGTGTTATTTTCTGCCGGTATACGACCTAGTGATCAGTTAGCCCGTGAATTTGATTTAGTAGTGGGTGAACGCGGCGGTATCGTTATCGATAATCAATGTATAACCTCCGATCCTAACGTGTACGCGATTGGTGAATGCGCATTGTGGGAAAATCGTATTTACGGCTTAGTAGCTCCAGGGTACGCCATGGCTCGCGCCGCCGCTGCAAGTCTTACCAACAGTGAGGGCGAATTTGCAGGTGCGGATATGAGCACCAAGCTCAAGCTAATGGGTGTTGAAGTGGGGTCTATTGGCGATGCTCACGGCAAAACTCCAGGGGCGTTGGTATACACCTACCACGACCAACCTGCAGGCGTGTACAAAAAGCTTGTTGTAGATGAAACCAAAACCCAAGTAATAGGTGCGGTGCTTATCGGTGATACCAGCGATTACGATACCTTGTTGCAATATGCCCTAAACAACATTGCGCTGCCCGACGCGCCAGAAACACTGATATTACCTTCCTCAGGGGAAAAGCCCTTGTTAGGGGCCGATGCCCTTGGCGATAGCGCCACTATTTGTTCATGTCACAACGTATCTAAAGGCGATATTGTCGAGGCTATCGAAAGCGGCAGTTGCTCTTTAGGCGATATAAAGTCGTGCACAAAAGCGAGTACGGGCTGCGGAGGATGTTCGGCATTACTTAAAAACGTTGTCGATGCCGAACTAGAGAAACGGGGCGTAGAAGTATCTAAAGCCATTTGCGAACATTTCAATCACACTCGCCAAGAGCTCTATCACCTTATTCAAGTAGAAAATATTGAGACGTTTGACGAGCTGCTTGAGAAGCATGGTAAAGGGTTGGGCTGCGAAATTTGTAAACCGGCCGCAGCATCGATATTTGCGTCGGTATGGAACGATTATATTCTTCGTCAGGCGCACCAGCCACTTCAAGACACTAACGATACTTATTTGGGCAACATGCAAAAAGACGGCACTTACTCTGTTGTGCCGCGGGTAGCTGGTGGTGAAATTACTCCAGATAAGCTCATTTTATTGGGCGAAGTTGCAAAAGAATACAACCTTTACACCAAAATTACAGGCGGTCAGCGCGTTGACTTATTTGGCGCACGCGTAGAGCAACTCCCTGCAATTTGGCAAAAATTAGTGGCCGGTGGTTTTGAGACCGGACATGCCTATGCGAAGTCGTTACGTACAGTTAAATCTTGTGTGGGCAGCACGTGGTGTAGGTTTGGTGTGCAAGACTCAGTTGGCCAAGCTATCGATTTAGAAAACCGCTATAAGGGCCTACGTGCACCGCATAAAATTAAATTTGGAGTATCGGGATGCACACGTGAATGCGCAGAGGCTCAAGGGAAAGACATTGGCATTATTGCAACGGAAAACGGTTGGAACCTTTACGTCTGCGGTAATGGTGGCATGAAGCCACGCCATGCCGACCTATTCGCCACCGATTTAGATGACGCAACACTGGTGAAATACATCGACCGCGTGCTGATGTTTTACACAAAAACTGCCGATCGGCTTCAGCGCACCTCGGTGTGGATGGAGAACCTTGAAGGTGGGTTGGACTACCTCAAGTCGGTGGTTATCGACGATTCGCTTGGTATTTGTGACGACCTTGAGGCTCAAATGCAACATATTACCGACAGCTATCAGTGCGAATGGAAAACCACCATTGAATCGCCTGAGGCGCTTAAACGGTTCCGCCAGTTTGTAAACAGCGACGAAACCGACTCAAACATTCAGTTTGTTACCGAAAGAGATCAAATTCGTCCTGCCACCAGCGCCGAAAAATACGCAGGTCAACAAGCCATTCCAGTAGATATCATTTAGGAGAAATTTATGCAGGCTCAGGCTGAGGTATTAACAACGTGGAACGATGTGTGTCATACCGACGATCTTGTCACAAATAGTGGTGTGTGTGTGTTGCTTGAGGGCAAGCAAATCGCTCTTTTTAAAATTCACATAGAAGGCAATACTCAGTATTTCGGTGTTAGTAATTGGGATCCGGTTGGGCAAGCTAATGTTTTGTATCGCGGTATTGTGGGCACTTTACAAGGCAACATTGTAGTGGCATCACCGCTTTACAAAGAGCATTACGTACTTGCCACGGGGAAATGCCTAGAACGGGACGATGTCGGCATACAATCATATGAAATACGGGTAGAGCAAAACCGTGTTTTAGTCGCATCGTTATAGCACATTAGCCAATCAGATTGATTATGACTACAACACCTACACCAACGCCACCCAACCACGCTTGTCAAGACGACAGGTTGCTGCAAACTACCTGTCCGTACTGTGGCGTTGGTTGTGGCGTCGATGTTATTCAGCGTGGTGGCATGCAAGGGCAGTTAAGCCAACTTACGGGAAGTCCTGAACACCCTGCAAATTACGGTCGACTCTGTATTAAAGGCACCCACTTATTAGAAACCCTTGATAAGCACAAGCGCTTAACTCAACCTGTTGTTTTTGGTCAAGTTGCGACTTGGGACACGGCAACCAAGGAGATTGCTGGGCGTTTAACACAGATCATTGAGCAGTATGGGCCTGATGCTATCGGATTGTATGGTTCGGGTCAGTTACTGACAGAAGATTACTACGTGGCCAATAAGTTGATGAAAGGCTTTATTGGCACGGCGAATATTGATACGAATTCGAGATTGTGTATGTCATCGGCGGTAGTGGCCTATAAACGCGCCTTTGGCGAGGATATTGTGCCCTGTAACTACGACGATTTAGAGCACACTGACTTACTGATTTTGATAGGCAGTAATGCGGCGTGGACCCACCCCGTGCTTTATCAGCGTATTGAGCGCGCTAAACTTAGAAACCCTGCAATGAAGGTGGTAATTATCGACCCTCGTCGCACCGACAGCAACACGCTAGCAGACTTACATATAGCCCTTCGGCCAGGCTCAGACAGTGCCTTATTTTGCGGTTTGCTTAATTACTTAGCAGACAATAACGCCTTAGATAAACCATTTATTGAGGCATCTACAAATGGGTTTGATGATGCACTAAAAGCAGCGTCATCCTGGTCTCTGGAAGCCGTATCTGAAGCTTGCGATGTGCCACAAGAGTATTTAAATACTCTGTTTAATTGGTTTGCTGAATTACCGCGCGTCATCAGCTTCTTTTCGATGGGTATTAATCAATCTACCACTGGTGTTGATAAAGGAAACGCTATTATAAACTGCCACTTAGCCAGCGGGAAAATAGGCCGAGAGGGATGTGGTCCGTTTTCAATTACCGGCCAACCCAACGCTATGGGTGGGCGAGAAGTAGGTGGTTTATCGACTATGCTAGCGGCGCATATGGATATTGACGACCCTGAGCATCACCAAACAGTAAGTACGTTTTGGCAGGCGCCAAATTTAATTACCAAACCGGGTTTAAAAGCCGTCGATATGTTTCAAGCCGCCGCCGATGGCAAGCTTAAATGCTTGTGGATAATGGCAACTAACCCCGTTGCAAGCATGCCAAACAGGGCTCTAGTTGAAAAGGCGCTGGCCAATTGCGAATTAGTGATTGTGTCTGAGACTGCGGCTAAAAATGATACGCTGCGCTTTGCTGATATTGTATTGCCTGCTACAGGATGGTCTGAAAAAAACGGCACCGTAACTAATTCTGAGCGACGCATCTCCAGGCAGCGCGGCTTACTAGCCCCTATTGGCGAGGCAAAACACGACTGGCAAATCATCAGTATGGTGGCGCGCGCTATGGGGTTTGAAGATGCCTTTAATTATCATCATCCTCAGCAAATATTTAACGAGCACTGCGCGCTAACCTCTGCAAATAATAATGGCGCTCGTGCGCTTGATTTAGGCCCGCTTGCCAATTTAACTATAGCTGAGTATGACGCATTACGGCCCCAACAATGGCCTCTTGAATCTGCACATCGCATAGGCTGTGAACGATTATTTGCAAATGGTGAGTATTACACCAAAGACGGTAAAGCCCGTTTTATAGCAATAACGCCCCAAAAGCCTGAACAACAAACCTGCAAGCAGTATCCTTTTATTCTTAATACAGGGCGAGTGCGCGATCAGTGGCATACCATGACACGAACTGGCAACGCGTCGCGTTTGCTTAAACATATCGATCGGCCATGGCTCAGCATTCATCCAGATGACGCAAAACTTAAAGGTATTAGCGAGGGTTCGCTGGTAGCGCTCCACGCGGCTTGCAGTGGCGAGATCAAGGTTATATTGCCTGCTAAACTTGACGATAGGCAGCGAACTGGCGAGCTGTTCGCCCCTTTTCATTGGTCAGCTACATGGGGATCGCATTGCAAAGTAGGTGCGCTTCTTAGCGGGGCAAACGATGCGTTATCGGGCCAGCCTGAGTTGAAACACGGCGCGGTCAGCGCTACCCCTTTTGATGCCGCCACATTGGGAATGTTGTTTGGCGAAAGCGCTTTGGTTGATGCTATAAAAACGTCATGCTATTACTGGCTTGATACTACCTCAGGTAGTCTATCGTGCACCCAAATCGCCGACATAGTTCCCCCAATGCAGCTGTTAAACAATGTTGTACCGCTGTTACCACAAAATACCCAGTGGTATACCTTTCAATGTGCAAATCAATGTTCATTAGTCGCCACACACAAAGGAAAAGTGGTGTTGAGTATCATGCTCAATACATCTTCATTGTCTATACCTACCGATTGGCTAGAAAGTATGTTCAATAGTGACGATGCGCTAACGCAGGCACAAATAAACAGCCTATTGCATCAGCAACCCGACGAAGCTTTTATGCTAGGTAAGATTGTGTGCAGTTGCTTCAGCGTGCGCGAAAAAACCATTACTACAGCGATTGAACAGGGCACTAACAGTGTAAGCGGGTTAGGTACTGCACTTAAATGTGGAACTAACTGCGGTTCATGTAAAACGGAGTTGGCTTCATTACTTTCTGCTAATCACAAAGCCAGTACATTACCTAAACCGAACAATGATGACACATCGGCCAATACGCCGGTGACAGAGGAAACCCTATTATGAACGCTCGATTACATGCCTTCTCTGGTGCTTTGCATAGCGCCTTATTTCGTATTCAAAGCGCGTTTATCAATCGCGATACTGGCATTGATACTACTACGCCTTCTGCTATACACAGCAATAGAAAACACAGGGGCGAGGTGTTTATCGTTGGTGCCGGACCCGGTGACGCCGAGCTTTTAACCCTTAAAGCACACCGCCTTTTACAAACCGCTGATGTGGTACTGTTTGATTGGTTGGTTAGCCAGTCAGTATTAGACTGTATACCACGTCATATAAGTAAAGAGTTTGTGGGTAAGCGGTGCGGTAAACACAGCATGCCACAAAATATGATTTGTCAGCGCTTGGTTGAACTAGGCCTTGAAGGCAAGCGAGTGGTACGACTAAAAGGAGGCGACCCTGCCATTTTTGCGCGTACTAGTGAAGAAACAATGGCGCTTCACAATGCAGGCATAAAGTTTGCCATTGTGCCGGGCATTACGGCGGCCTCTGGCGCTTCTGCCTATACGGGTATTCCCCTTACCGATAGACGATTTGCCCAGTCGGTAAAATTTATGACCGCGCAATTTCAAAACCCAGAAAAGCAGGCCGATTGGACTGCTATTGCTAACAGTGCAAAACATGAAACAACTGTTATTTACATGGGGCTTAAACGGTTACAGCAACTTTCTGAAAAGCTTATCGACGAAGGTATTGATAGTGGATTACCTGTTGCGGTAATAGAAAATGCATGTTGCCCTGAACAGCAGGTGGTAACGGGGACAATAACAACTATTTACCAACGAGTTCTTGATGCGGTAGTAGCCGGTCCTGCACTGGTGATTATTGGTGAGGTGGTAACCGCGCGACAACCGGTGTCGGCAGAATTAATGAACGAGAGCACAATAAGTCAGTAGAGATATTTATAGCTGGAAGTTGAATGAACTGACTTAGAGAAAAGCAACGGATGATTATTGTGCAGCAAATGCACTAAATTCAGTCAAATCAATGAGTGTAAAAAGAGGTTTTTAATCTAAGTAGCTGAAAATTAAGGCTTTATATTTTTGGCACTAAACGTGAATAGTATAAAGTAGGTGGTGTTATTAAAAGTGTTTAATTCACTTTTGGTACACACAGGAAGCTCCGCCATAATGCTTGTTTTTTATTTGGGCGAGCTTTTAAACAAAATTTAGTGTTTTGTTACTTCATCTTAGTAACGAAACATTCGGCAACGAAGCCTACCCGCTATTGATAACACGGTTATCCATAGCGGGTGGGTTTTTTTTTGGCTAAAGGAAAGAAAATGTTATCAATTATTGTAAATAGAAAACGCAGAAAACCAGCCGGTGCACTCTCTTTAGTAGCTGCATTATTTTCAGTATCGCTGTTGGCATCGGTTACTACTGTGAACGCGCAAGAACTTGGATGGCCAGAAAAAGAAGAGCTTAAATTCGGATTTATTAAGCTGACTGATATGGCACCACTGGCAGTAGCTTACGAGAAAGGATACTTCGAAGACGAAGGGCTGTATGTCACATTGGAAGCGCAAGCAAACTGGAAGGTCCTGTTAGACAGAGTGATAGATGGTCAGCTTGATGGCGCGCATATGTTAGCCGGGCAACCACTAGGCGCCACTATTGGTTATGGTACGCAGTCTCATATTGTTACTGCTTTTAGCATGGACTTAAACGGCAACGGCATTACCGTGTCGAACGATGTGTGGGCTGATATGAAAAAGGCGATTCCTCATGAAGATGGAAAGCCAGTTCACCCTATTAAAGCTGATTACCTAAAACCCGTTGTAGACAGTTATAAAGAAGCGGGCAAACCTTTTAAAATGGGTATGGTGTTTCCGGTTTCTACGCATAATTACGAACTTCGTTATTGGCTAGCGGCAGGTGGAATTCATCCCGGCTATTACGCACCGCATAAAGGGGATACCTCAGGTCAAATCGATGCCCAAGCACTTCTATCTGTAACACCACCACCTCAGATGCCTGCCACAATGGAGGCAGGCACAATTAATGGGTACTGCGTGGGCGAACCATGGAATCAGCAGGCGGTATTTAAAGACATCGGTGTGCCGGTGATCACCGACTATGAAATCTGGAAAAACAACCCAGAAAAAGTATTCGGTGTAAGTAGTTCATGGGCAGACGAAAACCCAAACACTCACATTCGCGTGGTAAAGGCGATGATCCGTGCTGCTATGTGGCTTGATGCCAATAACAACGCCAACAGGCCGGAAGCTGTAAAAATGCTTGCGAAAAGTAGCTATGTAGGTGCCGACGAAGAAGTTATCGCCAACAGTATGACCGGCACTTTCGAATATGAAAAAGGCGATAAGCGAGACATACCCGACTTCAACGTATTTTTCCGCCATAACGCTACTTATCCCTACTATAGCGATGCTATCTGGTATCTCACACAAATGCGTCGCTGGGGCCAAATTTCTGAGCCTAAATCTGATAACTGGTATTTAGAGACGGCCAAAAATGTCTACCGACCTGATATCTACACCAGGGCTGCAAAAGCGCTTATCAAGGATGGCTTAGCAAAAGCTTCAGACTTTCCCGACTTTGCCTCTGAGACTGGTTTTAAACCGCCGCAAACTGAATTTATCGATAATGTGACGTTTGATGGAACGAAGCCAAATGGATATCTCGAGCAATTTTCAATTGGACTTAAAGGCGACACGGTACTTTAACCGTGTTGACCTAAACACAAAGAGGCATAACCATGAGTAAATCGGTACAGGCAATAAGCCAAATTGGCCAGCTAGAGGGCAAAAGCAAGATAACTCACCTTGTTTCAATGCTACCTAAATTGCTCATGCCATTGGTCGGTATACTATTATTTTTAGCCGTTTGGAATGGCGTTTCAAAATCTATTGATACGTCGTTAGGGCAATTTCCAGGGCCTGCACAGGTATGGGAACAGAGTGTTGTGCTCGTTAGCGAGCACAACACGCAGCGAGAGAAAGCAGACGCCTTCTATGAACGTCAAGAGGTACGAAATGCGAAGCGTTTGGCGCAAGACGAAAGCTACGTGCCTAAAATTCGCGAGTTTACCGGTGCTCCAACCTTTTTTGACCAAATTTGGACTAGCCTGTACACGGTCATGGTGGGCTTTTTTATTGCTAGCGTAATAGCAGTGCCGGCAGGTATTTTGTGCGGGCTCAGTAAATCTGCTTATGCTGCGATGAATCCGCTCATTCAGATATTTAAACCTGTTTCTCCCTTGGCCTGGCTGCCGTTGGTAACGATGGTAGTTAGTGCCCTTTATGTTAGCAACGACCCCATGTTTTCAAAATCGTTTATCACCTCGGCAGTCACCGTGTCTTTGTGCTGCTTATGGCCAACGTTGGTCAATACGGCGGTAGGTGTATCCAATATCGATTCAGACCTAGTTAACGTGAGTAAAGTATTGCGATTAACACCTTTAAAGCATGTACAAAAAATTGTGTTGCCGGCTTCTATTCCCATGATATTCACAGGGCTACGTTTGTCCCTAGGCATCGGTTGGATGGTGCTTATCGCTGCTGAAATGCTGGCTCAAAACCCTGGATTGGGTAAGTTTGTATGGGATGAATTTCAAAATGGTAGCTCTGAGTCGTTAGCCAGAATTATGGTGGCAGTTATTACCATCGGTATTATTGGCTTCATGCTCGATCGTTTGATGTTAGCCGTTCAGCGCTTCGCAAGCTGGGATAAAAACTCGGTGTTGCGATAATTAAGCAACGCTTATAAGAGGAATAAACTATGCAAAACAGACATTTAGAGCTATCACAAGTAGGTATTGATTTTCCCACGCCTAAAGGACCTTTTACCGCCCTTACCGACGTAAATCTGAAAATAAAGAAGGGGGAATTTATTTCGCTAATTGGCCATTCAGGCTGCGGTAAGTCGACAGTATTAAATATTGTTGCAGGCCTACATCAAGCTACGAATGGTGGTGTTATTTTAGATGGCTGCGAGGTAAAAGAGCCCGGTCCAGAACGTGCTGTCGTGTTTCAAAATCATTCGCTACTGCCGTGGCTATCTGTGTATAAAAACGTGGAACTCGCGGTTAAACAAACGCAGAAGGGTAAATCGAAAAAGGATATTCGCGATTGGATTTTGCATAACCTTGAACTCGTTCATATGACCCATGCACTTGATAAGCTGCCGTCAGAGATTTCGGGCGGTATGAAGCAACGGGTAGGTATTGCTCGTGCCCTAGCCATGGAACCAAAAGTATTGCTGATGGACGAGCCTTTTGGCGCGTTAGATGCACTTACCCGCGCGCATTTACAAGACTCATTGATGGATATCCACGCCGAACTTGGTAACACGGTTATTATGATCACACATGATGTGGATGAGGCGGTGTTGCTGTCTGATCGCATCGTAATGATGACAAATGGGCCATCGGCCACTATTGGTGAAGTTCTTGAGGTCAATCTACCTCGCCCTCGAGACCGTTTAGTACTGGCGGATAACCCAGAATACAACCATTACCGGCATGAGGTGCTTACCTTTTTATACGAAAAGCAAAAAAAAGTTGAGCCAGTTTCAAACTATAAAAAAACAAAGCAAAAGAACGCGTCAAAAGATAGCGACGCTGCATAGCACTTAAATACAACAAGCAATAAAAACAATAGGTTAGCTCGACTCTTTGAGGCCGGGTCAGGTTCTCTCACACAAAATTTAGGAATTCACTATGAAAATTGCAGCAAAAATAAGTACACGGGGGATACTCTCAATTGGTATCGCAATGGCGTTAGCGCCGATTGCTCAAGCGGCCGATTGGTACGAGGCGCTATCAGACATTAAAGCAAGCGCAGACTTTTACTTACGTTATGAGGGCGCCTCTCAAGATAATGCGCTAAGCGATGCTAATGCACTAACGCTGCGTACTTTCGCCGGTATTGAATCGGGTGAGTACAACGGCTTTTCATTTAAAGTAGAAATGGAAGACAGCAGAATAGTGCTGGGCCAAGGTGACTATACCGTCGGGCCAACAGGTTATAATGTTGGTGAATATTCTGTGATTGCAGACCCCGAAACTACTGAGCTTGATCAAGCCTATATTCAATACAGAAGCGACAATATAAAGGTAAAGGCAGGGCGGCAAGTTATCGCACTAGACACTCACCGCTTTATTGGTAGCGTTGCATGGCGTCAAGACCGTCAAACCTTTGATGGCATATCGGTAAATTATAAAGTGAGCGATAACATCCACGCCTTTTATGCTTATGTTAATCAGCGCAATCGTATTTTTGCAGAAGCCGCAGATTTTGATTCAAAGGATCATTTTCTAAATGTAAGTTATAGCAACAATATAGGTAAATTAACGGCCTATGCGTATTTACTCGAAATAGACAATGATACTGACAACGCGTTAGATACCTACGGTATTCGCTATGCCGGCTCTTATTCAACTGACTCTGCTAAATGGTTGTATACCGCAGAAGTTGCTAAGCAAAGCTCTGAAAATGCGACTAACGACTTCGATGCCAGCTATCTATTATTAGAAGCCGGCGCGGTAGTATCAGGTGTAACCGCAAAGCTGGGCTACGAAGTACTAGGCTCTGATGATGGTAACTATGGGTTTGCTACTCCCTTAGCGACTTTACATAAATTCAACGGTTGGTCAGATCAATTTTTAGGCACACCTGCACAAGGGTTAAAAGACATGTCGGCAACTATTTCCGCTAAATTCGCAGGCGGTAAATGGACGGCAATTTACCATCAGTTCGATGCCGATGAGGCATCATTAGCTATTGATGATTTAGGCAGCGAAATCAACCTTTTATACACTACTAAAGTCGCCGAAAGATTTAACTTAGGCGTGAAGTACGCAAACTACTCAGCAGATGACTTTAAGGTAGATACCGACCGAGTATGGGTGTGGGTTTCAACTAAGTTTTAAGGATTACGTATTCGCTATGCCAGTAGTAACGGATGACAAAAATTTAGCTATATCGCAGGGGCAGCAATGCATTGGCTTTATATTGGCTGGTGGGCGTTCTTCGAGAATGGGTAAAGACAAGGCAACGGTCACCGTTGCCGGACGTAGCATGCTGCAAACGGCCCACGATCTAATGAGCCATACGCAAGTACACCACCATGTTGTAGTGGGTGGTCGTTTTGCTGATGTTCATGAAAATACTCAAGGTTTAGGGCCTGGTCGGGCTATTTGTGAGTTAGTAACGCACTCATATTCGCATTACCTTGAAAGCGAGGACTATTTGACGCAAAGCCAAGCTGTAAAGGAATATGCTTTATTCATTCCTGTCGATATGCCTTTTTTACAACCCAAAAATCTAACTACGCTCATCAAACTATCACGACAACATCAACGCGCTTATTTTTATGAGCAATATTACTTACCGTTGGTGGTACCAATAACGTTCAGCAACGCAATAATACTGAGTGAACTAGTCATGCAAAAGCCTTCACCGTCGGTGCGCAATGTTATAAATGCTGTTGGTGCTAGCGCCGCAAAATACAGAGGCGATGAAAAAGAATTTGCCAATATAAATAGTCCAGCGGAATTAGCTGAACTGCAAATACCTATAAATTAAACATTGTCTTCTAGGTATGTTGACTTAAGCGTTATCGCCTTTTTAATAGTTGGGTTTAAAAAAAGACGTTGCACTTCTTACCACCTAAGCATCGTTCACCAGCCATTTAATAACGTTACCAATAGCGAAGGTAGAGTGATAGTTAGAGCAAATGGTGTAGCCACGGCCTGGCGACGTTAAGCTTGGGCCAAGTGGAATGAGCTTTCCCTCTTCAATAAACGAGGTAATTAAGCCTTTCCAGCCAAGGCATAAACCTTGCCCAGCCACAGCGGCCTCAACAATTAATGGAAAATTGTTATAACGAAACACAATAGGGTTGGTGGAAGGCTTTAGTTTTACGCCTTTCGACCAGCTTTTCCAATTAGGCCAGCGAGGGTCATCAACATCCTTGTGAAGCAAGGGTATATCGCTTAAATCAGTCAGATTTTGCCCAGCTTTAAGGCCCAGCTTGTCGGCAAGCTCAGGCGAGCACACTGGAAACACCTCTTCCTCAATCATCATATGTTCGTATTCATACTTACCCGCCAAGCTTGAATAGTGAAAAACAATGTCTGCTTGGGAAGCGAGAAGATCAGATAAGCTATTTGTTGGCTGAATTTCAAATAGGTAATCGGGAAAGGCTTGCTGCAAACGCTGCAGCCGTGGCATTAACCAATGAAACGCAAACCCAAAATAGGCGCTAATAGAAATTTTGGTTCTGAAATCATTAAAGTCAGTTTTTGCGCTATCGGTGGCCCGCTGAATTGTGGCAAGGGCCTTTTCTATTTCATTATAGTATTTCATGCCGGCCATGGTGGGAGAGGTAGGCTTGTGTTCCCTATTAACTAACACACCGCCAAGTACCTCTTCCAATGCCCGTATTCGCTGCGACACTAGGGGCTGGCTTATGCCTAATTCTTCAGCAGCAAGGGTCATCGAGCCGTGCTTTACTGTAGCATCAAACGCAATAAGGCTATTTAATGTTGGTGGTTCGTTGCGCTGCTTCATAATGAATTTGCATGTTTCCTATAAGTCGTAGCTACTGTGTTGCTAGTTAGTTTTGCTTGATACTCGCAGCCTGACATCTCACAGAGGAAAAATCAAAAGTGCAACAGGTGCAAACACTCAATTACCGCATAGATGAACAACAAGCTCGCGTACTGGCCTTTATTGATGGCAAAGAAATTTCATTACCCGCGCTGTGGCTAAGAGAGCGTTGTCAGGATACGGAAAACGTGGATAAGACAACCAAACATCGCCTGTTCGATCCGCATCAGCTAGATACAAATTTAGCACTCACACGGGTGGAAAAGAGAAGTGAGCTGCGCGCCAGCTTAACTTTCAGCGATGGGTACAGTGGCGAGTACGACCTCAGCGAGTTTAACGCCGATTTCGATCATCTTGATGGCGCTCCAGCCCCTCGCCCTTGGAAAAGCGATATCGATAAGTCGGTTTTCCATGTGGACTATCATTCGCTGCATTCAGATAAAGGGCTTATTGCAGGTATTGAACAGTTTCTCACCTATGGCGTGATCATTGTTGATAACGTGCCGCAGAATCTTGAGGCCACCATTGAGGTTGCCGAAATTTTTGGCCACGTTAGAGAAACCAATTTTGGTAAATCTTTTGAAGTTTATTCGCGCCCTAATTCAAGTGACTTAGCGTATCGCTCGGTGCCACTTGGGCCGCACACCGACAACCCATATCGCGACCCAATGCCAGGAATTCAACTACTGCATTGCTTACAAAACCAGGCGGGTGAGGGCTTATCAACGCTGGTGGACAGTTTATCTGTATTAGAGCAGCTAAAGAAAGAGCAGCCAGAGGGCTACAAAATGCTTAGCGAAGTGCCGGTGCGTTTTCGTCATTTCGATAGTGAAGTCGATTTGGTTGAACGGCGCACCATTATTGAATCTGATGCGACCGGAAAAGTAACCGGCATTGCCTACAGCCCGCGTTTAGACAACTTACCGTTGTTGAGCGATGACGACCTTATTACGTTTCACAATGCCCGTAAGCGCTTAGGTCAGCTGCTGAGTTCGCCAGAGTTTGAATGGAAATTCTGTTTGCAGCCAGGTCAGCTGCAGATGTTTCACAATACCCGCGTGTTACACGGCAGAACAGGTTTCGATCCAAACAAAGGTTTGCGTCACCTGCACGGCGCTTATATCGACTACGATGCACCGAAAGGGCGTTATAAGTTGTTAAAGCAAAAAATGAGTGGTCAATAAGGGGAGCAGTATGGAAACCGTAGCATTCAAACAAATGAAAGACGGCACAAAAGAAGAGTTCCAATTTCTTGATAAGCACGAAGATGACTTTGCCAAAGGGCTGCCAGATAGAATTTTAAAGGCGCTAGCGCAATTAGAGCATACGCTCTCTGGCTATCAGGTGTCGCGATTAGAGCACTCGCTGCAATCGGCTACACGAGCAGAAGAAGACGGAGCAGATGATGAGATGATTCTCGCTGCGCTTATTCACGATTTAGGCGATGATTTAGCGCCGCACAATCACTCTCAGTTTGCGGCATCTATTTTACGTCCTTACGTGCGCCCTGAAGTGACGTGGGTCATTAATCAGCACGGCTTGTTTCAAAATTTCTATTACGCCCATCATTTAGGTGGCGACAGAAATGAACGTGACTATTTAAAAGACCACCCGTGGTATCAGTCGTGCGTCGATTTTTGTGAGAAATGGGATCAGGCGTCTTTCGACCCAGAATATCCCACCAAGCCACTGTCGCATTTCGAGCCTTTAGTTCGTCGTATTTTTACTCGCACTGCGTTCGACCCACAATATGTTGGCAATCAAACCATGGGAAAAAGCGCGGTAGATATAGCAATGTCTGGGGTAGAGCAATCATAGCGTTTGTGTGGCTACTCTGTAATTGAGGTTTTTGTAGACACGATGCGTAAATACTAAAGCGTCGGCGTTGGCCCCGTATCTCTATGAGCACTTCTTAGGGGCTAGCGCTAACATTTGCTACAACGTACTTATCAACGAGGCGCTATAAACGAGCGGCGGGCTCGTTAAAGTAGTTGCAAACACCTAACAGCAGCCCCTCTACAAACGGCTCTAATCCGTCCCGTGTAGAGTAATAATGAATAGTAATACTGTCGTCATCATTTTTAGTGCAGAGAAACGATGGTGGCACTAGCTCTTTGAGCTGTGCAGAAATCACTTGATGCATGTTGTTCAAATTAGATAGAAATTCAAATGCACCGCCAGACACAAGGGCATACATAGAGCGGTAACTACCTTGAGAGGTCTCTTTCACCCAATCCTCATCCATCTGACGTAAAAACGTTGCTGCATCAACATTTAAATGAGTTACACAGGCACCCACCACGTTAAAGGTTACGTCATCGCTGTAAGGCTGCATTTCAATGAACGACTATTCATAGTCTTCAAGAGACTGATTAATGTCTTTCCAGTCCTACTCGCTGTAGCGGTTTATTACCGTGGTAGATATGAATTTGTTTACCATGCCGTACATAAAAAACTCCCACACATTCCTCTTACAAAACATAGCACAACACTCAAAAAAAGAGCGTAATTCAACAGTAGCGTTTTTATATCTATAGATAATGCTGCTTGTGCTAGTTCCTGTGTGTTAGCTAAGTTAGCGAGGTAAGCAAGAAACTATTGTTAGTCTTACCAAACAATGGTGTTATACATTTTATTGCTGATTATTGTTGAAAATGAGGTTTCTGCTGTGAGTGATTTTTTAACACCTATTATATTGCTTGCACAGCTATCTTCTTTGAGACGGGAGCACTAGTATAAATTCCATTGTTTCACTGCGAATGAGTGAAGCTTTAAGGCGCTGAAAAACAGAGAGAAAGGAATGTCTACACTATCTATTTTATTGTTTACAGCGGGGTTGGCCGTGGCGCAATCAAGCGTTGCTGAAACTCCTTCTTACGCAACGGTTACTTCACCCGCTACAGCTACTCTCACTTCAACATCTGCATGCGAAAAAGCCGATTTAGTGCTGCATAATACTACTATCTATACAGCAAATGATTCACAGTGGAAGGCGCAAGCGGTAGCGAGCTTAGCTAATAAAATAGTGTTCGTAGGCTCAAACGAAGCGGCCAAAAAGTATATGTGCGGCAACGCTAATGTTATCGATATGGCAGGTAAAACGGTATTTGCAGGCTTTACCGACAGTCACCAACATTTAGAAGGCGTGGGTAAACGTACCAAAACCTTAAGCTTATTCGGGTTGCCCACGCTAAAACAAACCGTAAAAGAAATAGAAAATTGGGCAAGCAGCGTACCTGACAATAATTGGGTATTAGGTCGCGGGTGGATAGAGCGCGAATGGACCGATGAACAGCGTTTTTTAAGTCGTCATGATGTAGATGGTTTTACCGCAAATAAGCCATTATTTATGCCTCGGGCCGACGGTGTGTCTGCGCTGGTAAACAGCAAAGCGTTGGAATTAGCTGGCGTAACTCGCCACACGCCAGACCCTGAAGGCGGCAAATTTGAGCGCGACGAGTCAGGCGAGCTAACGGGCTACGTGCTTGCCAACGCCATGAATGTATTTCGCGATATTATTCCTAAAGACACCGATGCCTATTTAAAAGACAACTTATTAAGAGGGTTACAGGCCAATGTGGCTATGGGCTGGACACAAACCCAAGACGCCGGCATGCCGTATCGCTTAGTCGATTTAATGCAGCAAATTCATCAACAAGGCGACATGTTGCATAGAGTGTACGCGTCAATTCCCGTGTTACAGGCCGAGCAGCTATTCACAAGGGGGCGTGAAAAAACCGCCGATGATATGTTTGATGTAAGAGGCATCAAGGTATTTATCGACGGCACACTGGGCTCGCGAGGTGCTGCACTATTAGAAAACTATTCTGATGCACCGCACAACGGGTTTATGAACCGCATTACTCAAGAGGCCCTAGTGCCCATATTGCACAAAGCACTGCAACATGGCGCGCAAGTACAAACCCACGTTATTGGCGATAGAGCGGTACGCTCGCTGCTAAATTGGTACGAAGAGGCGTATAACACAGTGCCTAAAGAAGAGTGGGCACAGCAAGATTTGCGCTGGCGTATGGAGCACGCTCAAGTAATAACGCCACGCGATCAGCAGCGGTTTGTAGATTTAAACGTTATTCCCTCAATGCAGCCTAGTCACGGCAGTGGCGATTTAAACTTTGCTGGGGCTAGATTAGGCCAAGCACGGCTTGCCTATGCTTATCCATGGAAGTCGTTAGTTGATAAAGGCTTAAAAGTGGTAGCAGGCTCAGACGCACCGGTAGAAGTAGGCGACCCGCGTATAGAGTTTTACGCAGCCGTTGCCCGAAAGCGACTGGATGGTACCTCGGGCGAAGGTTGGCACCCAGAACAGGCGGTATCAAGAGAGACCGCCCTTAAAATGCTGACTATTTGGCCTGCCTACGGCGCATTTCAAGAGCATCTGCGCGGCTCAATAGAGGTGGGTAAATACGCCGATTTTACAATATTTAATCGCGACATTATGACTGTACCCGAGCAAGATATATTAACCGCTGAAAATGTGATGACGGTCGTTAATGGGCAGGTGGTATACAGGCGAGAGAACTAACTCTCACTGCTGCTAAAGCGCAGTAAAACCACCTTCTATCATCAACTGATGACCCAACAAAAACGACGATTGATTAGAGCTTAAGTACATTACGCCGTTGGCGATATCCTGCGCTTCGCCTAGACGGCCAATGGGGTGCGCACGTGTTGCTAGCTGAGCAGTTTTAGGATCTTTTTCAAAAGCTCGTGTTGTCATGTCAGTATTAATAACACCGGGGCATACAGAGTTCACGCGAATGCCTTTTCTGCCATACTCTACGGCGGCGGTTTTCGTTAAACCAACTACAGCGTGCTTTGTAGCGCCATATATTCCCATTTTAGGCGCCGATACCACTCCGCCTATAGAGGCGGTATTCACAATTACGCCGCCACCTTGCTTCATCATTTGTGCAATTTCGTATTTCAAACAAAGCCATACGCCTTTGACGTTGACCGCCATTAGCTTATCGAACATATCTTCTTCGGCGTCTGCTAGGTAGGTGTGATCTAAGTCGATACCTGCATTGTTAAAGGCAATGTCTAAACAGCCATAATGCGCTACTACCACATCAACCATGGCTTTGACATCTGCAGACTTAGAAACGTCTGTTTTTATAACTATTGCCTCGCCACCAAGAGAATGCACCTCTTCAGCTACCGCTTGCGCTCCTGCTTCGTCTATATCAGCAATAGCCACTTTGGCCTTATTTTTGGCGTATTCTAAAATAGTGGTGCGGCCAATACCAAAGCTACCGCCGGTGACTAATGCTACTTTGCCCTCTAAATCTTGATACATATTTTGTCCTTATAAAACATTACTTAATACGAATTAACCCTTCTTGTGCGACCGACGCCACCAGCTCTCCAGATTGTGTGAAAATGCTTCCTCGGTTAAGACCACGACCATTGCCCGACCAAGGCGTATCCATCAAATAGAGTAACCACTGGTCGGTTTTAATGTCATTGGCGTGGAACCATACGGTATGGTCTATGCTGGCAGTGGCTACATTCTCATCCATCCACAACATGCCGTGTGGACGGCCACTTGTACTTAGTAATGTTAAGTCGGTAGCGTAAGCCAAAATCGCCCGATGCAGCGAGGCCGTATTTGGCAGCGTTTCTTTTGCTTTAAACCAGGTAGCCTGACTCAGTTTTTTATCGCTTCTTAGAAAGTGGGCTTCTTCGTTGATGGGCCTCACCTCAATAGAGCGATACCGGTTAAGCATGGAATACACATGCTCTGGTAATGAGACTTTATGTTTTTCAGCCAATGCATTTTCGTTCAACAAGTTATCTGGCGGCGGAATATCAGCTGGCATGTCAATTTGATGTTGATACCCATCGCTTTCACCTTGAAACGAGGCGATTAAATTAAAAATTGGCTTGTTGTTTTGCAGGGCAACTACTCTGCGGTTGCTAAAGTTGCGGCCGTCTAGGTCGCGATGTACTTTGTACGTTATATCGTGATCGCAGTCACCCGGACGGATAAAGTAGTTATGGCAAGAGTGCACAAGCTTGTCGGCGGACACGGTTTTCGATGCAGCCATTAACGCCTGAGCTAATACTTGGCCGCCAAACACACGACCAGCAGACGACGCCAACCTATGCCCTAAAAACTCATCATTTTCTGATGCATCAACATGCGACGACTCTACATCTAGCAGCTCAGTTAATAAGTATGTTGCCGGCAATTCCTTCATATTGTTCCTTTATCGCGAGCTAGTCACAGCGATTTAGATATAGCGATTGGTGGCATAACCAACGGCTTGTATTCACCTAATAGAAATCATGCGTCAGCGCCAATCTGCACCTAAATACCTTATTAACTATAAAGTGAAACGCCTTTTATTTGTGGCTATTTTTGAGGAATTTCCATCATAAATTTGATTACTCAACTATAAGTTAATCAGAAGCTATTGAGCTTAGGTGTTCAGCAAAAATCAATAGCCCCTTACATTCCCAGCGTCTGGCAATTGCGGTATCAGTTTTTAAGCAGCGCCCCATGACTCTTTTGAATCTAAAACGGATTTACCGTATAGCCCTCTTGCTGCAGCAAAGCATGAGCGGTCATGGCTGATAATTGAATCTCTACACCCTCAACCAGATGGCCGCTTTCTACAGCTTTTGAAGCGGCGCTCTGACCACATAAAATGACGCGCACATTGTTCTCTAAAAGTGCTTTTAGTAGCGGTTTATTAGGGTTTGGTGTGTCGTACTTTTCTTGATAAGACACATCATTTAATAAATCAAAAACTGCGTTTCCGTGCACAACAAGCGCAAGGTGTATGTTTTCTTTTTTCACACCCGCAGCAACATGCATGTTAATAAAGCGCGCTAGGCTATCAAACTTTCGGTTTACCACGCCTTCACCGCCGGTGCTAGCAACGTCAAATGCAACAGTAAACCTACTGTTTTCAGGCAAAGAGTGAGAGGGAACCGGCGCGCTTTTTCCAAACCCTGATATGGCTGTTCCCTCTTTAAATGTGGACATCTGAGCATTAACAGCAGAGTGAAAGCTAAAGAGAGCGACTAAACAACAAGCCATCAGGTTTACGTTTTTTATTTTTAACATGGTGAGTACCTTTTTAAAGAGTTATCTATTCATCTTTTGCCTTGCTTACGCCGTTGTTGGTTTCAACCAGTGTTGCGCTAGCATGCCTACAACCATTGCGACGATAAATAGTAGCACGTCTGATTGAAGTGAGGCGGCAGCGACAACAACGGGGCCTGGACAAAAACCGCTTATACCCCAACCAATACCAAAACATGCAGACCCTAAAACCAACTTAGTATCGATAGTGGTACTTGTGGGAATGTCGAACTTATCAGCAAACAATGGTTTGCTTCTTTTGCGTACCCAATAAATACAAGGCGCTGCCACTGCTATGGCGCCGCCCATTACAAAGGCCAAGGTGGCGTCCCAATTCGAGCTAAAATCGAGAAAGTTAAGTACGCGAGCAGGGTTGCTCATGCCCGAAATAATAAGTCCGAAACCGAACAAAAGGCCGCTAAATAATGAGGCTATAATGACTTTCATGAATGAATTCCTCCGTTTATAAGACGTGTCTGACAATGTTTGTGGTAACAACAGCCGCAGCCATAAAAGTGAGTGTGGCCACTATTGAACGTGGCGATAACCGAGAAAGGCCTGCTACACCGTGACCAGAAGTGCACCCGCTGCCAAGGCGGGTTCCAAACCCTACTAGCAACCCCGCTATTATCATCCAGCCAGAACCCAACTGAGTCTGTACTTCAAAGCCGCCTAAAAACACCTTATAAATTATCGCAGCTAACAACATTCCAATTAAAAATGCTAACCGCCAATATTGTTCAGATCCCCTTTGAGTTAGCGCGCCAGCAGCAATTCCTGATATGCCGGCAATGCGACCAAGAGTGAGCAATAGCAATACCACTGATAGCCCAATAAGAATGCCTCCTGTTAAGCCGCTCAGAGGCTCAAAAGGGGTAGTGATCCAGTTTTCCAATTATCTCTCCTTTCCTGCTGTACCAAAAATAAGTTGATGCATCTCGAATTTATATAATTACGTTATGTATATGCGTTGTTTCGCATATAAAAATGCGCGCCTATACCCTGAACTAGTGCTTTACAAGAGCACTCTCTGTTCAATAATACAGGAGTAGGCAAACTATAATATAGTTTATTCTATTGCTAGCCAGGTTGCAGATAAAAATGCAGAGAGTACGCTTTACAACAAGCAGCTGGCTTTAAATGACAACTAACTCAAACACACCAAAACGAGGGCGCAATGGATTACAAAAAGTATTACGAGCCCCTGGTGGCGGTGCATTCTGTCGACTTCAACAAGTGCTTCTACTGTGGTTGCGAGGCCTCAACGCCCGATTACATTCCCCCTATTTCGTTTATTCACGATTGGCGCGATGGCAGCAGAGATGCTGAGTTTATTGCCGTGCCTGCGTGCAACGAATGCGTCGATTTATTGAAAAAGCACAATACCGGTACGCTTGGCGAACGCTTCGATGTGCTTAAAAAGCTATTGGCAAAAAAGTATGAAAAAGCGGTAAGGGTGTACAACATGTGGAGCCCAGAAGAGTTGGAGGAAATGGACACCGCATTTCAAATTAGCTTAAGTGCAGGCATAAATTTAGGCAAAGAAACCGTATCACGACTTCGCTTTAATGGCTTCGACTATGAAGTAGACGGCAGCATTACCAGAGTGGGCAAAGCGCCAGATAAGCGCTACAAGGTATTCGACGAAACCTTTGAAAACTTCAAACAGGCATTGGAATACGCAAGCCATACCTATCAAATCAAAAAAAGCCGTTTAAGCGAGCTGTACTTTGAGAACGGCGAGAATTTCGATAGCGCGATAGAGGCGTTTCATCGCTCACTAGAAGCACGCAGATTATTAGACGCCATTGAAAAGCCCTGCGAAGCGTTTGCAGCACAGCACAATCAAAACAGAAACTTGGTTATTCGCGAGGTAAAAAAATACCTACGAGCCGATGAAAACCTTACCGTAAAAGAGGCGCTGGATAAGTTCTATTTGTTGAGGGTGAAAGAGAAGCGCAAAAACTAACAAGTCAAATATCAGCAAACTAGCAAATACCCTCATACCTCTATATTCGGTATATCTGGCGCTTGCGACTTTAGGTGCTGTGTTCAAACCCTTTATCTTGAATACCTCGCCAGCCAATCCCTCAAAAACCTTGACTCTGCGTACAACTCCTTTCAAGTTCAACACATCGTTTATTAGCTTAATTGAATATAAGGTTACCGTTATGAAAATAGATATCGCACTCTTAGAAGGGCAAAAACTTCAGGCGAGCTTTGGCAAGCATGAAATAATTAGCGATCAAAGCGTATCAGCCGGGGGCGATGAGTCTTACCCTGAGCCGTTCGATTACTTCTTAGCTAGCATGCCGTTATGTGCAGCGTTTTTTATCCGCAAATTTTGTGACGCGAGAGACATAAGCACAGACGGGATCAGTATTAGCCAAGACCATAGCAGCAGTGCCGAAGATAAATTTAAAAAGGCATTTGCTATTAAAGTAACCTTGCCTGAGGATTTCCCTGAGAAATATAAAAAGCCACTTTTAGCGTCTGCCAACAGCTGCACAGTAAAGAAAGTCATTCAGGCAATGCCCGATTTTACTATTCAAATTGAAGAATAGTATTGAAATTGCAGAGTAGTATTTAGGTTTAAGCGGAGGCGGGTAAAACAATCCTCTTCATTTACTCGCTATGGTTCGTTGTATAAGGCGTTTCAAAAACGCCTTTGCTTTTAATCAAGCGCAGGACTTTACTGAATGATTCTTCCATCCCTGAGTGTTCAGAGCGCTTAGACAGCGCGAGGTACACCTTTCTGTCGTCTCTTGTTGTGTAGTTTTGCTGTAAAATTGTGTCTGTTAAGCCTTGTTCATGTAGCAAATAGTTGAACCTTTGTTCAGAGCCAACAAACGCATCAATGCGCTTATTGAGCAATAAATCGATAAGCTGCAAGTGTGTATTGGCTTCAACTTTCGCAAAATTTGTGGCCTTATCAAATTCAGGGAAGTATAGGCTATGACGTAAAAGGCCGACAATTAAGCCATCAAGGTCGGCAAACTCATTAATGGAGATGGATGAACCCGCTCTCGCGTAAAAGGTTTGAACACTGCCCGGTGCAATAGGAGGTTCGATAAAGTGCAAAAATTCTGCTCTTTCGGCGCTGTGCGTAACCCCAACAAAAACATCTACCAGACCTTTTTCAATTAACACAATACAGCGAGCAAACGGGCATTCCACAAACTTCAAACGCATATTCAGCCGCTCGGCAATGAGCTTCATGGCCTTAACGTTTGTTCCAGCAGGGGGCTTACCCTCTGATAAAATGGAGTAGGGAGGGAAATGATTTATCGCAAAGCGCAAAACAGGCTGGGTATCAGGCCACTGTATTTCATTTAGCTCAGTTTGCTGGGCAGGCTCAACATTCATTTGCGTTTTACTCGCTAGCCCAAAACTCACCAAAGTTAAAAAGAAAAAAATTGTTGCTTTAAACAACATACACACTCCAGCGAAAACTTACCGAATTAGCCGCATTCAAAAACTTATTTATAGTATGTATAAGTATAACAGACTGAATAAGCTCTTTGGGCAGGTGAGCTATTAAATTTGCTCAGTCGACAACAACAATCACAGCAGAATGATAGGTAATACTTAACGGGCCACTTGTTACAAAGCGCCTGGGCTGGGGGTTATCTGTTCTGTATAGCGTAACTTTGGTTGAAGCCATAAACCCAAGGGGTAAAGGCAGTGGATGGGTATCAAAAGAAAAATTGTACATTACGTATGCCCTAGCATCCTTAAAGCGTAGTTCGTAGGCGAAAAGCTGATTGGCTACATCTACCTCATAAACGCGCATATCGGCACTAGCAAGTGGCCCGTATTGCTCAATAAAAGCGGTAAGTGTTAATGCCTCAGCACTCAATGTGCTTAATGGCGGGCTAGGTAATACGGTTACCGCCTGCAGCATTTCAAGCAAGTGGGTTTCTCGCTCAGATAAACTAGAAGAGAAATTAGCAGATGAATTAGCCGATATATAAGCAAGTGCAGAGCAGGGGGGTTCTGTAGTGCTTGTCGATTCAACGATTTTTTGTTTATCAGGGCTCTTTTTACCCGAGTTGCTATTAACGGAGCTTATTTCAACAGCGCTCATTTCGTTAGAAAGGGCTTTCTCAGCATGAACCGCTTTTCTATCACTCAATGATTGAGTTAGCGCATCATTTAGTAACGCCACGTTGCGCTTATCGGCGCTTACCGTAAAAAAGCTGCACAGGGCATTGTTCCACACATCAGTTCGCCAAGGTTCGGTATAGCCAGGCTTAGGTTCGCTTTGCTGGGTTTTAACAAACCAAGTAGCGCCAGCGATTGCTAGGGTGGATAGCAGTAGTAGAAATATCAGCCCTTTTTTAATGACAGCCTCGATTAATCGAATGTGTTGGCCAAGTACAATCTGCTCTTACGTCAAAAGCGAGGATGTGCCTAGGTTACAAACGGCCTGAAGCCGTCTTTGCTAAATTACGCAGTGCAGCTTAATATAGGATCAATTATTTGATGCAATTTAACCGCTCTTGAATACGGCTTATATCAACATGATAAGGGTCGAAGTCTTCACCACACCATTCAATCATTTCTTCGTACTCTTCATCTTCAGGATCGGACATCACACGTTTCAGCTCTTCGTAACCTGGCTCACCTCCACAATCTTCAGGTGGACATTCCCCATCCGCCGATATGATGAAAAACGGATGCGGCGGTAATTGCGTTGATTCTTTGACGAAAATTTGATGCTCCCAATGATCACCAAAGTCGTAAATATAGGTAAACCGCTTGCTACCTCCTAATAATTTTTGAAGCTGCTTTCTGCGTTGGTCAATTAAATAGTCATCATTTAAATCGAAAACTTCTCCATAGTGCTCATCGCCAAACGTAAACATATGCAAATGGTAGCCATACCAACCCATTGCTTCGTTAATGACTTTACTGAGCTTTATCAGGGTAATGTTTTGCGGCACTGAGATCACTCTTCTCACTAAAGGAGACGAAACATTTTTCAAGTGAATGTCTAATATAAAATGAGCGTTTTTCATAGAACTACCAACATTTTCTTGTGGTTAAACAGCTTTTGAGGTTATTAAGTATATCCTACTATTACCGCTATTAAATAGCCTACACAAGTGCTTGTACGAAACGACAACACCATAATTTTACTATATTTACGTGGGGAATACGCAGATGCATTAAGTGTGAAAAACCAAGGTGATCTCGATAAAATTAATGCAACTAGAGTTAGGTTTAATTTTGTTTTTTAAATCAAAAAAGCCGTTCATTTGAACGGCTTTCTTAATAAAATCTGTTAATTATCTACAAGCTTTAGCTTCTTCAATCATGGCCTTTTGTACCGCCACGGTGTCTTTTATAACCTTATCGAAGAATTTTCTTTTCTCTCGAGCTGAACTATTTCTTACAAATTCAGAAAAAGGCGTAGACTTAACTTTTTCACGAGATTTAGCAAACATGTCGTACTCCTTATTTTGTTGAATTACCTATGCCAGCTATGGCTTCAAGCGAAGCGCGATTGACTTTTTGCCTAGCAAAGAGTCAATATCGTTAACATTAAAGTAGGGCTTTTCTCTTGTTCCATCAAGGTTTTTCTCCATAAAAATAATATCTATTTGATCTTTAAATATTTTCTTGAGCTCACTAACAACGGCTTGAGATTTAAGAAATTGATCAACAAAAACCTCAGGTGGAACCCTTCTGCCTTCAACAATCTCACGTGCCTTTACCAAACACCATGCCTGCTCAGGATCTTGATACACAAAGATTATCAAAACATAACGCTCTTTTTTTAGTGAGCGTTCAATATTCGACTTTGCTTTCTCAAAACTAGACAGAGTTGAATCAAGCAAAAAGCTTACCTTTTTCTTCAAAGCCCGATCATGAATAGCTTCGACTAAACGAGTTGCTGCATTCTGAAAAAGAGGCGAATTTAATCCATTGTAATCTTAAAACTCTTTCCTTAGTTCATCATTTTCAATATGAACAACCTCTACACCGTGCTCTTTCTTAAACTGAGAAATCATACTCTTAGCAGTTTCAGTTTTTCCGGCGCCCGGTGAACCAGCCATAAATACCGATACAGCGCTTTCTTCTTCTGGCAAATGATCAATCATGTTTTTGGCAATAGTTTTTTTATTGCCTTAGCTTCAGCAATCGCTTTATTTATAATTTCTTCATCGGTCATACGGTATAAAACTCAAGGTTTATTGATATTAATCACAGGCGTTAAACATTCCTGTAAGCTCAGTCCACTGTGGTTGTAGTAATCACCACTTACATAACCTGCAATACTGGGAGCCATCGCAACAGATACGTTTTCATTCCAGTGCCAAGGCCACTTTTAACTCGTTTTGTATCCACGTTATCTTTCAAAATCACGCATTTTGCTAGGCGCTTTTTATCAACACATTTTACTTGGTTGAAAAACGTTTTTTCTTACAAGCATAGCGATGGTCTTTAAGTGTTCTGAGCTCTTCTCTTGACCTTTCACCTTCTCTAGCGCTGTACCCAGAGCGCATTTTGGAATATATATTTTTGATTCGCTTTTCGATCCCTGAACAACTGTATTTAGACGGCTCGAAGTTAGAGGCAGAAAAAGCGGGTGATGAGATAAATAATAAGAGGAGTAGGGTAATTAGTTTGTTCATAAATCTTCCTTGATTAGTGTTTGGATACTATGCGTATTGAAATTGCACGCTTCACTTTATTTTAATGTTACCCCAGTTAATTTGTTTTTTCTCGGTTTTGAGGTGTAAGTGGTTGTCTTTTTGTCACAGTGGTGTTTGGTTGGTTTGTAAGTTTCTCTCCGGCATAAGTAGTTGGATTGGGTGTTCCAACTTTACCTATCTGACAGCTAGATACTCGGTTTTGAATGTGGTGGGTTTAGGGATGATTGAAGCATAACTAAGCGCTTGTAAGTTATTACGGTTCAGGGAAAGAAAAGGGGTATTAGGGTTCCTTGTCTATCGAGTTTTTTGCTAACAAATATTCAAAAAGTGGGAAAGGCGTTGCCATAACATCGGCTATTTGTCGAAACTCCGCCCTAACGTGCTACATCTTTCACCAATACGGGTTACGATTTGTTGATACATGTCATTGGGCATAGGTGTTTCAACATCGCTTTCCAGCGCTTTTAACACTTTGTCGGTGAGTTGTTTAAGCTGTTTTTCAACAAGTGCTTTAGGTAGCCCTATATTTACACCTAACTGCACAAAATCGTGCTTGGTATAGTAACCAAACGAGTTGTACGCATCACTAAAATATCCATCATCTCCTTCTTCTATTGCGAGAACGCCAATAGACATAAAGCAAGCGCGATCAAAGTGAGGGTAGGGCGCCAGACTAAGTACGTCATACACTGGCGTTAACATGTCCATGGTCGTGCTTTGCCCGCGAGGTTTGCGCATCAAAGAGAAGTTTTTTAGATGTAAGTCGTTGTTACCCACAATGTAAGAAAACACAACGTGTAAGAACAATGTTAGTGTTACCGCTTTGCTATTCCCTGCTACTTGGCTTAACCGTTTTAACACGGTTTCATAACTTAATGCTTCGCTGTCTTTATGTTTGGGGTGCACTAAGCATAAGGATGCACCGTCTTCTATTAAATAGCGCTCATTTTCATTTAGAATGTCGAAACGCTTTGTTACGTAAGCAAGCTCTCCGTCTTCAAAAGGCACAAGGCCACATTCCGCTGTATTGAACCCCACCTTGTTGGCCAAGCTCATAATAAAAAACTCATTTTCAGGGCAATACGGTACCCCTTCTGGAGCGGGCTTAACAATGTACTGGCCCCCACGAGCGGTAGGCACAAGTTGATTGCCTTGCAACTTCATCATAAGCTTTCGCTGCACACCTGAAATGGATTGGCCGTTCGCATGATCTACTGCGTAGTCATTAAACGTTCTCGACGTGCCAACAATAACAACACCTTTGTCTTTCAAAGTGCGTGGTTTAGGTATGGGAAGCTGAATAAAACGGTCTGTTGGCAATGTATCAACCTCTCCAGCCACTACCGAAACCGCGCCTATAAGCTCTTCTCCATTGGCGCACAATAAACCAAACTCATCACTTTTATCGAGTCTTGCCTTTGTAGCCTGATGCGCTCTTAACCAGCCCTCAGAAAGCACATTAGAAAAGAAAGGGGGTAAAGCATCAAACTCGTATCGTGTTTTTGTTAGTGGAAAGTGGTGGCCAATGGGAGCCCCATGCGTTAGATACTCTTCTGCATAGGTAAAAACATAAGACTCGCGAGCAGCTAAGTTATTCACGTCGCGATACTCTGCAAGCGTTCCCGCTTTATTTGCATTAACAAATACAGTAGCAATACGGTTAATTTGCATCTACACGGCCTACGTATAACCGGTAGTTTCCAAAAACAGAGATAATAGCCTCTATAGTGGCGCGCTTAGTTGAACCTGGCGAGTTAAATGCAGCATATAGCGTGGTTTTACTTATCATCGCAAGTTCGCAAAATGTGTCGATAGTAATATCGTTGTCTTTCACATAACGGGTTACGCGCGGTTTTAACTCAGAAAGCGGAAACATCTCTTTGTTTTCAAGTTCGCTAGCTTCTAGGCGTTCAAGCTCTTTTAAGAGTGCGTTAACACGCAGCTTAATTTCTGTGATATCACTTTTCATGCATTCCACCAGTGCTAAGTTATGTATAGCGAACTATAATGTAAAAAATATCACTTTTGTTTGTTGAGGTGAACTTTAATACGTAAAAAGAGAAAAAAGTAAACTAAAAGTGCAATTACGAGTGAAATAGTTCACTACGGTGAACTGTTATTTGATCCACTTGTTTAACAGCCTTAAAGCTGCACAACGCTTTGCTGCACACTGAACACCCCATACTCCACTTTGCCATAGTTGGGAGTAACTTGGTTTATGTTCACTATTTTGAGTTTGAAAAAACAATAGCGCCAGTCAATTGCGTATTGCTAGATTTTAATTACACGCTAGCGGTGAAAATCCGTACCATCCAATATCATCTGGTTACATAGAACAACAGAATAATTGGAGAGCCAACGTGGTTTACCGAGCGATTATTAACGCCTTTATCGACAACATTTCCCATCCACGTTTTTATCGATCTATCGAAGATATTGCTATACGGCTTAATGCGGTCGACCCTGCGGTGCTTTTTATGATGGCGTGTAGCGAAAATAATGTTGCTCAAAAATCAACAGGCAATGAAAACAATATAGATAGCATTGCCTCAGCGGCAAAGCAGATTCTGGGTTATGCGCTTACCTCTGCTGGTTACACAGAAGCCATGATTGCTGAAGACTTTGAAATAATGAAAAGCAGGCGAAGTAATGGTTTGTCTCCAAGTGAGCAAATGTTACTGGAACAGCTCACTTTGCTTAATTCCCTTATAAACAACGATATCGATTACAACTTCTTGGCGGTTTGCCTGTTTTTGTATAGAGAGCAGCCCGATGCGTATAGTAAACAAAGCGTAAGTTTGGATGTAAAAAGCAATACGGCCACGAAAAGGCTTATGTATTATGTGAGGCAAAGGATAGGGTGAGATATCACTGAAAAGTTTTATGTGTTCGGTTGAGCGACGCGCAAATTACTGCGCTTTTGACTCCGTTTGATAGGCGAAGCCCTCCGGAGGCAAAGGTCATAGGTTCGAATCCTATCGGGTGCGCCATTTTTAAAGGGCTGTGGGCCGGCTTTTATCTTCAAAAAATCCTTCTTTAAAAATGTGTAGCAAATGTGTAGCAGATCGAACACTCAATCTGCTAATGGCTCTGGAATTTCATCAACTACTTTTGTCTCATACTCCACATAGCTATCTAAATATTGTGGGTCGACATGGCTTGAATCTAAAACAGTATAATCGAGTGCTCTACCCGTTTTACTGTCTTTTCTGGTTTGGTTGAAGCTGAAAAACTTAGCATATCTTTTAGGAGATACACCCTCAAAATTTTCAAAAACAACTTTCTTAGGTATATCAGCGTTGCTTGTTGCATGACATATGGAATCTCCATGCAATTCGAGTGCGAGACTTTTTTCATAAGGTTCTATATAAACAACTCTTTTGATGCCTGCGGAGACAATATGCCGAGCACAAACATGGCAAGGGTATGTTGTACAAAATAATGTTTTGTTAAGGGTGTTGTATGAACTATTTCGAGCGAGGCTTGTAATTGCATCCATTTCTGCATGAATAGCGCGTGAGTACTCAATAAGTGACTTTGCCTTTGAGTTTTCAATTATTTCAGACGCGAGCTGGTCTGCGTCTTCTAAGCCTTTACTAGATAAAATAGAAGTAATTTCTCGTTGTAGAATTTTTTTGTGTTTGTCGTTATGACAAATCTTTCCATTATTAAAACATCTTTTATCAGAGGAGCTGTCAGCGTTATATAGTCCTCCTCCAAATTTAGGCACATCGTTACAGCCTGTAGCCAATATTGTACCTTCATTATCAGTAATTGCTGCTCCAACTTGTCTAGAGAGACAAGCTGATTTTAAAGATGCTGAAAATGCAGTATACATTCCTATTTCATCAATCTTTGGAGTTATTCTTGCAGAGCCATGAACAAGCTGTATGAAACGGATAACAGAGGAAACAATTTGGTCCTCATCATCTATGTTTTTGATGAAGTAGTCTGACTGATGAAGACATTTTTCAACTTGCTGACCGTGTTTATCCGAAGACTTTCTATCTCGCTCGATTAATTGAGTTATTTGTTCACTTGGTATTCCTTCGTCTTTTAAGTTTTGCTTTCGCTCTTCCTCTGTCCTGAGCAAGCCAAGTAGATAAAAATTATTTCTATAAACTTGATGTAAAAGTTCAATTTCAGATGGGTGCTTTATTTGATTTATTATATAAGCAGCTTTTTTTGTGTTTTTTAATGCTTGTCCACCGTCAGTTTTACCTTCGCCGAACTCCATTTCCCTTGAAATAGAAATCTCCTTTACAGCTAATTCAGCCATAATGGAGTTTCGGTATTTTTCTCTTAACGAATCACCAAAATCCTGAAGTTTAGTGTATCTTTCAAAGCCTTGTAGGTTTTTCAAATTATCATGGTCAGGCGAGGTTTTAATGATTAAATCGCTAAGTCGAACATGTTTGACCACGTAACCTTGTTGATTTAGCTGGCTTTCGAGAGTGTCTTTTAAGCTTTTTACTCCGGAACCGATAGCGCCACACAAACCAATAACGAGTTCGTTGGATCTGCGTTCTTTAATTTTTTCGGTAATATCGGAGGAAGCTTCTTTGCTTTGTAAAGTGGATTTTGACTGTAATGCGGTAACTTTTTCTGCTGGCTGTGCCATTATAACGTTCCATATTATTTCCAGAGGAACGCCATTAAACTATTTTAATTCTACCAACTCAAGTTTTTGGCTGCGGCCTTGACTCTTTTTAACGCTGCTTCACGTGATTGCTTTTTCCGAACAGCGCTAAGGTCATGTATCGAAGCAATCTGTGATGATGAGCGAGAGTTACCATCCAGCTGTGATTCTTTATGTTGTTGACTTTCTTGAGGTATCTTAGGCAGCATGTTCTATCCAGTTTAAAACCAATTCCATTGAGTAGTCACGAGCTTTATCTCTTCTTGAGTGCGCGCGAATTATACAGATATAAAGACACTAAGCAACTGTACATATATTGTTAGCAGGGTGCTTAAATAAAGTAAAATACTATTTGGTTATTAAGGTTGTTTAGTACACTTATTTACAGAACTCCAAGTAAAAGCATCTGAGCCGCTATGCGGCTCTAGTGCCACGATTTTCTAAGCGCCATTCGTGTACTCTAGTAATCACTTCTTTTTCACCTAACTTTATTCCTCGAAGCGAGATTGAAACTATCCCGTCAAAGTAACTTTGTTTAAGTTCACCTGTTTCTGTATCAAGCTTTTCTTTGTAAAGAGGGCGAATAGCTTGGTCATTGCGCTTACAAAACACGCCACCCATAAGTTTTACGAACTCTGCCCATTTACCATTATCTGCTGCTTCGAAAATATCAGAGAAGAGTTTAGTTTCGTTGCAAAGCGCTTTAAGTCTTCTTAGTTCACGCCATACAGTAACAGCCCCCGCACCTAATTGCTGGAACTGCCGTATTCCCCAACAGCTAGCCCAAGCTTCAACACGCTGCGCTGCTTCGATAGCATTGCCGCCGTCAATATCGCTATCTAGGTTTGCCCCATTAACATTTTTGCTTACGTATTTAGCAATGTAGCCTGTTGCGGTGCCTCTTGAATAATCAATATCTTTAAAATCACAACGATATTTCTTGGCGCCTGCTTCATCACCATCTTCTCTAAGTGCATAGTGTTCGATAACAGCTTTAAACTCGTTCGATTGTTGCTGTTCTAAGAAAACAAGCATGTGCCAATGAGGTGTTCCGTCATGCTGTGGTTCAGCAATGCGGAAACCGTATAGCTTAATGTCCTTACGGTTTAAGCCAGCGCGGACAAGCGCCCACATATCATTTAAGTACTGCTGCGCTTCATAAGGCGTTGATCCATCCCATTTAGCGTTTCTATCTCCAGAGCTTGCATGAGTACTATGAAAGCGAGAAGGGCATGTAATCGTTACAAACAAGGCTTTATGGTTAAGCTCTTTAGCTATTTCTTCATAACCAGCCATTCGCGTCATCAATTCATTTTTACGGTTAACGGGGTTAGATACATTTTTATCTGACAATTCTGCAAGCGAAAATGACTCATTATTTTCGTTAACGATAACAATATTTTCGAGCATTTTCCTTTGCAGGTCTTTTTGAATTAAACGATGTTTTACGGTGTTATCACTACAGTACTTTCCTTTTCTACTGTTTACTTGTCCTAGGTGAATTTGTACTTTTTCTTCTGTACGGCGTAGCACTTTTCGTAACTTCCGAAACCACCAGTGTTTGTCCTGCATTCTTTTGATTGCCCCGTTATCGTTAACGGATTTGTTAAGTTCTGGAGGGTTGATACCGTACCCGTTAACGAACTGCGCGCATTCATTGTAAAGCGCCATATTCCCGTTAACGGGTTTTTGACCCGTTACGTTACGGTTTTCTATTGAATAGGTATAAAACGCAAAACGTTCGCAGCGCTTCGAACACTCATCTGAAAGTTCTCTTAGTTCATATTCACCCGTGTTAAAATAACGAACGAGCTTTTCTGGAATGAGCGCATTAAGTGTTTCAGTTTTTTCACGCAAATAGCTATTAGCGTTATATGGATTGTCAAAGGCTTGGTAGTTGTTGATAAGTATTTGCTGAATAGATTCATTAAAATGCGAAATACGTTCTTTTACGAACAGTCGGTCTTCTTTTGATAGGGTGCGGTAAAAATCACCATTAATTTTATCGAGCTCGTCAAGAGAACGTGCGATTGGAGTTTCTTTATGCGTTTTCATCACGACCCTCCAGTTCGTTGTGTAGTTTTATGCCCTTTTCAGAAATCGAGAAATTGCTCCAACGAATGCCGAACTCCATTTCTTCTTTGGTTTCTTTTAATAGCCCAATACGAACTAACGAGAAGAATACTGTCTTAGAAAACTTAATCGGCTTTTCGGCTGGGAAGTGATACTCCCCTAATTTGTGGCTCACGCTGGTACAAAACTCAACAATATTGCCTTTATAGAAGAAGGTCAGTAATTCGATTTGGTGTATTGATAGTTTCTTCATTACGCTACTCCTTCATCCTGATAAAGGTGGGTGCGTCTAACAAAGCTTTCTAGCCAAGCATCAAGGTCTTCTCGAAGATAACGAACAGCACGTCCAATTTTGATAAAAGGCGGGGCAGGTGTGCGATTTTCGCGGTTACCGTCCATTCTCGCCTGTCGCAAGAAAGAACGGCTCATGCAGATGTATTGAGACGCTTCTTTTTCTGTTAGCGCCCTACTTTGGGTTTGATTGTTCATGGGGTTTCCTTGTTTTACGTGCAAATACAAGGCAAAACTAATCTTCCCACCTTTCCCGGGAAGTTAGCCGGGAACAATTAACTTACTTTTTTACTTCTGCAAAAATATTAAGGAAACGCTTTTTAGACATTCGGAATTCTTGCTGACCTGCTTTTCCCCAGATAATCTCGTCTCTATTCATTTCTATAAGAATACTGAGCGGGTCAGTAGCATCATCGTCTTTTTGGAAGTTATCCAGCATGAGACGGTATAGCTTTGAACCACCTAGTTCAGAGTGTTCTTTCTGTATTAATTTTATTTGCTCCCTCATCAAGTGTTCTCGGCCATCTGACTTTTCACTGTTGATACCCAGTTGCAACTCGCACCATTCAATGAGCTGGTTCTTCAGCACTAAATCATCGAACTCGATAGTTACTCCTTTCGGTAGCGCAGTATTTGGCTCGTGTATCATATCTCTATTGGTGTCGTTTATAAGGATGGCATCACACTTTGAAAGGTCTAAATCAGCAATTCGGGAAACGTAGTCTATTTCATATCTATCATTTAACATTTGGGTAAGTAGTTCTCGAGAGCACGATTCTAATAACTGAATACCATCTGTTGTGTGTAAGGTTACTGTTTGAACGACGACTAATTTATTCTTTAAAAGAGTGCTTTTGTCGCGCAAAGACAGTTCAACGATCCCGCTATAACTAACAACACCACGAATTGTTCTTTTAAGACTTTTGGGAATTCTCTCTGCAAGAATGAAGTAGCTCGCATAACTAAACACGTTTACGGGAACATTCGTGTTTTCACACAGGTATTGAAAATCGTACTTATCAAAGCGGAATTTATTAGCGAGCTCGGGCATTCTGTAGTAACGCTTTTGCATAGTATTTGAGCAACCTTAATTTACATTACTTACGAGACGGAGAATCCCTTATTCTTACAGCTATTACGTTGTTTTTTGAGTTGTCGTAGCTCTTGCTTTAAACGCTCGCCTTCTTGGTTGGTATAACCTGCTCTCATTTTACTGTTAATAATGTCGATACGTTTTTCAATGCCTTGGCATTCGTATTTTGATGGTTCGAATTCATAGCTTGCTAAGGAAGGTACTGAAGTGAAGAGTAATGAAAGAGTGATAATAGATTTGAACATAATTCATCCTTGATTAGTGCGGTATCAAGATCATAGCTTGAATAGGTTTCTGAAAAATTGTGAGCATTCATACGTAGATATAAAAAACTATATATAAATTATTGTTTACGTAATGCAATGGCGAGTGGTAGTCTTAAGTAGTTAATTTTTATGAATAAATAGTTGTGGCAAGTAAGGATGCTTGATGTTTATAGTAGGCAAGGAATATCACCGCAAGACCGAGATTCATGCAGTATACGGGGGCCAGGCCCAAGGTGGAATCTCAACTCCGAAAAATCACCCTTTCATTTTTATCTTCACCTCTGATAGCGGTGCGCAGCACGGATACCGAGACGAATATGTAGATGGCCTCTTTTGGTACACCGGAGAAGGACAACTTGGTGACATGCAGATGATTAAAGGGAATAAGGCCGTCCTTAATCATGTTCAAGATAATAAGACTATTCATTTATTTGAATATACGCGAAAAGCGCATGTCAGATATGTAGGCGAAGCTGAATGCTTGGGCTACGAAACTCAAATTCGGCCCGATTCTAATGGTAATAGTAGAAAAGCATTCGTCTTTCAGCTTGATATAAATTCGTCCAAAAATATCGAATACGTCATACCAAGTAGCCCCGCTTTGATAGCTGGAGAGAGAAAGAAGACCAAAACTAAAAGCACGAAGCGAATTGAAGAGCTGAGACAAGCTGCTTTGGAAGTGCCTAAATCAAGAGACAGGGTAGAAAAACAGAGAGTAGCCTACCGACGGGCAGAAGCTATTAAAATGTACGTATTAGCCAGAGCAGGAGGAATCTGTGAAGGGTGCAAAAAACCTGCGCCTTTCCGTACTTCAAAAGGACCTTATTTAGAGTGCCACCACCTTCACAGGCTCGCTGATGGCGGGCCAGATCACCCGGCTAATGTGATAGCTCTTTGCCCTAATTGTCATCGTGCTGCTCACTTTAGCGTCGAGCGCAAAGAGTTTAACAATTTACTTAGTAATAGAATTAGAATAATCGAAGGATAAACGATGTTGAAACATTTTAAGTTGTTTTTGGGCTTAGGCTTGCTTAGTGCGTTAGTATTTATTTATGTTTATATTGAAACCGAATTTTTTAACTTTTTTGACAGAGTTCCAATTCCTGTAAAAGAAGAGTTTTCCCCCGTAAACCTCTTCCTTGGTCTTGTAACGACAGCTGCGGTTCCTTTTCTATCTTATCTGTTAATTAAAGTTATCGTATTTCAACAGTTAATAGGGATTTATAACTCTGACAAAGAAAAGTATGGCAATCTTTCGCACGAAAAATTAAAAGAGTTGTTCCTCTCTCTAGAAAATATGCCGATGGTGCACACTGCAATATTTAAAGTTCTTTACGTGATAGTTTTCTTCGCAGCTTCAGCTATCATTATTTCTTTTTATTCGATGGTTGAATTTTTTGAATGGAAGCAGCTTATACTGTTCACCGTTTATTGCGCTCTTTTAATTTTCATTTATAAAATAAAAAATTTGCTTGACGAATCATTCTCGGAGAAAAACTATACTAAGGGTAGCCTTAAGTGTGCGAAAAGAACTTTAGGCGTTATATTAGTTGCTCTTCTGGTTTATACGGTAATTTGTGAACCAATATGGAATCTTTACGGATTGTATGCTGAATATAGCTAAATTAAATAAGGCTTACAGCTCTAGCCTTATGCTCAGGTGCTAAATGAGAGTACCTGAGCGTCATATCTAAAGAACCATGACCAAGCAACTCACGAGTCGTATTAAGATCAACACCAGCCATTACAAGTCTACTTGCAAAATGATGGCGTAGGTCATGGAACCGAAAATCTTTTATTTTCGCGTCCTCTAAGATCGTAGACCAAGCTTTCTTGATATCTTTAAGGGGCTGCTCTGGTTTACCCTCGAAAACCCACAATAAGCTGTCACAGTCGTTTTTCCAGTTTGTTAGTGCTGACTTAGCTTTTTGGTTAAGGGGGATGTGCCGCGTCTTTCCGCTTTTGGCGTTTGCCGCTTCAATAGTTAAAACATCGCGGTCTAAGTTTACGTTTTGCCATCTAAGCGAAAGTAGTTCACCTCTTCGCATTCCAGTATTCATTGCTAGAATGACTAGCGGTTCTAGATAGTCTGCAAATGTTCGCGTGCTTAAGTCAGGAAGAAGTGGGTAGCCTCTGTCTGCACGATGTTTGTTGCCACTCTCTCGCTCTCGCTTTATTTTCAAATCCCTAGCTTTTAATGCTTCTTTTAAGCGCGCTTCTTCATCAAAACTTAAGTAACGAACACGGCTATTATCTTCTTTTAACGGTTTCAATTTTCTTAAATCATGATTAGGAATCACTTCCCATTCTACCGCTCTTGTTAAGACAGATTTTAAAGTGGTGAAACGTCTATTGATAGTTGCATTACTTCGCTTTTGATTAAGCATTTCAGTGCGTAATTTTTCAAGTAACGATGCGTTAATGTCGCGTAACTGCATGGGAAGGAGGGTAGGAAAGGTAACCTTTAAATTTTTAAGCTCACGTTCGCCTGTTTTGGGGTATTTAGCTATGTACCACTTTTCAAACTCCAACTCGATGAAAGCTTGAAGTGTGGTGAGTCTTGCTAGCTTTTCTTGTGCTTTTAGCTCTTTTTTATTTTCGTGTGGGTCAACACCTTGCACAATTGACGCGCTAGCCATTTTTGCAGCATCTCGTGCTTGTGCGGGGGTAATTTCTGGATGTGTACCCAACTTAACATTCTGCTGTCTTCCATTATGGCGATAATACAAAAAGTAGGTCACTCTCCCTTTTGGAGAGATACGCGCATGAAAGCCTGAAATTTCGGTGTCGTTTAGCCTTTTATCTTCAGGTTGAAGTGCATTAACGCTACTGTTCGTTATTTTTTTCTTGATAGCCATAAGCAAAATATGTAGCAAATATGTAGCAAAGTGAGTGATTTTGGGTGAGTTTACATGAACAAGTATGAACAAACTATGAATGTTTTTACTTTTTATAAATCAATGGCTTGTTGTTCTTTTTGGCGTATTCTTGTTCATCGTTGTTTACCAAGAAATACCTCAAAATCAGGCTCCGGAGGCAAAGGTCATAGTTTCATTATCTCTGCCTTTATTCCGTATATCTACACTTTGGAAAATTAGAGCATCCCAAAAACTTATTTCCTGCATTAATGCCACGTTTCGCTATACGCTCGACGAGCGTGTTTCCGCATTTTGGACACTGTGCTTGTTTGTACGTCTTCTCAGCTACCAGTGTCTCCGCTGCCTCTATCGCCTCCACTTTCTCCGATGCTTCTATCGTTGTAACAGCCGGCGCTGCCTGAACTTTTTGAATAAGTGATAAGAGTTCTACGCCACTTAATAATTCAATCGGTTTGCCCTTCGCGAAGTCAAAAGCTTGTTGAGTGAATTTACCTGAGCAGATAACAATGACTTTTTCGGCATTACTGGCGGTGAGTACTCCATACATTTCCCGTATTACGCTCACTCCTACTTTTTGAGACTTCCATTGTTTACACTGAACTAATGTACGCTCTCCGCTTTTGATCAATTCTAAGTCTATTCCACCGTCAGCTCCGTAACCTCCTTCCGTCACTCGAAAGCCCTGTCTTCGAAAAGCTTCTGCGACTAATTCTTCAAAGTTGCGCCAATGCATTTGCCGAATAGTTTCGATGCTTTTTTGAGTGTCTAATTGCTTTGCTTTACGTCGTGAGTTAAAAAATGAGAACGGAGCAATAAGCATTATAATTAACGCAAAATAAGGTCCTGGAACTGCTATGCCCTGAAGTAACATATTGATGAGTTGATTTTCTGTTTGAATAGAAGGAAGAAAATGGGTCATACCGAAATAGGTAATGACTGCTGTCATAACTGAAACCCACCATGGTGCCTCAAAAAGTAAATCGGCAAATGAAGTGTTCTTTCTTGGCATATGTAAACATCCTTGTTTTGAGTATTTATTCAGTTTCGCTAAATTCAGACTTAGCTTTTATCTAACAGCTCCCAAGTGACATTCATCGGCTTTTCACCCTCATGACCCTTATACTTCACTTCGCCATAAAACGTAAAGGGGGAAGCAGTTTTCCCTCTGAGCTTACTCTCTCGAATAAACAAATAAACTGAACTATCTATTTTTTCATGTTCAACAATCTCTCTACCGCGCTTATTCGCTGGCGAAGTGCTATTTTGAGATTGCCAATGAAAGTGCTTATCGTCAATAAAGTAATCGTGATACTGATGTTCGCTATTTTTACCTTGTTTGTTGAGAGTCACCAGTAATACTTGTACATTTTTTTCCTTCAATACTACATGTCCCGCCTGCCAGTTTCCTGGGTTGAAGTTTTCATTGAACAGTGGCGGTATGTCCTCTCGCATAAATTCCTGACCAACAAACAGTTCCAGTGGATCTACTTTTCCTTTTAAACGCGCAAAGGTCACCATTTCTTCACTAGCATTAATATCTTCATACTCAGGGTTAGCGGCTCTGAGTGTATAAGTGCCATCGGTATTCTTAAGCACTTTTCTAAGTAAATATTGATTGTCGCCTGAGGTATCCTGCCGCTCTATCGCTACTGTTGTGTTACTTATACTTCCTGCATTATTTGAGGTGATTTGTTCCAGCAACAAATAATCACCGTCATAAATAGGGTTCCTACCACCATTCATAGAGTTGCCCGATGCACGAGCAATAAAGTGTTTTGAACTATCCAAGTTTCCGAAACCTGTTGGCGCATTTACAAGTTCAGAGGCTTCTGCGTTACCTGTTTTAAAGTGCCCGCATGCAATCTTTATATCTGGGAAAAAGGGAAGTTGCTCAACCTCAGGAAAGTTAACTACATTATGTTTGTTTTCAGTGACTGGTAAGTGTTTGTGTTTGTAGGCAACAAGACGCTGTGTATTTACTTCGCCAGTCATATCTAAAAAGGTATTGATGTGGGATGCCGTTATAGTTTGGTTGAATCTAAAACTTTGCCTAGTTACATCAAACCACTCTACTTTTGATTCTGGCTCTTCAGTACACCAAAACGTAATCGGGTTGCTGCGCCAATGTCTTTTCCACTCGGCTTTACTGAGTGTCTTCAAGTCTTGCTTACTTTCTGGCAAGTCGGCAATCCACTCAGGGTTTTTTATAAACCATTCTCTTGCCCATTCAGCTAAATCATCAATACTGGTTTGCGTTTGAAAAGCCTGTTGTTCAATAAGTGTAGCCAGCAGCACTAGTTTGTAGCACTTAGAAGTACGGGTAACGGCTAGGTCTTTAAACCACTGCAAGTGTAGTTCTAATACTTCTAACTCGTCTGCAGTGATGTCGCCTTTACTGTCTACAAATTCCCACCATGAACCTCGGTTTCTGCGAAGCTTTTCCATGTTGGCGCCAGCGTTATAAAACTCGGCATAAGTTGGTCTTCGACTTAATGTTGCTTTTAGTTTGTCATACTGAATATCCAGCTCATCTTCTGCAAGGCTTGTTAGAAAGTCTATAAATTCTAGGTCGAAGTTGATGTAGCAGCCATCTGGCAAAAGCTTATCTGGTTTCTTGGCAGCTTGAACTATTTCGCGCCTATTGAGCGGCTTATCCACAAGGCTTGAAAGTAGCATTTCAGGGCGATTTAAAAAGCTGTGGTGATTACCTACGAAATCCAGAATAATCAACCGCTCTTTGCCTTCACTTTGACGTAGCCCACGGCCCATTTGTTGTAAAAATAAGATTTTGGATTCTGTCGGTCGTAGCAGAAGCACGGTATCTATTTGTGGTAAATCTACACCTTCATTGAAAAGGTCTACTGAGAACAAAATATCAATATCGCCAGAGCTTAAGCGTTCCAGTGCTTCACTGCGAGTAAGCGTTGAATCAGAGTGCACACTGGCAGCTCTAATGCCTTGTTGGTTGAAGTAATCCGCCATGTAGTCGGCATGCTTACGCGACACGCAAAACGCTAACGAGGTACTTTGTGCTTTTTCTTGCCACTCGTTCAGCGCGTGTTTTGCGCGGGCTTTTGTAGCTAACTTATTGGAAAGTTTTTCTGGGTCGAACCTTCCGTTTCGCCATGGCAAATGTTCGTAATCCACTTCTTTATCAAATATGCCAAAGTAAGAAAAAGGGCAAAGAATATCGGCATTAACACCATCAAATAGGTCTTGTTGGTAGATTAAGTTGTTATCACACAGTTTGAGAATATCACTACCATCTGTTCTGTTTGGTGTCGCAGTTAGGCCCAGCATGAACTTAGGAATAAAATGCTGTAAAAGCCTTTGATATGCGTTGGCAGCAGCGTGATGAAATTCATCCACTACTATGTAATCAAAGGCACTTGTATCAAATTGTGAGAGGTGGCTTTTTTGGCCTATTGTCTGCACTGAAGCAAACAGCATGTCGTACTCACGATCTTTCTGCTTTCCGCTATACCTGCCTACTTTTTTGTTTGGCAGTATTTTTAAAAAGCTCGCTTCTGCTTGAAGTAAGATCTCTTCCCTATGAGCAACAAATAGAACTTTTTTTGCATTGAATTGCGCCACATCAAAAGCGGCTAAATAGGTTTTTCCCATACCGGTGGCTAGCACCACTAAACCCTTAACTGTGCCAGTTTCTCGTGCTTGGTTGAGCGCCTGTAATGCAGCAGCCTGATGTTCTTTTGGAGAGGGAACCTCATGTTCTGCCTCATCAGGAAGCGAAACTGAAGAATATAGAGGCGTTACTTTTCTAGCTGCGTTGTAGCGTATTTCGTATTCTCTTATCCATTCGTAGCTAAGCGACTGAACTTGGTCCAATTTGAAAAGGTGGTTATATTCGTCTCTAATTTGCTGAATTCTAGCCACGGCTTCCGTGTCTTTCTCATTCGGATAATCGATACGATAATTCCACTCTATACCGTCAGTCAGTGCTGTTTTGCTAATATTGCTGGAGCCGATAAAGGCACTTGCCGATTTCATTCCTTCATCTGAATTTCTCACGAAGATGTAGGATTTCAAATGAAAGCTGGTGGCTTGTTTGCTAGCAAAAATTCGAATGTCTGCGCCCCGTTCCTTCAGCAACATTAACTGCTTAAGGGCTTGTGGTTCGGTAATATTCATGTAATCAGAAGTTAAAAGCGACAGTGTTACGTTACGCTCTTCAGAATGCATAGCATCTTCGATGTCTTGAAACAGTAAGTTAAGCCCAGAGCTTCTGATAAACGATACGGCAATTTCTATGTCGGTTGCTGTTTTTAATGCACTTCGTAATTCATGAAGAAGGTAATTTTCACTTCTACCTGTTATTAAATAATTCTTAGCTGTCATTTCTTCCCTGTTTTCATCAACTCAACCGTCACCCACTCAACATCACTTCGCTTCAACCCATCTTCACTGGGCACGGGGTTTAAATTACGCGCTGTTAAACCATTGTCTGCCGCCAATGCTTGCAGTTCCTCATAGCTCACCGGGTACATTGGCCGTTCTGGGTCGCTTGGCCCAAAGCGCAGGCTTACGTACATTCGCCCATTTGCAGAAAGTAATTCGGCGAGGCGCTTTATAGCCGTTGGCCTGTTATCTATTGGCAGGTGCATCCATACGGCAGAAAGCAAAATAAGGTCGAAGTGTTGGTGTTTGTGTTGGGTAGGTAAATTTGCCAGCGCGGGTAGGGCGGCATTACACCAGGTTACGTTTTCTTGAGAGTGTTGTTTTGCTAAATTTAGTAATTCAGTAGCGGGTTCTGTGGCCGTTACCTGCCAGCCTTTTGCGGCCAGCCAGTTTGCATCTCTTCCGCTACCTGCGCCAACGTCTAATGCAGTGCTTGGCGTAATGTTAGCAAGCGCCTGTTCCAAGTAGCCATGCACACTGCTTGCGCTTATCGACTGATACAGCGAATAGTAGTGTTCTGCATTCGCACTGTAATGGTTAATGGTTGTTTTCAATACTAAAAATCCCTCTTTGCATGCAGTGCAGGTGTATTTGCGCGCCGTGTGCGTTTGCTAATTCGGCCGCTACCTAACTAAAAATTAGCATACCATGAAATCTTATCGCTTCCTCTTTCTACTTGGGTATCACCTTCCCAAGTAACCGTAAAGGTTATGCAAATGATAACTATTACTATTTACATTGTTGTGGCGATGTGTAAAATCTTGCGACCATAAATAACCGAACAACGAAGAGTGTACTTATGAAATGGTCAATCCTTACCTTGGCAATTGCTTCTGCAATGAGTTATTCCGCAACCGCCAATACAAGCGCTGAAGCAGACAGCTCTGAAGTGAGCAGCTCTGAAATGAACAGCACTGAAATGAATGGCTCTGATATCAACAGCTCTGAAATAGAGAATATTGAAGTAAGGGGCTCTTACATTGAAGGGTACGGCGCGCACAAGGCCAGTGGTGCGTCGCGTATTAACTTGCCCATTAAAGACATTCCTCAGTCGGTGTCGGTTATTACCAGTGCACAGTTCGACGATTATCAGCTAAATGGCATTAACGATGTGCTCGATACCGCAACCGGTGTTAACGTGCAACGAGTAGAGACCAGCCGAACCTATTACAGTGCACGTGGTTTCGACATTAATAACTTCCAAATTGATGGTATTGGCCTGCCGCTTATTCGAGGCAATAACCACGGCGATGAAGACTCTGCCATTTACGATCGCATTGAAATTATTCGCGGTGCAAACGGGTTAATGACCGGCGTGGGCAACCCGTCTGCTACGGTTAACTTTATTCGTAAGCGCCCAGGCATGCAAAATGGCCTAACCGTACAAGGCTTAGTTGGTAGCTGGGACAACCGCCGTATTGAAGTAGACGGCACGTATCGCGTAAATGAAGATTTTGGTATTCGCGGCGTGGCGGTATCTCAGTCGCAAGCGTCTTATCTCGACCGCTACGAGCAAGAGCGCCAAGTGGCGTACGTGTTCGCAGAGTACAATATTTCAAATAGCACCACGTTCTCGGTAAGCCACTCGTATCACACCAACAATGCCGACGGAAATAACTGGGGCGCCAACCCACTGTTTTATTCAGACGGCACAGCCACTAATTTTGATGTGTCTACCAACACCTCAGCCGATTGGGCTTATTGGGATGTTGAAAAACACAACACCTTAATAGAGCTAGACCACGTGTTTGCCAACAACTGGTACATGCGCGCTACTTACTCTCGTAAAGTCACCGATGAAGACTCTGAACTATTTTATGTGTTTGGCACACCAAATAGCGAAACAGGCCTTGGCCTTACCGGTTATGCCAGCGAATATGATCACGATGAAGAAACCGATTTAATTGACGTATACCTTACTGGCGATTTTAATCTTTTTGGGCGCTCGCACGAGTTTGTAGTAGGGGTTAACCATGCCTCTATGACCTTTGAAGATATGTCGTTGTACGATTTCACAACGGGCAATGGCTTTCCAGCAATGCCAGCCCTTGAAACATGGGATGGTAATGCGCCTATTCCTACCCTTGAAGATGGGCTAACGGGGGCCGATGTTGATACCGAGCAGTCTGCAGTGTACTTCACTACGCGCTTTAGTTTGTCTGATGATTTGCACGTTACCGCGGGCGGTCGCCAGAACAGATGGGATACCAGCGGCATGTCGTACGATGTAGCGCAAGACGCTGAAGACAGCGAATTCATCCCGTATGTGGGGGTTGTGTATGCGCTTAACGATTCCATTTCTGCTTATGCCAGCTACACAGAAACGTTCTTGTCTCAAACCGAGCTAGACATTAATAACAACACCCTAGCGCCCATTGTGGGCGAGAGTAAAGAAGTGGGCTTTAAAAGCGAGTTTTTTGAAGACCGCCTAATTGCCACGGTGGCTTACTTCGACATTGTGCAAGAAAATTTGGCCATACCCGACCCAGCAACAGCCGATTTACCGCCAGGCGAACAGCGTTTTATTGGCGCTACAGGTATAGAGTCTAGCGGTTATGAATTTGAAGTGGCCGGCGAGCTATTACCAGGCCTTCAAACCAGCATTGGTTATACCGATTTTACCATTGATGGTAACGAGCTGGTGGCCGACTACACGCCAGAGCGACTGCTCAAGTTTGCTGCAACCTATACGCCTGCAAGTTTCGATAAACTGTCTGTGGGTGTAAATGCACGTTGGCAAGACGACACCTCACGTGTGCAGGGTGTTGTGGGTGAAGGATTCGCAAACGCAGGCGATACCATCACCACACGCCAAGATGCCTACACCATTATCGATTTGATGGCCAGATACCGCGTGTCTGACAACTTCTCGGTTGCCTTAAACGCCAACAACGTAACAGATGAAAAGTACATTAATAGCTTGTACTGGGCTCAAGGTTTTTACGGTGCGCCAGCAAGCTACATGTTAAGCGCAACCTGGTCGCTATAACGGCATAACGGTTTACCGTGCGCTTCAACTGAGGTGCACGGGCTAAAAATGGAAGGTAAACATGCGTAAAACTCTGTTTAAGTGGCATTCCATAACGGCACTCATTGCAATGGTGCCGCTTTTTGTTATTTCAATTACCGGCAGCATATTGGTATTTAAGCCTGAAATTGATACGTGGTTAATGCCCTCGTACATGAGCGTGCAGGCAGCAGAAGGTCAGCCTCGTGAAAACTTAAATCAGTTAATTAGCAAAGTAGAAGCCACCCATCCCGATTATGTATTGGGAAGTTGGGAGCTATTTGATAACAAGCAGCGCAGCGATGCGGCGTACCTCATCAGTAAGTCTGAGGGCGAATGGTATAAGCTGTATGTCGATCAGTATTCTGCCACGCTGTTATCTACCCCTGTATCGGTAACCCATGATATTACCGACTGGTTACTGTCGCTACATTACACCTTTTTGATGGGCGTGATAGGCACATCCTTCGGGTTTGTGTTTTCTCTTATGCTGTTAGTGCTTGGCATTACAGGCATAGTGTTGCATCGCAAGTTTTGGACTAAGCTATTCACCCTGCGCATACATGCGGCTAGACGCATCTTTTTTAGCGATGTGCATAAGCTAATCGGCATATTATCTTCACCGGTGCTGCTTATTTTGGCGTTTACCGGGGGCTATTGGAATGCCTCTGAAGTGATACACGAAACCTTAGAACACGGCGACGAACACGCCTATGTTACCGAGGCCATTTACAGCCCAAATCTCGATTTTCAGCAGCTGGTTTATGGGTCGTCTAAGGCTATTGAAGGTCACCGGCCCACTTATCTTACATTTCCCTACGAGCCTGAAGCACACATTAATGTATTTGGCGAAGTGCCCGGTAAACCCTATCTTTCAAGCGAGTATTCCTCGGTGGTTACCTATAGCCGCGATTCTGGCGAAGTATTAGCTACGTTTGATGTAAGAGAGGAATCGGGCTGGGCCGTGTTTGTTGATATGTTTAGAAAACTGCACTTTGGGTACTTTGCAGGGTTACCCAGTAAAATACTGTGGTGTGTGCTGGGTTTAAGCCCCGTGTTACTTGCCATAACTGGCCTGTATTTTTACCTGTTTAGAAAGTCGCCTAAAAAGCCACGGCGCAGGGTTGTAGAAGGTAATGAGAAAGCTACAGCCTTATAAAGACTCATAATTATGTTGTCGATGGCTGCGCTGTAAAAATATACCATGTGAAACAAGTAATAATTGCCAACAATACAGTTTAAAACTATATTTTTACTATGAAGATAGAGTATGAAAAATTAAGCGACGGCAGAATTGCGATATCGCCCAGTGACTTTGAAGATATACTTGATGTTCTTGCATATGACGAGGCCAAGTCAGCTAATGAAGAAAATTTTCCTGTCGAGCTAGTTGAGCGCTTGATCGAAGGCGAAAGCCCTTTACGTGTATATCGCGAATTTAGAGGTTTTACTCAAGTGCAAGTTGCGCAGAAAGTTGGGCTAACTCAAGCAACCATTGCAGAGCTTGAAAAAGGTAAACAGAAAGGTTCTATTGATACGTGGAAGGCCTTAGCGTCTGCTTTGAATGTTGATATTCACGATTTAGTGTAAAGACATCCGTCACTCAAATATTATTTCAATGATTCGCTGTTACCTGATGATTGATTTTAAATTTACTTGAGTACATCGACTCGCTGAGTAAGCACCTGCCTAATGCAGTGGTAAATACAGCCACAAAAGAACGGTAAAAATTACTAAAAGTATAAATTGTACCAATCAAACTCACGATTTTTATCGCTTCATATATGGTTTTTAGCGGCTGCTTTACGTTTCCCCACGCTACTAAATACCACCATCTTCTTGCATAAAATACCTTGTCTTATATTTTCGCTTGAGTTTGCCGCGTATTTTCTGCAGTGCTTGTTCTGTACTGCCGTGATAGGCGGCTTATCGCTATGCCACCTATCAGTCCTGGCAAAACCCAGAATGCATACTGCCATGCGCCAATATCGCTAAATAAGGTGCGCCCGCCAAATGCTGCAAACGCAGTATACGCGGCAATGCCAGACCCGATATAGCCGCCAATATGCTCTACCAACCAAGCTCTCGGCGCTACTTGCTTGGCAAAAATAAAGCGAAGCTGACCAATACTAATAGAAAGCCCCAGCGGAGCAAAAATGAGCATGAGAATATGCTGATTCATAATGCCGATAACTCCGATATATAGGCTTGTAGCGGTTAGTAGTACCGCTGGTGCAGTGCGGCTAAAACAGCGAAGCGAACGGCGGCTTTGTTTAGCATCAAGCGCCCACTGTCCCATCATTACAGACGCGTACATTTGCACCGCCAAATGCAGTAAAAAGATGGCAAAGCGCTGCAAGTTTGCCACGCCAGCTGGGTTATCGGCCAAATTAGGGTTAACTGCAACGGGTGCAAATAGCCACACGCCAGCTAGCACTGCGCCGCTGCCAATAGTCCACAGCATAGCCCGACGATAGTGGGCGCCAAATTTTTTGTGGTTAAGCGCGCCTTTACGAGTGGTAACTGGTACCCAAAACAGCACCAGAGCAATAGCGCCGGCTAGTATGTGGCTGTATAAAATAGCTTGGTATGAATAGCTCATATGAAACTCCAATTGTTCTAGTAATATTTGCCGGTTAAAAATGACTGTCTCAATAAGCGAAGACGGTGTATTGAGAAGTGTATCTAGAAGGAAACGAGCGCATCAGTGGCGAAAGTCACGATGTGAAAAATGACTTTTGGCCTATTCCAAAACCCGTGTAATTAACCAATACTGAGCCTTATGAAATTATCTCAATTACGTATTGCCCCCGAGCAAAGCGGTGCGCTCATCACTATTTTGGTTGTGGCTTGCACCAATGCTTGGTTACTAGCGGGCTCAGAGCGCGTGAGTATCACAGATTTTGTGGCTATCATTCTGTGCTTCGCTTTGTTTGGCCTCGGTTTCTTGTTGATCTCGCAAGATAAAGCTTTTCAACAGGAGAAGTTGGTCCGTATTGCTTTGGTGGGTGTTGAGTACGCTTTGGTATTGGTACTTTTTTCCCTAAGCCCCATTACCTTTAACGCTATTTTACTGGTGATTTGGTCGGCGGTATTACCCTATTTTATGCCGTTTAAGCGGGCACTTTTGCTGTCGCCACTTTGGTCTGCGGTGCCTTGGTTATTATTTAGTTGGGTGTGGCAGTCAAACGGCAGTTTGTGGATAAACGCACTGCTATTTTGGACATTCAACTTATTTGCCCTGGTAATGATGGAAAGCCGCAAAAACGCAGAGCGGCAAACCGAGCGAGCGGAAGAGGCGAATAGGGAACTACGAGCCTTACAAGATTTGATGCAGCAGGCTAGTCGCAAGGATGAACGCACTCGCATTGCTCGCGACATTCACGATTTAGTGGGGCATCATCTAACGGGGCTGTCGCTGCATTTGCAGGTGGCATCTCGCACTGCGTCTCCCGATCAGCGCCCCGCTATCGATCAGTGCTTAAGCATTGCCAGGCTGCTGCTTGCAGACGTGCGAGAGGCGGTATCAGACATGCGTGAATTTAATCAGCTTGATTTACTGCAGGCGCTTAATGCGCTTACCGAACCTTTAAAAAGTAAGATTCGGGTAAAAGTGGATTGCCAAACTGACATCAGTAATTTAACCCTGCTTCAGGCCACTAATTTACTGCGCTGTATTCAAGAAAGCTTAACAAATACACTGCGCCACAGCAGAGCCGACGAATTAGCAATAAACATTTATCAAGAGTGCAATCAATTGCATGTAGACATAAGGGATAATGGCGCGAGTACCCGCCACAGCACTAGCGATAGCCAAAGTACTAAGCATGATGAAAGCGACGTTGCCAAAGGTAATGGATTAAAGGGCATTCAAGAACGAATGACTGAGTTAAATGGCAATGCTACTTTTCACCACAGCCGTGCAGGCTTTCATACCTCGCTAGTACTGCCGGAGGCGATATGATTAGGATATTAGTTGTAGACGATCAGCAGTTGTTGCGCCAAGGGCTGTGTAGCTTGCTAAGTTTATCAGACAAAGTAAACGTGGTTGGTCAAGCCAACGACGGACTCGAGGCTATGAAGTGGCTACAAAATAACCCCGACTGTGCTGATGTTATGCTGTTGGATATTCGCATGCCACGCATGACAGGCATTGAGCTGCTCGAAGCCCTTAATAAGGCCAATGCGTCTATTCCAACCATTATGCTTACCACCTTTGACGATCATGAAAACCTAATGGGCGCGCTGCGAGCTGGTGCAAAAGGGTATCTGCTAAAAGACGTATCGCTAGAAACGCTTGTAGAAGGAATCGAGGCGGTAAATGCCGGTGAGTCGCTCATTCAACCCGCCATTACCACTACGCTAATTAACAGCTTACAAGGGCTAAATACTGAAACGGAAGTGCCTGAACAGGTAGAGCCCTTGTCGAGTAAAGAGAAAGAAATTTTGCGTTTAATGGCCTCTGGCTGCAGTAACCGAGAAATTGCCGGTGCGCTTTATAAATCCGAAGGTACAGTAAAAAATCAAGTGTCGACAATCTTAGCAAAGCTAGGTGCTCGCGATCGCACTCGCGCCGTGCTTCGCGCGGTAGAGCTCGGTATCATTGGTTAGTGCTAATTGCGCTATCGCGTATTTTAGCTAAAATAGCTAAAGTGGCTAAAATAATTAACGGCAGTGAGTGGTTTTCGTATGAAGTCAGTTTCGGCGACAGAAGCAAAGAATAATTTTGGTGAGCTACTACTTGGAGCTCAGGCTAGTCCCATCTCTATAACGCGAAACGGAAAAGAGCAGGGAGTTTTATTGTCAGCAAACGATTATGCTTTACTCAAGAAAAAGGCGATGCAAGCTGCTGTAAATGAGGGGATTAGCAGTGGTTCGGCGGGAGAGTTGGATATTGAATATATTAAGCAAAGTGGCAGAAAGCTATTAGGAAAGTAGCTTGAAGATTGATACAAACTCGATAATTCATGTCCTTCATAAGACTATGGATGTTCCAGGTCAATTAGATTAAAAACAGGTCTATTGTTACGCTGACTTATAAATACCAGTGCGGACAAAAAAGCAACTCACTTCGTTCTTCACCATCCCCCAATCGAATGCCATTTGTCTACGGCAACGCCGTTTTCTACTACGTAGTAATGGTGGTATTGCGCTGCCGTAGCGCATGCATGATTGGGAAGAATTTCTATAGCTTTAGCCGCTGGAAAGTGAGTGATAATATCCACTGTATTCTTTGTCTGGTCTCCCTGCTGCATTTTTGATGGGCCCTTTGACGAGCTTTCGGAGCTTGCGTGTGAAACCTCAGTAATAATGCCGTGCTCTTGATTGGCGTCGCTCATGATATAGCACTTATCTTTGCTGCTAGAAGGGGCGACTAGTCCATAGCCATAATCATTCGCATGGCCGGCAGTGCCGCGGTCTCTCGACATGGCCATCCAGCCTGCATCGGTTATTACCCAGCCTTTGTCTTTCTGATGGCCTATTACTGTGCCTAATACCGACATGGCAATATCGTCTATGTCACATACGCCTAATCCCGCCATAACAAGGTCGAAGAATACGTACACCCCAGCGCGCACTTCGGTGATGCCGTCGAGTTGGTCAACGGCAAATGCGGTAGGAGTAGAGCCAATAGACACTGTATTGCACGTAATACCGCATTCAGATAACCGTTTTACTGCATGCAAAGTAAGGTCGCGCTCTTGTGCCGCCATGTCTTGCTTTGCTTTTTCAGTAAAGCAAGCATAAGACTCACCTGCATGGGTCATTACTCCTTCAAACTTGGCATGACTACTATTACTAATATGTTTGGCAATAGAGAGCAGCGCGTCAGAGTGAGGGTTCACCCCAGAGCGATGTCCGTCTGTATCTAGCTCAATAATCACCTTAAATACGCAGTTGTGCTTCGTCATTTTATCAAGTACTAGCGATAGCATATCTTCGTTATCAATGACTATGGTTAGGTCGCAACCTTGTTCAATAAGCTGTGCTACATGGTCTATTTTGTTTGGTGTAATACCCACAGCATATAAAATATCGTTCATACCGTGTTTAAAGAAATAGTCGGCTTCTTTTAGCGTTGAAACCGTGATGCCCTTAACGTTACCTGCATCAATAATGGCCTGGGTTACTTCAATCGACTTATGGGTTTTAACGTGAGGGCGTAGCGTGCATTGCAAATTACCTATATGCGCAGATAACCGAGCAATGTTCCGCTGCATTTTGGCTTTGTCTATCAAGCAGCAGGGGGTGGGTAAGTCTTCAATGTTGGTTGGAGTAAAATGCATAAGCGCCATACAATAAATTAGATACTGCATACAGTAATGCACTAGCACTCAGGTTTCGAGTGTATTTGAATTAATTAGTGAAGTAAGAGTTTTCATTCCAGTCTTACTACTCAGTATATGCCACAAGAAATAATTCAATAGAATCAATGCGATACATTTTGATGTTGAGTAGGTGGCGGCTTAGTGTCATATTAATAACGCAGACTTAACGTTACTTTGTCATCATGAAAGGAAGGTGTTTGTTGCTAATGTCATTGGGCACTTAGCAACGGAGACCAAAAATGTACATGCAGATTAATTCAAAAAAAGTAAAGCAATTGCGCGAACAAAAATGCTGGTCGCAACTACAGTTAGCCGATATGGCTGGACTAAGTTTGCGTACATTGCAGCGCATAGAGTCTAAGTCGGTTGCTTCACCAGAGTCGGTGAAATGTCTCGCAGCGGTATTTGAGATAGATTTGGAGAGCTTGATGCCCATTCCTCAACACAAGGAAGCGGTGCCAACCTATGATGACAACCCAACCCCCTCTCTAATTATTAACGACAAACACGCTAAATTACGTTTTTATGCAGCATTAATATCGGTAATGGCGGCAAATATATTTGGCATGTTCGGTGTTTTTAGTGCCTATGACGCCCTCAAAATAGATAGTGATACATTTCAGATGTTGAAGGCCCTAGTTTCCTTTAGCTTGCTACTTAGCGTCGCAGCCATTGTTTTCAAAGGTTACAAGCAAGGTTTAATTTCCTTCTCTAACTGGTAAGTCACACTCGTTATTTCTTTAACTTAAAACATTTTTATTAAGATTAATCTTAAGGGACGGTTATGTCTATTAAACAAGTATTTACACGAAATTCATTCATTGGTTTTATTGCATACATTGTAGCTACTGTAGTGGCATCAATATTAATAATGTCGTATTGGGTCGCAGGACAGAACCATGCTGAACTATCTCAAGCAGCTTTAGCTCAGCTGGCATCACAAGACGCTTTTATTCAAATGGCCAGCATGGTAGTTGGCGCAGTTGCATCGTTTAGCATTGCTGCACTAGTAGCGAAAGTTGAAAAAGTTAGAAGCAATCACAGCGTACTCGGTTTTGCAATTTTTTTGACATGCTATGGTGTACTGAGTATTGCGCTTCACCCTGAACATGAACTCTATCGGCAAGTACTAAAAGTAGTTATGCCTGCGGTATTATGTTTGTTTGCCGCTAGATTATTCCCGCACTCTCCATCGACACATGAGCAGCATTAAATTAGGTAATAGTGAATGCAACCGTTCCAACAGACACTCTTTAGTTTGCAAAAAGAATCACAGCTTCTATGAATGCTCAGGCGTTATTTTCAGGAGCAACTAAGAGAAAAAATAAAATAAAAAAAGCCGGGTATGGAATTTACCTACCCGGCTTTATCGTTAGCGCCAACAACTATAATAATGTAAAAATTTACGCCATATAGGGGCTACATCACATTAAAAGTTATAACGTGCATTCAATCCAAACGTGCTGAGGTCGTCTGAAGTTTCATAGCTAACGCCTATAGCAAAGGCTGGAGAGAAAAAGTAGTCGCCACCAATAAGTAGCGATGTGTCGCTGCCACTGTCAGTATCAATATATTTCACGGCACCGCGAAGTTCTATGTTGTCCATTACCATAGAGCGAGCACCGGCTGTTAAGCCATACCCGTCTTCGCTTTCAGACTCACCACTTCCTGATATTTCAACATCTTCATAGCTAACAATACCGTAAAGGTCTGTTTTGTTTGATAGGGCATAGCGATAGCCTAAACCGAGTGACAATCTATCGAAGTCTACTTCAGTGCCAAAGATATCGTCGTTTTGCATTGAATAGCTACCGGTAACAAACACGTCGTCTGTCACTAGTTTTGATGCTGAAATGCTAAAGCCATCAGGCTCATAGTTTAAATCAGCATCATCAAAATCGGTCATTACATAGCTGGCTTGGACAAAATCCCAAGCAGGAGCAGCTGCGAAAGAGGCTGCAGATACTGCACTAAGTGCGGCAGCAAGAATTAGTTTTTTCATTTAATCATTCCTTAATGTTGAGTGCCTGTGGTTGGGAACCCCGAATTCGAGTTCAGGACCAGGCAGCGTCGAAATATACGCTTTATAAGGAATTAATCTACTTTTTTCAGGCGCTTATATGTTACGAGATGTAATTTCTGACACAATTTTTTGCTAAGAAGCAAACCCAACCTACCATGTTAAACGAACTACTTTTTCTACTAATAACGAAAATACTTAATCGTTTTTCTTGTTAACTAAGTGTAAAAGTATAGCTCATTATTTAATCAGCGTGTTGCCCTTTTGTTATCATTTGGTGAGAAAGCATTATCCTAAAGTAGTAATTTTATATAGGGTTAATAGTGATAAATGGTGCTAAAAGGTCGAAATAACGAAATGCTTGTACTAATAAGGCGCATTATTGTAGCATCAAAAGTGTACAGGGTGAGATTTCACCTCACAGCGTCATTTTGAATATCACAAAACATAATAAAAATAATATTTATACAAACAACACGTCTTGAAGGAGACACACAGTGAACCAAAGTAACTTCACAAAAGGTCGTAAACTTAATCGTATAACCTCAGCGCTGCTAGCTGGGTCTATACCATTATTTGCCGCTCTTTCTGCTCCTGCATTGGCACAGGAAGCGGAAGAAGAAGCAGAAAGTTTTGAGAATATTATTGTTACCGGTACGCGCATGACTAACCGTTCTGCGGCAGATTCTCCGGTACCTGTTGATGTGATCAGTGGTGACGAGTTTCGTCAAAACTCATCTTCTGACGTACAAGACATGCTTCGCACCAACGTACCGTCGTTTGATGTAAACACTCAGCCAATAAGCGACGCGGCAACCATCGTGCGTCCTGCCAACATGCGAGGCTTATCTCCTGATAACGTACTGGTGTTGGTTAACGGCAAGCGTAGACACCGTGGCTCAATTATCTCATTTTTAGGTGGTGGTATTTCTGATGGGGCACAAGGTGTCGACATTTCAGCTATACCGTCACTTGCTTTAAAGCAGGTTGAAGTTCTGCGAGACGGTGCATCATCTCAGTATGGTTCTGATGCTATCGCCGGCGTGCTCAACTTCTTACTTCGCGATGACGACGAAGGTTTCGAACTTCGCGCTAACTATGGTTCTACCTATGAAGGCGACGGAGACAACTACACTATTTCTGCTAACGCTGGTTTCTCTTTAGGCGATAGCGGCTTTGTAAACGTTACCGGTGAAATCCGCGACGTAGAAGGCACTATCCGCTCGGTAGTGCGTAACGATGTTGCGGCTATGGTTGATGCGGGGTACTTAGCACAGTCAGATTTTTCTACCATCAACGCGTATACAGATGAAGTACCTCAGTACTGGGGTCAGCCAGATGTTGAAGATGATGTAAAAGTGTTCATCAACTCTGGGTATGAGTTTAGTGATGCGGCCGAGGTTTACCTTTTTGGTAACTATGGTCAGCGTACCGTTACTGGCGGCTTCTTTTATCGTAATCCGGTAACCGAAGGCAGCCAGCGTGGTGGTGTTTACGCGGGTCCATTAGTTGATCCACTAACGGGTATGGAAGACCCTAATGGTGTTCACTCAGTACTTGTTGGCGACCTAGACGGAGTAGGGGTTGGCGGAAGCTGTATTGCAGGTATCCCAATTGGCGGCAATGGCAATGTATTCCCAGACCCAACGTTCCTTCAGCAAGTTCAAGCCGATGATAACTGTTTCTCGTTTATCGAAACCATTCCTTTGGGCTTTGTGCCGCGCTTTGGTGGTGAAAACGAAGACATGGCGTTCACGGTTGGTGTACGTGGCGACTTAGAAGTGGGTACGGGTCTTTATTACGACGTTAGTGCGCAGCGCGGCTCTAACCGAACTGACTTCTTCATTAACAACACAATCAATGCATCGTTAGGCCCTGATACGCCGCGTGATTTCAATCCGGGTGGTCAAGAGCAAACAGAAACCTTGTTTAATCTTAACTTTGTGTATGGCATAGACGTTGGTTTTGAATCAGACTTAAACGTAGCCTTTGGTGCTGAATACCGCGAAGAAGAGTTTGACCTGTTTGCAGGTGACGCCGCGTCATTTGCGTTAGGTCCATTGGCAAGCCAAGGGTTCTCATCAAGCTCGAACGGTTTTGGTGGCTTCCCAAGCAACACTAGCGCGTCACAAGACAGTACAGCGTTCTACGTTGATATAGAAGCTGACGTTACGGAGTCTCTTACTCTACAAGCCGCAGTTCGTCGTGAAGACTTCAGCGAGTTTGGTGATACTACCGACTTTAAACTGGCGGGTATTTTTCACGTAACTGACGACTTCCGTCTCCGTAGTGCCTATTCAACGGGCTTCCACGCACCAACAGCGGGCCAGGCGAATATTACAAACGTAACGACACAGAATGTGAACGGCGTGCTTATCGACCAAGGTACTTTGCCTCTGTCATCGGCAGCGGGGCAATTAGCCGCTGACTTTATTGAGAGCCAAGGGAACGGTCGTCCAGACTTAGGCCCTGAAGAAGCGAAAAACTTCTCTGTTGGCTTCTCGGTAGACGTTGCGGACATGAGCTGGACAGTAGATTTCTACAACATCGAGCTTGAAAACCGCGTAGCGCTTGGTGCTAACGTAGACTTCCTTGACGCGCTTAACTTTGCAGGTGGCGGTACGAGCTACGCGTCTGTATCTGAAGCGCTAACAGAGCTAGATTCTTCTGGCGTTATCGATCGTCAAAACTTTATTGGCTTAGACGACCTATCTCAGTTCAGATTCTTCTCTAACAGCTTTGATACCACCACGCGCGGTATCGACGTGGTTGGTAACTACAGCTTTGACGCATGGGGCGGTAGCTCACGCTTAACGCTAGCAGCCAACTACAACGAAACTGAAGTGGACGATGTAGGTACGCTTAACCCAATTGGTGAAGGCCGTGTTGCTGCCATTGAAGACTTACTGCCTAACTTACGTGGTAACGTTTCGTGGACACACACCCAAGGCGACTTCAGAACGCTAGTACGCGCTAATTACTACGGTGGTTGGGACGATACTGGCAACGGTGTTAACGGTATTGGTGCAACGGTATTGGTTGATGTTGAAGCAGTGTACTCGTACAGCGAGAACCTTGACTTGGTAGTGGGCGCTAACAACTTGTTCGACACCTATCCAGATGAAAACCCAAGCGCGGGAAGCTTAGGTCAGCTTTACTCTGAAGCTAGCCCGTTTGGTTTCAACGGTGGTTCGTACTACGTACAAGCACGCTACACGTACTAAACGCTTAACTTAACGAGCATTTCAGTACTTACCATGTGGCTGCTAGCAGCCACATACAAAAATGCCGCTTTCTTGTGCTCTCATATTGAGGCACCGGAAAGCGGCATTTTTCTTTTTTGGGCTACTCTTACTGATATTTCTTAAGTTCTAATCTAGACACCATGCCTTTATGCACTTCATCTGGTCCGTCGGCCAAACGCAGTGCACGAGCCCCAGCGGCAAAACGCGCTAGCGGGAAGTCGCTACACATACCTGCGCCACCGTGTAGCTGCAGCGCCATATCTACCACATCTTGAAGCATGTTTGGCACAACGACTTTAATGGCTGAAATTTCAGTCATAGCGTGCTTAACGCCTAAATTATCAATTTTCCATGCAGCGTGCAGTGTAAGTAAGCGGGCTTGCTCAATTGCCATTCGCGCATCGGCAACTCTCTCTAGGTTTCCGCCTAACTTAATAATAGGCTTACCAAATGCAACACGCTCGTGGCCTCGTTTAAGGGCAAGCTCTAGGGATTTTTCTGCCATACCAATAGCGCGCATGCAGTGGTGAATTCGACCTGGGCCTAAACGCCCCTGTGCAATGGCAAAGCCTTTACCTAAACCGGTAATAACATTGGCTTTGCTTACCCGTACGTTATCAAAATGCATTTCACCATGGCCATAAGGCGCATCAAAATCACCATAGGCATCTAACATGCGTTTAATCGTAATACCTTTGGTATCTAAAGGTACTATCACCATGCTATGACGGCTGTGTCTGTCGTTGTCAGGGTTCGATAAGCCCATGAATATGGTAAAGGCGGCATTGGGGTGACCTAGTCCAGTAGACCACCATTTTTTACCATTGATAACAACATCATCGCCATCTTCAATAATGGTGGCTGCCATATTAGTGGCATCAGAAGAGGCCACATCTGGTTCGGTCATGCCAAATACAGAGCGTATTTCACCTGCAAGTAGCGGCGTTAACCACTGCGCTTTTTGCTCATCGTTACCAAAATGGTAAAGCACTTCCATATTGCCCGTGTCTGGGGCATTACAGTTGAAAATTTCTGGCGCGAATAAAAATTTACCCATGCGCTCGGCCATAGGGGCATATTCAAGGGTGGTTAACCCTTTCCCTAGCTTGTCATCAGGCAAAAAGAGGTTGGCTAGCCCAGCATCTCGAGCCTTCTTTTTAAGCTCTTCGGTTTTAGGGTGCAGCTTCCAGCTTTTCCAATCACTGTGATTATTTTCTCTGTGATGAAAGTCGTACACCTCATTTTCGATAGGCTCGATATGCTCGGCAATAAACGCATCGAGCTTTTCTAGCAAGGCGTTGGTTTTATTGTTGTGTGAAAAGTCCATGGGTACCCTTATAAAGCTAAAATTAAAACTACATTGCTGCTGCTCTAGCGCTAGTAAAAAAAGCAAACAAGCAGCCAAAAATGGTCAAGCATTGGCTTATTACATCAATGCCGCTAATCGCTAATTACATTTAGCTTAGTGTATGAACAGTGTTGAATGAAATGAAATATGATACCAATAATATGTGAATTGTATTCATAGTGTGTTTTACTGCTATTTCACAGATATGGGGTAGCAAACGCTTTAACCTAAAAACTAATAATTCCAAAACCAATAATTAAAAAATCAAAGCCTAAAAATAAGAATGTAGAAAGTGAACATCCAGATAGCAGGAAGAAAGCACAGAGAATGATTAACAGCCGGCAGTTTGAAAAGCTCGATTTAAATTTGTTAAAGGTGTTCGAGGCCCTGTGGCAGCAGCGCAATATGTCTCGCGTGGCTGAAACGCTGCACATTACCCCTTCTGCTGTAAGCCATGCTATGCGCCGCTTCAGAGAAGTACTTGGCGACCCGCTATTTGTACGAGAAAAACAGCATATGTTGCCTACGGCGGCCTGCGAGCGACTTGCCCCCGACATATTGCATGCGCTTACGCAAATACGCAGTGCAATAGAGCAATTTAATTACTTCGATCCTGCGGTAAGTCATCAGCGATTTGTTATTGCTATGCAGGAATCGCTGGAGTTAGGGGTGTTACCTACGTTGCTGGCTCAGCTTGAAAACACTGCCCCGAATATTGAAATAGTAAGTACACGCTTACAGCGTGACACTATGGAGGCAGACCTAAGTAATCGCAGTTTACACTTAGCCATTGATATTGGGCGCGCAGTACCTAAGCCCATATCTCACAGCATGCTGCGCCGAGATAACTATCGCGTACTGATAAATCGCACTAACCCGCTGGTTAATCAGCTAGACAAAAAACGCTATCTTGAGGCTAGGCATATAACGGTTTCTAATCGCGCGAAAGGGGCCTCGGTAGAGGAAATTGCGCTGCAGCAATTAGGTGTGAATAGGCCTTCGCTGTGGCGCTGCCAAAACTACCGGGCTGCTGCCGACGTAGTAGGCTGCACAAACGCTATACTCACGCTGCCGGGTTCAGTTGCGGTGGCAATATCTGACGAAAAGTTTGTTTCCCTGCCGCTACCTTACGGGTTACCTGCACTTGAAACGCATTTGTATTGGCATAGTCAGCACGAGAGTGAGCCGGGTCTTATGTGGTTAAAAGGGTTGATGTTACAGCTGTTCGCTGAGTCTGGTCTTACCAGGTAATGTTTGCTAGCATTCAGAACGTGCTAATTTAGGGTTTTTTATGAAAATTCATACGCTGCCAGGTTATATACAACACATTTATCTTGCCGAAGATAATGAAGGGTTGCTGCTACTAGACGGCTGCAGTCGCGCTGATGTTGATAAAGTATGCCTTTATATCACAAGCACGTTAGGTCGCCCATTAAGTGACTTAAAGCTAATAGTGGTTACTCATATGCACCCCGATCATGCCGGTGGCGCAATGCGCATGCGCGAGAGAACTGGCGCGCAGGTGGCATCTCATCCTAAAGCCGCAGCGTGGTATAAAGGGCTAGGTGGGCGCACTGCACATATTATTGATTTGTTACTCACCTGGTGGGTGGCAGATAGAATAGGCAAAGCGAAAGAGTCTATTTGGTATAACCCCATTCTTGCCCCTGACATTCTTTTGAAAGATAAGCAAACGTTGCCTATTTTTGCTAACTGGCAGGTGCTTTACACACCAGGGCATACCGATCACGACCTTTCAGTAATGCACGTGCCGAGCAAGCAGGCTTATATTGCCGATGTGCTGGTAAAGGTAAAAGGAAAACTGGTTCCACCATACCCGCTTTGTCATCCTAATCAGTACAGAGAAAGTTTAAAAACCTTGGCTCAATCATCTATAGATACCTTCTTCTGTGCCCACGTGCCGCCTACGGCTAAAAGTGATATAGACTTTGAGCATGTCATCGATAATGCCCCTATAAAGCCAAAGAACCACTGGCACTCAAGTAAAAACCGCATCAAGAAAAAGCTGTTTGGTGTCACCAAAGATCATTAGATTGAATGACGCTCTATAACGCTGAACGGTAATGGAATGTTAAATAATGACCAGCGTTAATATGTGGCACCGCCCTTGCTTTTAACAACTAAAGAACCACTATTAATAGAATGTACTATCGATAGTTTACGCTGCGTGTTACACAATGCAGACTTTTGCTTGCGCGCCACGCTGCTCTAAAAGCAGTGTGAATAGCAGAGCGCAGCGGTTTACTAGCCATTTTATAGCGATATTGATAGCCGCACAAAACGGGACATAACCTCTACTATGCAAAAAAATATTGCCGCATTGTTTGATAAAACAATGGCAGCAGCGTCGCTGACCAGCAACACGTTAGCGGATGTTTTTAGTAAAGAAACACATCGATTCACTATTACTGGGCTAAGTCGCAGCGGAAAGTCTATGCTGTTTACTAGCCTTGTCACTATGCTGAAAAGTAGAAGTGAGGAAGGTTATGCCTGCTTACCGCTATTGCGTTATTTACCGCCATCTCAAGTGCTCGATATTCGAATTGAGCCAATAGAGGGCTACAAGCCTTTCCCCCAAGCAGAAAACTTGGCCGCTTTAGAGCAAGGTCAGTGGCCCGCGGCGACAGAAGAGGCCTTCGGTTTTAAACTTATTGTTAGGTTAAAGCAAACCGCGTCGATTAAGCGCCACGTACTTCCCCATACCGACATTGTGTTTGAATTTATTGACTATCCCGGCGAGTGGATAACCGACATTCCCATGCTAAGTAAAACCTATGCACAGTGGTCAGACTCTGCATGGGCGCAACTAAGCGGCGGGCCGCAACAACACTTTGCGCACGATTGGAAGCAAGTTGTTAACAGCTTTGACTTTGAGCAGCCTCCAACGCCAGAGCGCATTCAACACCTTGTGCATGCATACAGGCAGTATCTAATTGAAGCCAAGCGCCAAGGAATATCTTTGCTGCAGCCAGGCAGTTTTTTACTCGACTCCAGCGATTTCGATTGGCAAAGCTTTGGCTTTACGCCATTGCCCTCAAGCATTACCAGCGATGTATCGCATCCGTGGTACAAAGCGTTTGAACAGCATTTTGGTGCGTTTCAAGACAAATGGTTAGCCCCATTGAAGCAGTCAATTTTTAAAGAGACCGACAAGCAAATTATCTTGGTCGATTTGTTTGAAGGGCTTAATCACAGTCGTCAGCATTTATATCAGCTAAAAGAAACCCTCAGTCATTTGGCTGATACCTTTGTGTACGGGCAAAGTAGCTGGTTTTCGCGCAATGTGCTGAAAAAAGAGCAGATAGGAAAAGTAGCGTTTGTGGCAACAAAAGCAGATTTAATTCCTGTTAGTCAGCGCGAGAATTTACTGAGTTTACTGACTCAGATTACCGAAGGTGCTAGAGCTCGCTTTACCGACAAGCCCATTGAGTTTGAGCATTTTTTAGTGTCGGCTATAGAGGTAACAGACAAAGGCAGCACGCCGCAGGCAATTCGTTATAAAAATAGCGATGGTGCTTACGTTGAATCTACGTTTGAACCTGTGCCTAGTGCGTTAAAAGAAATGGAAGAGGGGGCGCATTTCCCCGTGCCTCATGCAAAGGTGCCCGCAGACTTTAAGGCCAGAATATTAGCCGGCAAAGGGCTAGACAGGCTTCTACAATTTTTACTGGGTAAAGGAGAGCAATAATGAAAGAGCGTAATGAAGGCCCGTTTTATACCAGTGATGACTTTGATGATGATGCACCTTCTAAAGGCCCTGCGCACTTAAAAAATAAGCCCGAAACAAATAGGGCTGCAGAAGCCGGATTTGATGCGCACGACGGCAACAATTACGATAAAAGCGACGCTTGGGGCAATGCTAAAGCTGATCAAGCAGCTGACCGCAGCTCTGAAAATAAAGCCGAGTACAAAGCGCCTTATCGTTCAAAAGTGACGACGCAAACCCTTGATATAGAGCCGCCGGAAACTAAGCTGCCTGCGCAAGTAGAAAACGATAGCTGGACCTTAGAGGTAGAAAAGGCAGGGGTGTCGTTAGGCAGTGCAACCCTGATATTTGGTGTGCTGTCGGTTTTAGGTTTTTTTACGTTTGATGCTTACACCACCTTAGTGGCCAATGTGAGCGAGCATCCCATTGGTACAGGCGTATTAGGCGCACTGCTAGCAGGTTTTGTTAGCACATTTAGTTATTTAAGTTTTCGTGAATGGCGAGGCTATAAGCAGGTTAATACGGCAATGAATGACGCTGCTGCTATTCGTACATTGCTGCAAGAAAAAAGGGATGCAGCAAAACAAAGTGATATCAGTATTAACGACGTTAATCACGTACTTACCGCCCATGGACAGCGTTTTACAAAAGGCTCTTATGCGGCTCACTGTTTTGCGCGCTACAAGCAAACAGTGCAAAGCGATATGACGGCTAGCGAGCTGCTTGGGCTTTATGAAGATACGGTATTAACCCCAGTGCAAGCGAAGGCTCACAAGGTGCTCAACAAAGAGTCGGTAACAGCCGGTAGCTTAGCGTTTATTAGCCCAAACAACCTTATTCAAACCTTTGCGGTTATCTGGATAAGCTTTCGCACAATACGTCGTATGGCCCGGGTATACGGCTTGCGGCCAAGTACAGCAGGGAACTGGAAGTTATTAAAAGTGCTGGCGCAAAACATTGCCGCGCAGGGTATCTTTGATTTAGCCACCGACGAAGTCGCCAATCAAATTGGTGGCAGCCTATCGGCTAAATTTATGGAAAATTCCGCCGAAGCCATTGCTGCAGGCGCGCTAAATGCAAGACTTGGCAGAGCGCTTATCGCGTTGCTTAAATAAGGTTTCAAATAGGCTTTAAAGAGATGTAAGTCGAGTCTCAATATGATGAAAAAGGCGCTGTTACAGCGCCTTTTTCGTGGGCATAACGACGTTGGCAAATATGAGTCCTGCCACTAAGGACATGAAAATGAGAAACACTTCTTGGCCTAAATGATCAGCCTGCACAAAGTCTTTTCCTGTCATAAACGAGTTAAGCCCAATGTAGGTTTTTGAGCCTGGTACCAATACTATTAATCCGTGCATAGCCACAATGGTTGCCGGTTGGTTAGCAATGCGGGTAAACCCGTTGGCAAATATGCCTAATGCAAATGCGCCTACGAATGCGCCTAAGCCTGGGCTCATGTAATCGGCGCTCCACGCTGTAGCACTGTAGGCAATAAAAGCTGCAGCCAATGCCCATGGTATGTGCTTTACTCGGGTTCTAAAAATGGCCACTAGAGCAATGCACAGCAATAATACCGATAGCCAGGTTGCCCAGTAAGGCAGCGACTGCGCCGGAGTATAGATGTTTTCGCCAAACAAATTAAAGCCTGCAGTAACGCCAAGAAAGGCCCCAAAATACAGTTTAAACAACTGCATAATGGCATCCATGGTACGCGCTGTTCCCGACACCATATTCCTCGAAGACAATTCCGCTAACCCCATAGTTAGGGCAAGACCAGGAACAAATACAATTACCGATGACAGCACAACGAGGGGAATGTTAATGCCAGGGTCTACATAGCTGCCAATGGCGCAAGTTAATAGGCCTGCGATAAACGCGGTCATTGGCTCTAGCATTAAGTTAACTCGTTTAGAGCGGGTCGCCCAAAGCGTCCATACAAAGGCAAGTAAGCCAAGAGCGCTAGACCATCCAATTTCAGACCAGCTGGCTCCCATCAGCATAGCGAATGCGCCGGTGGCCATGCCATAAGCAATACCGGTTGGTAGTTTGCCGTATAGGCTACCCATTGCGTCTATTTCGTCTAGGCGAGTATTGGCTTCACTTAAGGAGAGTTCGCCTTTTAATAAGGAGCTGGCTAGCTCATCGGTTAGCGAGAGCGCATTCATGTCTAACTCTCCAGGCATTAGGCGCGCGGAGTGGTTATATTCGTCTTCGTGGCGATCGCTCCAAATAACGATGGTTAACGACGTAGGCGTAGAAATGAATGAGGCGTGGACACCCAGGTACGTGGCAATTTCAGTTAGGTAGGCCTCTAGTCTGAATGCAGGTGTACCGTACTTGTGCAGCATTTTGCCAAGCTTAACAATAAACTTTCGAATTTGAATAAATTCAATTGTGTCCAACAGCGTTCCTTAGTGAGTTAGGGCCAAAAACAAATACTTGCACCATTTTTTAAACAGGATTCAGGCTAAATAGCGAGTGAAAAAGCGTTTAAAGATGCAGCCATATCTGCCTTTTAAAAAGTATAGGGCAACACATAACGTCTGGCTAAAATTTGTGCGGAGTGTACGGGCGCTTGTTTGCGAAAGCAAAACAAATTTTCTCGCTTTTGATATTAGAAAAAATAATACTGCGCTATAGCAGGTTCTACTGTGGCAGGTACAAAAAAACGCGTCTTTATTTTCATAAAAGCGCGTTTTAAATTGTGTAGCTTATTTGTTTAGCTTACGTGTAAAAAAACACGGTGTGCCACGCCACATTAGCCCGCTATTTGTTGCCCTTCTTTGTAAAGCTGAAGTGCCGTGGCGGTATCGTGCTGACGTTCGCTAATGGCTGACAGTAGTAGTAAGTCTTCTCTGCGCGATGCCATTTTGGTGGCTTTTAGTAGCGCTTTTTCTGCCAATACATCGTCGCCGGAATTAAAGGCCACTTGTCCTAAGGTAGAGTATAGCTCGATGTTCTTTTCGTCTTTTTTAATCCAGCTCTCTAATAGGCGCAGAGACGGCGACGAATCGGGAATGTTAAGCTGAGTAAACAGAGGGAATAAGCTGCTGTTTGGCCCTCGTTTCTGCCATTCTACTAATAAGGTTTGCGCATCAGAATGCATGCCTTGGTCGAGCAGCTGCTGAACATACGCTGCCTGATAAATATCGTCGTTGCGCATTTTACGGGGTAAGTCTTCCCAGTAACTCTTAAGCTCAACAGCGCCTTGCTTACTGGCAATTTCTGCAAACTTACCTTTGGCAATGCGCTGCGACCAAGCTTTGTAGTCCTCTTTCGCCAGGGCTTTTCGCCATCCTGATAGTTTGTTCTGCAGCTCTTGCCACTTACCCAGTTCCGCCAGTATCTGTGCTTTAAGGCGAATAACCTGCTTATTCTCTTGGTCTTTCTCATCTAACGCATTTAGCTTTTCTAATGCTTCGGTATGTTTACCTTCACTAATATCAATGCGAGCTTGCATAACCGTAGCGGCTACTTTTGCATTGGCGTAATCACTTGCTTGCTCTAAAAAGTAACGGGCTTTGTTTAGCTCGCCACTTGTAAACGCAATTTGCGCAGAGGCAAGATAATTTACCCCTTCAAAATCGCCGTTAGTGGTTTTGCCTAACGATTTTTGAGCCAATTCAATATCGCCTGCGGCCATGGCGTGTAAGCCATCATAAAAGGCGCGCTTGCGCTTGCGTTCACCTAAGGTGCCAAACCAGCGATGAGAGCCAGTAATTAAACTAAGCGCCCAAAGTGTTAATCGAGACAGCACGTACCATGCGATTACGGCGCCTATTACCAGAATGCAAAAGCTGATCACCGTCATTTCTACCGCGGTTTCACCGAGGGATATTAATACGTAACCTTTGTCGCCTAAAATCATAGGCCCAACAATAAGCGCGACAACGAATGCGGCTAATACCGCAAGGGCAATAGCTAACCATTTCATAGTGCGCTTGCTCCTTGACCAAAGACCTGTTTAACACGGCGGTCTAGAAGTTGCTCCAGCGGCTTTTGCGATACAAGCTCACTAGGAATAGGGCGCGCCACATCAGTTTCTAGCAAGTTTTGTAAAGCGTTAACAAACCCGCTTACCTGGCTTTTCTCAGTATCAAACTTTTCAATAAGCAAAGTTTGTGCATATTGCAGAGACTGTTTATAAAGACCGGCGTCGGCAGTTAATGCACCAGATTGTGCGTGCATAAGCTGCAGTCGCAGCTGCTCTTTAATAAGGAACTGCGCTTCTAGCGACAATACCGGCTCAATAGGGCCTTCAATAGATTTTACCGTTAAGAAGTCATCAACTAATGAGTGCCATACTTTTGCTAAGTTGTCTTTCCAGTCGTCGGTAGACTCAGAAAGGGCATTATCTGCAGCGTCTTTATCTTCAGGCTTTTCAAAAGTGTCTAAGGGCAGTTTATCAATTTGCGCTACCATGCCAGTTAGCGCTAACGCTACCGAACTCTGCGACACAGGGTTTAGCTGCTGAAGGGTTTGAATATCTTGTGCTAATGCGGCGCGCACGGGCAATACAGACGGATCGGCTAACGATTTTAAGCGTTTATCAGCGTTTACTAGCAATAAGATAGCGGTGCGAACGTCGTTCTCTAGCCACAGCTTTCGCCCAGCCATACGCACTAAATAGTCAGCTTCGGCAATAAGCCAGTCTGCTGGGCGACGCCCTTCCATTTGATTCAGTTGCTCAAGGGTAGATTCTGCTTGTAGAGACAGAGTTTCGTTTTGCTTTTGAAGATCGCTAATGGTGTCTTTTAAAGCGTCGTTATCACGAGCAATTCGGCTAAGCGTGCTGTTTACGTCGTCTTTTGCAGAAGCTAATGCATTAATCTTTGCCGTAGTTTGCTGCTGTGCACTTGTCATAGAACTGCTGCTTGATTGCTGCTGCGTGTAATACCAGTAGCCAGCGCCGGCGAGGCCTATTAATAATAAGAAGAGAATAAAAACGACAAACCACAGTAGGCCATTTCCAGATGATTTCTTTTTTGCCTTTTTGTTGGCGTCTGGCTTGGCAGTAGTTGTTGAATCTTCTGCATTGCGTTTTACATCGACACCAATCACTGCGTCATCAGTCTCTTTGCTATCTTGCACGCCATTATCTTTATTATCGGCCATTCAATACTCCCAGTTGTCCTTTACCCAAGCAATCAACGCTTGGTCAGTGGCACGGTGGCATACAAACACCTCTGTCACTCCTCGTTTTCTCAGCGATACGGCTATGCGTTCGCTAACCGTTAGCCAGGGCAGAGATAAAATTGCATGCCCTTGGCTGTGTATAAGTTGCATTGCCATTGCTTCGCTTGTAGCGATGATGCCGCGAACATCTTCAACTTTCCAGCACTTTGTGTAAATTGGGTCTGCAAGTTGCTCGGTTCGGTATACGCAGAAGCTCTGACACGAGGCACCTTTTGCAGTCAGTCCGTCAGCTATGAGCTGTCTACCGCCTTCTCCCTTTATAATAACCACTTGTTTGCCCTTTGCCTCATTGAATAGAGGCATAGCCAATATACCTTCTGATGTATGTATATCAGGAGTCAGTATAACGAGCGGTGATATTTGCCGTGGTATAGCACAAAGGGCGTGATGAAGTTTTTTAGCAGTGGCATCACCAACGGCAATAATTAACGGTAGGCTGCTGTTAGGCACCGCTTTTTCAATCAGTGACTGCACCGCCTCTTCAGCCGCGTCAACAGCGTAAACACTGGTGACAATGATCACATCTACCCTCGTTTCTGCTAAAAATGTGCTAATGGCATAGCGTTCAGATTTCACGTAAACAATGTCACATGTGGCCGCGCCCACTGCATCAAGCCCGGCAGCATCAAACGCTTTTGCGCTAGAGGCAAGCTTTGGCAGAGGGCGGGTAAAAAGCAGCACTTTGCGTTACTTACTCGTAAAGGGCTTTTAAAATTTCGCCAGCGCCTTGCTCTAGAAGCGCATCGGCAACTTCTACACCAATGTCTTTTGCTTTTTCTGCAGATGCGGTAGCCGAGGCAAACAGTAATGTTGTGCCATCGGGTTTTCCAACCATTCCGGTTAGTGTCAGTGTATTACCGTCGAGGGTAGCAAAACTACCAATAGGCACCTGACAGCCGCCTTCTAAACGCCCGTTCATTGCGCGCTCTGCAGTTACTCGCACATGAGTTTCGTCGTGGTTTAACGCGCTCAATAATTCAATAAGCTGGGCATCGTCGTTGCGACATTCAATGCCTACAGCGCCTTGGCCTACTGCTGGCAGTGACACTTCAGCAGGTAATGCCATTTTTATGCGGTCTTGCATTTCCAATCGAATAAGGCCCGCCGACGCTAAAATGATAGCGTCGTAGTCGCCGGCATCAAGTTTGGCTAATCGGGTATTAACATTACCGCGCAAGTCTTTAATAATGAGGTCGGGGCGGTGTTTGCGAATTTGGCATTGGCGGCGCAGGCTGCTGGTTCCAACTACGGCACCATCTGGCAAGGCATCTACGCTGTCATAGTGATTAGACACAAAAGCATCAAACGGATTTTCACGTTCGCAAATGGCGTGTAACCCAAACTCCTCAGGGAACGCCACCGGTACATCTTTCATTGAGTGCACAGCAATGTCGGCTCTGCCTTCAAGCATGGCAATTTCAAGCTCTTTAATGAAAAGGCCTTTACCGCCAATTTTGGCAAGAGGAGTATCTAAAATCTTGTCGCCCTGCGTACTCATCGGCACCAACTCAACGGTTAGCGATGGATAGTGCTTTAATAACTCTGCTTTTACATACTCGGCTTGCCATAGCGCTAGTGCACTTTTTCTGGTTGCAATTCGAATGGTGCGAGACGTACCTTGGTGACTCATGATAATTCCACGCTATAAATAGTTAAAATGATGTCGATGCTAACACTAGGCTATAATGCTGCTCAAATTTGGATGCGATACCTGACATTTAGAATTATATTCAGGAAAACGTACGCTATATTATACGCATATCAGACGAAAATGTGCTGAATTCACGTGGATTTTTCCTTGGTTTGCATGGAATATATGCATTGAGTCCCGCGTATTAAAATTTTAAAGAGGCACCGTCTGAAGTGCCACCACTACGTTTAATGAGTAAGAGCTAGGTATATGGAACATTCATTTCTACGCCACCTATTAAAAGGCGCGCACAAGGACGAAGCTGAAGCAAGGCGTCGCCGCTTAACGTTGTATTTTATTTCCTATGTAGGTGGCACCCTCATGGCTATTATGGCGGGAATAAATGTAGGTGGTGATAACCCATTTTTAATTGCCGCGCTGGCAGTGTCAGCCACGGTTATTTACCTTAACGTAATAGCCTCGCATATTTTTCCCCACTCAGACGTTTCTTATTATGTAGCAGGTCTTATTGTTCTGTTTACTTTTAATGCGCTTATTTACACGGGGGGATACAACAATACCGGCCTGTATTTTTTATACCCGCTTATCTTTATTCAGATTATTGTAGTGAGTTTTAGGCCAGCGCTGCTTTATGTAGCAGCCACCATGGTATTCGCTGTTTTTATGCTGTTCAATCAAGATCTCATTTACGCGCAGTACTCTGAAGAAGACGTGTCCCGTTTTCTTATCTCTATGGGGTGCTTTATTTGCGTTGCCTTTATTGCGGAAAACTTTTGGCATCAGAGCAGAAAGGAAATGCTAGAAGAAAACCTAGAGCGCATGCGTCAGGCCAACACCGACCCCCTTACTAAACTGCCAAACCGACGATTCTTAGAAGCGGTATATTTTGAAAAAGTGTCGAAAGACCCCGTCAGCTACTTTCCACTCAGCACGGTTGTCGTTGATATAGACCACTTTAAAGTGATTAACGATTCTTACGGACATGATGTGGGCGATGAAGTACTTATACAGTTTACTGAGATAATGAAAAGCGCAGTGCGCACAACGGACATTGTAGCGCGCACTGGTGGCGAAGAGTTTTTGGTGATATTTCCAAAGGCGACGTTGACTCAGGCGTTAAAATTAGCCGAGATTATTCGCGCTAAAGTGGAGGCCAAGCCTTTTGATAAAGGTGATATTCATCACAAGATAACGGCAAGTTTTGGCGTAGCAACCGCGTTAACCGATGGCAACATCAATGCGACATTAAAGCAGGCCGATGACAACTTGTATCAAGCTAAAAACAGCGGCAGAAACAAGGTTGTGTGAGGTTTAGGACTTAAGGCTTAAGTTAAAACAGCCAGACACGTTCTCTTAAGCCCGGCTTTTCAAAACCCAAGCCCATAGAACCTGAGCTCACAAAACCTCATTCCATACAAAGCACTCTTACGAAAGCACCGACTGCAGCCATGCGCTGATGTCGTTTAGCTCCTGCATGCATACGTTGTGCTGCATGGTGTAAGTTTGCCATGTGGCATTAAAACCATTTTCTGTCATGGTTTTAAACGCGGCGCTGCCCATAAACACCGGCACTACCTCATCTTGGTCTCCGTGAGCCATCATTACCGGTGTTTCTTTGTTAATGTCGTTTGCCTGATTTGCCAACAACGAGGGCTCGCACAAATAAGTTGATAACGCCAACACACCTGCCAGCTTAGCGTTAAACCGTGGTGCCAAATGCAAAGCGATGACGCCACCTTGAGAAAAGCCTGCAAGCACAATACGGTTAGCAGGAATTCCACTGTCTATTTGCGCATTGATCAGCTGTTCTACCTGAGCTGCCGATTCTTCAACGCCATCTAGGTCGGCGCGACTTTCAAAATCGAGGGATTTTATGTCGTACCAAGCGCGCATTCTCATGCCGCCGTTTATTGTAACAGGGCGCTCAGGAGCGTGAGGAAAAAGAAACTTAACTGCCATGGAGCCAGGAAGCTTGAGCTCTGGCACGATAGGTGCGAAACCATGTCCTGAATCGCCAAGTCCGTGTAACCAAATAACGCAGGCGTCAGGCGTGGAGGCGGGTGTGCTTTCTACACAGGGTAAAAGGGGCTGAGTCATTGTTTCTGTTCCTAGTGAGTTATAGTTTACAACCTTCATTGGCGGGTTGTTTTGATTTCTAGCGCATATGCCTAACGTGATAGTTACGGCATAAACATCCAATATGCTATCATTGACATCTAAAATCACCATACTTTAACAAAACTTTATTATTTCATGGCCTCACTACTCGGTAATTTGTTCATTCTTGCAGCGCCATCTGGTGCTGGAAAATCTAGTCTTATCAAAGCATTAATGGAAAAGTATGAGGGTAATGCTAACACCCCCATGCAGGTGTCGGTATCGCACACAACGCGACAGCCTCGACCCGGCGAAGTGGACGGTGTGCACTATCATTTTGTGACTCGTGAGCAATTTGAAGCGCTAATCGAGCAAGGCGTGTTTTTTGAGTATGCGGAAGTATTTGGTAATTATTACGGTACGTCGCGAGTGACTATTGAGCAGACGCTGTATCGCGGAATAGATGTATTTTTAGATATCGATTGGCAAGGTGCGCGACAAGTCACAAAGCTAATGCCAGATACCTGCGGTATTTTTATTTTACCGCCATCATTGGATGTTTTAGAACAACGCTTGAACCAACGGGGCCAAGACAGCGACGAAGTTATCGCTAGCCGCATGGCAAAGGCAGTGGATGAAATGTCCCACTTTAACGAGTTCGGCCACATCATTATTAACGATGACTTTGCTACGGCATTAAATGAATTAGAGGCAATTGTGACTGCCCAGCGCCTGCGCTCTGCAAAGCAACAAATTCGCCATCAGCCTCTTTTCGATTCGCTGCTAGGTACTGCTTAGCAGCGGCACTGCTAAACTCGATTGACACTCGGTTTTCGCGCTTCTCCTAACACAGTAGGATCGGCGCGATCCTACTGTGTTATATTTCAACAAAGTGCTAGGATCGCAAATGGTATGCGTGTATACTGCGTGGCTGTTTTTTGTATTCCTCGCTCAACCTGATTTTCGGAGAAATAGATGGCTCGCGTAACTGTAGAAGATGCCGTAGATAAAATTGGTAACCGCTTTGACCTAGTGCTAGTTGCTGCACGTCGTGCACGTCAAATTGCCACTGGTGGGAGAGAGCCTATGGTTGACGTTCTAAACGACAAGCCAACCGTAACGGCTTTGCGTGAAATCGAACAAGGTTTGGTTACAGCAGCCACCCTTGAACAAGATGCTCTTCAAACACAAGAGCGTGAAGATAACGTAGAGTTTTCTTCTGTTGCGAATATCCTATCTGAACAGTAAAAATTGTTTAGCTAGACATTGTAACCAGCCCTTTTTAGGTCGGTTACAAGCAAATTTGCGCCAGTGCTTTGAAAAAAGCACTGGCGCTTTGCTTTTAGCGTATTGGATTAATGCGAAAATAAACGTATTCTTAACGAAGTACCGAAATTAGGGGCCGTTTTACGCTGTGTATTTGTTTGAAGGTTTAAAGCAGAAAGTTGTTAAGTATTTGCCCGCTGATTTAGTGCAGCTGGTTCAGGATGCTTTCGTGTTGGCGCAAGAGGCCCACGATGGTCAAATGCGTTCTAGTGGCGACCCGTACATCACACACCCTGTCGCAGTAGCCAGCATACTTGCCGATATGCATCTGGACCATGAAACCCTCATGGCTGCTTTACTACACGATGTTATTGAAGATACTCACTACAGTCAGGACGACCTTGCCAAAGCCTTTGGCGATACGGTTGCTGAACTGGTAGAGGGTGTAAGTAAACTAGATAAAATTGCATTTAGCAGCAAACAAGAAGCGCAGGCAGAAAACTTCCGTAAAATGATGATGGCCATGGTGCAAGACATCAGGGTTATTCTTATTAAGCTTGCCGATCGAACCCACAATATGAGAACGCTGGGGTCTTTGCGACCAGACAAGCGCCGCCGCATAGCGCTGGAAACCCTTGAGATCTATTCGCCTATTGCTCATCGCTTAGGTATTCACGATATTAAAAATGAGCTTGAAGACTTAGGGTTCCAAGCCATGTATCCCATGCGTCATCGCGCGCTTAAATCGGCGGTACGCCAGGCTAGAGGCAATCGAAAAGAAATTATCGAGAATATTCGCGAAGAGCTAAGCCTTCGCTTAGATGCCTATGGCATTGAATCTAATGTGTTAGGCCGTGAAAAGCATCTTTACTCTATTTATCGCAAGATGAAAAACAAAGAGCTAATGTTCGGCGAAGTCATGGACGTGTATGCATTTCGTATTGTGGTGGGCTCTGTAGACGACTGCTATCGTGCGTTTGGCGCTATGCACGGCTTGTATAAGCCCATTGAAAACCGTTTTAAAGACTATATCGCCATACCGCGTACTAATGGTTATCAGTCGCTTCATACCTCACTCATTGGCCCTCATGGTATTCCAGTGGAGGTTCAAATTAGAACCCACGAAATGGATCAAATGGCTGATAAAGGGGTTGCGGCCCATTGGTTGTACAAAGAGCCTGGTGACAGTGGCACTACGGCGCAAATGCGTGCCCGTAAATGGGCACAAAGCTTATTAGAGCTTCAGCAGTCAGCCAGTTCATCGTTTGAGTTTATTGAATCGGTAAAAACCGATTTATTCCCGGATGAAATTTACGTATTCACTCCTGATGGCCGCATTATTGAGCTACCTATGGGAGCCACTGCTGTAGACTTTGCTTATGCAGTTCACTCCGATGTAGGTAATACCTGTGTTGGCGTGCGCGTAGAGCGTCGTAATTTCAGTTTAAGTAAGCCACTAGAAAACGGTCAAACGGTAGAAATCATTACCTCGCCACGAGCGAAGCCCAACGCCAACTGGCTAAACTTTGTGGTAAGCGCCAGAGCCCGTACTCGTATTCGCCAGTATTTGCGCAAGCAGCATTCTCAAGAAGCGGTGAATATGGGTAACCGACTGCTAAGGCATGCGCTTGGCAGCGTAAAATTAGATGAAATACCTCATGCAGACATCGACCGTGTGGTGGCTGAAACGAAGCATTCCGACTTCGATGCGCTGCTAGTAGATATCGGCCTTGGCAACGAGCTAAGTGCTATTGTGGCTCGACGCTTATTGGGCGAGAGCACAACTGATCTATCCAATAAGAAAGGCAACGTTGCTATTCGTGGTACAGAAGGCTTGTTAGTGAATTATTCTCGCTGCTGTCATCCCATACCCGATGACGAAATTGTTGCTGTGCTAAGCCCTGGTCGAGGCATGACCATACACCAAACGGGCTGCAATAATATCCGCAAGCTCAGCAAAGAAGAGCCGCAGCGCGTGCTGCCTATGCAGTGGGACGATGAGCCTCAGGGTGAGTTCAAAGCGTCACTTCGCATCGAGCTGATTAACCATCAAGGTACGTTGGCAACGTTAACAAACACTATCTCTGGGTGTGAGTCCAATATTATTGGTCTGCAAACCGAAGAGAAAGAGAGTAACATCTACTTTATTGACCTAGAGCTAACCACGCACAATCGCGTGCACCTGGCCCGCGTAATGAAGAAAATACGCACCATGCCAGAGGTTCAAAGAGTGTCTCGTCACAGTCAATCTCGACACTAATTTTATCAAAATTTAGGAATATTTATGTCTAAGTCTATTATTCAGACCGATAAGGCACCTGCTGCTATTGGTACTTACAGCCAAGCGGCTAAAGCCGGCACTACGGTATATGTTTCAGGTCAAATTCCACTTGTACCAGAAACAATGGAAATGGTGTCTGAAGAGTTCGAAGCACAAGCCGTTCAGGTATTTGAAAACCTAAAAGCAGTGTGTGAAGCAGCTGGCGGCACCACTAACGATTTAGTAAAGGTAAACATCTTTCTCATCGATTTAGGTCACTTTGCGTTAGTGAACGAAATAATGAGCCGTTATTTCAACCAGCCTTACCCAGCTCGTGCTGCGGTACAGGTGTCTGCACTACCTAAAGGCGCTCAAATAGAGATAGACGGAGTTATGGAGCTGCCGGAGTAAGCCATGTCGCCAGAGCGTTATCAGCGCATACGATCTGTGCTGGACAAAAGGCAAACCGACCTTACGGTTTGCTTAGAAAATGTGCATAAACCACATAATGTGTCAGCTGTCGTGCGCACCTGCGATGCCGTAGGCATTCATCGTGTGCACACGGTGTGGGAAAAGAAATACCAATTTCGTGGCGGTACCGCCATGGGCAGTCAAGATTGGGTGCGTCAAACCAACCACGACAATATTGGTAGTGCCATGGACACATTGAAAGCGCAGAATATGCAGGTGCTGGTTACTCACTTGTCTGACTCGGCTATCGATTTTCGCGATGTGGATTACACCAAACCCACCGCCATTTTGTTTGGTCAGGAAAAATACGGTGCCACTGACGAAGCTATTGGCCTTGCCGATCAGGACATTGTTATTCCTATGATGGGCATGGTGCAGTCGCTAAACGTGTCTGTAGCGGCAGCGCTTGTGCTTTATGAAGCCCAGCGCCAGCGCACTATTGCCGGTATGTACAACAACCAGCAATTACCAGAGGAAGAGTGCCAAGCATTGGCATTTCAAAATGGTTATCCGCGTTTGTTTAAGTTATGCACACGCAAAGGCCTGCCTTATCCCGCAATCAATAACATGGGTGAAGTGATTGCCGATGAAAGTTGGTGGCGTGAAATGCAAATAACCAAAGCTGAGGCTGAAGCACTAGAAGCCAACTAGCAAGTGGTGTAAGCCTAAGGCCAGTCAGTAAAAACTGGCCTAAAGCGTACTCGCCAACCCCGCAACAATCCTTTACACTTCATTTATCGTTTTAGTATCACAATCAACCGTTTGAATTGAGGATTAGGCTGCATGCAAGCACTCGCCACCACACCTATCACTGCCCTTAAAGGGGTAGGCGCAAAGGTGGCAGAAAAACTCAACAAAATCGGCTTGTTTACGCTGCAAGATATTCTATTTCATCTTCCCCTTCGCTATGAAGACAGAACTCGCGTTTACAGTGTTGCTGAATGCCGTCCTTTTACCCATGTAAGTGTGCAGGGCGAAGTGATGAATGCCGATATTCAGTATGGCAAAAAGCGAATGCTGGTCGTCAAAATTAGTGATGGCACGGGCACAATAACGCTGCGCTTTTTTCACTTTGGTGCAGTGCAGCGAACAATGATGACCCCTGGCAACGTAGTTCGTTGTTTTGGGGAAATTCGCACGGGCAAATGGGGTATTGAAATGATGCACCCCGAGTTTAAAGTGGTAGATGAAGACGCGCCGCCAATTGAAGAGTCGTTAACCCCTGTTTATCCAACGACAGAGGGCATTAAACAGCTTACCCTTCGCAACTTAACCGAGCAGGCATTAGCGCTTTTAGATAAAGGCGCTTTAACAGATTTATTGCCAGAGGGTATCTACGATAATCAAGTTTCCCTTAATGAAGCCCTGCACACAGTGCATCGCCCGCCTCCAGATACCGATGTGCATGAAATAGAAGAGGGGCTTCACCCTGCTCAATACCGTCTTATTCTTGAAGAGCTATTATCCCACAACTTAAGCGTACTTAAAGTACGTAAGCAGTCAGACGCCCAGCCGGGCATAGCCATAAAAGTAGATGACAACCTGATTGAAAAAATGCTGGCACAGCTGCCATTCTCGCCTACCGGCGCACAGCAGCGGGTAGTGAAAGATATTCAGCTAGACATGCAGCGCGCCAGACCTATGATGAGACTGGTGCAGGGCGATGTAGGCTCGGGTAAAACCTTAGTGGCAGCCCTTGCTGCTTTATCAGCAATTGGCGCAGGTCATCAAGTGGCGTTAATGGCGCCCACCGAGCTATTAGCAGAGCAGCACGCTAATAATTTTAGAGGTTGGCTAGAGCCATTAGGTATTGAGGTAGGCTGGTTAGCAGGCAAGCTTAAAGGCAAAGCTCGAAGCGATGTGCTGGCAAGGCTTGAAGCCGGCGATGTGCAAATGCTGGTGGGTACCCATGCTGTTTTTCAGGAAAGCGTAAATTACCAGCAGCTGGCATTAGTTATTGTTGATGAGCAGCATCGATTTGGCGTACATCAACGACTTGCACTGCGAGATAAGGGCGAGCAGCAAGGGCGCTTTCCCCATCAACTTATTATGACGGCAACGCCCATACCGCGTACCCTTGCCATGACGGCCTACGCCGACTTAGACACATCAATTATTGATGAGCTACCGCCGGGGCGAACCCCAGTTACTACGGTGGTATTGCCCGATACCCGTCGCGCGGATGTTATAGAGCGGGTGCGTCAGGCATGCAAAGACAACGGCAGGCAAGCGTATTGGGTGTGCACGCTAATAGATGAATCTGAAGTATTAGAATGCCAAGCAGCCGAAGAGGCTGCTATTACCCTGCGTACCGCACTGCCAGATTTACAGGTTGGTTTAGTGCATGGGCGATTAAAGTCTGCTGAAAAAGCCCAAGTCATGGCCGATTTCAAAGAAGGGAAGCTTGATTTGCTGGTTGCCACCACGGTCATTGAAGTGGGCGTAGATGTACCCAACGCAAGCATAATGATAATCGAAAATCCCGAACGCCTTGGTTTAGCGCAGCTGCATCAGCTGCGCGGTCGAGTTGGGCGCGGCGCGGTGGAAAGCCAGTGTGTGCTTATGTATCAAAGCCCGCTATCTAAAACCGCCACTCAGCGACTAGGTGTATTAAGAGAAAGTAGCGATGGCTTTTATATCGCTCAGCGAGACTTAGAAATACGCGGGCCGGGTGAGTTTATGGGCACGCGGCAAACCGGCATGGCAGAGCTTAAAATAGCCGATTTAGTGCGCGATGCAGCGCTCATCCCTAAAGTACAAGAGATTGCTTATACCATGTGGGACAAATACCCCTCCCATGCGCAGGCCATTATTAATCGCTGGATTGGTCATAAGGAGCAGTATGGCAATGCCTAATAATACAAACATTAGTGCGTCAGACCGCTCGGTTCCCACACCCTCAGTGCTAATGCCGGTAACGGTTGCTACCGACACAAGCAGTAACTTGTATGAAGGTGACAGACTGCTACTTAACGACGTGGCCGTAAAGTGGGCCGAGGCGATACGTATAGAAGAAAACAAGCCTAATGAGGGGTTGTATTTACAGATAAAAGACAATGTACTGGGTTTAGCCGATGCCAGTGAGAAAAAGGTACTGCCCGTTGAGGTTGATTTTGCCTCTCCTGCCAGCATGTATCGCAAGCAGCATGGCGGCGGAAGGAAAGAGCCCATAGTGAAAGCCGTTGGCTTAAAAGGGAATGACAGCTGGCATGTTGTAGATGCCACACCCGGGCTTGGCCGCGATGCCTTTGTTATGGCAGGTGTGGGGTGCAAGGTTACCATGATAGAGCGTTCGCCCATCGTTGCCGCGTTATTAGAAGACGGTATTCGGCGACTAGCGATACATTTTCCAGAACTTGCTGAGAGAATTTCACTTCAACATGGAAATAGTGCAGAGGTGATGCAATACTTCGAAGGTGAGAGTGTGAATGCTATTTACTTAGACCCAATGTTCCCACATAAAAAGAAATCAGCCTTGGTGAAAAAAGAAATGCGGTTGTTTCAACAATTGCTTGGTCACGATCCAGATGCAGATGCGTTATTACCGCCGGCGCTTAAGCTTGCTACACACCGCGTGGTGGTTAAACGTCCAAACAGTGCAGATGTATTAGCAGGTGAAAAACCATCAATGGCTATTGAAAGTAAGAAACACAGATTTGATGTGTATTTGTGTCAAAATAAATAGGAGAGCAGCATGTTACGAGTTGGAAGCACTTTACCAGAGGTCGATTTTAGCCTTTTAGTTGACGGAGAAATTACCAATCCTGGTACTAATGAACTTTTTACTGATAAACGCGTGGTATTGTTTGCGGTACCCGGTGCATTCACCCCTACCTGTTCACAATCTCACTTGCCAGGCTACATCGCACTAGCTGATAAAATAAAAGCTAAGGGCGTAGACAGTATTATTTGCCTTTCGGTAAACGACGCATTCGTTATGGATGCGTGGGGTAAAGCAAATAATGCGGAGCATATTACTATGCTTGCCGATGGAAATGCGTTTTTCACCAGTCAAGTAGGCCTAGATATGAATACAAGTAACTTTGGCGGCGTGCGTTCGTTGCGCTACTCGATGCTTGTTGAAGACGGTGAAGTGAAACAGCTTAATGTTGAAGACCCAGGCCGCTTTGAAGTGAGTGATGCAGAGTCGATGTTAAAAAGTTTATAACCACTGTCGACACTACTTATCCATTGAAAAACCCGCTTTTTAGCGGGTTTTTGTTTTCTAGCGTATTTGTAAGAAAGAGTTAATGTACCTGAGACTCATTTTTATTAATATAACGCCACTCTCGTCATCTATTGCATAAAAAAGTGCGCTCAATTGAGAAAACCTCGATGACTATCAGTGCTTTTTGCCGCTCGGGCAACCATTCTGCAACGATTATGCAGCGAGCCTACAACGGGTGTACAAGGTGGGTTAGTCACTTTAAACCTGTGTTAAAACGGACCAGTATTGAGTGAGTTCATGCTCTTGAGCATAGGTATACAACCGGTAGCCAAGGTGAGTTGCCTTTACTTAGTTAATGATAATAAGTATCATTTGCGCAGATGCCAACGTTACAGAACAATGTTTTAGGAACAAGTATGACAACAACATTGAAAAAAATGAGTGCTCTTTTGGCTGTATCAGTGATGTCACTATCTATGGTGACAGGACACGCGATGGCGAATGGAGCTATAGGCGACCATGTCAATAATTTGCACGCTCATATCGGTGAATATACTGAAGAAGTAGAGTGGCTGGAAAGCAAGTTTGGTGGTGTGGTAGATGCCTACGCCAACAAAGATAAAAGCCTTAAAACAGACGCCCTAATGGAATATTGGGAAGAAGTGGATTTTCACTCGGCAATTGAAACTCAATATGTCCCTATTTATGCCTCAATTTGGCAGGGTATTTACGGCGTAAAAGTGGCCATTGATGAAGGCAAACCTATTGATGTAGTGCGCCACGAGCAAGAGAAATTGAACCACGCCTTGTGGCAAGCGCTGGGCGCAGTTAAACTTGCGTCGCAATATCAAAAGCGCGGACTGGTTGGCGAAGTGCAAACCACTGAAGTTGAACCTACCACCGGTCCAGCTGTTATCGATGATATTAAAACGCGACTAGATCGCGTTGTTGCCAAATATGCAGAGCAGCTTAACGAAGTGGCTACCACATTAGTTCACGATACTTACCTTCAGCGCTTTGAAGGGGTAGAAGGCGATCTAATTGCAAAAGACGCTGCATTAGTTGAGTCGTTGGAAAAAGATTTTAACGTTACATTGCCGCAAGCTATCTCCCAAGATAAAGGCGTAGACGGTGTGCGTAGCGTGGTAGAAACCATGCAAAGCAAACTAGACAAAGCGCGAGTGCTGCTTGTAGAAGCAGAGAAAGGCCGTAAAGACGTATTTTAAGGAACCTAGATGCAACGAAGAACATTCTTACAAGGTTTAGCTGCCGCTGGTGTATTGGGCAGCGTACCTTTCAGTTTAGCCCAAGCCGCATCTGTAGCCGGTAGCGTTTCTGTAGAATCGCTACCCAAGTTAGAGGGCGACCTAACGCTGTATTTAGGGCGTGGGGAAGGCGGGCTTTACGAGAATGTTCTCGATGCGATTAAAAAGCGCAATCCTAAGTTAAACCTTAAAATTCGCCGCGGTGGCTCTGCCGCGTTGGCCAATACCATTGTTGCTGAGACTAAAGCAGGCGTGAAGCGCGCTGACTTATTCTGGGCGGTAGATACGGGCTCTATTGGTATGGTTACCGATTCGGGAGCAGCAAAGCCCCTTCCTGCAAGCATTACCAATCAGTTAAAGCCCGGTTTTCAATATCCTAGCTGGTCTCCGGTAACTGGCAGAGTACGTACGATACCGTACAACACCGAGCGCGTTAATCCCGAACAAATTCCTGATAGCGTAATGGCATTAGCCGACAGCGATCTAAAAATTGGCTGGGCGCCTGCATACTCTTCATTTCAGTCGTTCGTTACGGCAATGCGCGTGCTAGAGGGCGAAAAAGCCACTCGTATGTGGTTAAAAGGCATTAACCGCAATGCTAAGAAATATGCTGGTGAGCTTGGTGTAGTCATGGGCGTAGAGCGTGGTGAAGTGGATATTGGTTTTGCCAATCATTATTACACCTTACGCTTAAAATCGGGCAAGCCTGACGCTAATGTGGCGTTAGCCTACACCAACAACGATGCGGGCTGTTTGGTCAACGCATCGGGCATTGTCGCCTTAAGCGATGGCGATCTGCCGGTTAACTTCATTCGTTATTTATTGACTCATGAAGTACAAAGCTACCTTGCACGAGAAGCTTATGAAATTCCATTGGTGCAAGATGTTGCTGCACCAGAAGGGCTGGCGAGTTTGACCTCGCTGTCTCCCCCTGAACTCGATCTCCGCAAACTTGCAGACTTGCGCCCAACCCTAAATATGATGAGGGATGTTGGCGTACTGTGACAAATTGGCCAAAGTCGTATCCACTGGCACTACTCATTGCGCTGATGGCTTTATTGCCCGTCGGCGTTTTGTTTTCTCTAGCTCAAGACAGTGCGCAATTATTCGATACTCATAATTTACGAGTACTAGGCAACACGGTTGCATTAATGGTGCTGACCATTATTGGCGCAGTGATTATTGGTGTGCCGCTGGCAATGTTTACCGCCTACGTGCAGTTGCCGTTTAAACGATTTTGGCTAATAGTATTAGCCGCTCCGCTGGCGTTACCAAGCTATATTGGCGCGTTTGCCATGTACTTCTCGTTTGGTCGCGGCGGCGAAATTGAAAACGTGCTGGGTATTACCACGCCGCCTATCAGCGGCTTGTGGGGCTCGGCGCTTGTTATGAGCCTGTATACCTACCCGTTTGTTATGATGACCACGCGTTCTAGCTTACTCAGTTTAGACGCCAGTTTAGTGAATGCGGCTCGTACGCTAGGGCTTTCATTAGGTGCAAGCCTTTGGCGTGTAGTGTTGCCTCGAGTAGTAAACAGCATTGCGGCGGGGGCTTTGTTGGCCGCGCTTTATGCGCTTTCCGATTTTGGAACCCCAGCCATAATGGGCCTCGATACCTTTACCCGCGTTATTTTCGTTGAATACAATGCGTTCGGTTTAAGCCAGGCTGCCATGTTGAGCTTACAGCTTATGGTGATAGTGGGGCTTATCCTATTTATTGAAAGTCGCATTAGTGGCGCAACAGAGCGCCCTGGTCGACACCTGTCACTTTTCCCTGCGCGTTGGAAGTGCAATTTAATGCTACTTTCTGCCATGCCTATTGTGTTTATGGCAATTGTTTTGCCACTCGCTATATTTACCCTTTGGCTAGTGCGTGAGGGAACCGGGGGGTTCGAACTAAGCTATGCATGGAACTCTGCCCACGCTTCTTTCCTCGCGGCTCTTGTGGCGGTGCTATTGGCTATTCCTGTTGCCCATGCTGCTATTGCAGGGAAAGCAGGCCGTTTGATGGAGCGCATTACGTACTTTGGCTTTGGCGTGCCTGGCATCGTTATGGGTACCGCACTGGTTTATGTTGGCCTACAGCTTCCTGCGCTATATCAAACCCTAGGGCTATTAGTCATGGCTTACGTACTGCGCTTTTTGCCATTGGCAGTAGGCAGCGTAAGAACCACCGCTGAAAATATTGATTCAGGCTTAGTAAAAGCGGCAAGAGTACTTGGCGCAAGCCCCAGAGAAGCCTTTACACGAATTACGCTACCGCTAACCCTTCGTGGTATGATTGCCGGTGCTGCATTAGTCTTTCTAGAAGCTATGCGAGAGCTCCCGGCTACCCTTATGCTTGGGCCGACGGGGTTTGAAACACTAGCTACTTATATGTGGCGTGTTTATGAAGCAGGCTATTTTGGCCGCGCCGCTGTGCCGGGCTTGCTGCTAGTTTTATTATCAGGCGTTGGGTTAGTCCTAATGCTATCGGGCGAACGAAAAGCCCAATTTACCGTTACCGAGGATGAACGTTCGTAATGCTAAGTGTCAGTAATTTGTCAGTGAATTATGGGTCTACCCGCGTTGTCGACAAGTTAAATTTAGAACTTGGGCAAGACGAAATACTCATGTTGGTAGGGCCTACAGGCTGCGGTAAAACCACTATTTTGCAGGCGCTAGCTGGCCTAATACCTTTATCTGAGGGTGAAATTCGCCTAGGTAAGTGGGCAAGCACGCCGGCTAAGCATGTTCCGCCTGAAAAGCGTAATGTAGGCATGGTGTTTCAAGACTTTGCGCTTTTTCCTCACCTTACTGTGCAGCAAAACGTATGTTTCCGTTTAAAAGACACCTCCCTTGCCGATCATTGGCTAACGCTGTTGGGGCTAGACAATTTTCGCGACGTTAAGCCAGCCAGCTTATCTGGCGGTCAAAAGCAGCGCGTTGCATTGGCAAGAACCCTGGCTCACGAGCCTGCCTTTGTTTTACTTGATGAGCCGTTATCAAACCTTGATGCTGCGCTAAAAGACAGCTTGCGTTGGGAAATACGCGACGCCCTTAAAAAAGCGGGCGTACCGGCTATTTGGGTGACTCACGATCAAGAAGAAGCGCTCAGTGTGGGTGACAGAATTGGCATTTTGAACAAAGGCGTTTTAGAGCAGTTAGACACGCCAGAGTCGTGCTACTCAACCCCGAACAGCCGCTTTGTAGCGCGCTTTATGGGTGAAGCGAGTTTCTTAAAAGCCAGCTTCGACAATAGCGCGAGCAATACAGATAACACAGTGATTACCGATATTGGCCCCGTACCGGGTACGCCACTTCAAAACGCAAACGGCTTAGTAGACCTACTGGTTCGCCCAGACGATTTAAGTTTAGACGCTACTCATGCCTCGCCCAACGGCACGGTAGACTGGGTGCGCTATGAAGGTGAAAGCCGACTTTATGCTGTCACCCACGATAACGGCAGTCAGCTTAAAGTACGCGTAAGTCACGAAAACGCGATTAAGCCAGGTGAGCGTGCGCATATGCAGCTTATTACTACCCACCCGTTAGCAGTATTTCCAAGAGAGGCTTAATACGTGATTAAACGTGATGTGATAGTGCTTGGAGCGGGTGCTGCCGGACTTTTTTGTGCCGCGCAGGCTGGTGCACGAGGGCGTAGCGTAGAGGTACTTGATCACGCCAAGAAAGTAGGCCGAAAAATACTTATGTCTGGCGGCGGGCGCTGTAATTTTACTAATATGTACGCAGGGCCAGAGAACTTTCTGTCTCAAAATCCTCATTTTTGTAAGTCGGCTTTAAGCCGCTATACGCAGTGGGATTTTATTTCACTCGTTGCTGAGTACGGCATTGCTTACCATGAAAAAACATTGGGGCAGCTGTTCTGTGACGATAGCGCTAAAGATATCGTTGATTTACTGCTTAAAGAGTGCGAAAAAGCCAAAGTGACGATAACCACACGCTGCGAGATATTGTTGATAGAGAAGCGCGAAAGTAAGTACATACTATCCACTTCAAATGGTGACTACGAATGCGAATCTCTTGTGGTGGCTACTGGCGGCCTAAGTATGCCGAAACTCGGAGCAACGCCTTTTGGCTATAAAATTGCTGAGCAATTTGGGCTAGATGTGCTGCCAACGAGAGCGGCCCTGGTACCATTTACTTTGCATGACAAAGATAAAGAAACCCTTGCCGATTTAAGTGGAGTAGCGGTAGATGTTTACGCAAGCTGCAACGACACCACCTTTAAAGAGGCCATGTTGTTTACTCATAGAGGGTTAAGTGGCCCTTCTATGCTGCAAATTTCCAGCTACTGGGAAGCCGGCGATACGTTAAGTATCAACACGACCCCGGATAACGACCCTCACGAGCTATTAAATAGCGCCAGAACACAAACGCCTGACGCACTGCTTGCTACCTGCTTAAATAAGATTTTTCCTAAACGTGTTTCGCAAAGTTTTATCGAGTTAAACGACTGGCGCAACGTGCCGGTGAAGCAACTCTCTCACGGGGAATGCGAGAGTATCGCAAACACGTTAGAAAACTGGCATATCAAGCCAAACGGCACAGAGGGCTACCGCACAGCTGAAGTGACGATTGGAGGTGTGAATACCAATGAGTTATCGTCAAAAACCATGATGGCCAACAACGTTGAAGGGCTGTATTTTATTGGCGAAGTGGTTGATGTAACAGGCTGGTTAGGAGGCTATAACTTCCAATGGGCGTGGAGCAGCGGCTGGGCAGCCGGGCAGGTGGTGTAGTGTTTTGCGACAATAAAGTGCGCAACTAGCGTCTGCCCGCACAAACTCGTTTTACTCAGACACAAACTCATCTTTTTCCTTCGAAGAGGGCAGTAAAATAATGATAAAGATAAGCACTGCCGTGATGATTAAAAAGTACTTCTCCAGCGAACGATAAGTGCCCATCGACTCGGTGGCTTTTTTACTGACTGCGAGCTTATTTCTGCCTTCTGCCAGCTGAATGTCTGATAGCTTATCTAAATCCTTGTTCAGCTCTTTAAGCTCTAGCTGAAGAGTCGCAATTGCTGCGGTATCAACTGTTTTCTTGTCAGGTGATGATACTTCTTTTTCTAACGCGACAAGTTCGGTAAAGCTGGTTTCAAAATGATTTAGCGTGAACGCTTCAAAATCAGTTAAATAGGTTTTTTTAAACGCATTAATAATGGCGAAGGCTTGCTTGTTCACCTTTTCGTTCTCGCTCGTGAAAAAAGCATAGTTTTGAGCCGCAAGTGCGACTTCCTTCTTATGCAAGAAACCAGCGAGTTCATAAATCATTCCGTTAACCACAAGGCGATCTTCGTAAATCTCCTCAATAGAATCTTTCACACTATTGAAACTATTTAGGTTGGTCTCGCTCATTGCATACACCAATGCAAGCGATGTAAGAAAAACAACGGTACATAACCCTTTACTCGCCCAGCTCATGTTCCCTCCTTTCAGGCTACATTACAGACACGCTCAACACCAACGCTAGTTCGTTAGTAGTTTATAGCTCTGTAAAATTTATGTTTGCTATTCGTAAAATGATAGGTGCAGCGGCGCAGAGATACAAGGTTGCTAATCGCAATGTTATCGATGTTGTGGGGGAGCGCCTAACATGTAGGCGCTAAGACAAGGGAAATGCAGTATAGCGAATTAACGTGGGACAGACTTAATAGGTTGATAACCCTCTATGTCTAGCTCTTCATTAATACAACTAAGCAAATAATCGTCTAGTGATAAGCCGTCTGTGCCTTCATCATCGGCAAGTTCTGCACAATACGCTTTATACTCAAGAACAAGCTCTTTGCTCGCTATTGGTCTATCGTCAGCTAACGTGGTTGCAGAAAAAACTAACCCTGCCACTAACCAAATATATTTCATGTTATCTCCAAATAAGTTCATTCAGTGAACGGGTTAAGCTTAAAATGAATTGGCCAAAATACGAGCAAAATAATATGACCGTTAAGGACAAATTATTTCGTTTAAATACTGCTTCCCATCCATTGATATAGCATCAAAAAAGTCTATATTCCGCGCAATAAACTCAATGTCGCATGTAGTGTGCGACATGTACCTATTTGGAATTAAAAATGATAACAACATTAATTGTTGTCGATTCACTATCTGATACTCATCAACTTCACTTTCAAAATTGCGAAGTGGTTGATTTTGAGCAATACCTTTCACAATTCCCAAAGCGTGGGGAGGGCAAAATGCGCGTTATCAATTTGTGCGCAACCGACCGCTATTTAAGTAAGGGCTATTACTGTTCATTGTTAGCCGAAGCGCGCACGCACAAAGTACTGCCAAGCGTGAATACCATTAATAATTTGATCATTGAAAGTGAAGAGCAGTCGCTTCAAATGAAAACCGTTACGCTACCAAAATTATTAAGCGATGAAGCCATTGATGGCAGTAGCTGTGATGTATTTTTTGGTACCACTAAAGCGGTATCGATGAGCGCAATCGCCAAGTTTGCCTTCGAACGTTTTCCAGCGCCCTTTTTGCGTGTGTCGGTAAGTAAACAGTTAAGTGCTACGGTGATGACGGTAGCATTCGGCGATTGGTGCACCGGCAACGCTGAAGATAAATCGGCATTAGCCGATGCGCTTCAACACTACGTGGAAAAAACTTGGCATCGAGGAAGTAAGCAAAAGCTTGCCCGGTGGGACATGGCGATTTTATGTAATGAAAACGAAGCGACACCGCCTAGCGACGCTAAAGCAATTAAGCATTTTATTAAAGCGGCGAAGCTCGTTGGTATTAACGCCGAAGTGGTAAATGCAGCACAGGCCGCAGCAAATATTACGCATTACGATGCGCTTTTCATTCGTGAAACAACGGCCATTAACCACCCAACCTACCACATTGCTCGTAAAGCCGAGCAGGAAGGGTTGGTGGTAATAGACGACGCGACCAGTATTTTGAAGTGCTGTAATAAGGTGTATTTGCACGATGCGTTTAGCTATCACAAGGTGCCCTCACCGCGCAGTCACTTTGTGTCTGACAACACGGCATCAACGTGTCAGAAATTGGCCGATGAATTTGGTTTTCCAATGGTACTTAAGTTACCAGAAAGCTCATTTTCAATGGGCGTATTTAAAGTAAAAGATAATGATGAGCTGAAAGATAAGCTTGAGGCCATGCTAAACGAATCTGCACTGGTGTTAGTTCAAGAATATATCTTTACCGAATTTGATTGGCGCATTGGCGTATTAAATGGCCGGCCTATTTATGCGTGTCGATATCACATGGCCCGTGGGCATTGGCAAATATACAACCATGACGCGAAAACCAATACGTCCGGTGGGTTTGAAACTCTGCCAACCTTTGAAGTGCCAAAGCCAGTGTTAGATGCAGCGATAAAAGCATGCTCAATAATTGGTAAAAGCCTGTACGGCGTTGATATTAAACAGGCCAACGGCAAAGTGTACGTGATAGAGGTGAATGATAACCCTAGTATAGAAGCTAAGGTGGAAGACCTATACCTAGGTAAAGAGCTTTATATGATCATTATGCAGGAGTTTGTAAACAGGTTGGAAGCCCGTGGACGTTAGTGGTAGCAAAAAAGTTTTCAGTGACACTAAAAGTAGCAAGGCTACTGAAAACGGCTCAGCAAAGACGCAGGTTATCTCTATGCGTTTAGCGAACGCTGACGACATTGATGCCCTAGAACACATTGAGCAACGCTGCTTTGATAGCGACAGGCTTTCGCGCAGGCGTATGCGCTATTGGATAAAGGCTGAGCACGGCATTTTACTGCTAGCTGAAAGCGGCAGCGGCATTGTAGGTTATGGCCTTGTTATTTTACGCAAGGGCAGTCGTTCTGCTCGCTTGTATTCTCTAGCGGTACTTGGTGAAGCTAGGGGGCAGCGTATAGCGCCCTCGCTTTTGCAAAAGCTTGAGGCGTTAGTGGCCGAGAAACAAAAGCTGTTTATTCGCTTAGAAGTTGCCGAAGATAACAAAGCGGCAATTAAAATGTATAAGCAGTTAGGCTATCGCAAGTTTGGTATTTATCGGCAGTATTATGCTACAGGTGCTGATGCGCTGCGTTTTCAAAAGCCCATACAGTATGCAAGCGCTATTGGCCCTCAAAAACACTACCCGTGGTACAAGCAAACTACGGCGTTTACGTGTGGGCCAAGTGCGTTAATGATGGCAATGAGGTATGTGCAAGAAGATACGCGGTTTGATCAAATTACTGAGATAGCCATTTGGCGGCAAGCTACCACTATTTTTATGACCTCAGGCCATGGCGGTTGCCATCCGCTGGGTTTGGCGTTAGCTGGGCACCAGCGGGGATTCGAGGTTGAAGTATATTCCACACAGATAAATGATTTGTTTGTAGATGGCGTGCGCAGCGAACACAAAAAATCGATTATGCGCATTGTAGAGCAGGATTTTATTGAGCGCGCTTTAAAAGCCAACATAGCGGTTCATAAAACAGACATTCAGCTGGCTGAAATTGAAGCGGCACTAAACAAAGGTTACGGCGTTATTTGCCTTATTAGTACGTATCAGTTCCACGGGATAAAAGCGCCTCATTGGGTAGTAATAACCCATGCTGATGAACGTTGTTTGTATTTACACGACCCTGACGGAAGCGAAGGGTTTTATGATGAGGCTGGCGTGAGGTTAGATAGTACGAATCACAATGGTGGCATTGGCTTAAACGGCGCAGCTGTGAGTGACGCAGATACAGCCGACAGCGAAGACATTGATTTAGACTATCAGCACTTGCCTATTCTAAAGCAAGACTTTGCGTCACTGTCGGTGTTTGGCAAAACAAAGCTACGAACGTGCTTGGTGATTAAGCCTCGAGAAATTGCTTCAGCACAAAAGTGAAGGTAAAGCCGTATTCCGCACCACAGGTACTTTTTAAAAACGGAGTAATTCAAAATAGAAAGTAGCTCAAATAAAAAAGCCCAGCACAAGCTGGGCTTTGTTTTTATTAGGTTTTATGTCTTATACGTTAGCACGTCGACGGGATAGCGCAAGCCCTGCTAGGGCTAATGCTGCAAGAATACCCGTACTTGGCGCAGGGACTTGTGCAACCGAAAAGCTAGCATTTTGAGTAGATACCATTGTTGGTGGTGCAAACGGATTTAAAGGGTCAGAGATTGTGCTTACCCCCAATGTTAATACTGAGTCACCAATAGCATTGGCAATAAAGTTAACGGTAAATAACCCAATGGTATTGCGCCCTAACTGGCTTGCCGGATTAAAGTTAATTGAACTGGACATCACTCCAACATTATTTCCAAACTCACTTGGAGTGAAAAATGGTTCTGCTGGGAATGGACCTAGATCAGGACCATAGGGCGACAGTGACATGGTGCTTCCAGTTATAAGCTCAAGCAAAGATGCATCAAAGGTAAACATTGTCGTATAAGCGCTAAAAAGCGTTTGTACAGAATTAGCATCAAACAAGTCAGAAATACTGACCGTTGCAGTTACCGAATCGCCAACGTTATAAACCGCTTTGTCAGTGGTTACGCTAATAAGCGCAGCGTTTGCGTTAAAGGTTGCCATGGCAACAAGTAGTAAAAATAGTTTTTTCATCGTAATACTTCCTAAAAATTAAATTGCACAACCAGCGCGAGTACACATTGCCATTAGCGCTTGTAGGTCGAAAAAGTTAACGTTGCCGTCGTTGTTGAAATCATAGCTGTTATCGAGGGGCTGACCGGACAAGACGGCTTGGTAAAACGCCATAATGTCGTTGTAATCCACATCGTTGTCGCCGTCTAAATCACCTACCGTTACTTCCTCTGGGAAGTTAAGTACCACTACCACAGGGTCGTGATCTGATGAGCGATATGCATCCGGCGCATAGTAGCTTGAAAGTTGTGTATCTGATTTAAACTCAACGTTGTAATCGAATACCCGCGGTTCATCAGCATTGATATGCCACACGGTGGCATCTACCACAAACTCGGTAAGCGAGGCGCTTGATAAGGCGTGGTCTAAATACCCAATCTCACCACCAAAGCTGTATGAGTAAGCGCCGTCACCATCAAACTGGTTTACCAGGTTACTGTAGCCAGCAGACTCAATGGCAAGAATAGGCTCTTCTTTTGCGTATGCGTTTAAATCGCCCATCACTAGCACTCGTGGTGAGAGAACATCATTGTTTTGCTCAACAAGAGATAGTAAGGCTTGAGCCGCATCGGTACGAAGTGCATTCCAGCAGCCTTGGCCATCACCACTGTCGGCATTGTCGCCCGTTGCGCTTCCACAGCTTCCTTTAGACTTAAAGTGATTTACCGCTAAGGTGAAATCTTCTCCATTGCCATTTACCGTAAAGCTTTGTAGTAGAGGCTGACGATTGCCAAAGTCGAATGGCGCTTCAGAAGAGGTTACTGGGCTGCCGCTTGGTGTGACTACTGAAGGTTTGTAGATAATACCAACCGCAATAGCGTCGCCACCTAACTGAGAGCCAGAAGAAATATAGCTATAGGCGTCATTGCCAAGTTCTGCGTTAACGCTGGCCACTAATGAAGCAATGGCTGATTCGCTGCTGTCGCCGTCATTCTCAATTTCAACTAACCCAAGCACGTCGGCATTCATGCTTAAAATACCAGATACCGTTTTTGCTTGCTGACGAATAAATTCAGCTTCAGAGTCTGCACCGCGAGCAGTAGGAAAATCAGGACCGTTAAAGTAGTTAAGCACGTTAAAGCTAGCTACTTTTACATCACCTACGGCGTTGAGTATTGGACTGCGTAGTCTTGGGCTTGTTCGCACGGTTTGAAGGTCGCTTACCGGTATTAAGTAATACGAACCAAAACCGTAGTGAACTACACCTTCTAAGTTTTCTACGCTATCACCCAAACGCAATGGGTTAGTATGCGAAAGGCCACCTACAGGGAAGGGGATATCGTCGCGGTTCTGTGAATTTGCTCCGTCGTCTACAATCAGTGAGTTACGCGCGTTTTGCTCGGCAAGATTAATTGCCGCTTGCGAGCCTGCAACAAACTGGTTGGTGGGGATCATGAGTCGTTCAGATGCCACGTTGAATTGGCCGTAACGCCCTAAATTATAGTTGTCCGTTACTTTTAGCGTTTGTTCAAAACTGATTTGCATGCCTTCGAACGCTTCTAAATCAAACTCAGCGGTAAAGGGCATGGACACGGCTGTGTATGAAACACTGTCACCTGTACCTAATACTTCAACGTTCTCGGTTAGTGCAAGCTCGGTTAAGCCGTTAAACTCGACAACATCAGCGCGTAAGCGCACCGCATCGCCCGCCGTTGGCATATCAGTAAAGGTTGTTGAGTAAGCAAAAACCCCTTCTGATGTGGCATTATTACCATCTGAATCGCTGGCTTCTTCTTGAACAAAGAACCCATTCATCTCGGGCACTACTTTAGTGACGACCGCTTCAACTAATACCGCTGAACCTAATAGAGGTGATGAATCGCCTTCTCCTTGTATAGCGCTAATAAGCGTTACTTCAGTAGTAGGGTCAGTTGGGTCTACAGGGTCTGTTGGATCGGTTGGGTCTACTGGGTCAGTTGGATCCGTAGGCTCGCTAATATCGCCATTATGAGTACCGAAATACTCAAGTGTGTCTTTCGCGAAAGTATCCCATTCAACACTTGCGTCAAAGTTAGCATTGCGATTTGGGTTACCCGCAGTCACGGTTGCTTTTCTAACCAGAGTTTTGTCTTTACCCCAATTCGTTTTAACGCCAAAGGTACCTACCGCATCAATCACGCTTCCCTGATAAGTAAGCTCTATGTAGTCATCACCGTTGAAGTTAATAACAAAGCTGCTTGAAGTAGTGCCTTCACCAACCATTGCTGGGTCTGCACTGTTGTGAACATACGTGGCTACGTCGCCAGACGCTATAACGCCTTCTAACGGAAGCTCTTTGCCATCACTATCGGCAGTGTCGCCGTTTGAGTAAAGGCGAAGGGCATAGCCAGTTAAATCCACAGACTCCGACGAACTATTGAAAAGTTCGATACCCTTATTAAAACCACCTCCCTCTATATATTCTGAAATGTAGACACTGTTGGTAGATGTTTCGCCCGAATCGCCGCCGGTACCATCATCTGAGCCGCCACCTGTGTCTCCACCTGTATCACCGCCACCAGTGTCGCCGCCTGTATCGCCACCAGAGTCTCCATCAGAGCCGCCGCTGCCATCACAGCTTTCGTTAAATATAAGAGACGCAAGTTCGGGCTTATCAATAAACGGATTACGGTTACCTTGGAATTCATAAACGCGATTGTTACGGGTGCGCTCAAACTCATCAACTGGGTCGCTTTCGTGCCACTGTAGCAATACGCAAAGTTTGCCAAGTGCTGCTTCATCTGTAGTAGTTAAGCGGTCTAGCAATACTAAGTCGGCCTCAGCATCGCTGCTGCTTGAACCATCGTAGCGTACGTCCATATACATTAATGAACGAGCCACATCGCCTTTAACTGCATTTCGTGGTTCAAAAGAATCGCTGTCCACTCGGTTTGCTGGCGCTTCAGAGAGTTCGCTATCACTAAAGTCAAAATCAAGGTTGCCGCGAGAGCTATTTACTGAAATATCTGTAGGGCGCAAGTGTAAAATATCGCTATACGCCGTTAGGCTTGAACTAGAGAAACCATGGCTTTTTGCCCATACGTGTTCTCTATTCCAGTTATTCTGGTTAGTGCTTTGTGATCCGCTGCCGTTGGTGAATTTAGACTGTGACGTACCTTTGTAGAAAAGAATTACGTTGTCTGTATTTGCAGGGTCTTCATCGGTATAAGTGAGCGCAGTCCACGCTTCCGAGTAAGATAACTTACGATGACCATTTGAAATAATGTCTTGCGTAGTGGCTTTTAACGACTCAGCGCTTTCCTGATTCGATAGCGCCGTATTTAGGGAGGCGTAGTAGGTAGAATCAACAAAATCATCAGCTAAATTAATAGCCTGAAGATCAGGGCAGTTAAAGCAGGTTTCAGACAGTACTCGAAGGTCTGTACTTGGAGAGTCTTCGTCACCACCACCTGTATCGCCACCATCGTCGTTAGCGTTCGATGAAGTCACCGTTACACTATCTAAGTTTAAATATTCGCTGCCTGCATTGTTTGCCATTGCAACGCGAATAACTAGCGTAGAGCCTAGTGGAATTCGGGCGTTGATAGCTGCTGTGCCAAAGTCGTCTTTAACTGTGTTTGTGTCACCATCGGCTAAAGTGACTAACTCAAAGCTTTGACCATCCACTGAGTAAAGTACATCGATATAGTCGGCAGCTTCAAACGTACCACTTTGAGAAAGCAAAACGTCCAAGCTCACGCTTTCCTGATTACTTATATCAATCGCTTCAGATTCCCATACCACTTCACCGTCTACGTCTCGGGCTTGAAGAGCATTTGATGCCACTTTAAACCAGTCGCTTGTAGCGGTTAGTCCAGCACTCGATACATCGATACTCCAACGAGTAACGCCTTCCATATCAATTGTGACAGAGCTCTCGTTTACGCCTACCGCACCTTTATTTTGAAGTGCACTTGCTTCAAAGTTTTCCTGCCATATTGTGTCGGCCATTACGTTAAAAGATAATGCGCTACCTAACAGTGCATTTATCATTATTGCTGACTTCATTAATGTTGGCTTTTTACTTCCACTCTGCTTCACCATCTTTTTGCCCCGGCTTTTTTATAGGAAGGTATAAATTCGTATACATAGGTATTGGCAGCAAGTACTTAATCAAAATAATAATAAAAACGTCACACATGTTATTTTTCAATAACTTAAAGCCTTTAAATAAGTTTACTTAATGAACAACTTACCTGTACCCCTGTTCAGGTAAAGCTAAACTGTAATATTAGGTATGTTTTTTGGGATTTATGGGAGTGTCGATAGAAATTACACATAGTGGAGGGAAGTACTGAAAGCTATTTTTTTGACAGGAGAGAGGCGTAAGTGGATGAAGAAAGCAGGAAATGACAGCCTTGCAATAGCATTTGTGCGTCATGCAAGGCGTAATAAGAATATCACTGCTAATGAATAATAGATGAAGTACTCTGCTCACTTGATTTAGCGCTTTTTTCATGGCTTAAGTCAACCGTGGCGGCGTCCTCAACTAAAGCAGTCATTGCATCGATAATATCGAGAAAACGCCCAAGTTGAGCTGGAGACAGGTCTTTAGAAAGGTGTTCAATTTTATTGATAAGTTGCTTAGTGGGTAAACGCATAGTCAAATTCTCGTCGTTTTAGCTCAGGTTTAAGTTAACTAAACATAGACTTACAATTTACTTGCCAAGTTTTGAGGGGATTATCAAAAATACTGATACGGGTGGTGACCTAGCGGCCTTGGTAAATTAAGAAATAGAGTTGCGAATTTGGGTTAATGTCATACCGGTAAGGCGTTTAATAAAGCGCCGAAGGTTCGTAGTATCAGTTACAGAGAATGCCTCTGCGAGCTGTTGGGTGTTTGCCCTACATGTTTTTACCATCATAATTGCGTGTTGCTTTTGAATGCTGTCGCTAAGTTGCTTGAAGCTCATGTTGTGCTCAGCTAAACGACGCTTCAAGGTGGCAAGACTCATGGAAAGTGTTGAAGCAATTTGCGCTGCTGTTAAGTCAGGCTGTTCTACTAGTAAATCCTGGATCCGTTCGGTCAATGCATATATAGGTTGCCTAGCCCAAGATGCCACACCGGTTGTAACCCACTCCTCATCGGCAAGTGAAAAGCGCTTCTCCCACGCCTCACGAGGAATTTTGATCATTGTCACAGGTTGTTCAAAAGAAAGCCGCGTACCTAAAAACTCCTCGTAATCGTAGATATTGCGTGGACGAGCCCATTCAAAATCAAAACTTAAAGGGAACCGTTTGTCTGTTCCTTGACGAACAATAGATACCATCCAAGCAAAGGCTATTTCTACCTGAAAAGACCAGTTCTCTTTTGCACCAAAACTATCTTGAGGTACAAGGTAAACCGTATCGTCGTGATAATACGTACGCCAGTGAATAAGTGGCATACAGCTCCAGCGCATTTGAGAAAGAAGCTCAACACAATGCGCTACGTTACGGCATCTCAATAGGATAGATAGCACGCCTAGCATGTGACTAGAGGTGAGCATTCGACCTATTTGTAATCCTGCGTCTCGGCTCTTCACACTCTTTTGAACTCGCTGGCTCAATAGTAGAAGCTGTTTAGCACTTAAACTTCTGCCGTTAGTAATATCTTCTATGAAAAGCCCTGTCCCCCTTAGCAAGGCATCGCTTTCGATATCTTGTGAAATACTCACATCAACCATAGCCTGCGCTAGCGGCCAGGCGGTTAAGTGTTTGTCAGTAACACCTAGAAGCGATGATTTGGGTATGGTGTTAGGGTGATTAGGCTGCGTGTGCATGCTGCTTATCTAAGCTTTGATTGAGTTTTAGGATGGTTGCGTTTATGTCAGCCATACTTACTATTTCCATTGCAGCGTGACGAGCACTCAAACAAATAGCGGTATTACACTGGTGGGGATAAAAAGCAAAATGATGAATACTTTCGCTGAGTTGGTGTATGCAGTTTGCTGAATCAACCTTTTCATCTTGCAGCAATAAAATAGCGAAGCGGTCTCCAGCAAAGCGGCAAACTAGCGCGCCACTTGGAAGTGATAGCGATAGCATTGAGGACAATCCTCGCAAGTAGCGGTTACCTTCCTTATGTCCATACTGACTATTAAACTGACTAAAGTCATTAATGTCTAACATCACTAACGTTTTATATGAGCGAGGTTTATGGGCGAAGGCTTGTTCTAAACGCATCATCCAGTGCTCTCCGCTGTATAACTGAGTTACCGGATCGAGGTCTTCCGTATTGCGAACAAAGCCCTCTCTTGTTTGCCACTGCGCGTTAAGCGTCAACTGTTCTTTATGCCATTGCCAAACAGCAAAAGAGGTCATTACCATGCCGATAGAGGCAGGGATAGATTCCATCATAGAAACCCAATTAGACGAGGCTGAGTAGTCCATAAACTCATCCATCAAATCCAAAAGTGAAGAAAACAAGATAAGGTTAAGGCCTATCACCAGCAATTGAGTTAACTTCCCCGAAGGACGACTAATCAGAAGTGCCAATATCCACAGTAATAATACTAGGGTCACACTCCCTTCACCCAATACATCAAGCCATTCAATACCTGAGGATTCTGGCGTGCCCGCTAAAGCGCACATCGCAAAGGCGAGTATAGGAAGCGTTAGTGACAGCAAGAACAAACCTTGATGCCGTCTTAAATGTGAAACCATGATGAATAACCTAAATACCGTGATATGTGCTGTTTAACGTAATCTACCTTGGCGTAGTAGTGTTATTTTGGCTCACGATTATGACAGTTTAACGATGTGCAGCACCCTGTTAGTCGATATTTTCACTATTAATTCAATGTAAACAGTGGTTTGGGTGCAGGTCATTTTGGCTCAGGGAAATAGCGAGTCGGGCTTTATTTATGTTTATCTGTGTACTTTTGGCGGCTAGGTCAAAAAACTGTCACGGAAACGTCATTTATTCATCCTACTTTGAGCTGGCTCTCACACAATCAGAAGAACTCAGGTATGCACACTAGAAAATTATCTCTTATCGCCATTGCTTGCTCAGCAGCGTTGCAATTTGCGGCACCTCAGGCAATAGCGGCCGAAGCGTCGCAGGTAGTAGGCGTAGTCACCAACGTAAACAGCAGCAAATTATTTGCTGGCGCCAAAATCGATATTCAGGAGTTAGGCATAAGTGTTTATGCCGATAAAGAAGGTCGTTTTAGAATTCCTCGCATTGCACCAGGCACTTATACGGTTGAAATTGATTATTTAGGTACAGAGCCTTCCACGCAAACAATTGTCGTTGGCGATGATATTACCAATGTTACCTTATTGGTTGGTGCTGCCAACGATACTATTGAAGAGCTACTGGTACGTGGGCAACGAAGTGGGCAAGCGACAGCAATTAACAAACAGCGCATGGCTGATGGCATAACATCAGTCGTGTCTTCGGATGCGATAGGTCAGTTCCCAGACCAGAACGCTGCGGAGTCTTTACAGCGCTTACCGGGCCTTTCAATTGAGCGTGATCAGGGTGAAGGGCGCTTTGTAGGTATTCGCGGAATCGACCCGAACTTAAACAATGTCACCATTAACGGTTTGAATATTCCTTCTCCTGAAGGCGGCGTTAGGTCGGTAGCCCTCGATGTTATTCCTTCTGAACTCATTAGCAGTTTAACGGTTTCAAAGTCTGTCACCTCTGATATGGATGCCGATACTATTGGCGGTAATATTGAAGTAAAAAGTGTGAGCGCGTTTGACCGAGCCACTGACAGCGCCTCATTTACGGCACAATTAAGTCAAAACGAACTTCGCGACGCCTTGAGCCCGAAGCTTGCAGGCAGCGTCACCCATAAAATAAACGATAAGTGGGGCATTGCTGCTGCACTAAGCTACTTTGACCGTGAATTCGGGTCAGACAACATAGAAAGCAATGGCGATGATGAAATTGAACAGCGTCATTACGCTATCACCCGTGAACGTCTTGGTGGAGCGGTAAACATTGATTTTCGTCCAGATTTTAATAATCAGTATTATTTACGCACCTTATATAGTCGCTTTTCAGACTCAGAGTTCAGACAAGCCAACGTTTTCGTATTCGATGGCGATGACTCAGAAGTAGAGCGCGAAAGTAAAGACCGATTTGAAGAACAAAGTATTTTAAGCATATCTGCCGGTGCAGAGCATGAACGCGACGCATGGACGATAAGTTACCAAGCTGGCTATTCGCGCTCTGACGAAGACGAACCTGATGCGCTTTACTATGTTTTCACCGGTGCAGATGCAGGTATTGATGGCGATTTAGAACAACGTATTCCCCAACTTACGGTACCTGAAGCACTTAACGACCTTGGCAACTACGAACTCGATCAAATGAGTTTCGAGCGCAATAACGCAAAAGATACGGAGTTGAGTTTCCGTCTCGATATCGCTAGAAGGGTAGACTGGTTAAGCAGTGAAGGTGAAATGAAGTTTGGCTCTAAATATCGAGCACGAGAAAAAAACGCTGCGGCCAATATTTCGATTTTTGACGGTGGGTTTGATGGTTTTGATAACGCCACATTTGCCACCGCTTCTCCAGAGTACACCCTCGGAAATTTTGGACCAGGGCTTAATCGCGGTGCGCTAAGAGACAACTTCAATCAGCAACGCAGTCGGCTTGAATTGGCTGAGTTAGATTCTCGCATAGAGTCTCAGGGCAATTCCTTTAGCAATGATGAAGATATCTTTGCTGCCTATGCCATGACCCGCTTTGACTGGGAAAAACTTCGCTTAGTGGCTGGTTTGCGTTATGAGAGCACGTCGTACAGTACCGCTGGCTCTCAAGTATCGTTAACCGAGAATGAAGACACAGATAGCGTTGATTTAACGATAGACCCAGTAAATGCTTCACGTGACTACGACAACCTTTTCCCTAGTATTAACGTGCGTTATGCGTTTTCTGAAAAACTCATAGGTCGCGCGGCTTTTACTCAAACCCTTTCCCGTCCAAGTTTTGAAGATGCAGCAGCGTTTCAAATTATTGAGGCGAATGTGAGAACGGAGGATGGCGAGCAGGTAATAGAGCGTGAGGCAAGCGTAGGCAATCCTGAGCTTTTGCCGTATGAGGCTGATAACTTCGACCTAATGCTTGAATATTACCCAGGGAGCATTGGCGTTTTGTCTGCCGGATTATTCCACAAGCGTATCGACAACTTTATTGTTGAGGCAAATGTAGCGGGCACTGGGCCATGGGAAGGGTTCGAAGAAGCTTTTCAACCCGTTAATGGTGAAGAAGCCACCCTTACAGGGTTAGAACTAAGCTGGGTTAAGAGTTTCAACAATGGACTTTTATTCTCGGTTAACAGCACAATTTCTGATTCTGACGCGCTCACTATTCTTGATGGCGAACGCTTTGAAACTAAGTTACCCAATCAATCTGACACGGTTGGTAATGTGGTTGTAGGTTATGAAAATGACTCGCTAAGTCTGCGTTTAAGTATGACTTACAAAAGTGACAACCTTGAAGAAATTGATGATGGCATGTTGCGCATTGAAGATGATCACCAGCAAATTGACTTCGTTGCCAAATATTACATAAACAACGATATGCAGGTGTATTTCAATGGCATCAACTTAGGTGACGAACCTATGTACCACTATTTTGATGAGCGTAATCGCAATGCCCAATTCGAACAGTATGGCCGTACCTTTGAAATTGGCTTTATTTGGCGTACTCAGTAATGGGATGTAATGCAAACATGAAAAAGACTTTCTTGTTTACGCTTTCCATCGTTCTTATAGGCCTTGCTAGCTTTTCGCTAGCAAGCCACGAGAACCATGAGATCTACGATAACGAGTACTATAGCGAAAATGCGATTAAAGGCCTTGAGACAGTAGAAGACGGCTTTAGCTTTCTGGTACTAGGTGATTGGGGCCGAAATGGCCACTTTCATCAACGAACGGTAGCGAAATGGATGGATATTGCAGCGGCACAAGCAGATGCTGAATTTGTTGCTACAACGGGAGATAACTTTTACAGCAACGGTATAGCCTCTATTCACGACCCTTACTGGCGCAGTTCATTTGAAGACGTGTATACCGGCCCAAATTTGTTTATCGACTGGTATGCCACATTGGGCAATCACGATTACAGAGGAAATTGGCAAGCGCAAATTGATTACAGCGACATCAGTCGTCGGTGGCAAATGCCGGCGCCTTACTACGCTAAAACAGTTGATGTTTCCGATAATACATCTGCTCTTCTATTGTTTGTAGATACTAGCCCCCTTAACCCTGCATATGAGTCAGAGAAAAAATACGCGGCGGCGATGGCGCAAGATGGCGATGCGCAACTCGCTTGGATCCATAAGCAGCTTAGCGAATCAAAGGCAGAATGGAAAATTGTAATAGGTCACCATCCGTTGTATTCCAGCGGCAAGCGCTATGGCAAAACGAGCGGTATTCGCAATGTGATTGAACCAGTGCTAGAGCAGTACGGCGTTCAGGCCTATTTTGCGGGTCATGAGCACGATTTGCAGCACAATCGCGCTGCCAATAAACAGGTGGAGCACTTTGTTTCTGGTGCCGGTTCTGAGCTACGCCCGGTTAAGCAGCGGGAATTCACCTTGTTTGCTGAGTCTCAAGCGGGTTTTGCAATAGTGTCGATGGACAGTACTCAGTGCCTAGTACAATTTGTTAATAATAGTGGAGAAGTGATTTATCGCTATACCATTTCTCTTAGTAAGGATAAGTAATGTTTCATCGATTTTTTACTTATAGTGTTATTGGGCCTTGTTTGGCAGTGTGTGCCTTCGTATGTCAAGCCGCCCCCGAGTCTATTCTGACCCATATTCCAGATGATGTGGAAATTTATGCAAGTCATAGCATTGATGAAAACAATCAATTGTTGGTGCATATCGACCCACTTACACAAGCGCTGGTGGTAAGTGCCGTTACTTCATTAAATAGCCGCTTTGATATTAGAGAGCAATACCGCTCACCACCACCTGATGCCGACGTTGAAACACTGTGTGTATTCCAAGATACACAGGGTATTGGCGCGTTTGTTTTCGACGCACGAGGGATGGCCTCACAACAATACCTCTACCTTCAATCTAACGCACAATGGCGACAGGTAGCCATTCGTGATTTTTCGATGGGTGGCGAGCCAGAATACTGCATGGTGGATAACGCTTCTGGTCAAATCTACATTGCTGAAGAAGGGATAGGAGTGTGGCAAATGTCGGTAGCACCCGAATCTGAGCTGACGCGATATTTATCACCGTTAGAGCTAGATGAAGATACTGTTTCTATTGCGCTGATATCGGCGGAAAAAGGCGAGTTATCTGACGAAATGGGCAGGGTGCATTCGTTTAATGTTAAGCCACCGGACTATCAACGCGGTGATTTACCTATGTTGATTGCCGATGGACAAACTGACCCGGTACAGCGATTCGGTGACGCTGCTGATGACCCTGCTATTTGGGTAAATAATGAAACACCAGGGCGTAGTCTTATTATTGGAACTGACAAAAAAGCGGGGCTTGATGTTTTCGATTTGAACGGTAAACGGTTACAGCACCTTCCCATTGGAAAAGTAAATAACGTTGATGTTCGACAGTCGGTGCAATTTGGTGAAAATAGGATGGATTTAGCGGTAGCGAGCAATCGTAGCGGCAATCTGCTAAGTGTATTTGCTATAAACGGAAATAACCGCAGGATCACACATATTGGCGATGTGTCGACACCATTAAATGATATTTATGGTCTTTGCCTTTACCAACCAGAACAGGGCCTAGAAGTATTAGTTAACGATACAGGCGGCACCTATTTGCGCTACGCGTTAACCGTAGCCGGTGACACGGTAAGTGCATCGCTAATGGAACAATTTAATGTACCGAGCCAACCTGAGGGTTGTGTAGCTGACGATAAACACCAACAGCTATTCTACGGGGAAGAAGCAAGCGGTATTTGGCTACGCAGTTTGGCAGGCGTTCAGCAAACAAGCACGCGAATAGCCGGTTTGAGCGATTCAGTACATGCAGATATTGAAGGAATGGATATCTATCATGTTGATGGCAAACGTTATTTAGTTGCTTCTAGTCAAGGCAACGATAGCTATGCGGTTTATGCAATCGATAATGATTTTGACTGGCTGGGAAGCTTTCGTATTACCGCAGATATCGAGAACGGCATTGATGGCGCATCCGAGACCGATGGTCTTGCCATAAGCAGTGTAAATCTTGGTAGCCGCTATCCCCAGGGACTGCTAGTTGTGCAAGATGGCCGAAACGTTATGCCTAGCGATAAGCAAAACTTTAAGCTGGTATCAGGCTCAAAGCTGGCTGAATTTATTCGAAAGCACCGTTAAACAAAAGCCGTAAAAAAGAGCCGTGTAAAAAACGCGATTGGCGTCACGAATCAGTGGCACCAATCAAGTATTTGTCCACATTGGCGATAAGTGCCTAGCTTTGCCATGACTGCGTTTGTTGCCATGTTTGAACCCATGGGTGAATATCTCCAGCTGGCATGGGACGGGCGATACCGTATCCTTGGGCTTGCTCGCAGCCAAGCGCAAGCAGCGCTTTTCCGTGGGCGCGAGTTTCAACACCTTCTGCTATAACGTCCCGTTTAAAAGCGTTGGCTAAACCCACTACGCCTTTGATAATTGCTAAGTCGTCAGGATCTTCTAGCATGTCACGAACAAAGCTTTGGTCTATTTTTACCTGTTGTGCGGGAAGCCTTCTCAGGTACGTTAAGGAGGAGTACCCCGTGCCAAAGTCATCTAGCGCAAAACGCACGCCTAGCTTATGACAAGCGTTCATAACGTCTGACACTTGCGTGATGTCGCTAAGCGCAGCGGTTTCTAAAATTTCTAATTCCAGTAGGTTTGAATCTACATCTGCGTGCTGGTGTAACAATAATGCCAGCCGTTCTGGAAAATCGCTTTGAGTAAGCTGGTAGGCGCTAATATTCACACTTATTGTAAAACTGAGGCCGTCATCATGCCATTGCTTAATTTGGGCTAGGGCACTGCTTATCACCCATTCACCTAGCTTTATACTCAGATTATGACTTTCTACAGCGGGCAGAAACTCTAACGGTGGAATAAGTCCACGTTCTGGGTGTTGCCAACGAATTAGGGCCTCAACGCCAATAACGTCTCCTGTGCACATATTTACCTGTGGCTGGTAGTGCAATACAAAGTGCTCTTGTTCAAGAGCGCTTCGAATTTGGCCGATTGTTTCCCCCAATGCCTTGTACGCACTGTCTTTTTTGGTATCGAAGATATAGAACTGATTCTTACCTGCTTGCTTGGCTAAATACATGGCTTGATCAGCATGTCGCATAAGCTGCTCTGCGTCCGAGCTATCTTCGGGATAAAAGTTAACCCCTATGCTAGTTGTTACATTCAGCACATCGTCACCAATGATCACGGGCTTTGCTGCCGCGTCAAGTAGCCGCTGGAGCGCTGGTTCGCTGTCATGCGGCCCACTTAAGTCAACCATAACAGCAATAAACTCGTCGCCGCCAATACGAGCCAGCATGTCTCCCTCTCTTAAGCTGTTTTTCATCCGTTGTGACACCGCGACTAAAAGTTCATCTCCCACCTTATGGCCATGATTGTCGTTAATGGCTTTGAATCCATCGAGATCCATAAAGGCAACGGCTAACGATTGTTTACGGCGACGACATTGAGCCATCGACTGACTTAATTGATTGGCAAGTAATACACGATTTGGCAGGTTTGTAAGGGTGTCGTAATGGGCTAGGTGTTCCAGTTTTGAACGATAATTTACAAGTTTGAAAGCCTGTGTTCGCATAAAGCCCAGCATCAAGACCATGAACAAAACCAATATGCCAAGTACGATAGCTATCTTTATAAATAGGTCAGTTGAAGCCTCTTCTACTTTACGTGTGTTTAGCGTTAACTCTTCGTCAATGATGATTTCTTTCAAGAGGTCGCGAACATTGCCAATGTATTGTTGGGTTAGCCCCCCAGCAAGCATTGTTGTCAAATCCTCATTGGACACTGATTTATTATTAAGCTCTCTTCTCGCTTGAATTTCTGGTATAGCAGCTTTGCGCAGCCAATCGCCAATGCGGCGTTCCAATGCATCAATATCTGATGCATTTACGTTACCACTGACTGCGTGGCTGCGAACGAGTTCTAACTGCACGGTTACTCGTTTTTTACCTTCTTCAAAAGGCTCTAGTGACTCCTCTGCGCCAGAGAGTAAAAAGCCGCGTTGACCGGTTTCCATATTGACCAAGCTAAGGGTTATTAGGTCGATTAGCGCTTTACCTTTTTCATTGCTTCGCTCCTCAAACTTATCATGTAAAGCAGACAGTAAACCTCGAATGTCGTCAAAAATAGCCTTACCTACTAGTCTGGAAGATAAAGTTTCAAAATGAGTTAGGGCTATATCACTTTGCTCGATCTGTTGCCTTACCGCTATTTCAGGTTGCACAACTTGCTGCTCCCATCGAGTCATGAGCTCTGCCACTTTCGACCAGCGGGTGGCTTGCTGACCCTCACCAGTAACGAGTTGTTTACCTTTGCCTATCAACTTATCAAGCTGCTTTTTGTGGCGATTAAATTTTTCTAGTTTGATGTCTTCGCCGGTGAGCATAAAGTCGCTGTAATCAGCGTTAACTTCCATCAAGGTGTCATCGACAGATTCGGCTAATCTTAACAGCTCATAATTATTTCTAACCTGACGCGACTCGCTTAAAATCGCCGAAATGCCGGTATAAATAACGCTTACTATCAATACTATAAGCATCAAAATAATGAGGTAGCTATAGGAAATTTTTCGTTTGTTCTTTTTATTGTTAAATGGCGTCAATGGAGATCTCAGTGTGAAGATTGAAAAAACGACTGCTAAAACGCGATGCCGAAGGCTAAACCTGCCACTATGGCATCGTCGTGATCGTGATGGTAGTCATAATGAAGTTGTGGTGAAAGCGTAAGACCCGACAACTCAAACTCGTAAAGCAAACCCACACGCGCCACGGGAATTTCCTCGCCGTCAAAAAACTCTACACCTGGTCCCACTTGGGCAATAAAGTTATTGGTGATATGTAAATCTGCTACTGCTAAGTAGGTAAATGCCTCTATATCACCAAAGGCATATTCTGCGACTAACCCTATTCCTAAAAAGTCGTTAACACGATATTCATAGTCAACGCCTAGCGTGAATGCGTCACCGTGTTCATCGGTATTCGTTGTTGCTACTAAAAGTGACAGGTGGTGTGGAGACTGTTGCCAATGGTGATGTTCTTCATTTGCTGTGCTTGCACGCACAGCGTTCGGCAGAATCAACAAAACAAAAAGAATAACTCTAAATGGTAGGCGCATGTGGGAACACTCTTCTACGGCTCAAAAAACAGAACGGCTAACTAAATTACCTATAAAGGGGGCATCGATGTTTGCTAAGCATCGACAGTAGACACGCCCTTGAAAATAACAATAGTTTATAACTATCGATTTTGCTTTGAGAGTAGCGCTTTATAACTATAGACTTTCGTAGAGAAAGGCGTCTAAAGGAAAACGAAAGTTCCTAATTCAACCTTTTGACAGCCTATCTTCATACTGTATGCCGTAGTGCGTTTATAAATGACGGAACTATCTACGATGTTGATGAAGCAGAGAGGGGCCATGCGGCCCCTCTCTGTTTTTATTGCCGTTACTTTTTTTTACAAGCTTACGTTTTTTTGGCTACCTAGGCCTGGACCATAAACAATGGCATTAAGCAGTAACCTGTTGGTACCTAGCGCGGCACCGCGGAAGTTAGGTTGGCCAGAAAACAAAATTATTTGTCCTTTGCCACTGCGTTCGCGAGTTAAGTAAGCCGTATTCGCAATACGCTGCTGTGCTTCTGGCCACAACAAGCCACTCATGCGAACGTTAAGCGCTTTGTCTTGTGGCAGTGTGAACCAGCGATCGGCGTTTTTCTTGCTTTCACTGTCCCCTTTTTTCTTGCTAGGACTTGGGCTGAATACTCCGGCTCTTACCACAGCCTCGCTATTATCTGCCGACATAAGTAGCGGTTGATTGCTGTAAAGTAATGGCAGTACTTCGGGCGTACCCGCTGTTAGCCAATGCTGTTGGTCGGTTCTGCCGGCTACCATAGCGCCACTTGGCATGAAGTGGCTTAACCATTTATCGCGGCGGGTTAGCTCTTCCTCTTTAAGCGGTTTAGGTAAATCGTCCCATGGAAACGCGAAGTCTGCATTTAAGGTATGAGACATTGCTGCCTTGGTATTTACCTTGTTTAAATTCGCCATATATTCACGGTTTAAAGAAATATCGTAATCGAGCGCCTTCTCAAAGCTATTCTCAATGGTTTTCACATTGGCAATGCCATCTTTACCCGCTAACGCTGCCGCACTTCTGCCGTGAGCGATAAGCGTTCCGCCGTTGTTAACCCATTCATCTAAAAGCGCCTGCTTAGACTTATCTAGTGCTCCATAGCTGGTGGGGAGAACAATGACATTGTAACGACGCAAGTCAGTACGGTTTAAAGAGTTAACGTCTATTTGGCTGTGGCGAATGCCCAAGTTAGCATCGATGCTGTACCAGGTTGCGCCCACATCGTAGCTAGACATATTGCCGTGGCTTAAAATAGCCACCTGGGGCCGAGTAAGAAGATCAAAATGCTTGCCTCCCCATTCAGGTAACTCACCCTCGCCAAAGCCGCTTGTTGTGGCGATTACCGACACCATAAGCTCATCGGCGGTTTGCTTTATTAGGCTTGCAAGGTTTTCTGTATTGGGGTTATCGGTGACCGTTACCGCAATAGAGCCTCGATTGAAAACCGTGTTTTCAAACTCTGATTCGCGGTCAATATAGCGAACGTGGATACCGCGTTCCATCAGCCTTGCTGCAAAGGCGACAGATCTATCGTCTGCACCGTCTACCATCCATGCAATAGCGTTATCAAGCAATGTATGGGTGTGGGCGCTTGGCTTATACGGGCTCATATTACTAGTAAGATGCTCGGGCACAGTGACACTTTCTAGACCGTACATCATGGTTAAATTCCATGCAGTGGTGTCATACATTAGCGATGAACCGTCACGCAAGGTTTTCTGGCGTTCTTCTAGTAGTACAGCGTTGTTGACACCTGCGTCAAACTCCATGATGGCAGCAATTAACGGCGCCTCGGCTTGGCGGTTAGGCACAACAATACTGCCTTTGGGAATAACAATATCTTCTTTCACGTCGCCTAAATGCGTGGTGGCCTCGTCCACTTCCATATCTTTATCGGTAATATACACCTTGATATCTTGAGCCAACAAACGGCTCACCAATGCGTCGGTTCTGCCAATGTTGTCATTCGCCATAATCACGTAGGTGCGGTTAGCAAATTTTCCTTTAGAGGCAACGTTGTTCTTACGACCCTGCCAGTAATCTTGGTACATGGCTTTACTGTTTTTATCCAACGTCTTGAGGTTGGCAAGGGTGGATATAAACTGATGATGCACCGATTCGATATAGGTTTGCACCGTGCCTTCAGGTCGGCGCACGCCGTCTTCCGCCATACGAGATTGCTCGTAAAGAATGTGCATGGTGCCGCGATATTCAGAGTAGTTTGAATACCCTGGGTACCAGTTTTCAAACCATTCGCCGGTGTAGTAGCGCCAGCCTTTCTCATCAAAAGCCGCAGACTGATCACGGGCAAAGGTTTTTGCCCATTTTTGCAAATTAGGATCAATGTTTTGATTTAATGGTTGGCGCGGTGGGCCCATCAGATAGGTGTCTTGGCTTCCCATTTCATGGCCATCAATCATGAGCTGGGGTCGCCAGTCATTGATCATTTCAACGCGACCGACGGTTTCAGGCTGCGTGAGATAAAAGAAATCTCGGTTTAAATCGAAAAAGTAGTGATTTGTTCTGCCGTAAGGCCAGTCACCACGGTGTAACAACGACTGGTCGTCAACATTGGGTGCCGTGCCGCGATACTGCTCCAGTGATTTGGCAAATCGAGCGCGGCCATCAGGGTTCATCATGGGGTCGATAACAACCACCATATCATCAAGCAGCGCTTCCACGTCTTTGTCTTCACTGGCAATCAGATGGTAGATAGCGGTTAACGCTGCATCTGCGCCTGATGTTTCATTGCCGTGAATAGAGTATGCCATCCAGGCAACGGCGGGCAGCGAATCGATGATGTTGCTGGCTTGGCTGTCGCTGGTATTTAACGGGTTAGCAAGCTTATCGATATTACTTTTAATAGTATCAAGCTCACTGAGTAACGCCGGTGTTGATATAAACGCGGCAATCAGTGGGCGACCTTCATGGGTGCGTGCATACTCGACTACATGCAACCTATCGCTTTGCTCAGCCCAATGCATGACTGCACTGTGTATTTGCGCTGGGTCGGCAACGCGAGAGCCAATGGGAAAGCCGAGCAAGGTATCGGGATGGGTTATTTGGTGATTATAAGTGCCAGAAAGTAACTCGCCAGAATACGCTAAATCTGGGTCGTTAATTGGTTTCATTAATATTGCTGAGTAAGCGGGCACAACGGCCAGCCCTAACAATAGCGTGAACCACTTTGTGATGGATTGCATGAGTGTTCCCTTATCGTTTTTGATCTTATTGTTTATGGCGACTTCTCGCTAAGATGTCTCACTATGAACATTCGAGATAGATTCTCACCATTTTGATGCTCTTATACTGTAGCGTATAAATTAAACAGTCAATGAGACTGCGATGAACGCAGGGGTTATCACGATTTACTTTTTCTGTGAATCAAGAGTTTGTTGAGAGTTCAGTGTCGAGAGATGAGTTCAGCGGTGGCAACAAATAGCAGGTAAAAAGGCGTAAGCTCTGAAGTTAAGTGACCCCGAGGCTTCGCCTTTAATTATTCTAGGTTTTACGCACTTTCTGTAGAGTGAAGAAAGTTACTGTAAGTATCTAGAATTGATGGTTTTTCCCAATGTAAGAAGTGGCCAGTATCCGGTATGAGTTTATACACGCAATTGGGAATTTTAGTCACTGCCGCACGAATACCACCGTGGTCTAAAATGGTGTCATGCTCACCGCAGATAACGAGGGTCTTTGCTTCAATTTCGCGTAAGTTAATTAGCTTGCTAATGTCTCGACTGGTTTTTACAAACTCGCAGTGCTCGTAGAAATTAAGCAATTCTTTCTCATCCATATTTGAAAATTGGCTGATCATTTGTTGCTTCTGCGATTCAGGAATATATTGTCCAAAACACTCAATCATCAAAGGTGCAATGTTTTCAACATCGCCGGTTTTAAATGCTGATTGTCCGCGGTGAATAAGCTCTAAAATTGTGTCGTTGGTAGAGACACCAAAGCTTCCCAATATCATTTTTTCAATTTTAGTTGGATATTTTGCTGCAATGTATGCCGCTAATATAGTGCCCCATGACGCTGCGGCAAGTACAACGTTGTCAGTTTTCGCGGTGTCTTCTATAACATCAAGCAGTACTTGTTGCTGCTCTTCAAAAGTCACTTGTGGAGCGCCTGACAGTATTTCTGCGCGACCGGTGCCGGGTAAGTCAAATACAACGACAGAGAAAGAGGGTACAAAGCGCTTAACAAAACTTCGCCATACTGCCATGGTTTGCTTTGCACCGCTTATGCATACAATAGTGTCTGGTTTGTCTCCATAAATACGGTAGGGAACAAGGAATCTATCACAACGTATACTGCCTTTTACAACCTTCACTCAATCGCCCCATTATTCTTATTGCATTTGATTTGCTATCAATGCTTTATTATCTACTATTGGCTTTTGACCAAACCATATTGACCACAGGGCTCTGGTAAGCTCGCTGTTATCTGTTTCAACAATTTTTTGCTCATTGAAATATACTATAAGTTTACCCACATTCACACGCGATAATACTAACCGCGAATTTTCAGTAATATCGTTATCAAAACCATCTGATAATCGCATTATTTCGGTCTTGATATTGCTCAGGTCGACATCAGGGTTATTGCGCTCTATGCCGTCCATTAATGCCTCTTCAACTTGTTCGCGAGAAACATCTCGCAGAAACTCTATCTCTACCCGCTGTGAAAGCTGCCCAGAAGAAATAAGTTTGATGAGTTCATCAGGGTTATCGGAAGTTTCTTGAGGCCAAGCCATAAAGTGGCTAATTTTATACACACTGAAGAAAAAGCGTTTTCTCACCGTTGCACCACTAAACGCTAATGGCTCAGTTGGTTCTGCATACTGAGTCGACGAGACGGTTTCAGCGTGAGCCACAGCACTTTCTTTAACATTTATATTTGCGTTAGCACTTACGTTAGCACTTGCGGCTATCGTAGCCCATGAGGCAGTGCTCAAAGCAGCCCAAATTAAGGCTAAAACGCCGTTATGACATATCCATTTCATAGCTAGCCTATTCTAATAATTAACTTCTGAAGCCAGTGCGAGAGTACGTGGTTCAGTTGCGTTTAAAAAGCATATTAACAAATAATTAATGTGAGTGAGAGGGCGGGGTGGTGTTTTCCGTTTTAAGGGGCTTTTAATAAGAGAATAAGAAGAATAGAAAAGCAGAGGAAGCGCACAAATACGCTTCCTCTGGTTTTAAGTTCTAGCTTTTAGCAATAAGTTTTAATACCGCAAAGAGAACGTAACGCGCACGTTGCGAGGCTCTACAGGGTGATAATGCAAATCTTCAATGCCTCCTTCAGGTTCGCCAGGCAGCCGTGATGCATAGAAATAGTCAATATCGTGATCGTCGCTATCCAAGGCATTTAACACTTCAAGGGTGACATCCCAGGTTGGCTGGCGGTAGGCGACTTGGGCATTAAGTAAGAACGTTGCTGGAGGCGAAACCTCATCAAAGCTTTCTACCGTTCGCGAGCTTAAGTAGCGAGCTCGAAGTGTATAGCTCATGCCCAATTGGTCGTTATTTTGATAGTAGGTCGCCCCTGCGCTGACAACGCCGGGAACAGTGCCATCAATATGTCGTCCTTCGCCCTCAACCCTATCGCTGAAGCGGGCATTGGTGTAGGCCGCTTCAATATCGGTGGTAAGGTGGTGGCTTATCCAGTAGTACGCGCTTAGCTCAATACCGTGACGCTCGGATGGACGGCTTGCCTCGGTAAAGCCTGCATCGCCTACATACAGCAACTCGCTGTCTAACTCTAGTCGCCATAATGCGGCAGATACGTTGAAGGTTCTTCCGTCTGTATAGTTAACACCTGCCTCATAACCTAACGATTTGACCAACAATGGTGATGCCGGTGTTGGCTCTGAGCTTACAGGGTCGATGGTAATGGTTGCACCGCGGGCGTCATTAGAATGAAAGCCTTGGCCAATGTTAGCAAACGCTGTGATGTCGTCCGTAACGGCGTATTTTAGTGCTGCTTTTAGCGTGAATAGGCCATCACTTTCTTCACCGCTATTTGCCGCAAGGTCGCTTGTAACATCCACATCTAAGTAATCGTAACGACCACCGAGAGATAGGCTAAGGGCATCTGTAAGCAGTATGTTTGACTGTGCAAATAAGGAATAGCTACTACTTTTTATGGCGTCTTCTCTAATCGTGCCTACACGTTGCAAGTTCCGTGTGCGATAAAGGCCTACATTCTCAATATCGTCGAAGCGCCATTGAGCACCCATGGTAATGGTACTGCCATCGGTTACCGCCAGCGGTACTGTGGTAAATATTTCGCCACCATAAATTTGCCGGTCGTCTGCTTGTTCGAACTGGTCTCCCGTTTCTGGATTATCTAAGAAATAGGTAAAGTTAGAAAAAAGCGTTAAATCGGTATCAATGGCATAAAACGAAGCATTAATGCCATCGCTGGTATAGTTTGCCGATAGTGAATAGCGTGAAGACTCTCCACCAACGTCGGTGTCAATAGAGCCAAGGCGATCGATGAGGCCGCTTTCAATAGCGCGGGCAGGTACTTGGTCGGCACCGTTCCAGCTGTTATCGTATGCCATTCCCGTTACCGTTAACTCACCGTCGAATAAGGGCGTAATATAGCGAATGTTGGCATTCTTTTTTCGCACATCTTCGTTGATATCAGTCCATGGTCCGTCGTATGTCTGGTACTCAAACGCGGCAATGGCCTTACCTTCGCCAATGTCAGCGTGGTTGAGTGTTGCAAGTCGCTGATAGCCGTATTCACCAAGGGTGAAAAATAGACGATTGTCGTCGATAGAATCTTTTAAATTGAAAAATGCACCACCGGCACTAGAGAAGTCGCCAATATTGGCATAGTAGGTGCCTTTAAAGTAACTCAAGTTATCCACCATTTCGGGGATCACAAAGTTAAGGTCGCTATAGCCTTGTCCATGACCATGGCTACGCATATTGATAGGCATGCCGTCAACGCTAACGGTAAAGTCTGTGCCGTGGTCTAAGTTAAAACCACGGAGAAAATACTGGTTAGCCTTACCTGAACCACTATGTTGAGTCACCATCATGCCTGGTATGAATTCAAGCATTTCGCCCGTGCGCAACATGGGGCGCTCAAGTAACGTATCGCCTGAAACCCAGCCTTGGGATGCAGACACAAATTCGCCACTTTTCTGAGACATATCACCGTTCACGCGTATGTGTTCGATATCGCCTTCTGCGGGATCGTCAAGTGCAAAGGCGAGTGCAAAAGAGGGGGACGCGCAAAGTATTGATGCAACGCTTAGAGATAGCGCTGAAATTGCATAACCTGAAGCCATAATTATCCTTAAAGCAAAAACAAGTTCAGTAGTAAAACGTTTGATGCGATGCTTTAGATGCAAATAAAATGTGTGTGTTTTACCCAGCCTAAAACGCACAGCCCTGTATAACAGACATTAAAAAAGCCCGCCTTGCTGAGCAAGCCGAACTTTTTTACATTAGCCTTTAGAACGCTAATCTTACTTTAATACTTATATTTCAATTATTTATTCTAGGTCAGTGGGTTGTGGCACTGGCTTAGCCAAGCTGTTTTCGAAGCTCTGCCATAAAGGCATTAATGCGTTCTGCATTTTTACCTAAATCGCTTTGACCTACCCGAGACTTACTACGAACATCAACCAGCGTGTTGTCGCCCTTTTCTGTTAGCCTGATCACCACATCGTCTTTAAAGCCAAACCACGTAGTGGTATCTGTGGCTTCTAATGTGTTAGGTAGAGCGCCAGCGGTAACGTTGTCCCAACCAAGGGTGGCAATGGCTTTTTCTGCAGCAACGTACACTTCACTTACAGGCTGCGGAAGTAGCTGCGTTTTAATTTCTGGGTACGCTTCTAACTGCTGCTTAGTAATATCGCCGCCTTCATAATTAACATCGTTTGGCGCGCCTTCGCGAAGCGGTGCAATAGCAACAAATTCAGGTGGGTTTGTAACATCAGTGGTAATGTCGTGAATAGGCGGAACAGTACTTGCCTTGCTCATCATGCTGACTGGCATTGCAACCGCAATTAACGCTAAAACAGCACATACGATAGTGCTACCCCAGCTAATATTTTTACGATTAATGATCACCTGAAGCACGATAAGGATAAGAGCGGCACCGCCAACGTAAACTCCGTAACGTAAAGACGTAAATGCTGTACCTAAGCCCACACCTGCGTACTGATACAAAGGGCCGGGCAATACAACCATCAAAAAACCAAGGATACTGGTTAACGCGACTAATATTTTCAAGGGAACTCCATTATTTTTGTTTTATATTTTGGAATACTTTAACAGGCATTTTGGTGTTTTGGATTACTTTATAAAAGATAAATGTGCAATGGTTATCACCAAGCTTGTAAAGTGGCGGCTCATCGATTGCTCGTGATACTGTGTGCCTATTGCGATGAGATTTTGAATAAGGCCACTCACAAAGAGAGTATTGTGAAGAGTAGTTTTTTAAAGAGTAGTAGTTTGAACGCCAATACCGTAAGCAGAGCGCAAGGTGACTCGCCATTACACGAACTTCTTGCTGACATGTTAGTCGATATTTTATCAACCATGGTGAGCATGTTTGAGGAGGGCGTCAGTGAGTACACCCTTATTTCGATGTTAAAAAAGCCGCCTTATACGGTTTTTGATGAAGAGGCTCTGCGTGACCCGCTTATGCTGTTTAAAACCCACTTCATTTTGTTTAACGCGCTCTATCAACTGCGTTCGATATGGCTTAAGAACGGGATAGGAAAGCTTGATATACATACGCTTAGCATTCGCCTAGATTCAGATGTAGGTTCAGGTGTAGATGCAGATGTGGATGTAGGTGCCGCTGCGCCTAAACAAGAGATGGCACAAGAGCTTGCACCGGAGCCTACACTTGCACCTGAAGATGAATCGGCAACAACAGAACATGCGCACAAGGTAGGCTCTCACGACGCGTTGGCTTCTTATTACTTAGATTGGAACAATTTCGAACAAACTGACCAAGAGAGTGTTGAGGCTTTACTAACCAGCTTTTGGTCAACAATGGGAAAGGCCCAATACGCTTCTTTCAACGATGGTGATATTGAAGCAGCCCATCGCATACTCGGGCTCACCTGGCCCTGCGCTGCATTACCACGTGAAGAACATAACGCCTATTCTTTGAAAGAGATTAAAAAACACTACAGAAAAAAGCTACAGCAGCTGCACCCCGATAAAGGAGGAAGTCGCGAACAAGCTCAACAGGTCATTTCGGCATACCAATTATTAGTACGCTTCTATTCGTTTAAATAGGATGTTGGGGCGTCAAAGCTAACTAAATCTCAGGATAAAGGGAAAGTCGTTAGTTACTTAACGACAGCATTTGTAAATTCGGCTACTCAGCCTTTTAATCTTTAGTATAAGAGCGCAAAATAGAGCCAATAAGAACATAGGTTCGTATATATTCGAATTCAAAACTATGTCACACCAATACCAGTACTCAACAGCCACTTTCGCCTCGCCTAAAGTGAGTACCTCGGTAAAGTAAATATATAAGCTTTGTTAACACTCATCGCGTTATTGCAGATGGCATATTACAGATGGTATTCGGCTATCTGCATTCAATTAGTTATTGGGAAATAGAAGATTTATGAGTCGCACTTTTTATCTTATAGCAGCATTACTTGCGCTTGTGGGCGTTGCAGCATGTTCAAACGAATCAGCACAATCGCAGGGCTCACAGCAGTCAATGCCTGCGCCTTCTGTTTCGGTAGTAACCCTCAAAAGGCAGCCAGTGCAGCATGAAATGGTGCTTCCAGGAAGAGTGAGTCCATCTCGCCAATCACAGGTTCGTCCGCAGGTAGATGGTGTTATTACAGACCGCCTTTTCGAAGAGGGGGCCCAGGTGAAAAAAGGCCAGCAGCTTTATCAAATAGATGAGGCGCGATACCTAGCGCAATTAAACAGTGCAAAGGCAGATTTGAAAAGTGCACAAGCCAACTTGAAAACCTTAGAGGCAAAGGCACGTCGCTACGACGACCTGGTCGAAAAAAACGCCGTTAGCAAACAAGAATACGACGATGTTATTGCGCAAAAAGAACAGGCCGAAGCCGCTATTAGCGTTGCTGACGCTGCAGTGGATGTTGCCAAAGTTAACATGGGTTACACCAAGGTGTACGCGCCTATAAGTGGGCAAATTAGCCGCTCTTTTGTTACTGAAGGTACTCTTGTTACCACTAACCAAGCTCAGCAACTTGCCATTATCACCCAGCTCGACCCCGTATTTATCGATATGCAAGAGTCGGGAGCTTCCATTCTCACTTTACGCCAATCTATGAGAAACCAAGGCGCATTAGATGTGGAGTTAACGGTTGATGAAGTGAGTGGAGAAAAGTACTCACACACAGGTAGTGTTAAGTTTTCTGAAGTCACCGTTGACGAAAGCACGGGCTCAGTGACCTTACGCGCCGAAATGCCAAACCCCGACAGTATCTTGCTGCCAGGCTTATTCGTTAAAGGCCATGTGATAACAGGGCGAGAAAATGCGCTGCTTGTGCCACAGCGAGCAACAACCCGCCAAACCGACGGTTCGTTGTCGGTGTATGTGGTGAATAGCCGCGGCGAAGTTGAGGGACGAACGCTAAGCGTTGGGCAAATTTATCGAGACCAATATGTGGTGAACAATGGGGTTAGCGAAGGCGAGCAAATCATTGTTACCGGATATCAAAAAGTAAAACCAGGTGCGAAAGTGAATGCATCTGAATGGCAACCTTCATCACGCGGCTCACGATAAGCAAGCAAGGAATTTTTAGTTATGGCTCGCTTTTTTATAGACAGGCCCGTGTTTGCATGGGTATTAGCAATTATTACGATGATGGCAGGTGTGCTTGCCATCTATACGCTTCCTATTGAGCAATATCCCAAAGTAGCACCCCCTACGGTAACCATAAGTGCTGCGTACCCTGGTGCTTCAGCCGAGACAGTAGAAAACTCGGTTACCCAAGTGATTGAACAAAGCCTCTCGGGCATTGATAACATGCGCTATTTTTCCGCTAGTAGCTCTAATAGTAGTGTTTCGATAAGTCTGACCTTTGAGCCGGGGACCGACCCTGATATTGCACAGGTGCAAACCCAAAATAAAGTGCAGGGAGCGTTACCTCTATTGCCCGCTGAGGTGCAGCAACAGGGGGTTACAGTATCTAAATCAAACAGTTCTTTTGCCTTAGCCGTTGGTTTTTATTCTGAAGACGACTCGATGAACCAGTTCGACTTGAGCGATCTTCTCGTTTCTCAGTTTCAAGACCCCATATCGCGAGTTAACGGCGTAGGTAGCGTACGTGTGTTTGGTGCTCAGCGCTCTATGCGTATTTGGTTAGACCCTAACAAGCTTTACAGCTACAACCTTACCCCTGTAGATGTTCAAGCTGCAGTTCAGGTGCAAAATACCGATGTGTCAGCAGGGCAGTTAGGTGGCTTGCCAGCCATTAATAATCAACAAATCAACGCTACTATTCAGGCGCAAAGCCGCTTACAAACTGAAAAAGATTTTGAAAACATTGTACTGCGGGTAAATACCGACGGCTCTCAAGTGCGTGTACGCGACGTTGCTCGCGTTGAATTGGGTGCGCAAAGTTATGATGTCATCGTACGCTACGACAGAAGGCCCGCGTCGGGAATGGCGATTAGCCTTACTTCTGGCGCCAACGCTTTAGATACTATTGAAGCGGTAAAAGCTCGGGTAGAAGAGCTGCGCGCTAACTTGCCAGACAGCGTAAAAGTGGTGTATCCGGTAGACAGTTCACCTTTCATCGAACTGTCGATTCAGTCGGTGGTGGAAACCCTAATAGAAGCCGTGGTGTTGGTGTTTTTAGTCATGCTGCTTTTCCTGCAAAACTGGCGAGCAACCCTCATTCCTACCATTGCCGTTCCGGTGGTTCTGCTAGGGACCTTTGCGGTTCTGTCGCTGTTTGGTTTTAGTATTAATGTACTCACCATGTTTGCCATGGTACTGGCTATAGGTCTTCTGGTTGACGATGCCATTGTAGTAGTGGAAAACGTTGAACGAATTATGGAAGAGGAAGGGCTGCCGCCTGCCGAAGCCACCAAAAAGTCGATGACACAAATTACCGGCGCGCTGGTGGGTATTGCCGCGGTGCTTTCTACCGTATTTATTCCCATGGCCTTTTTTAGCGGCTCGGCGGGGGCTATTTATCGTCAGTTCTCGGTAACCATTGTGTCTGCAATGGCGTTCTCTGTGTTGGTTGCTATCGTTCTGTCGCCGTCTCTTTGTGCCACATTATTGAAAAAGCACCCAGAAGATCAGGATAAAAACAAAGGCTTCTTTGGCTGGTTTAATCGCAACTTTAACAAGGGGCGAGACTCTTATCAGCGCACCACGACGCACATGGCGAAACGGGTTAAACGCTACTTTGTGGTTTACGGATTGTTAGTGGGGGGCATGGCGCTTATTTTCAGTCAGCTACCGGGCGCCTTTTTACCGGATGAAGACCAAGGGCGAATGATGGTGCTAGTGAGCACTCCCCCAGGTGCTACCGCTGGCAGAACACTGGAATCGATCAAGCAAGCAGAAGACTACTTCCTTAACGAAGAGCAAGAGGCAGTAAACGGGCTGTTTTCAGTGGTTGGTTTTAGTTTTGCAGGTCAGGCGCAAAATGCAGGTATGGCATTTATTAACTTAAATGACTGGAGCGTGCGTGATGATGACAGTTCGGCGTTTGCCGTGCTAGGAAGAGCCTTTGGTGCTTTTAGTCAAATTGAGGATGCCTCTGCGTTTCCTATTGTACCGCCGCCTATTATGGAATTAGGTAATGCCACAGGCTTTGACATGCAGCTAGTAGACAGAGCGGGCAATGGCCATGAAGCCTTAATGAATGCGCGTAATCAGCTGTTGGGAATGGCGGCGCAAAATCCGAAGCTGGCAGGTGTGCGTCCTAACGGGCTTAGCGACGTGCCTCAGTTCAAAATAAACATTGATAGCGAAAAAGCCTCTGCCCTTGGACTGAACTTAAGCGACATTAATCGTACGCTTCAAATTGCATGGGGCTCGAGCTACGTTAACGACTTTATTGACAAAGGTCGTATAAAGCGAGTGTATATGCAGGGCGATGTGCCACATCGTATGACGCCCGACGACTTAGAAAAGTGGTATGTGCGCAACAGCGATGGTGAGATGGTGGCCTTTAGTACCTTTGCCACTACGCAGTGGGTGTACGGCTCGCCTAAGTTGGAACGCTTTAACGGCACATCGTCGGTAAATATTCAGGGTAGCCCTGCTGAAGGTATATCCTCAGGGGAAGCGATTACAGAAATGGAAAAGCTTGTTGCACAACTTCCCCCAGGCTACGGCATTGAATGGGCCGGCTTATCTTTTGAAGAGCAGCAAGCGGGCTCACAGGCGCCAATGCTGTACGCTATTTCAATACTGGTGGTATTTTTATGTCTAGCTGCATTGTATGAAAGCTGGTCGGTGCCTTTTGCGGTTATGTTGGTCGTGCCGTTAGGCATTTTAGGCTCGGTGACAGCGGCGTTTATTTTTAATCTCGCCAACGATGTCTATTTGCAGGTGGCATTTTTAACCACCGTGGGCTTGGCTGCGAAGAACGCTATTTTGATTGTGGAATTCGCCAAAGAAGAGTACGAAAATGGCGTAGACCTAATGACCGCTGTTTCCAATGCTGCGTCTCAGCGCTTTCGCCCTATTTTAATGACCTCGATGGCATTTATTTTAGGCGTAACACCACTGGCCTTAGCGAGCGGGGCAGGTGCGGCGAGTCAAAATGCTATTGGTATCGCGGTAATGGGCGGCATGTTTGCAGCCACTTTCTTAGCTATTTTCTTTGTGCCTATGTTTTATGTAATGGTTGAAAAACTGTTTCATAAAGAAGACAAACAGTGAGTATTTACGATACAGTAAATTCTCACCTATCGTACTTTTAAAGAAAGATGCAATAAGGACATAAGAATGACAACCGTTGTATTCTCGCACGGCAAAGAAAGCGGCCCTTGGGGCAGTAAAATTACCACGCTTTCAAATGTAGCAACTGATATGGGCTTTGGCGTAGAGAGTATTGACTATCAAGACCTTGATTGCCCAGAGGCGCGTTTAACCCGTCTTAAAGAAACCATTGCGGAAAAGTGCAACGATGTCATTTTAGTGGGTTCTAGTATGGGCGGGTATGTGTCGCTGGCGGCAGCGAGTCAAATTTCTGCTCGCGGTGTGTTTTTAATGGCACCGGCTTTGTATATGCCAGACTACGAAATTCAGCGCTTTCCCTATGACGGATACGTAAGTTTAGTACACGGTTGGAATGACGATATCATTCCTATAGAAAATAGCCTTAAGTATGCTCGTCATCAAAAAGCACAGTTGCTGCTATTAAACGACGGCCATCGCTTGGCCAATAGTAAATCGGTGATTTCGCCCTTTTTTAGAAACTGGTTAGAAAAGTTCCGATATCAATAGGCAAATAAGGCCTAGGCAAAAATAATCCTGTAATACGCCCACGTTAGTGGGCGTTTTTGTAAATAACCTGAATCCTGATTAAGAAACGGCGCTCAGCACCACTAGAAATGCGAATTACTGCGTTGCAAAAGTAAGTAATAGAACAACTATTACGTGACTTTTGCGCCTTGTACTTCGTATTTCTAGCAGTACTGAGTTTGAACTTTTAATTTATATTTTATAGAACAAATGCTTGCACCATTCTTTAAACAGGATTCAGGTTAAATAGACTAACGTGTCCTCTAAGACTAATCGCTTAGGCAGGAATTCGTTGATTGAGGCGGGAAATTCACTCAATTTATGGCATTATTGATGTATCGCTTACGCTAGCTCATAGAGGCAGAAAAGTATGGCATTACGCTTACCCCCAGCGCCAGATTGGCCCGCGTTGATAAAATCAGGTTGTCGTGTTTTTGTCGGCGGTAACGCATCAGTGCCCCACGCACTTGTGCAGCACCTCATTGATAATAGTGAGGGATTTAGCGACATTGAATTAGTGCACATGCTGGCGTTAGGCGATACCCGCTGGGTAAAACAAGAATACAAAAACCTATTTAAGGCAAATACCTTCTTTATTGGCGGAAGTGCCATGCGCAAAGCGGTTGATGAGGGGCGTGCCGACTATACACCGGTGTTTCTGTCGGAAATATCCAGCTTATTTAGCGACGGGATATTAGCCCTGGACGCGGCGATGGTAAACGTAAGCCCTCCAGACGAGTTTGGCTATTGTTCGCTAGGTGCATCGGTTGATATTGCCATGTCTGCCATACGTCACAGCAAAAAAGTGATTGCCCAAATTAACCCGCAAGTGCCGCGAACAGCGGGTCATTCCTATATTCATATTAGCGAGATTCACGCCTGTATTGAAGCGGATGAACCGCTGGTGGAAGTGTCAACACCACCCATAGATAGCGTAGCGGAGCGAATTGGGCAGTATGTAGCTATGCTGGTGAATGACGGCGCCACACTGCAATTTGGCATTGGAAAAATACCCAGCGCTACCCTTAAGTACCTTTGTACCCATAAAGATTTGGGTATTCACAGCGAAATGCTCACCGACAGTATTATAGAGTTGCTGGCCTCAGGTGCCGTTACCAATAAGAAAAAGACGTTCCACCCCGGTAAGGTAGTAACCAGTTTTGCCATTGGCACGAGCAAGCTGTACGAGCTGATTGATAACAACCCACACATAGAATTCTATCCGAGTAGTTACGTTAATAAGCCCACCAATATTGCGAAAAATGACAATATGGTGGCCATTAACAGTGCACTTGAGGTGGACCTTACTGGGCAAGTTGTTGCTGATTCTTTAGGTTATGACTTTTATAGTGGCATAGGGGGGCAGGTAGACTTTGTCACTGGCGCCTCTATTAGCAAAGGGGGCAAGGCTATCATTGCACTGCCTTCCACTGCCCAAAATGAGACCATTTCCCGAATTACGCCGCAAATTAGTGAGGGCGCTGGCGTTGTCACGTCGCGGGGTAACGTGCAATATGTGGTAACGGAATACGGTATCGCTTCGCTAAAAGGAAAAAGTATTCGAGAGCGAGCGCTAGAGCTTATTCGAGTTGCGCACCCTAAGTTTCGTTCGGCGCTGTTAGAGGAAGTCAGGCAGCATTACTGGGTACCGCACTATCAGGAAAAGTACCCTACCGACATTCCTGAGTTAGGCGCTATTCAGCTTAAAAAACTAGATATACGGGGCGAACGCTTCTACATGCGACCGCTCAACCCTGCCGACGAACGTCGGCTGCAAGAGTTCTTCTACTCTCATACTAAAGAAACTTTGCGACTGCGCTATAACTACGACCCAAAGCAAATGTCCCGCGAGAAATCCTGCAATTTAGTCAGTGTGGATCAAAGCTCTGATGCTGGGTTGTGTATTGTGCGCCAAGAGGGCTCTCGTATCACCATTCACGCAGTTGGGCGATTTTACTTTAATCCGTCAGATAATACCTGTGAAGCTGCATTTGTTACTCGTGAGACTCAACAAGGAAAAGGCATGGCAAAACTACTGTTAAAAGAGCTCATCAATATTGCGAAAAAGCGCGAGATTAGCAAGATGATGGCGTACGTTCGCGGAGATAACATGCCCATGATTGCTATTTTTGAACAAGCAAAGTTTAAGCGCAAATTTACCGGTGACCCGAGTGATGTTGAACTGGTGCTTGATCTGGCGTCGCTGACATGACAATAAAAATTTTCCGTGGTAAGCACGGCACTAAACACGACCTAGGCAATGAACATCCAGAATCACCAGACCGCCTATTTGCTATAGACGATCAGTTGTTATCATCTGGACTAGAGATGATTTGTGAGCATGGTGATGCTACGCCAATCCCTGAGGCATATCTATCATTGGCTCACGACCCTTACTACATTAAAAGTGTATTCCACCGTGCTGCGCAGGTGTCCTTTAGTGATGATGAAAAGACCGTGTACGCAGGTAAAGAAACCGCTACAGCTTGGCTCGACGAAGATACTGGCTTAATGAAGCACAGTTTAACGGCAGCGTTGGAGTCTGCTGGCGCTGGCTGTAATGCCGTAGACTACGTTATGGCGGGCACAGAAAGGCAGGCCTTTTGCGCCACTAGGCCCCCAGGGCATCACGCTACCTACGATAGCGCGATGGGCTTTTGTGTATTCAATAACATAGTATTGGCAGCGCGCTATGCATTGCAAAACTATAATCTACAGCGGGTCGCCATTGTGGATTTTGATGTTCACCATGGCAACGGCACAGAGCAGATAGTAGCGGGCGACCAGCGCATTATGCTGTGTTCAAGCTTCCAACATCCTTTTTATCCCCATAGCGGAGCGCCGGTTTTGGCGAGTAATATTTTAGCGGTGCCCCTTGAAGCGGGTATCACTGGCGATGTATTTAGAGAAAAAGTACAGCACTGGTTTAATGCGCTTTCTAATTTTCAGCCTCAGCTCATTCTCATTTCGGCAGGCTTTGATGCCCACGCTGAAGATCCTATGGCCCATTTACGTTTGGTGGAAGACGATTATTTTTGGATAAGCCAAGCACTAAGGCGTGTGGCTGATAGCTGTTGTGAAGGACGTATCGTAAGCATGCTTGAAGGCGGCTATGACCTAAGCGCACTAGGGCGAAGCGTAGTTGCGCACCTCAAAGGCCTAAGTCGGCCTTAGCCCAGCCAACGTCCTAGCATATAAATCCCGGCACCTGCCATAGCGAGGTTTTCAGTCAATGAGATGAAACCTAGAGGTAAGTCAGAATTACCGCCCACACAGGCGCATTTTAGTTCTCGTTTATCAATATAAACAGCTTTAACCACCGAGATTGCCCCCACTGTACCAATACACAATGAAATAGGAGCGACTAAATATGCTGGAAAGTTTGCTAGCATTCCTAGCCCTGCATATGCTTCGGCAAATGGGTAAAAATAAGCATAGCGAACATGTCGCATGGCAAAAAGGTCGTAGGTAATAAACTGATTTGAAAATGCCACGAGATCTTGCAGTTTTTGCATGGCCAACAACACCATGGTAATGCCAATAAACGACATAACGACATGCTCTGGACTCAATGAGAGTCCAACACCGCTACCATTTAGCAGCAGTGCAATTACCATTAGAGCCGCAAGTGAAAAAGTGACGATAATGGGAGTATATCGAGAGCCTTTTTTATCCTCTTGCTTTAGGTCAAAAAAGTCGCGAAGGTCATCGTATCCGCCAACACGTTCGTCATTAATAAAGGTTTGAGGCGTGGTCGTGACATTATGCTTTTCTTTAAAAGCGTCGGTTTGTTCACGGGTGCTGAGATGATGGTCATTCACCGTGTAACCTTTGCGCTTAAGTAGATCTTTAGACTTTAAGCCGAATGGACAGATATGCTCATCTGTCACCATCCTATAAAGCGTTGCGACTTGATTACTGTTATGTGCGACTTGCTTTGTATTTTGCTCGGTTTGCATAACGGCCATCACTCCCTAAATATTTTTCAGACTCGATACGCGCATACGTAAATTTTTCGCAGTTACGCAGTGCGTAGGCCTCTTTAAAGGTTAACTAATGGTTATATACATATTGCGTGCCAATCAACAAAAGCAACCGGTGGCGTCGCTGTTGATAATAGCGCCATTATAGGGGAATTGATGCGTGTAGCTTACTACTTGGTCCACCAAGTTTTTGCCAGTAAAGCACCCATAGCCTGTGGCGTATGGGCCTACGTAGCGCAACTGGTAGCTCTCATCAATAACAATTAATGCAGGAACGGTAGTGATTATATTGCTTAGCCCTTTTACAGAGTCTAGCGCAATGTCTACAACGCTGTACTGTGACTCGCCAAGGCGATTAAGCAACTGTGTTTGATGAGGGGCGGTGAGTGTTTCGCAGTAGCAACTTTCAGATGAGCCAATGTGGATAATGCTAGCACTGGGTACATTACTGCTTTTAAGCAGTTGTGTAAGTTCACTGTCAAATGTGGGTGAAGTTGATTGATGAAGCAGTATGCCATCAGGATCGAATTCTGATAGCTGACGCTGACCATACACTAACATGGCGGCCAGCAGGCTGCTTGCCCATAAAGCAAGCAGCGCCCAAGAAAGGCCTTTTGTCATTGCAGTTTAAAGCGCTCAATGGCATTGCGCATTTTTTGTGATATTTGTGTAAGCACCTGCACTTCGCCAGCAAGAGATTCTGCGGTCGCGAGCTCTTCAGAAGTAAATTCGCTTAGACGAGCTGTACTTTCAGCAATTGAGGCTGACGCTGTTTCTTGCTCTACCGCAGATGTCGCGATTTCTGTCATGCTTTCACTGGCATCGTTAATTTGTAACATGATCTCAGCCATTGCGTTAGTTGCACTCTCACTCGACATGACTGCCTCATCAACAAGACTGATACAAGACTGCATCTGATCTACCGAGCTTGCCGTTTGAGAAACAAGCTGCTCAGTGATACTCGTGATTTGTTCCGCACTTTCTTTCGAACGAATAGCAAGCGTACGCACTTCGTCTGCAACCACAGCAAACCCTCTACCGTGCTCTCCCGCTCGGGCTGACTCAATGGCTGCGTTAAGGGCTAGCAAATTAGTTTGTTCAGCTACGGCTGTAATAGAGCGCATGGCGTCGGAGATATGCGAGCATTGCTCGTTTAACGCAGAGTTGGTTTTCTCTGCATCATTGAGGGTTCTTCGCAATGAATTAATCGTATTGCTGGTAGTGGCAATTGAATCCTTGGTGTTTTGTGATGACGCTTGAGCCGCCGAGGCCTTATCACTGGCTTTAGTCGTCTGTTCTGTCGACATCTGCATGGTTTGCGCAATTTCTTCTGACGAAGCGGACACCATGGCTAACTCTTGGTCAGTTTTGTGGCTTATATCGAACATGCTGTTAGCAGCTTGTTCCATATTACCGCAGCCCTTAACCACGTCGTCAGTTAATGATGAAGCCAGTTGAACCAACTCTTTGACTTGGTCAATCAATTCGCCAAAGGGGCGGAGGAGCTTGTTGTCTCTGTCTATAGCAACCGTTAAGTCCAGCCTGTTATTTTCCCTTTGCATCTCGTTAATGGCTAAGGACAGTTCAGCGGCTCCTGCACCCTCTTCATGGGCAGTTTTTGCGATATACATCAGTACACCACCTTCCGCTACAGCGAACGCAGCATGTAAAAGCAAAATAGTGAACGTAACGTGGCCCTCTTCGAAAATCACAAGCGGGGCACCACTCGATTGTAATAGAAAGAAGCTAATGTGATGTACCGCGACGACTGCCGTACCGGTGGCAATCACCTTCCAATCTCTAAAAACCGATAAGAAAGCAAGAAGTACAAAAATCTCAAAATGAATCTCAATAAGCCCAAATGACTGATGGATATGCAGTGCGGTAAGCAGCTGCACACCAATGGCCATAGCATGGCGGCTTAATGCTGAATAAGGGGATTGCAAACTCAATACCAAAGGCACTGCGGCGATGGGTATACCAAAAATAAACGCGGGCAGGAGTTCTCCGGTAATAAGGCCAATGACAACTGAAATAACCAGTTGAGCAATGATAACGACGCGAAATATTTTCTGACCTTCTAAAAGCCAAGGATACTGCATACAGGTTTCCACCATATGTTTAGTTTGAGTGTAGATGAAATGTAAGCATCCTGCTAAGTTGACCGAATAATAAACTATTACTGAGGTTGGTTATATGTAACTTTGGTCTACATTTTTTCGCTTTTTCAGTTGGTTAAGGTTATTAAAAACCGCTAAAATAGTGTTAATTTTCAAGTCATAAATGAGACATTCATGTCACAAATAGTTTTTCTTTCTACCGATAATTTGGAAGATTTCTTCGTTTATGACGAATTGCTTATTCCTCATTTTAAGGACATAGGATGGTCGGTAGAGACAATCTCATGGCACGAACAGAACGTGAATTGGGACCAGTACGATTACGTCATTGTGCGCAGTACGTGGGATTACCAGCAGCATCCTGATACCTTTCTTAATACATTAGAGATCATTAATAAATCTTCGGCTATCTTATTAAATCCTTTAGCGCTGATTAGATGGAATATAGAAAAGCAGTATTTGAAGGACCTCGCAGGGGCAGGGATCCCCATAGTAGATACCCTTTGGGGAGAGTGTTTTGTGGCGCAAGATATACACAATGCTTTTGCGCGGTTTAACACTGAAGAAGTTGTTATTAAGCCGACACTGAGTGCAAACGCCGATGACACCTTTAGAGTCTCCTCATCAAATATGGCCGAGATAATGCCTTCACTGCTGACTACCTTTGCCGCTCGTCGATATATGATTCAACCCTTTTTATCTAGCGTGGTTGAGGAGGGGGAATACTCTCTGTTTTACTTTGGAGGGTGTTATAGCCATGCCATATTGAAAGTGCCTCAACAAGGAGACTTTCGAGTTCAGGAGGAGCATGGCGGGCAGTTACTGGCCGTTGAAGCAAATATTGCTCAGCAAGAAATAGCACAGCGAGCACTAGAGGCAATGCCGGCTCAAGCTCTGTACGCGCGTGTCGACCTGGTTCGTCAAGAAAATGAGTGGGCAATTATGGAACTAGAACTTATAGAGCCCTCACTGTACTTCAACCTAGATACGTCATCACCCTCTCGTTTTGTAAAGGCACTGTCCACTTTTTCTGAGACTGAGTAAATGAAAGGTGGCTACTACTTTTATCAACGTCTGTTAATTAGGGCGTGTTGATCTTTGCTGTACATTTTAGCCCAAAACTCGTACAACAAAGATTAACACGCCCTAGTAGTCGCCACTGTTCGTTTACGTTATTTATCTCTAGAAAGTCTATTTTGAGACTGAGTTCTTTGAGACAATGCTTTTCGAGATTGCGTATTTCGAGACTGGGTATTTCGAGACTGGGCGCTACCAGTTCTAATATTGCTGCGCCCCTCGTTACGGCTCACACTTCTTTTTGGCGATACGTTACGAGAGACGGTTTGCTTGCTTGTCCGAGTGACTGTTTGTTTGTTCGAGACTCGTTTGTCCATGGCTCTTTTGTTCAAGCCCCCTTTATTAAAGATAGTGTCTTTCCTTACTATTTGAGAAGTCCGGTTTTGTGACGCTTTACCACGGTAAGCCTCTGTCCTGTGCGTTCGCGCTTTATCTTTAACTGCCTTTTTAGTCTCTATTTTGCGTATCGCAGATCCTGGTTTTATAGGCTGGGGTTTTGAAAGCCGAGATTTTGTAGATGTTTTCGCCGATGTTTTCGCAAAGTGGCGCTTATTAGCATCGAGCTTGTTTAAGATTGCCTGCTTGTTGTACTGCTTTTTTTCAGCAAGCCTCTTATTTGTTTTGTTAGTGCGTACGCTTCGATTACTTGACAACGCGCGACCTTGGTCCGGCGCTTTTAATTGTGCGTTTGAAACAGAGCGCGCTTTTGTTATCGACCTTGAACCTGGCGAGGCAGCAAGGCGACTTGTCGATACATGTCTATTACTGCTGTGCACAAAACGTGTGGGTTTAGTTTGCACTACGCGCTGTGAGTAGCGAGCACGTCTGTGGTCAACCCGATGCTCCCAGCGCTGATAATCATTGCTAATGACTCGTTTACGCTGACTACCCCTATAAAACCTGCGCACTGGCTGGCGATGCACAACCACATGGCGATTACTCCAGTGCACAGCACCGAATGAGAAAAAGGCCGATATTCTCACTCGCGGCGACCAGTATACGTTTCTATGACGATGATAATTAACATGGTGAGACCAGAATATGGGTGCAATAGGGTGCCACCAGTTGCCGTACACAATTTGAGGGTCATAGTAAGGCACATAAACCACCTCTCGCTGACGAGGAGCGATATAGATGATCTCTCTGGAATTGTTTTGCTCCGTTTCTACTTCAACATAGTCGTTGGTATCTAAGTTCCCGGTGTTTCGCGCATGCTGACGCAGTACTTGTACTCGGTCGAGTACTCTATCTTGGCTTACTAATACACTGTCGCCAAGCTGTTGCAGCCAGTCTAGGTCATTGGCCATGGTGCTGAGTAAATCAGTAAATGCGGCGAGCGCCTTCACGCTTGGATCCCAATCTACATCTTCTAATACGTCTTCAACCTGCTCCGGCGTAAGGTGTTTGTTACTTTGTCGCCACCTATCTGCTGAAATCACATCAAGGGGGTAGGTAGAGGCGATGAGTATGTGGGTAAGTAAGGTATCTGGATATAACGCAATAGGGGCGAGAAGACTGTCCAATTGCGCATCGGAAACTTCAGTTTGGCTAGTGGCCAACGTTTGATTGGCAGAAGTATCAACGGTTGATTGTTGAGCAATTACCGGTAAACCAACGGCAGTACCGCCAAGGGCAATCACGATAGTTAGGGCTATGTTTTTCATACATTCTCCTTACATTGTCATTGCGCGCTTACTGTAGCGAACAAACAATGTGGGTAAGTCTGTATACGTTATAACCCGCGGTTAATTAACCTAAGCTGAATAAAAAACGCCCGCTGGCTGCAGTGAAGTTGAAGCATCGGGCGTTTAGGGCGTGTTGAACTTTGTTGTGCGATTTTTGGGCTAAATGTACAGCAAAAATCAGCACGCCCTTGCAATCCTATTTAAAAATGTGAGGGTCGAATGCGTGCCCCAGCTTTTCTGTTTTAGTTTTTAAATAGTTTTTATTGTCTTTCGTTACGCCATGGTCGATAGGTTTGCGCGATACAACGTCTATTCCAAGGGCTTCAAGTGCCGCTAGCTTCTTAGGGTTGTTCGTCATTAACTCTACGCGGGTAACGTCTAGCGTATCTAGCATGAGTTTACAGATGTCGTAACTACGAAGGTCGGCATCAAAGCCTAAATGTTCGTTAGCTTCTACCGTGTCCATGCCGCTGTCTTGAAGATTGTAGGCACGTATTTTATTAAGCAGTCCAATGCCACGCCCCTCTTGGCGAAGGTATAGTAGTAAGCCAAAGCCGTTATCGACGATGTTTTGCATGGCTTTTTCTAATTGAAAACCGCAGTCGCAGCGGGTACTGAAAAGAGAATCTCCGGTCAGGCACTCTGAGTGGATACGAATTGGCACAATATCGCCTTTCTTCCAGTTGCCGTAAGACAGGGCAACGTGCTCTTGACCACTGGCTTCAACGAAACCGTGTATTTTGAAATCACCAAGCCGCGTTGGCAATTTTGCTGAACTGACAAATTCGTATTTAGGCTGTTTGCTACTCATGTTACTTCTACGCTTAGGACAGTAGGCCATATGTGGGGATAATCACAGCTTTTGCAAGCCTGATATCTGCACTGATCGCTACCGAATTTGGCAGCATCTTTTTTAGGTCGTCTTTACAATATCATTCTAACTATAAAGTGTTACATTGTATCATTTATAGAGTGTAATGTTGTACGTTAATAACAATGCATTGCTACCAACGGCCTATGATTATACGCATTTCATCCGGTTTTGGGGTATTTGCTCTATCACTCTTTTTTATTTGTTATAAATCGAAAGCGAGATCAACGATATGAGCCCAAGGGAATAAGGGCCTTACAGCGGGATGAAGTCGACGAGAGGGGCTGGTACTGCAACACCGTAGCCCTGAGCGAAATCGATTCCCATGTTGCCTAATTGGGTCATTGTGGCTTCATTTTCCACGAACTCTGCCACTGTCTGCATGCCCATGGCCTTCGCCACATCCTTTATCGATGCAACCATCGCAGTGTCTACGCTGTCGTTAAGCATATCCTTTATGAACATACCGTCTATTTTTACCTGATCCACAGGAAGGCTTTTAAGATAGTTATAGGATGAAAAGCCGCTGCCAAAGTCATCAAGAGAAAATGTGCAGCCTAAGTTTTTGAATGTCTGCATAAAGGCCAACGTGTCGTCCATTTTAATAATGGCCACAGACTCAATAACCTCAAAGCAAATCTTGTTATACGCAATACCGAAGGTTTCAAACGCATTTAGAATGAACAGCGTAAAATCTCTATCGGCCAGGGAGTGGCAGTTTAAGTTGATACTACAGCGTTTAAGATTGCTCAAATGCTCAGGGTTTTCTGATAGCCACTTAAATGTATTCGTTACTACCCACTTGTCTACGTTCACGTTCATTTCAAAACGCTCTGCAGTAGGCAGAAAGTTTGCAGGCTCTACAATGTTACCGTCGCTTTCTCGCAAGCGAAGCAGCACCTCATAATAATACCCTTCATTTGCCTGGCTAAGTGGTCGCAGCGGTTGGTAATATAGTTCAAATCGGTTTTCTTCTAACGCGTTGTTAATGGTCGATACCCAATCTAACTCGCGCTGATAACGCTGAGTACTCTCTTCATTGCTGTTGTATCGATGAATTTGATTACGGCCTTGGTCTTTGGCGAAATAACACGCCGCATCTGCCATGCTTAAGTATTGCCCAGCACTTGTAGTATTTTCATCGCATACCACCATGCCAATGCTCACGCCTAAATTGAAAATGCGGTTGTTCCACATAAAGCGGTAGTCTTGCACTGCATTAAGTATTTTTTCTGCGTTCTCAAAAACACGTTTCTCATCATAATCTGAGTAGATGATACCAAACTCATCGCCGCCTAAACGGGCAAGAAGAGCGTTTTTTAAAAGCGTGTTTTCTATCAGTCTGGCTATATCTTTTATGAGTACGTCACCCGCCTTATGACCGCAGGTATCGTTAACCACCTTGAATCTATCCAAATCTAAATACAATAGACACACAGGTGGTCTAGATACTGATGCCACCTTACTCTTAAACTCGGATTCAAACTGGCGACGATTATACGTCCCTGTAAGAGAGTCATGAGTAGCTAAATAGCGTAAATTAAGATCCGATTGTTTTTTCTCGGTGATGTCGATAATTGAGCCGAAAATATAGGGACCATCACCATTTTCTTGCAAACGGCAAGACAACGAAATCCAAAACTCTTCACCATTTTTTCTTTTTGCTCTTATTTCTTTGCCAGTTAAGTGACCGGTTTGAGACAGTTCGCCTAAGAGAAGCTGCCTGTCATCAGCGTTAGCATAGAAAACCGATGTTATTGCGCCGGTTTCCAGCATGTCGTCTTCATCGGTATACCCAAAAAGCTTATACATAGCCGGGTTTACAGACACTAAATTACCGTCCCAAGTTGAGGTGTAATGTCCTTCTGCTGAGTTTCTAAATAAATGATAGAAATGGTTTAAGTTGGTAATGATCTCTTCTTTTTTTACCAACTGCCTTTTGTTGTAAAACCGTTCTTTTGTTGCCGCGGCCATGCCTAAACACAACAGCCCAAAGGCGGCAAAAAACAGCATAACCAAATAGACACTGAAGGTATAAACCATGAAGTGATAGAGGCCTTGAATCGATATTGCAAACAAGACAAAAAACGAGAGCCATCCAATTGAGAACAAGCGACTTGTTTGTCGATTTTCTTTAAACGTTAGCGCCAAAGCAACTTGGCTAACACCCATCGCCGCAATAGTGCTAAGCAGAACTACAATTGCCACAGTGGGCTCGATGAAAAAGCAATATAAACACGCAAAAGGAATCGCAAAATTAAGTGCCTTGAGAAATGCGGGCACTCGAGGAAATAGGTGATGGGTTACTTTGGCAAAGCACAGCACCAGCAAGGTTGATGCTATTATGAATGCCGCTTCAGTTGTGTTGGTTAAGCTTGGCCACACACCCAGTCCGCTTTGAAAAATGAAAAAAAGCGTCAGCATGGCCAATGATGACATCGTAAGCCAAAACCGAATGGCAATACGTTGGTTGAAGTAGGAAAGAAGGAAGTAGGTGATAATAAGTGCGAACACGCCAAGCACCGCACCTAAGGCAACCAGCATATTAGTATCGTATTGCTCCAGTGCATCCCTTTCCCACAGCGTAACAGGTATGTTGCTTAACCCTGCGTCTTTAATGCCAATGAGCAAGCGCACATTATGATAGGGCTGTAGCGTAAAAGACAATCGAATGCTGGGCACGGGTTGTGGCAGAGAAAGGTCGCCTTTTCCTGCTTGATAGCGATACGTTTTGATAATGCGTTCATTGTTGTTGAGCAGATAAAGCTGCAGGTCGTCAATGTTCAATCGGTCTACATTAACCACAAGGGAGACAGGGCTAAAGCCGCTGTGTTGTATATCGGTAGACAGCCACTGCCTAGAGTTTGTGGATGTGATCTGTTGGCCTGAAAACGCACTCGCGCGTTCTAATACATCAAAGTACGTCGCCGAGTCAGGAGCGTAAGTTATGCTGCTATGATGATTAACAAGAATATGTTGAAAAGACTCATCAATACGTATGTTATTTGTCGTGCTATTTGTCGCATTATTAGCCTCGTCATTTTTAGCGATAGCAGAAAATGAAACAAGCAACAGTCCGGTCAATGCGAGAACATACGAAAGCGCAGAGTGGTTCTGGCTCTGTTTTAACGTGGACATTCTTATTCGGTCTGACTTTGCAATCCCATTGATTCTGCGAAAGCCAGCAGACGCAAGCGATAGCAGTAATGCCATAGCAAGCCACACTAGCGCAAAAGAGCGAGTAAGCATTGACGGTGAAAACAACAGTGACATGGCGTTCATTGCTTAATAGTAATTCATAGGTGGCAACAAAGAAATGTAAGTTTAGAGTGATGCTTACGAAAAAGGGCTATTTGCATTCTAAGGTTGGATATTGAAATTTCATCCAGATAGCGACATTTCCGATTTGTGCAAAACTTGGTAGAAACTGGTTTGATAGTCAAGGTCGCCTAAAGACAAGGAGCAGACGGTCAATTCCTGTTCTCTGTGATTGATTTGGACACGCATCGCATCGGCAACACGCTCCGGTGCAGCCGCTAGCTAGGCTTTGGGGATATCACGGAAAGTCTCTTCCCCTTCAAAGCTTTCATCCACTCTGACACGAACCACTTGCCTTACTTGCATATCAATACCTTTAAAAGAGGTAGTAATAGTTTTATCTGTATATATTTCGAAAGCGGGATTAGAACGAAAATATAGCAAAATCGAATTATCCCCATCCTCCACATCAAGGTAAGGTATACCTCTAAGCTTTTCCCAAAATGATGACTCGACATAGCAACGATCTACTGAGAAACCACTCCTACTACCAAGTGAATCAATGGAATACGCCTTAGCGAAAGCTGTGTTCATTTGAAACTGTGATGGGTTATGTAAAAAATTTGTGTTAAGAAGAGCCCTTCCAAAATTACTAATGTTATGTTCATCGTGCTGCAGCACGGAGTTGCCTGTAAATATTTCTGGCGAATATTGAACCCTTTCCCCTCCAGCAAGAACAGTTCGAAAACCATAACCATGCTTCCGCGTATAATCAACGAGATGCGCATGTAAAAAGAAAATATCGCGAAGGTAAATTATGATCTGCGCTGCATCAGCAAGGTCCGTACGATTTAGGTCTATCGTCCTAGCTATACCATCATTTATCACCAGAACCGTTTCGTATGGAATTGGCTCCACCCCAATCAGGTAAGGGTGTCCAGCTCTCTGATAGATAGCGCTCAGCAGGTTTAATAACCCGCCTTTTTGTAGATTGATTAAATCCCAGTGTCCAAGCTCCAAAGCAGAACCGAAACCGCAGACATCCATCCAACCAGAAATACAAGGTATTGGCTCAAGCTCTCCTTTCTCAGCTTTCCGCGCCCAAATCAAGGACTCTTGGTATTCTTTTTTATCTAGAGGCGTAACCAAAAATACTCCTACTCACTAGTTATTGAACCTTAAGCCTCAAGCACCGACACAACATTGTTGTGCCCGCGGGCTTTGACTCGCTGGCATTATCGATTACGGGCCGTGGCAATAGCTTTAGCCATCATCTCAACAGTGGACATTTCGTTATCATTTTTAAACCGAATATCTGGATTAAAGTCTCCATTTTCGATCATTCTTGCTTCAGCACGATAAATCTTCTCATCCATATGGTTAAGATTAACATTTAGCCAATTGGACAGTTGTTGGAAATTATGAGCTATAAGATCACCTTGCTTTTCTTGCAGGTAGGTTTCTAGATTAATTGGATACCTTTTGTTCTCTGCTTCAATCAAAGCTTCATGCGCAGTTTTAAGTAATAACTGACCTGAATACCTAATTGGGAACTCCCAAAGCTCTTCTCTCAAATCGTAATCCTTCCTTGTTTTCTTACTGTGTGACCAATATTTAATCTCCAGAATCTCTAATCGTTTTTTAAATGTCTTTATGATGTCTGCTTCAACCAGTTCTTTTGTATCAAGCTTTAGCTCAGCAAAGGTTTTCAATTTTACATTTGTTTTTTCAGCGGCCTCATAAGCGCCTTTCTGGAATCCGGCCTCAGAAATGATAAAGGCTTTATCTGCGCCAATATCATCAGCAATAGTTCTTAAGCCAAGAATCTGAAGCTTATTAACTCTTTTCTTCCACTTCTTAGCCTCAACAATCCAAGTTAGGTCCTCACCCAAAAACTTGGTTTTAACCAACACGTCTATATCATGTGAAGTTCGGACGCCTTGAACGGTAATGTTCGTTTTGGCTGAAGCACCAATTGATTCAAAATAGGCACATATTTCTTCTTGAAATTGATACCAATCGGAACTTACATTCATGTATTAAATCCTCGGCCTGTTTACTACATGACACTAACATTTAAATGATGCAAAACTTCAGAACCATATAAAGTCAATAGCTATTGACATAGTACAGCTTTACGGCGCCAAGTCATACACTTAGGCGTTCGCAAAACTGGTGAGTCAAAATAAAGCGAATTGATGCATTCAGCGACACTCTGAGCGGCAGCTATACGTACATTTCGGTCCCATGGTATTAAAGTCACCTTGAGACAATCAGCAGACGTTCAACGCTGTGTTCAGGGGGCAACGCCCTGAGTGAGACGGGATTCGAACAGCGCAAACAACGATAACGCAAGTGTACCGCTGAAAAAAGCGAACGACCCAGTGAGTCACTTGCATTACGTTGTTGGGGGAGAGCACCACAAATTGGACTAACCCCGATTGTTCCGCTTCCAACACAAGCGCATTTTATGATAGATTGGCAGCTGTAGTCGCGATTCCCGCATCTGTTAGCGGGCTTAGTGTTCAAGGATTGTCTCAATCCAACCTATGGAGAATGCCCAATGACCGGTTTTATCGCTGTGCTGTTTTACGTAGTGTGGATGCAACTGCTGATGCTGGCTTACGCGTTTCCCCGCGTGCCGATGGCGCTGTTCGGGGATCGCAACTTCGCGGACTGGGAGCGCGCTGAAGTCAACCGCGACCCACCCTTTATGGTCCGCGTCAAAGGCGCACATCTCAACTGCGTGGAAAACTTTCCGCTCTTCGCTGCCGTCGTGGTGATCGCTGCGCTAATGGGTAAGAGTCCCGTTGTGGATGGCCTTGCGGCCTTTATCCTGGCCGCGCGTGTGGGGCAGAGCCTAGTACACCTCATCAGCACCGCGCCAGCGTTTGTGTTGTTACGTGCCACGTTTTTCCTCGCTCAGGTAGGCATGATTTTCTGGGTTTGCTACCAACTCATCGTCTGACCGAGCCAACGTGCCCCTGAAACCATGGGGTATCAAGCGCCAGTCAGATCCACAACGCTAATGAAAGAAGTCTGCGGGTATGTCGTCATGCTTATTGACAGCGGGAATCATATCAACACCCAAATATGGGGCGCGGACGCGCTGGCGAAAATGGCGAAGCCGCCTGCGTGTTAGCGTCCCAGCCCGCCTCGGCGGGCGCCATAATTTGTTTGTATGTTTCATTCACTCCGGCCGTATACAGTGAACTTGTCAGAAGTTGCGTCTTTGAAAAATGTAACGCTACTACTGCCCGTTGAGCGTAAAAGCTGAACATTTTCAGCTAGGTTCTCTACAGTAACGTTTTCTATGTAACTGTCAAAATAACAACCAGATACTTCTTTACTGAAAGAGGTATTGGAGTTGAGGTTAAGGTCTAGTGCTAAATATCCGGAAAGAAAGTTAGGGCCAATAACATTTGTCTCACTAGACGACGAGCGTAATTGTTTAATGCATTCCGCTTGTGACGAATTGGCTATGACTAAGTTCGCAGCTTTTGGGATGAACGTAAGCTGATATACATTAATTGCTAGTGATAGCGCCAGCGCGGCTACTAAGAATACCTTCACTCAACTTTCCTTGAAACATAATAGCTTATTGGATTGAATTCATAGTAACACCCGTTTCCCTTGAAGAAACATACTCCGTATTTTCATGGGAAAGGTAAAATGTCTGCTTCACGCCCTGAGTCATTCAACAACCTTTTTATGTGCTTAGAAGGGATGAATT